>Ga0247807_10000470_pt1 | contig 24915 bp, 26 predicted proteins | sample UWRJL074202C1_FD_179931 | JGI IMG/M metagenome (GOLD analysis project Ga0247807, IMG submission 179931) | Plant litter microbial communities from Arlington Agricultural Research Station in Wisconsin, United States - UWRJ-L074-202C-1 | ecosystem: Environmental > Terrestrial > Plant litter >...
CCGGGCGTGAGGGCGTCCGCACACTCGTCAAGACATTCCCACGGCGCGAGCATGTCGAGCACGATCCGGTCGACGGTTCCCGGCTCGATGGTCGCGGGCATCGCTTCCTGTAGGTCGCCGACGGTGACGCTCCAGTTGGTTGGCACCGCGCCGAGGAACGAGGCGACGTTGCCCTTCGCGACCTCCGCGAACTCGTCGCGACGCTCGAACGAGGTCAGTGTTCCCTCGCTGCCGATGGCCCGAAGCAGCCAGAGGGACAATGCGCCGGACCCGACGCCAGCCTCGACGACCCGGGCTCCCGGGAAGATGTCGGCCTGTCCGAGAATCTGGGCGGCGTCCTTGGGATAGATGATTGCTGCGCCGCGGGGCATCGACATGACGAAGTCGGTGAGAAGCGGACGAAGCGCGAGGTACTCGACCTCGTTGCTCGAGACGACAACCGAGGCATCCGGTTGCCCGATGATGAGGTCGTGGCTCAGCACTCCGCGATGAGTGTGGAATTCGCCCCCCTCTTCGAGAGTGATCGTGTTGAGTCGTCCCTTGGGTCCGGTGAGCTGAACCCGGTCCCCCACCCGGAACGGTCCGCTCTGGCGGCGTACGGCGCTCATCGGGTCACCGACGTGAACAGCGCAGTGATGTCGGCAACGGTGCGCCCCGCGAGCGTGGGCCACAGGGTGTACTCCGTGCTCTCGGCAAGGTCGATCATGAAAGGAACTCCTACGGTTACGGCACCCGAGGCACTCGCGGAGGCAATCCCCGGCTCCGAGTCCTCGAGGGCAAAACACTCAGCGATGTTCACGCCGAGCAGATCGGCCGCTGTGAGATACGGCTCGGGGTGAGGCTTGGAATGCGTCACGTCGTCGCCGCCCACTACGACATCGAATCCGACAAAACCGAGGCGATCGGCGACATGATGAGCCATCGACGAGAGAGACATCGTGACTAGACCGGTCTTGATTCCCGCATCCCTCAATTCGAGGAGCAGTTCGCGAGCGCCCGGTCGCCACGGGATGCCGTCATCAACAAGCTTGTTGGTGACGTGCTCTGTGAGCAGATCGATGATCTCCTTCTCCCCCAGATCGACACCCTTCGCCTGCAGGATGCGAGCGGAATGCCACAGACCGCTCCCTACGAGCTGAAGCCCGTCCTCGTGTGACCAGCTTCCGCCGTATGACGTGACGAGCGCAGATTCGGCGCTCATCCAGTAGGGCTCGGTATCGACGAGGGTGCCATCCATGTCCCAAAGGACCGCGGCGGGAAGGGTATGACTCACAACGGACAATGGTAGTTCTATCCTTGAAGGGCGCCGGTCCCGAACACCGACGGCAGAAGGAGCACCGTGCCCGATGACACCGCGTTCGCCCGCTCTCGCCTACTTGTCGTTGCCTTCGAGGGGTGGAACGACGCTGGCGAAGCCGCGAGTGGTGCCGTGCGCATGCTCAAGGACCAACTGGATGTCTACGCGATAGCCGACCTCGACCCCGAGGAATACTTCGACTACCAGTTCAATCGCCCGACGATTGCGGCATCGGAGGATGGCACTCGCCACATCGAGTGGCCCGCCGTCACGATCTACGGACCGAGCACACCGAACACGGCGCCCGGCGCATCCCTCGCCGCCGATGCCGAGCTGCAGGTGAGCGCGGACAACAGCTCCAACATCTACCTCATGGTCGGCACCGAGCCCTCGCGCAAGTGGAAGAAGTTCACCAACGAGGTGATGGATGTGTTGGTCACCAACAACATCACCTCGATCGTGTTCCTCGGCGCGATGCTCGCAGACGTGCCACACTCTCGTCCCATCTCGATCTTCACGAGCAGTGAGAACGCGGCCGTTCGCACTCAGCTCGGAATCGAGCGCAGCGGCTACCAGGGGCCCGTGGGCATCCTGTCCGTGCTCGCGGACGCCGCGGAGCGCCAGGGCATCACGACCATGGCTATCTGGGCATCCGTTCCCCACTACGTGCACAACGCACCGAGCCCGAAAGCGACCCTCGCTCTTATCGACAAGCTCGAAGAGACCATCGACGTGGTCATCCCCCGCGGCGAGCTCGTGGATGAAGCTGCCGCGTGGGAGACCGGAATCGACGCACTCGCGGGTGACGACGAAGACATGGCGTCTTACATCGAGCAGCTCGAGCAGGCTAGAGACACCGTCGACTCCCCCGAGGCGAGTGGTGAAGCGATCGCGCAGGAGTTCGAACGCTACCTTCGTCGTGACGATAAGCCAGACAACCAAGCCGGGGATGAACCCTGGCGCCCTGCGGGCTAATACCTCGCTAGATCGATTCCCAGCAGAGCCTGGATCGACTCGACATCGGCCTCTGTCGCGGGCGCACCAAACGCGATGCGCTCATCGATGATGCCGAGGGCCCTCGGCGTGTTCAGGTCGTTTGCGATCGTGGCACGCAGATCGTCGACGAACTCGTCTTCGCCCGCACCGCCCGTGATGCTTCCCCACTGTGCCCAGCGTGCAAGGCGTTCGGTGGCCTTCGCGAGCAGCGCATCCGTCCACTCCCACTCCGAGCGGTAGTGCTGCGACAGGATCGCGAGCCTAATTGCTCGGGGATCAACGCCCTCGGAGACCAGCGTTGACACGAAGACCAAGTTGCCGAGTGACTTAGACATCTTCTCGCCGCGGTAGCTCACGAGTCCCGCGTGAGTGCGGATGCTCGCGTGTTCGTAGCCTGTGAGGGCGGCCGTGTGTCCCGCGGTGAACTCGTGGTGCGGGAACTTGAGATCTGACGCTCCGCCGCTCACGGTCATGGGGAGCTCGAGGTACTCGGCGGCGATGACGGAGCACTCGATGTGCCAGCCTGGCCGGCCCTCTCCGACCGGACTCGGCCAGCTTGGCTCACCATCGCGCGCCCCGCGCCACAGCAGAGGATCGAGTGGATCCCGCTTGCCTAGGCGCTCGGGGTCTCCCCCGCGCTCGGCTGACAGCCGCAGCATCTCCTCGCGATCGAGGCCGCTCTCGGCACCGAGGTACCAATCCGATGCCGCTGATGCAGCGGCGGAATCGAAGTAGATGTCGTTGTCGACGCGATATCCGATCCCCGAGTCGAGCAGCCGATGAACTCCCGAGGCGATTGCTGGGATGCTCTCCGTGACGCCGATGAAATAATCGGGCGGAATCACGCTGAGCGACTCCATGTCGCTGCGGAAGAGTTCGATCTGCTCGGCCGCGAGTTCTTCCCAGTCGACTCCCGTCGCCGTCGCGCGCTCGAGGAGTGGGTCGTCGACGTCGGTGACGTTCTGCACGTACGCGACCTCGTAGCCGGCATCCATCCACGACCTCACGAGCGTGTCGTAGGCGATAAACGTAGCGGCGTGGCCGATGTGGGTCGCGTCGTATGGCGTGATTCCGCAGACGTAGAGGCTCGCAAACTCGGCAGGAGCGCTCTCGATGAGGGATTCGGAGGTCGAGTCACGGAGGAACGCGAGCGGACCCGAGCCATAGGTGAGCGGGACTACGGGGTAGTTCCAGGACCTCATACGGGGTTGAGCACGCCGAGGCCGAGCAAGACGAGAAGGAGCGCGCCCAGCAGGATCCGGTAGATCACGAAGGGCAGGAACGAACGCTTCTCGATGTAGCGCATCAGGAACGCGATGACCGCGTATCCGACCACAAACGCCACCACTGTTGCGACGGCGGTCTCGGCGTATCCGTAGGCGCCTTCCGGCTCGCCGAAGCTGTGGACGAGCTCGTACAGACCGCTACCGAAGACGGCGGGGATGGCGAGCAAGAAGCCGAAGCGTGCGGCAGCGGGTCGGGTGTAACCGAGGCTGAGGCCCGCGGTCATCGTCGCGCCCGAGCGAGATACTCCGGGAATGAGCGCGAGCACCTGGGCGAAGCCGATCGCCACGCCATGTCCGTAGGTCATCTCGGTGATCGAGCGAGTGCGCTTGCCGAGGTAGTCGGCGATTCCGAGGATGATGCCGAAGACGATGAGCACGATCGCCACGAGCCACAGCGACCTAAAGGTCGAGCGGATGTACGACTGGGCGAAGAACCCGATCAGCACGATGGGCACGGTGCCGATGATGATGAGCCAACCGAGGCGCACATCGGGGTCGTTCTTGGGCACCGAATTGGCGTGCGTGCCGCCGCTTGGGCGGAAGTGACGGAACCAGCGGCCGATGATCCTCGTGATGTCCTTACGGAAATACAGGATGACGGCGAGCTCAGTTCCGATCTGGGTGATTGCCGTGAAGGTGGCACCCGGGTCGGTCGCGGAGGGCAGGAACTCGCCCGCGATCCGCAAGTGAGCGCTCGAGGAGATCGGGAGGAACTCGGTGAGACCCTGAATAAGCCCGAGGATGATTGCCTCGATGAACCCCATGGTGAGTCTCCCGGTGTGATTAGTAGTTCAGCAGCAGGTCGCCAAGAACCTGCCTGCCAAAGACTAATGCGTCGAGAGGTACGCGTTCGTCAACGCCGTGGAACATGCCAGGGAAGTCAAGGTCAGCGGGCAGTTGGAGCGGTGCGAAGCCGTAGCCAGTGATGCCGAGCTTCGAGAGAGCCTTGTTGTCGGTTCCCCCGGAAAGCAGGTACGGGAGCACCGTCGCTTCGGGATCCCGTGCCGTCAAGGTTCCGACCATCGCGTCAACGAGTGGCCCGGAGAACGGAGTTTCCAGCCCGATGTCCTGATGCATCACAACGATCTCGATGTCATCGCCGATGATGCGGCGCACCTCGGCGAGCACCTCGTCCTCTTCGCCGGGAAGCGTGCGGATGTCGATGAGCGCCTCCGCGGTATCCGGAATCACGTTGTGCTTGTAGCCGGCCTTGAGCAGCGTCGGGTTGGTCGTGGTGCGCAGGGTCGCCTGGATGAATCCCGCCGCGGTTCCCGTCGAGAGCACGAGTTCGTCCGGGCCCACCGACTGCGGGTCGACCTTCATGATTTTCGCGAGTTCCGCAAGAAGTTGCTCGGTCGTGTCGGTCAGGTGCACGGGCCAGTCGGTGCGGCCGAGAGCGGCGACTGCGGTCGCGAGCTTGGTGATCGCGTTGTTGTGGATGACGCGGCTGCCGTGGGCGGCAGTCCCCCGCGCCACGAGTTTGATCCACACCAGGGCCTTCTCCCCCGTCTGAAGGAGGTAGGCGCGCTGTCCGCCCATCGTTACCGAGTAGCCGCCCACCTCGCTAATCGCTTCGGTGGCTCCAGCGAAGAGGTCTGGACGGTTGTCGACGAGGTAGTGCGATCCGAAGACTCCACCGTTCTCTTCGTCCGAGAAAAATGCGACCACAAGATCGCGGGCGGGCTGCTTGCCCGCTCCGAGAATGTCCTGGAGCGCGGTGATGATCATCGCGTCCATGTTTTTCATGTCGACCGCGCCGCGGCCCCACAGCATCCCGTCACGAACGACGCCCCCGAATGGATCGACGCTCCAGTTCGCGGGATCGGCAGGCACGACGTCGGTGTGTCCGTGAACGACGAGCGCGGGTAGGTCGCGGTTGGCCCCCTCGACTCGCGCGATCACGCTTGTGCGGCCCGTGGCGGCGTCCACGTATTCGGGAGCCAGCCCCATCTCGCTGAGAAGCTCACCAAGATACTCGGCAGCATCCGTCTCGCCGTTCGAACGACCTTCACCAAAATTTGTCGTGTCGAATCGGATCAAATCCTGGGCGATTCGCGCTGTTTCCTCGAGTTGCGTGGGGCTCGTCATGCTTCAACCCTAGGTGGCGGAGGGCGTTTCTGCCGTGCGCGTTCACGAGGTCCGTTTTGGCATGCTAAAGTCGTTTCTCGGCAGTCCTGCGAAGGAATTGCCACTGCGCGCGGATGGCGGAAATGGCAGACGCGCTAGCTTGAGGTGCTAGTGCCCGTATAGGGCGTGGGGGTTCAAGTCCCCCTTCGCGCACACTGTTGAGACAGTGACAAAAGTCTGGTTGGCGAGTAATCGCCAGCCAGACTTTTTTGTTTCCCTGGCCCTACCGCAATCTGCGAAGAATCCGGGGGTGCGCTCGGTGTCGATCACCGTTATCCGGCGAGGTCATGGAAAAACGCTCACTAGTGCTCTTGCGCGATTCCTTTGAGGCCCTGACGGTCGCCTTGAAATCCGAGCACGTCTAACGTGGCGTGGATGGTTTGTGCGATGAGGACGTCATTAATGGGTGGCAGGCCGGGCATTACGACACGCATGACCAGCGGTCCTGTAAGCAGATCAGCGATCCAAGCGGGATCGACCGTGGCGGCGATCTCTCCTCTGCTCACAGCGCGATCGACAATGACCCGCGTGTATGCGCGGCGAGGCGCGAGGTAGTCGCGGAAGAACGGTGCCCCAGCTTCGGGGTCGGCTTCAACGTGCGCAAGCCACCCTGCGAAACCCCTGGTCACGGCGGGGTCGGTGAACAGATTCCGTTGCCGGTCTTGCACCTCGGTCAAATCGCCTACGAGAGTGCCCGTGTCTATGTCATCGTCGGTGCCGTGTCTGGACGCAAGGATCCGCGGCACCACCTCGGCGAGATGCTTGAAGCGCCGGTAGAACGCCGGTTTGTTCGTACCAGCTCTGGCAACGACCTGGTCCACAGTGACGAAGGCATATCCGCGTTCAGCAACGAGTTCGGCCATCGCTTGCACGATGTTGTCCTCGACAGAACCATTGCGGGGGCGTCCTGAACGAACCATAGTGTTACTAACGGTAACGTAAATGGTGCTGCGAGGAAACGAGGAGACCGTCGATGTACAAGTGGATCGTCAAGACCAAGGTGCGGGCGGTCTTCGCGCGCATCAACACGGGCGACTACATGGCAATGGTCGATGGACTGGCGCCATCGTTCGAGTACCACTTCCACGGCGATCATGCGCTGGGTGGTCGTCGCACGACGCGGGAGTCGATGATCCGCTGGTGGAAGCGCACCCTCGACCTGCTTCCTGGAGCGCGTTTCGACATCCGCGATGTCCTCGTCGATGGCGGGCCGTGGAGCACCCGGGTCGCCGTGCGCGCCCTAGTGTCCGGTGACCTGCCCAGCGGGGTGCCATACGAGAACACGGTGTTTCAGTTCATGACCCTCTCATGGGGAAAGGTTGTCTCCGTTGAAACCGTGGAGGACCTTCAAGTGCTCGAACGTGCGCTTGCCTCCGTAGCGGCAGCGGGGAAGTCAGACGCCTTAGCTGCGCCGATTACCGACTGACGGTATCGGCCGCTCGACCGACAGTTGCGGAGGACGACACGCCGGCTATCCGGCTTGGCGAGTGACTTGAGCGGTGTGTCATCCTCCGCAACCGTCAGCTAGCTGGCGAGCACGCTCTCGCGCGGCGTCGCGGCAGAGACAGAGCGGCTCAGGCGCTCGGCATCCTTCTCCCCCGCCTTCCGAGCGCGCTCGAGCCACGCGGCCCGTCCTGCGGGATCTGACGTGCGCACGGGGCCGAAGCGGTGGATGCCGCGTACTTTGATGCCGCAGAACTCGAGCACGGCCCTCGTGATGGAGGTCTCGGAGGCGTTGCGGAAGACCAAGCGATTCCAAAGCCGCGGGGAGTCCATCGTCATGAATACTCGTGCGGTACGTCCCGTGAGCAGGCGCTTGGGCAATAACCCGTCGTCGTAAGCGAACGAGTGTCGAGCGATGAAGACGCGATCGATGAACGCCTTGAGAGCGGCTGGTTGGGTGCCCCACCACTGCGGATAGGCGATGACGATGTGCTGGGCCCAGTCGACGTCGGCGATGTAGCGCTGGACGTCAGCCTCCAGGTGACTCAGACCATCAGCCGCCCGTAGATCGGCTTTGGACTGCGGATGAGCCGGGATTGAGTCGTGTGCGAGGTCAATGACTCGTACGTCGGAGTTCTCCCCCACCCCCGACATATACGCGTCGGCGGTGGCGCGGGCCAAGCTCCCCGACAGCGGCGTGCCGACAATAACGAGAACGCGTGGGGTCATGACTGAGTCCGATCTGCAGGGGTTGAGTGGGATCTGGCGAGCACGACGGTCGTGAGTGCGCTGAGGCTGGCGTTGAGGGCGACGGGGTCGATGTTGGGCACCTCGGCGAACATGCTTGTGAACTCGGCGTCCAGAGCCGTTCCTGCGCGCTCGACGAGGCTTGCGGCCTGGGGAGTGAGCGTGAGGACCACCCGCCTAGCGTTGCCCGGGTCGGAGTGAGTCTCGAGCCATCCGGCCTCAACCAGACTCGGTACGCGCTTGCTCACTGCCGCTTTGGAGACGCCCAGGCAGCGCGCAAGGGTCGTCACATCGACGCGACCCGGTTCCTCGCTCATCGTCGCGAGGGTGATGAACAGGTTGGCGTCCACGCCATAGTGCTCGCGCAGGATGCCATCGGCGTAGCTATCGATCGCCGAAACCAGTTCGTGAAGGGTGAAGCTCAGACGATCGCTCATCCAATGATGTTAACTAGTTGACACTCTAAGTGTCAACTAGTTAACACTAGGACGCGCTTGGAGCGGTTTCCTGGCCCGCGCGCTTGTATGCGGGCTCGCCATAGGACGCGGTCACGAGGATCGGGATGTGATCGCTTGTGCCGCGCTTGAGGGTCTCGACGCCTTCGACGGTGAATCCCTGCGATGTGACGAAATCGAAGTGGCCGCGGAAGAACTTGTACGCCGTGTACGTCATGCGGTCGCTCAGTGACAGGTCATATCCGGTCTTGGCGACCCGTGATCCCAAGCCGTCTTTGAACAGCGGATAGTTGTAGTCGCCGACCATGAGGATGGGTACGCCGGATCCGAGCTCCTGCAGCAACTCGTGCGCCGCCTTGATCTGCGCCCGGCGAAGCGAGTTGAGAGCCGTTAGCGGCGCCGCGTGGAATGACGCCAGCACGAGTTCGTGGTTGTGCTCACGATCGAGCAGACGGGTTCCGACGAGTCGCTCCGGCGTCGGCGAGAAGATCAGGTCGTGCAAGCTCTTCTTGAGCTCGAAGGACTTGCTCTCGATGTGGTCGTAGCGATCCTTGCGGTAGTACACCGCGAGACCCAGGCGATTTCGCTTGGTGGAGTCGGCCAGATGTAAGTTGCCGATCTCGGGCGGAAGCTCCGCCGCGATGCATTCCTGCAGGCACAGCGCATCCAGATCTGGATTGGACTGCACGAGCGCCTCTAGCTCTCCGACCGCGCGGTTCTTTCGGAGGTTGTAGCTGATGACTCGGATCACGTATGTGTCTTATCTCTTCTGGGGATGGGTCTCTTCTGGGAATGGGACACCAGCCTATGCTCACGATCTGCCATTCCAGACATCCTTGACATGTCGGGCGATTCACCACTCGATAACCGAAACCTCTAAACGAACCGCACACCGCTCTGGATACGAGTGCGCACGTCAAACAGTTCATTGCCGCCTATCGTCGCTCCACCTGGCACGCCGCCCCGCAAAAGTTGCGGAACGAACGACTGTCGGACGGCCATGACCGACGCACCTCTCGCCGAGCCGAGCGCGAGCAAGTGTTCATCGAGAGCATCGTCAGGCAGAACGATGACGAGCGCGGTGAACTTGACGCGGAGCGCGCGCGACAGTGCCTTCGCGCGCGACGTGAGCTCGTGCACGGGTCGCTCCCCCGCGAGGGGTTCGCCGATCAACTCACCGCGGCGAGTCCGCACCGGCCCGCCGAAGTCCTCGGAAAGCATCGCGAACAGACCGCTCGGTCCGAGCACGACATGATCGACCTTCTGCGAAGCATCCGCCGTCGTCGCCACATCGTGCCAGACCGTAAAACCGATGCCGAGTGCGCTCAGGCTTCGTGCCGTCGACTCCTCTGCCAGGGCATCCGCGAGGGTGTGGCGAATCTCTCGAGGCGCGCTACGCACGAGCACTGGGTCGTAGGGGTCGTCGATGGTCACGCCTCGACCAACCCATTCACGGAGCATTGTCAGGTATCGCTCGCGACGCCATCCGCCCGGATGACCGTAGGCGCGTGCCTTGGGTCTGGCGTCTTGACGTGCGCGTCCGGGCTGCGCGGTGTACGTCGGGTGATGGATGGTGGAGCCACGCCCGGCGTCGTATGCCGCCCGTTTTTCCGGGGTTGAGACGCGTTCCCAGGCGAGCTGGACCGCGGTAAAGCGCGCCGGATCTCCCCCGGTATCGGGGTGGGTGTCGCGGAGAGCCTTGCGGAATGCGCGACGCAATTCATCGTGAGAAACGGATGCGCCGACTCCGAGCACCTCGTAAGGGCTCGCCGACATCGGGCTTTCGGGCATCGGCTCAGAATACCTTCTGCGGCGGGCGTAGATTGATGACATGTCTACGATCAGTGAAATTCCACTCACCACTATCAAGGGCGAGACAACGAGCCTCGCCGAGTTCGACAACAAGGTTCTGCTCATCGTCAACGTTGCTTCGCGCTGCGGGCTCGCCCCCCAGTACGAGAAGCTCGAAGAGTTGCAGAAGACCTACGGAGACCGGGGATTCACCGTGCTCGGCTTCCCCAGCAACCAGTTTCTCCAGGAGCTGGGCAGCGAAGAGGCCATCGCCGAATACTGCTCGGCTACGTGGGGCGTAACTTTCCCCATGTTCGAGAAAGTCAAGCTCAACGGCAAGAACGCGCACCCGCTCTACAAGGAGCTCACCAAGGCCGAGGACGCCGACGGCAAAGCCGGCAAGGTCAAGTGGAACTTCGAGAAGTTTGTGATCACGCCCGGCGGCGAAGTGCACCGCTTCCGCCCGACCACCGAGCCGGATGACCCGGCCATCGTTGGGCTTATCGAGGAATCGCTTCCCGCTTAAGCCCTGCGCTGCCGATCGCTTCTAGCGACCTCCGCCGCCTCCACCTCCACCGCCGCCGCCGGAGAACCCGCCGCCGAACGAGCCGCCGGAGGAGAAGCTCGATCCCCCGCTGCCTCCCCAGCCATTGCTAGACGATGGCGGCGGGGGCGGTGGGGTGATGGATGTCGAGATTCCGCTCATCGTGCTGCTAAACATCGAGGGCTGGAACCCATTGGTGCCGACGTACCAGCTCGGCTGCAGCTGCTCGGATTCCACGCGAACCGCGAGTTCCCGCATCCACTGGTCCTCAACGCCCCACAGCACTGCCCACGGCAGCAGCTTCTCGTAGAGCTTCACCATCTCGAGGTTGTTGCCCACGTTGATGCGCTCGGCGCCTCGCGGGCTCTGGAGTACTTCCATACGATCCTTCTCCGCGAGATCCAGGTACATCTGCATGCCCTGGAGGTACTCCCGAGCCAGCACCCCCTTCTCAGTGAGGAGCGGTCGGCGGGTTCCCAAGATGCCTGTGACGATGAGCGCAATGAACGCGGCTACGACGCTAATGACCAGCACAGGACTGACATTGCGGTAAGTCTCGTTTTGGAATCCGATGGCAAAGACCGACCCGATGAGCACGAAAGCCATAACCAGAGGTATGGCCCAGGCGAGCCCGGTGCGTGCTGGTGGAGTGCGGAAGCCGTCCTGCAGAAGTGATGCTGGCTGCTCGGCGGCGATCCCGGTGAGAGCGGTGCCGAGCGCAGAGTCGTAAGCACCGAAAGGCTTGATGGTGCCGGCTGCGGGGCTTGACCCGAAGAGTACGTCGAGCAGGCGCTGGTCCATCGCATCCGTCTTGTCGTTTCCCAAATACTGAAGCGAATATGGTGCTTCAGTGCCCTCAAGAACGCGATACGCCAGGATGCGGATGTTGCCGCGCACCGCGAGGCGCACGATTGCCGCGGGAAGCGCGGACTCCTTACGACCGATGAGTTCCGAGGACTGCAGGATCGTGATGTCCTTCGGCTCCGAGTACTCGGGGATGATCGTGCCGCGTCCTGCAGCATCCCGTCCCGAGCGCACTCTCATCAGCGCAGCAAGGACTATCGCGCCGATCGCTCCCAGGATCGGCAAACCCGAGGCCAGCTGCATGGGCACAGGAACGGGAACCGGGTCGAGGTTCTGCGGCGGCGTGAGCGTGGGCTCGGGAATCTCGAACGTGCCGGGAGTGAACCCCACCGAGACCGTGAGATTCTCGCGCGGACCGAGATCGGTTGCCGAGGCGCTGAATGTTGTGCCGTTCTGCTGGATGTCGCAATTGCCGACCTCTTCTGAGGCACCGATGTAGCAGGCGGCATCGCCTGTCACCGCCGTGCTCAGGGCGGGATCGATAGTCACCTCGGCGCTGACGCGACCGAACGGCTGATCCCAGCCCGTGCCGTTGACGTCCCAGTAGAACTCCTCGGAGGAAGTCTCGCTGAAGTCGCCTACGACGTCTGACTGCCGGTACGTGATCACATACGTTGTTTCACCGAACACGAAGTCGTCGGTGCCCAGTGCGAGTTCGAGAAAGTCGTCGGACGAGCTGGTCTCGTATGGCACGTCCGTGCCGTTCTCGTCGACGATGGATTCCACCGTCGTGTGGAGCGGAACACCTCGATAGTTGTCGGGGATGGCTCGGATAATCCCGCGGTTTTGTTCGAAATCGGGGAACCTGGCAACGATCGTCTCCACCACGCGGAGTTGCGAATGACCCGCTTCATCCTGCGAGAGTTCGTAAGTCGCGTCGAAGGAGTCAAAGGTGAAATCACTCGTGTCTGACGAGGCCGCAACACTCGCCGCGACGGGACCAGCTCCCACGATCGCGAAGGCCAACAAAACCGTGCCAAGGATGCGTCGCATTCTTCAACGATACCCAAGGGCTCGGCAGAGGGCCGGTGCGAATAGGCTTGCATGGCCATGAAACTACTGCTCGTCCGTCACGGACAGACCCCCGCGAATGTTGCTGGACGCCTCGATACTGCCGCTCCTGGACCGGGGTTGACAGCACTCGGATTGGACCAGGCCGCAGCCATTCCTGCGGCTCTTGCCGGTTCACCCGTCGACGCGATTTTTGTCAGCACGCTCATTCGCACCCGGCTCACCGCGACACCCCTCTCGGTGAACCGCGGGCTAGAAATGGTTCAACTCCCTGGTATCCACGAGATCGGCGCCGCGACCCTGGAGAACCTGAGCGATCGGGAGTCGATTCGCACGTACATGCAGACGGCGTTCTCCTGGGGACTCGGCGATCTTGACGTCGTGATGCCGGGCGGGCACGACGGCCACGAGTTCTTCGACAGATTCGATGACTCGATCGCGACCGTCGCATCCGCCACCGACGGAACGGCCGTTGTTGTGAGTCACGGCGCTGCTATGCGGGTGTGGGCGGCAGGGCGAGCAAAAAACATCCCGGCGAGCTATGCGGGCGAGCATGACATCCACAACACCGGTGTGCTGGAGTTCGAGGGCTCCCCTGAGGATGGCTGGACGCTGATCTCTTGGCAAGGTCACGCGATCGGCGGAGGCCAACTCGACGATCCCACTGCCGATGACCCCACGGGAGAAACCCTCTCCGAAGCAATGGATGACTGAGGGCAGTTTTGTAGGATTGACGTATGGCAAAGACGCTGCAGCACGAGCCTGACGAGAGCAGGTACACCCTGATCATCGATGACACGCTCATCGCGGTCGCGGACTACCGGCTTAACGGTGACCAGATCTCCTTCAATCACACCTACACACAACCCTCCCATCGAGGGCAGGGATACGCGAACGAGATCGTGAGCTTCGCGATGGACGACGTCGAGACCACGACCGATCTTCGCGTGATCCCGATGTGCTGGTATGTCTCGAAGTGGTTCGATGACAACCCCTCTCGATCGGGCCTGCTCACACGCTGATTGCTCGCGCGCTCCTTAGGATGGGGTCATGACCGAGCCGCAGCCCACTCCCCCTCGCCGCGGCATTAGCCGACTCGGCCTTGCCGCGCTCGTGACGGTTCTTGCGGGGTTCATTCTTCCGCTCGTCGTCTTCGGTATCGGCTGGGCTATCACGCAAGGGACCGCAGACAGCATTGGCGGCTACGCGGTCGGAATCGGCGTCGCCATCGCTGCTGGAGCAGTTGTTGCGTTTCCGCTTTCCGTTATCGGGATCGTGCTCGCGATTATTGCTCTGACCCGTCGTAATCGCGGAAAAGCGCTTGCCGTTTCCGCTCTCGTTCTGGGATTTGTTCCGCTCGTCGCAGCGGCAATTTTCCTCACCCAGATCGGTCGCATTGTCGGCGGTTGACTAGGTTGTCTTTTCTAGCGCGTTGATGGTGTGGGAGTAGCCCACTCGCTCGTGCACGATGACCTCAACGATCGAGCTGAGGGCGATGAGAGCGATCACCGTGACGAGAGTGCCGATAGCCAGATGCTCAGTGTCGCCGGTCACAGCAGCGACAACGACCGCGGCGATGAGGGGCAGCAGACACACCAACAACATGGGGAAATGCGTCCAGTCGAAAGACTTCACGAGCAGGCTCCAGGTCAGATAGACCATGAGGATGACAGCGGCGACCGGGACAGCGATCGACAACGCGATCGTGATGAGCGATCCATGAGCGTGCTCTACAGCGAGTGCCGCAACGTGAAGCCCGGCACCGACGGCGGCGATCGCGCCGAACATCGGCAGGTGTGCGTATCGCCAGGCCCAGATTCTGGTGGGCCACCGTTGAAGTAGCGTGCGCGAGGGAATGAGGAAGTACGCCCACCACAGCGCTGCTGCAAGCACGATGCCAGCCGCGGCGATCACTGCAGCTGCGGGCGACATCCCCTGCGCTTCTATGAGGGCTCCAACCGCGAGCGTTGTGGATGTCACGACCTCGCCGAGGGTGATGAGGGTGAGGAGCGCGAATCGTTCCGCGATGTGGCCAGGGTTCCAGGGCGCAGCACCCAGCCGTCGTTCGATCACGACGGGCGCAATCATCTCCGCCAGCGCGAGCACAATTAGCAACGCTGATACGACAACCGTGGGCAGTGGGAGAATCGCAGTGAGAAGCCACCCCACTTGGGCGATGGCGATCGTTACGGCGTAGGCCACGGCGGTGCGCCGACGTTCAGGGTCCTCGCGCGCGGCGCGGAGCCACAGGGCAATGAGCGGCACCCGCATCACGACATAACCAAGAACCAGGAGCAGGTTGTTCGCGCTCTTGTCGTGTGCGGCCGCCTCGAAGCTCAGGGGCAGCCCGAAGATAAAGATGACAACCCCGACCATCTGGATGATCGTGGCGACGCGGAACAGCGCATCATCGTTTCCGTAGGCGGAAGCGAACCACGTGAAGTTCATCCACGCCCAGCTCACTCCGAAGATCGCGAACAGATAGGCGCCCACTGCCGGGAGCATGGCCCCTTCTGACACCAGGTGGGCGAGTTGACTTGCCGCGACACCGAAAGCGATGACGTAGACGAGGTCGTAGAGCAATTCGAGAGGGGTCGCGACACGATGGTTTTCGGACGGGTCGCGTCCCGTCATCGGCCGCAGCCGGTGCCACAAGTCATCCTTAAGTCGAGCGCGAAACTCTGCCGAGAGCTCAGTCATGCGCCCATCATATTGACGGGATTCGTCTACCGGTCCCCTGCCCGTCTGGCCGGTGTTCTAGCCCTCAATGTCGAAGGATAGCCATACGACGCCAGCACCGAACTTTCCCCACGGAATCCCGAGTTCGTCGGCCGCGGTCCTGAATTCAAGAGGGTTGTCCGTGCCCGGCTCTACGAAGAACAACGCGATGTCGACGGGGTCCAGATCATTCGCCGCGATTGGCCGGAGAATCGATTCGAGGAGTTCCGGCGTCACCTCTCCCTCGTGGTCTATCGTCACCACGTAGCCCTGGGCCAGGCCTGAGGTGACGATCTCCACCTCGACGTTTGTCGCTGAGGGATCTGCGTCCTCAACGATGTCGATCACTTGCTGCTGAAACTCCTCGGCCGTGGGCTTCGGAGGGCCGAACAGAGATGCGCACGCTGTGCACGTAAACACGAGGAGAGTGATAGCCGCCAGTCCGACGCTTCGGGAAAGTCGTTGAGCCATACTCCACGCTAACCCAGGGGGCGATGCGCGCGTCTGACCCGTGGAGCGCAGTCGCCCCGTCAGTAGACCGACGGAGAACTCCGTCACGCTCGCGTAGGGTCGAATGGTGAACGACTTCAGGATGGCGCCACGCGCGAGCCTCGAGGTGCTTCGCGCCGAGGCATCCGAAGAGCTCGACACCGTGGTTCACGAGAGGCTCCTGGCTGGAGAAGATCCCTGGGATTTCTTCGAGGAGTTGCCGAGCGTCGACGAGCTAGTCGTGTGGTTGCTGCGCGCAGACGCGATCAACGCGAATGATGGACAGTTGCCGTCACACGTGCGGGAGTACCGGGTGCTTCGCCAGATTGCGCTCGCGCATCCCGAACTCACACCTACGGTGTGGCGGATGCTGGGAGAAGACCCGCTGAAGAACGCGGGGTAGCTTAGGACGCCGGGGTCGGCTGAAACCACGGCGGGTAGACGACGATCTTCGTCGACCCAACGATTTCGCGTACTCGTTCGCGCATCGGCTCGTTGGCTACGCCGACAAGCTGAATTGCCTCGAACGGGATGGGCTCAGGGGCGAGCACTTCGGCATCCCGAGCCTGTTCGGTGCCGTACAGAGTGCGTAGGAGCCTATCGACGGAACCGGGATCCGTCGCAAACCGAGTGACGCTGCCCGCGGCATCGCCATCGGTGACCACTGGGGTGCCCAGGGCGCCGAAGTTGCTCACGAGAACAACGAAGTCGGAGACGGCAGCTGTGCGTGCCGCGTCGGACCACCGAGGATCGACGGCACCCTCGCGCAGCGAATCCCACACCGTTGCTTGGGGTGAGAGATAGAAAGCGACGTGGTCGGAGACTCGCTGGTTGGCCGCGAATTCGGCAGTGCTGCGCAGCTCGTGCGTGAGGTCAGAACTCACATCGACAACGGGAGTTGAGGTGGCGTTGAGCTCACCGGCATCCACGATCGCTTCGAGGTTGCTCACGTGCGTAACGTGATAAACCCGCTGATCTGCAACGACGAAAGTAGGGCGAGGAGGCTGCTTGCCGGCTCGTCCGCCGCTCGAGGTGCGGGGTTGGACAACGCGCGCGACAACGGGTTTAACGGGTGCAGCTTTGGGAAAACAGCTATCGCACAGTCCGTTCTCAAAACCGTGGATACATTCAGCCATGTCCCTAGGCTACGTCGGTCTGGCCGCAAGCTCGACCACTACTGCCTCTTTCGCACGGAACCTGAGCTTCGCTACGGTGATCACATGACTGAAACCGCAGCAGTTCCGTCCGCCATTACCGCTCTCGCCAAGGGAGTCTGGTGGTGGGTTCTGCTTCGCGGAATTCTTGCGGTGATCTTTGGTGTTCTCGCGATTATCGCGCCCGCCGCGGCGCTCAGCGCCATTGCGATTGTCTTCGGTGCCTACGCGATAGTGGATGGCGCCATGGCGATCGGCCATGGCATCCATGTGCGCAAGACCGACTCGCGCTGGGGCTGGCTTGTCGCCCAGGGAGTTATCGCCATCATCGCTGGCGTGCTCGCTGTGATCTTCAGCGGACTCGCGGGACTGATCTGGGGTCTCTTTATCCTCTGGACGATCGTCTTCTGGAACGTCATCACGGGCATCGCCAGCATCAGTTCGGTTTCTCGCGCCAGCGGCTCGACCAAGACCTGGGGCATTCTCATCGGCGTGCTCAGCATCGCTTTCGGCGTCCTACTGGCCGTACTCGTATGGGTGACCCCCGGAGCGACAGTGCTGGGGCTCATCTGGATCGTCGGAATCTACGCGATCATCTTCGGCGTGATGCTCGTGGTTGCGGCAATTCAGGTGCGCGCCGCGGTAGCGGGTCGCTGAGAGTACGGTCGCTGAGCCCGTCGAAGCGCTGAGCCACTCCGGTCGCTGAGCTCTTATCCGGTCGCTGAGCTTGTCGAAGCGCTAGCGTCCGCGGTTGCGCAGCTCTGCCTTGGCGGCCTTGTCGAACTTCACGCGCACGGCCTCCTCGCGCACGGCAGCCTGAGTAGCACGCTCGGTCACGAGCCATTCGGGCATCGTTTCGAGGAGAGTTTTGATCTCCGCGGTCGTCATGGTGTCTGCGGCTCCGGCGCGCGCGAGGCCCGAGGTGGAGATGCCGAGTTTCTGGGCAACTACCTGTCGGGGGTGCGGTCCATTGCGGCGCAGTTCTGCCAACCACTCGGGCGGGTTCGACTGCAGTTCGAGAAATTCGACTCGCGAGAGCTCGCTGTTCTGAAAGGTCTCGGGGGTTGCGGGGAGGTAGATCCCCAGCTTCTTCGCGGCAGTCGCCGGCTTCATGGTCTGGTCTGGCACGGGATCAAGGGTACCCGCATGGGTCGTCGGCCGCGCACTGCTGTCGTCTGGACTTACGGGAGAGGAGCGGTGCCCTCCACCGGACCTGCCTCAGGCAGATCCTCAATGAACTCGTCGATATCCTTCTCGAGCTCTGCGGTCTTGTCAGTCTCAGGCTTGGGCTCTTTTTCCATGCAAATAGGGTAGACCGCACGTGACCATCGCCACCAGCGTTTCGGGGGTGCGCAGCGCAGACGGTAGCCTGTGGAGCGTGTCTGAGTCCTTCACCGTTGCGTTCGTGGTTGGAGTGACCCCGGGCAAATGGGCACGTATCTGGGCAGAACGGATGCCGACAGTTCCGCTCTCGTTGGTGCAGGGATCCCCTGCTGAGGCTCTTTCCGCGCTTGCGGAGGGTGACGCCGACGTCGCTCTTGTTCGGCTTCCTGTTGCCACGGACGGGCTTGCCAGCATCCCGCTCTATGACGAGCTTGCCTATGTCGTCGTGCCGAAGGACCACGCTATCGAGTCAGTCGACTCGCTGGCTCTCGCAGATCTTGCCGACGAGAACGTGCTCGACGGTGAGTGGGCGGATGCCGTTGAGCTCGTCGCGGCAAACGTGGGTGTGGCGATCATGCCGCAGTCGGTCACTCGCGCTCTCAGCCGCAAGGATGTCGTTGCTCGTCCGGTGACGGATGCGCCATCCACGACAATCGCACTCGTCTGGCTCGCGGACAATGAGTCATCCGAGGTCGAGGAGTTCGTGGGAATCGTGCGAGGTCGCAGCGCGAACAGCTCCCGCGGGGTTCGTGAGGATGACGAGCCGACGGCCGCTCCCCCGACCCGAGTGACTAAGCCCAAGAAGGCCAAGCCGGTGGTTAAGGGTCCTACTCCTAAGAAGAAGTACCGCAAGCGTAAGTAGCGGTCGCCGCTTCGTCCGTGTCGTTCGTCGAGCTTGTCGAGACGCTCTGCTCCTCCACAATCTGATGGACAAGAAGTTATCCACCATTGTTCAGTATCGCTTGCCGCACTAGAACATACCTACTAAAATTGCGGTATGACGATCACCAGTTTGATCGTGCCGGATCACACAGAACTTCAGTCCCTCACGGACTCCGAGCTGCTTGCTGTTCAAGCAGATATTGCCGCATGGTGCCGACAGGGCGCCGCCGCTGCCGCCCGCGTCGCCGGAGAGGTGGCCAGGCGGTGCGCGGCCGAGCTGGGCCAGAATGGCCTCGCTCAGCGCACCGGGCTGCGCACCCCAGAAGCGCTTATCCAACGGGTCACCGGGGTCACTCGCGCGGAGGCCCGAGGGTTATTGCGAGTAGGTGAGATGCTCGCGACCGAATCACCGTGGCTTGCCGAAGTGACTGCAGCGGTCAATGAGGGAACTCTGTCTGTTGCTACCGCGGAGGCCATCGCTTCAGGGCTCGGAATGCCGACCGCGGATGTCGCAGCCGACGATCTCGCGGATGCGGCAAGTCGGCTGGTGGGTGTTGCCGGGCACGTCACTCCCGAAAAGATCGCTGCTGCCGCGCGAGCGGTGCGCGACGATCTCGACTCTTCGGGAGTCGCAGACCGGGAAAACCAATTGCGATCGGAGCGGTTCCTCAAGCTGATCCCGCGGCCAGATGGGTCGGTCAAGTTGGTCGCATTGTTGGATCCGGAGTCTGCTGCAGTGGTGATAAGTGCTGAGGATGCGGTCACCGCGCCCCGCCGTGGTGGTCCTCGGTTCGTTGATCCTGACCAGCCAGCTGCCGCGACGCAGGAGCTCGAGGACTCCCGCACCACCGAGCAGATCGCTCTTGACGCTTTTGTTGACATGATTCGTATCGCGACCCGCGCCGATGAGGGCACCGTCTTTCCTCAGCGGCAACCCTCAGTCAGAGTCCACGTCACCCTCGCCGACCTTGAAAGGCGAGCGGCCGCCGCCGCCGCGCGGGCTTCAGCGGAGGGTGTGGATGCCGTAGCCGACAGCGACGACTCGGGCATTGCCTCGGGATCGCCCGGTTATGGCTACATCGAAGGCTCGATGGCGTCGCTGAGTCTCGAGAGCATCGAACGCCTCGCGTGCGCTGCGGGGTACGTTCCGATTCTCTTCGACGGTGGGCAGCCCCTGAACCTGGGCCGAAGCCAGCGGCTTTTCTCTGCTTCGCAACGTCTGGTGCTCGCCGCCCGGGACGGCGGATGCATCGCGGATGGCTGCGACCGACCACCCTCGTGGTGCGAGGCTCATCACATCAAGCACTGGTACCGGGATCATGGAAACACGGATGTGAAGGATGGAGTGCTGCTCTGTCACCATCACCACATGCTCGTGCACAACCGCGGCTGGGAGATTGTGCGCATCGGATCTGATTACTGGTTCATTCCGCCCAGGAGCGTTGACCCGGAACAGAAACCCCGACCCGCGCAGAAGCGACGTCAGCTGTGCCTGGTGTTGGCATGATGCGGTTCTTCTGATGACACGCCGCTCACTGTCAGTAGTAATTGACAGCATAGAAGATATGTTCGAGCATAGAGAGGTGTCCACCTCAACGATCGCGCGGGAGCCTACGGCTTCTCTCGATCGGGTGCGCCAACTTCAGGATCGCATCAGCAAGATGCAGACGAAGACACTCGACGAGAAAGTCATCCCTACTCATCCTGCTCTCGCGCCCCTGCTCCCTGGCGGCGGACTCAAACAGGGCTCGACATACTCGATTGAACGCTCAGCCACTCTGATCATGGCTCTGCTTGCCGCACCCTCGGCTGCGGGGTCCTGGTGTGCGGTCGTCGGCGTTCCCGAATTCGGGCTGGAAGCAGCATCCCGCTTCGGTATCAATCTCGACCGACTCGTGCTCGTGCCGCGACCGGGAGAACACTGGCTCAATGTCACCGCAGCAGTCGCAGATGTCATGGGTGTCGTCGTTACGCGTCCCCCCAAAAGAGCGACAGATTCCACCGTGCAACGACTCTCGGCAAGACTGCGACAGCGCGGCGCCACCATGCTCGTGCTCGGCAGCTGGCCCTCGAGCGAAGCCATGCTGAGCCTGAGTGCGAGTCGCTGGCATGGCATCGGTGCCGGATACGGTCATCTCTCCGCACGCGAAGTTACCGTCACCGTTTCGAGCCGCTCAGCGGCTCGTCCTCGAAGTGCGCGACTCTGGTTCCCCGACGCCGGTGAACAGTTTCGCGCACACCAGTCATCCACGTCCGGGCCGGCGGAAATGGAGGTTGCTCCCCGACGGGAGGCCACGGGATGACGGGCCTCTCGGCCTCCATCGAGCCGACAGCAACCGAGACGCCCACGACCGGCCCGCCAATCCCCCGGGTCATGGTGCTGTGGTGTCCGGACTGGCCCATCACTGCGGTGCGTACCGCGGGCAACTACGAGAGCGACACCCCCATCGCCCTGATCGAGAAGGGGCTGGTGTACGCCTCATCCGCTTCGGCCAGAGCGGAAGGTGTTGCGCGAGGCATCAGAGTTCGAGAAGCCCAGGCAAGATGCCCTCAGCTGATCGTCATTGACTATGACCCGGCGCTCGACAACCGTGTCTTCGAGCCGCTCGTCACCGCCATCGAAGAACTCACCCCGGGTGTTCAGCTGCTGCGACCCGGAGTGTGTGCAGTTCGATCCCGCGGAGTCGCGCAGTACTACGGCGGAGAACTTCCCGCGGCTCTTGCTCTGACCGGGCGACTGGATGATCTCGGCGCTAATGGTGCGCGAGCAGGAATCGCTGATGGTATCTACACCGCGGAACAGGCTGCCCGACTCACGGGCGGCTTCCCCGGCTCTCCCAGCCCTGGCGGTTCTCCCAACTCTGGTGGTTCTCCCAACTCTGGTGGTTCTCCCAACTCTGGTGGTTCTCCCAACTCTGGTGGTTCTCCCAACTCTGGTGGTTCTCCCAACTCTGGTGGTTCTCTCGGCTCATCCGGCTTCTCCGGTTCCCCCGTGAGAGTTGTTCCCGCCGGGGCATCGGGTGAGTTTCTTGACCGACTACCCATCTCTCTCATCGGCGACCCGTCCCTCACCACGTTGCTCAAGCGACTGGGCATCGACTCGCTCGGCCAATTCGCCGCTCTCGCAGCCGACGACGTGCGAGTGCGTTTCGGTGCTCCCGGCGCGCGATTACATGCTCTCGCCGCGGGCCGCGACAGCTGGCCGCTCGCCCCGCGTACTCCACCCGACGACATAGAGGCCCTTGTCCACTTCGAGCCAGCCCTCGACCGAGTAGACCAGGTCGCCTTCGGGGTGCGCGCAGCAGCCGACGACTTTATCCAGCAGCTCACCGCTCGCCGCCTGGTCTGCACAGCCATCCGCATAGAACTGCTGACCGATTCAGGGCAACTGGCCGAGCGGGTCTGGTTGCACCCCCGCTCCTTCAGCCCAGGGGATGTCGTCGATCGTGTGCGCTGGCAACTCCAAGGCGGCGGAGAGATAGACGAGGCCCTCACCGCAGGAATCATCCGAGTGCGCGTGATGCCCGAAGCAGTGGATGCACTTAGTCACCACGAAACGGGGCTCTGGGGCGCTGGACCCGACGAGCGCATCCACCATGGTCTGTCCCGGGTGCAGAGCATGCTCGGCCACGGTGCTGTTCTCTTGCCCAGTGTCGGCGGCGGCAGAACGCTCAAAGATCGCCAGCAACTTGCAGCCTGGGGAGATCGCCCGGTCGCAGTGAGGTCGGCAGCCGAGCCCTGGCCGGGTCAGCTCCCCGCTCCCCTGCCCGGAACCGTGTTCAGCGATAGGCATCCCGTTTTTGTCTCGGGAGAGGCCGGAGCAGAGGTTTCCGTCGATGCTCGAGGGGCGCTCACCACGCCACCGACTCAGTTCGGGTCGGGAAGTAAGCAGTTCGCCATCACCGCGTGGGCCGGCCCCTGGCCCATTGACGAACGCTGGTGGTCGGCAGAACACGCCAAGAAGGCCTGGCGTTTTCAGATCGTCGACGACACGGGATGCGCCTGGCTGCTCGTACTCGAGGGCGGTAGCTGGTGGGCGGAAGCGAGGTATGACTGATGGGCTGGAACAATCCCCCTATTCCGTGGTCCGAGTTCGAGCGCAAGCTCTCCGAGGCATCTAGGCCCGGCTCAGCTCCTCCCGTGGGAGCGGATGGCGGCGACAGCCCAGCGTGGAGCCTCAAGCGAGCCGCCTACGTCGCGCCCGAGTCTGCCGCGCGGTCCGTCACCGACCTCGTGCCCTACGCCGAACTGCACGCCCACTCGAGCTTCAGCTTTCTCGATGGCGCGAGCATGCCAGAAACTCTCGCGGAAGAATCCATCCGGCTCGGACTTACTGCACTGGCGATAACTGATCACGACGGACTCTATGGAATCGCCAGAATGGCCGAGGCAATGGCCGCTCTCAATCTTTCGGCAGAGACGCCAACAGCGACGATCTTCGGTGCCGAGCTTTCGCTGGGACTCCCCTCGCCGCAAAACGGCGTTGCCGATCCGCACGGCACACACCTGCTCGTGCTCGCTCGCCGCGAAGAGGGCTACCACCGCCTCGCCTCAGCGATAACCGATGCGCAACTCCGCGGTGGCGAAAAAGGCCGCCCCGTCTACGACATCGAGGAGCTTGCCCGCCAGGCTGACGGGCACTGGATCATTCTCACGGGATGCCGCAAAGGTGCGGTGCGCAGCGCGCTTACCGATGGGGTGCACCACGCATCCGCAGAACTCGACAAACTCATCGACCTGTTCGGTGCCGAGAACGTGGTCGTCGAGCTCTATGACCACGGAAACCCGCTCGACAGCAGCCACAATGACACGCTCTACGGGCTAGCGACCGAGCGCGGACTTCGCGTCGTCGCGACGGGCAACGTGCACTACGCGACCCCTGCGCAGCACCACCTGCACACCGCCCTATCCGCGGTGCGGGCGCGCCGCAGTCTTGACGAGATAGATGGCTGGCTACCCGCGTCGCCTGCGGCGCATTTGCGCTCAGGAGCGGAGATGGCCGCGCGGTTCGCTCGCTACCCCGGCGCCATCGAGAACACCGTGCTCATTGCCGACGAAACGGCATTCGAGCTGCGCCAGGCGAAACCCGACCTGCCCGACCAGCAGGTTCCCGAGGGCCACACGCCCATGAGCTACCTGCGCGAACTCGTCTGGAAAGGTGTACCAGAGCGCCGGCTCGAACTCACCGAAGAAACGAAGAAGCGCATCGATCGCGAACTCGAGGTCATCGAGGAGAAACACTTTGCCGGCTATTTCCTCATCGTCTGGGACATCGTGAGATTCGCGCGAAGTCAGAAGATCCTGTGTCAAGGCAGGGGCTCCGCTGCGAGTTCCGTGGTCTGCTACCTGCTCATGATCACCGCGGTCGATCCCATCAAGTACGGGCTACCGTTCGAGCGCTTCATTTCCGCAATGCGGGAGGAAGAACCAGATATCGATGTCGACTTCGATTCTGAAAGGCGCGAGGAAGCCATCCAATACGTCTTCACGAAGTACGGTCGCCGCAATGCGGCCCAGGTGGCCAACGTCATCCAGTACCGTCCCAAGTTCGCGGTGAGAGACATGGCGAAAGCGCTCGGGCACAGTCCCGGACAGCAGGATGCCTGGTCTAAACAAGTGGAGCGCTGGGGTGCGACGATCTCGAGCAAAGACCACGACATTCCCGATAACGTCATCGATCTCGCGATGCAGGTCATGAAGTTTCCCCGACACCTCGGCATCCACTCGGGCGGAATGGTGCTCACCAAGCGGCCCGTCGGCGAAGTCGTTCCCGTCGAGCATGCTCGCATGGACAAGCGCACTGTCGTGCAGTGGGACAAAGACGATTGCGCCTGGATGGGTCTCGTCAAGTTCGACCTACTCGGTCTCGGGATGCTCTCTGCCCTGCAATACAGCTTCGACCTGGTCGCGGCTTCCCTCGGTGACCGGATCGATCTCGACACCATTC
>Ga0247807_10000472_pt1 | contig 24879 bp, 22 predicted proteins | sample UWRJL074202C1_FD_179931 | JGI IMG/M metagenome (GOLD analysis project Ga0247807, IMG submission 179931) | Plant litter microbial communities from Arlington Agricultural Research Station in Wisconsin, United States - UWRJ-L074-202C-1 | ecosystem: Environmental > Terrestrial > Plant litter >...
CGGGTCTGTCCGGTCCGTCGGATCTGTCGGGTCCGTCGGATCGGTGGGATCTGTCGGATCAGTCGGGTCCGTCGGGTCCGTGGGATCTGTCGGGTCAGTCGGATCGGTGGGATCGGTCGGGTCCGTAGGGTCAGTCGGATCGGTCGGGTCCGTCGGCGTCGCATACAGAGCAGCAATGTCGCTCGGGGTGAGCGGGTTGGACCAGATGCGGGCAGTCGAGATCATGCCGGTGAAGGGGCTCTGCAGTCCGTTGTTGAGCGTAGCGTCCCCACCGATAACCCAGTTGGTCGCGCCAGCAGCAGGAGTGGAGGGCGCCTTGGCGCCGCTCGTCGATCCCGCGAGCTCGCCGTCAAGGTAGAGCCGCTCCTGCGTGAGGTCGTTTGTCGCAACGATCTGGTACCAGGTGTCGTAGTCGAGCGCGACGGACAGACGTTTGCTTGCGCTCGGCGCAGTCCACAACGTCACGCAATAGTCATGTCCGGCGCGCTGCTCCGCTGTCAGGAAGCAGTCGCTCGAATTGATCTTGTAGGTGTCGAAGCCGACTCCTGCACTCTGCTGGTTGCTGAAGATGTTCTGGTAGGTGTTGGTCCACGGCGCCGATGAAGACATGTTGAACGTCGCCTCAACGCTGTAACCGTCGTTCTGGAGCGCGTAGTCCGACGCCGTCCACGCCGTCCTGTAGGCCAGGTCGGTGCTATTGCTGAAGGTCGCAATAGGCTTCTTCAGCGTGGCGTCCATCGTGATGGGTGCGCCCGTCACTCGGGTGAACTCGCGGTTGTTCGGCGAGTGGTCGGTGAGCTTCGCGCCATCCGCGATGGCCGTGCGGTCCGCGTTCCAGAAGTCGACATCCAGAAGGTCCGCAGCGGGAACCTTCGTGTTTGTGCCGTGAGTCGCACCGAGGGCGACGGTGACCGCATGGCGCACAGAGTTGTCGTTGCCCGCACCGTCGATCGCCGTGTAGTCGATCGTGTACTGTCCGGGCAGCTGCGGAGTGAAGGCTCCCGCTGCTCCCGTGGTCGACTTGACCGTCTCTCCCCACGGCCCCGTCACGGTGATTGTGGTCTTCGCGAGCACACCGGAATCGTCGACCGCTTCCAGAGCAGGGAACGCGAACTCGACGCCAGTCGTGCCAGTTTTGGCCGGGGCGGATGCTGCGCGCACAGCCGGCAGCACATCATCAATACCGGGCTGAGCCTCGTGAGCGATTCGTGCCATCTGCGCGTCGGTGAGCGGCGTGGAGTAAGCCCGCGCCGCGCTGAGCTCGCCATCCATCGCGTTCAGGATGTTTCCCTGTCCGTCAGTCGAGCCTCCCGCCACGAAGTAGTACGGCAGACCCGGGATGCCGAGCGCGGCGCCCAGCTGAGCATCGACACTCATGGTTCCGATCTTTGCCCCATTCACCCACATGTCGAGCACGGTTCCCGTGAACCTAAGCGCGACATGATACGGCTGGCCGTAGGTGATGGTCTGCTGCCAATCGGTCTGGCTTTCCGTGCCCTGTACGACCGCGACCGCCGTGAGAGTGCCGCGAGTCGCGTCGAGCGGAGTGACGCGAACAATGGTCTCCACTGCGCCAGGCTGACCATAAGCAAGAACGTCGCCGGGACCGTTCGCGATGAACGCCGCGTCTTCGGTGAATCCGTCGACGACGGTGGTCTTGTCCGCTTCGGTGAACTTCGCCTGAAGCGGTTGAGACGTTGCGGGGCCAGTGCCCGTGCCATTCAGCAGCCCGTAGGGGGTCGCGTGGCGTGCAACATCCGTGAGCGTGGCGAAGTCCACGTCAATGATGTCGGCGACGGGCATCGCTGCGCTGTGATCGGTGAAGTTGGACACCTTGCTTGCGCCATTTCCGGCGGTGCGGAAGCTGGTCGTCAGCGGTGCGCCAACCTTGCTCCAGGCGTTGATCGGCGAGATCCTGATCTCGTAGTCGGTGCCGGGTTGCAGGTTCCAGACATCGTGTCCCACCGTTTCCGGCAGCGGCATCACGTAGTACTGCGACCAGCGTTTGAAGGAAAGCACGGTCTGTGCCGTCTTCTTGTCGACAACCTCGACAAGATACTTCTGCACGATGTCGTGAACCTCGTTGGGAGCGGGCTCCGCCTGAGTCCAGTCGACCTGTGCCGTCGTTTCGGCGATGTTCGTCACGCTAATCGTGTCTGAGGTCTGCCAGACCGGTCCAGCGGTTTGGTCCGCTCGAGCGTCGCCCAAGGGGAAGCGCTCCGCGTACGCCGCGCTCGTGTCGAGCGATTCTGCGACATCCCACTCCCACACCGTGGGCTCCCACATGTCGGCCTGGAGGTCATAGTTGGTGATCTTCACCTTGCTTCCGTCGACCTCGACGATCGCGGTCTCGCGGTTGTTGCCCGCATCGTCCGGAGTCGAGTCGTTCTGATGAGAGTTTGCGCCAACGACGCCACTCTCCATTTCGTAGTAGGCGAGCGGCGGGGCGTTCACCGTAGTGAACCCGCCACCGGCCTCCGTGCCCTGCCAGATCGACGTCGGGATGTGGTTCGGGGTGTGGATGTGACCGCCCCAGACGACTGCCTGCGGGAAGTCCTCAAGGAACGAGTCGAAGTTGTCACCGCAGCCCGTGGCAAGACCAGAGCCGTACCACTCGTTAGAGACGTAGTGGGTGCAGCGGATCGGGTGGTGGACGAGCACGAACACGGGCTTCTCCGGCTCAAGAGCGGTGATCGCAGCGAGCCGCGACTGCAGCCAATCGGCGGCGTAACCGTATCCATTCGATGCGGCACCCGTCGGCGCACCAGAGGTCTCGGTGCCCGGTGCCGGGGTCGCATCTTCGGCGAACTCTCCCGAGCCCGGGCTCACGGTGATGACGTGGTACCCGTTCACGACATAGTCGGCGTTCGGTCGCTGGCCGGTCGCGGTCTCGAAGAGGGCATAGTCCCCCAGCTGACCATTCGCGACGTCGTGGTTACCGAGCGATACGTAGTGTTCGATACCGTAGCTGGCGACCGAGTCGATGGTCTTCTTGAGCGCGACGTATTCCGCCTCGGTGTTGTTGTTGGTGAGGTCACCGGGCCACAGGGTCGTGTCGACTCCCTGAGACTTCCAGAAGTCGTAGGCCTCGACGAGTTCGCTCCAGTTGTTGTGGATGTCACCAATCGCGGAGAACTTCCAGTCCGTCACTCCGTCAGCGGTGGATTCGGGTGTGCCGGGTGTCTCTGGCTCCTCCGGGAGTTCGGTATCGCCGACGGCGACCGAGTACTGCACGGTTCCGACATTGCCCGCGGCGTCGACCGCCTGGTAGGTGAGGGTGTAGACACCCTCGATGGTCGGGGTGAAGGCGCGAGTGGTCAGGTCCAGCGGCGCGGTGACCTGGTCGGGGCCGGTCACCGAGATGGAGAGGCCGGGTGCCGCGTCAAAGTCGTCACGAGCCTCGATGTCGGGAGCGACGTACTCCGCTCCGAGTGTCGCCTGCGCGCCCGGCGTCGATACCGCACGCACCACGGGCGCAACGGTGTCATCGGCGAACCCGCCCGCGACCGCTAGCCGGTAGGCGTCGAGGTCACCGATCGGGGTGGAGTAGATGCGGGCCGTGGCAAGACCACCGACGAATCGCGCAGAAGAGTTGCCGCTGGTATCCACGTCACCGCCGATGATGAAGGTTCGGGATGCCGTTGGCGGCGTGGTCAGCGTCGCAGAGCCGGCGGGCTTCTCGCTCACCAGGTCGCCATTGACATACACCTTCTTGCTCACTCCATCGAAGGTGGCAATGACCTGCACCCATTCGCCGTAGGTATAGGTCGCCGTCGGAAGCGCTCCATAACCGCCGGTAGTCGTGTGGGCGTAGATCTCGATTCCACCGTGTTGAGCATCGGGACCGGGCACCAGCTCGATTCCTATGCCAGCCGACTGCATGTTGCCGATGACATCCCGGTATCCGCTCGTGATCGGGGTGTCGACTTTGAACACCGTCTCGAGGGATACGCCATCGTTTGTCAGCGCGTAGTTGCCGGCCGACCATGCCGCTCCCCACGCCTGTGATCCGTTGAGGTTCGCGACCCAGCGGCCGAGCCCGGCATCCTCGACCGTGGCACCCGCCACGGGCTTCGGCGAGAGAGTGTGGGCGGCTGCAGAGACGTCGGTCGCTGCGCCGTTGGCGGCGAACGCGACATCGAGAAGGTCCGCGGTCGGAAGCGGCGCGCTTACTGCGTCCCACGTGACCTCGTCAGGGGCCGGAGCGGCCAGTGCGGATGTCGACACGACGAGCGTGCCAACGAGGCCGGTCAGGACAGTTGCGGCTAGGGCGCTGCGCAGCCATGAACGCAAGGAGGGTGCGGGTATGCGGCGGGACATGAGGCTCCGATGACGAGGACCGATGGGTACCCGAATAGACGACCGCTTCGAAGCGACGCCTAGGTAAACAGAAACGGTCGAGAGCATGCTCTCGACCGTTTTCTGGGGAATCCGCGGGCCTACTGCGCACACCGGTCGGTCACGACCTAGGCGTTGAGGAGGCGCTCAACTACCCAGTACAAGCCGATCACGGCGACACCCACCGAGACGACGATGCCGACCCAGAACCCGACGGGCGAAAGACGGCGACGCAGCAGGATCAGAATCGGGAACGTGACAGCGATGATGGTGAGCTGCACCGTTTCGATGCCCACGTTGAACACCAGCAGAGCTCCGAGAAGACCCCAGCTGAAGGGCTCCGAGATGCCGAGTGCCCCCGCGAAGCCGACGCCGTGGATGAGGCCGAAGAGAAAAACGACGCCGATCCGCAGCCAGTCGGAACCGCGCATTCGCGAGGGTTCGGGCACCGTTGACGTCTCCGCAATGATCGTGGATCGACGACGCCACACGCCGTACAGGTACCAGAGGGCGACGAAGGCGATGGATGCCGCGATGACCGGTTCGATGATGATTGCGGGAACCGAGACCACCCCGAGCGCGGCCAAGATGAATGTGAGCGAGTGCGCGACGGTGAAGGCCGTAGCGGCGAGCACGATGTCACGAAGTCGCTTCGACCCGACGATGAGCGCGAGCAGGAACAAGATGTGGTCGAGTCCGAAGAGCAGGTGCTCGGCGCCGAGCACGAAGAACTCCCCCATGCGCGAACCCCAGTCCTGCGAGGTCGTCATCGTGGGACTCGTGTCGGTGTCGAGGTTCGCCACTCCCGAACCGGACTGCGTCTCGTAGTTGACGATCGTCGTCGTCATTCCGCCGGGAGCGGTGCCCGGGAACAGTTCAGTCGAAATGCGGTAGGTGGATGCTGGGCCGGAGGTGCGCTCGCTGCAGTCGTAGGCGAACACGAAGCGTGCGTGCGGAACATTCTCGATGAGCACGATCGAGAGTGGCTCGGCGAGTTCGCTCGGGCAGGACTCGGCATCCACTTCCTCGCCGTGCGCTGGCTCAACCGCCACCTGGAAGCGAGGCTGAACGTATCCGAGCACGGTGTCTGAATAGCTCTCGAGAACCGCGGTGGTCAGTTTGCTCGGGTCTTGTCCGCTCGCCTGCACATCGTCATACGCCGCCTGTGTGAAGGCGTCGTCCTCCATGGCTGCGCCGCCGTCGACCGCGAGTAGTACGTACTCGACGTCGAGCACGACTCGCACAAGTCCCGGTTCAGACTCGGTGACGTTCGCGTAGACCGTTGCCGAGTAATTATGGGCGGCGGCGGATGCTGCGGGCAGCAACGCAGCGAACGCGGCGAACAGGAGAACTAATAGGGGCAGAATTCGACGACGGTGGGACATGCGTGCAAGCCGACTCTGAGTGCGTGACCCAGAGGTAAACGTCACGTGACTAGCGTGCCCGCCGCTGCAACGAGGTCAGCGGTCGACGTGGCCCACTGCGCACAGTGGGCTGCAAGCACTCCGATCAGCACGGCCGCCGATCCCCGCAGGCTCGGCACGCTCCGCCGCTCTGTTTCGGCGTGTTCTGGTGTGCCTGCGGCCTGAGCTTCGAAGGCGATCGTGTTGGGCAGGTAGCGGTCAATACCGAACTCGACGACCCGCCCATCTTTGGCAAAGACTTCGCGACGAACCTGCAACAAAGGACTCGAGCGTCGCACCCCCAGCAATCGGGCCTCCTCGCTTGACGCCGCGACCGCTTCGATGCGGTGATTGCCAAACGTGACCGACACGCCACCCTCAGCCAGCGCCCGGGTCGACGACAGGCCATCGTCGGGAAAATCGTCGAGAAGCGGCGAGACCCACGGAGCCCAGCTCGAACGTTCGAGCATCACGACCCGACCGTCGAGAGTGCGGATCCGACTCCAGCGGAGCACTTCCGCTCCGACCGGGATGCGCAGCAACTGGGCCTCGTTCTCGGTCGCGGATGCACGCTCGCGGGTCACTATCCGAGCCCCGGCGGTCATGCCACGTCCCTCTGCCCACTGAGTGAAGGAGCGCATCCTGTCGAAGCCCTGCACCTGGTGAGGCATCCGCGGAAACCAGCCGATATTGCGTCGAGCTGTCACAACCCCGCGCTGCTCGAGCCAGCGCAGCGCGCTGCGCACCACGGTGCGCGTGACGCCGTACTCCAAGGCCAGGGCCTGTTCGCCGGGGAGGGAGTGTCCGGCGGCGAACTCCCCCGCATCCACTCGCTCACGCAACCGCTCGGCAAGCTCCCGATACTGCGGCCGCTCTGACATACGCGCGACTATGCCGCACGGCCGTTAACGGGAGGTGGCCGCCCGGTGACGTGGCCAGAAACGCCACTGGCGCGTGCAGCGTAGAGGCGTAGAATTCTCGGCAACTAAGGCGATCACGATTTCTCGATCTGTCCTAGGCATCCGATAAGGGAGGCACCATGCCCGACTCCAGCTCGTCGCCCGCGGCATATGCTTTCGCCGGAGGTATGAAAAGAACGCTTCCGGTGGCCATTGCTGCGGTGCTGATGTTGGGCGGATGCGCCGCTACCTCGGCCACCGCTGAGGCGTCTGGTTCCTCGCGCTCCATCGTCGCTGCCGACCCCGTGCTCAACCTCACCCCCGGCGGGTCGTTCGCGGATCAGCCTGATCTAGCCGGTGGGCCGATGACTATCGACCAGGCAGTTGCCGATGCGATTAGTCGAAGCGAGACCGAGGATCCGCAGACCGAGGTCGAAGTGATCTCCTACCAAGAATTCAACGACACCACCATGAACGGCAGCGCGAGTCAACTTGCGCCAGAGAGTTCTGTGATCGTTGTCCATGTGCTCGCGCCGTTCCCGGCAGCGGCCCTCCCTGGCGGCGCCCCGTTGCCGGACGAGGAACTCTCCGGCGAAGAGCCGGATGTGGAACCCCGTGCAGACTGGCCGACCTATGTCGTGGCATTCGATCCGCGAACGGGGCTAGCGCTCAGCGTGTCTCCCGGAGGCGCTCTTTAGCTTTCACCGAGGGTGCCGACTTTACGATGAAGCATACGAGCCCGCCACGACGGCGAATTGTCGTTGAGTCGATGAATCCAGTCCTCACCAATCTCCATGCGCAAATTATCTGCTCGCCAAATGTCTCAAGCATCCGTCACTACGGGGTCATGACAGAGCCCGGTCTCGAGATTCCGCGCGATTGCGCATCCGCGATTCCTGACCGGACACCCGGCGATTACCGAAGAACAGAAGGTCATAAGCGCCGTGACGAAGCTGCGTGTGCTGAGTCGACAGGAACCCAAGGTGAGCAACTCAGTCGCTCTAATGAGTGGCGATTGAATCTCGCGTGCTCTACTGATAGCGACCGGAATGAGGATGCGATGACCGCCGAGATGTCTCCATATGAGAAGCAGGCATGGGAGAAGCTCCTCGCTGCCGAGCGTTCTCGACGCAAGAGCGTACGCGTCCGAGCGACGGACAAGGTCACTGGTGCAGTATCGACTGCGGTGGGGTTCGCAGGCGACACGGTTAAAAGGATCCCGGGAGGCGCCGTCGTAACAGACGGTATCGACGCCGGAATCAAGACTGCCCTCAGCGGAGCGGCAAAGGCCATCTTCGTCCCTGCGATCGCCTCTGTTTCCATCGACCGGCGCTCGAAGCGGCTCCGTAAGCGGTACCCGGAGGTGGGCGACGCGTCCCCCTTCCTGACACTCGATCTGCAGGCGCTGGATAAGGGGCGCCCACGTCAGGTCATCCCGTTGGCGAACGCCGTTACCTCGGCAGGTGCGTCGATCGCGATAACTGGCGCGGAGGTATCCACTACTGTCACCGGTGGCGCGACGGCAGGAGTCGTAGTCCTTGCTATCGCAAGCGACATCGCAGTGTCACTTGGCTTGCTTGGGCGCTCGATCGCAGAAGTCGCTGTTCACTATGGCTACGACCCTAGTGAGCCCGAAGAGGAGATCTTCCTCATGAGCGTCCTGTCGTACAGCTCAGCTGCGAGTCTGGAAGGAAAGACAGCCGCGCTCGCAGGGCTGTCGAAACTTGCTCAGCAGATGATGCGCCAGGCGACCTGGAAGGAGTTGGAGAAGGACGTCGTCGTCAAGGCAATTCAATCTATCTTCACCAAGCTTGGCGTCCGTCTGACCCACAGGCGGCTCGCGCAGGTCGTGCCGGTAGTCGGTGGCGTCATTTCGGCAGGCCTGAGCTACGACATGCAGAATCGAGCGATCCGGGACGCAAGCCGCATCTATCGCGTCCGCTACCTAGTAGAAAAGTACGGCCTCTCGTTCGATAAGTGGGTTCAGAGCGCCACAGAGGACGCAGAAGCAGATCCAACGCTGGGCGAAGGGCCGGATGAGGAAGTCATCGACATCGAGGCAGAAGTTGAGGCCGCGATCGAGGCGGAAGGTACTTCCTGAGGAAGATCAGTGATGGCCCGAGCGACGGATCACCTAGCTGCATCCGATCCGCGTGCCGGACTCGCGCTTTGGCCTCCCCAGAGACGCTCCCGAGCTTTCGCGGAGGGTGCCGCACCCAGCGCGGCTTTACGATGAAGCATGCCCGATGATCGCGGACCCGAGCCCGGTCGTCCACGCGAGGTATTGCGCCTACGCCCGTTCGCTTTGTTCTGGAGCGCGACCACGATCAGGGCGGTCGGCAGTGCGATCGCGGGGGTAGCGCTCCAAGTCCTGATCGTCACGGTGCTGAATGCGAGTGCGCTCGAGATCAGCATCCTGAGCGCATTGGGGGTTCTCCCCTACCTGTTCCTCGGGTTGATCGTCGGCGCGCTTATGGACCGATGGCGACGCCAACGCGTGCTGGTGGTAACGAGCATCGGTCGAGCGATCGTGCTCGCCTCGATACCCGTTCTGCTCCTCTTGGACGCCCTGTCCGTGTGGTCGCTCGCCGCGATCATCCTGGCTCTCGGCGTTCTCGTTCTGTTCGCACAATCTGCCGAGCAACCGTTTCTCCCGCGCATCGTTCCGCGCGACTCGCTCGTCATGGCCAATGCCCGACTTGGGCAGAGCGAAACCGTCGCGGGCACGGCAGGACCGGCGTTGGGTGGTGTGCTGCTCAACCTCATCGGTGCACCGCTGCTGTTCGTTTTTGACGCAGTCATCAACACGGTGTCCGCGATCCTGCAATCCCGAATCAAGGTTGAAGAGACGAAACCTGAACCACGAGCCGCGGGTCGACACATCGGACACGACATCGCTGAAGGGATGCGCTACACCTACCGGCATCGCACCCTTCGTCCGCTCGCAATCTCGGTACACATCTGGTTCCTCGGCAACAGTATCGTGGCGACCCTCTTCGGAGTGTTCGTGCTCCGGGAGCTCGCTGTGCCGCCGTGGGCGTTCGGCATCACCCTGACCGCGGCTGGCGTCGGTGGGTTTCTCGGCGCCCTGTTCGCGCCACGCATTGGCGACAGGCTCGGGGCCGGACGAGCGATCCTGTTGGGCCGTATCCTCGTGGTACTGCCGTGGTTGGCTCTCGCGGTGTTGCCGCTTACGGCATCCACTTCACTGGTCGTCGTCATCGTGGTCGTATCGGCAGCTCAGTTTCTCTATGGGTTGGCGATGGGGATCGAGGATGCCAACGACATGGGGTATCGCCAGGCCGTCGCGCCCGATGCCATTCAGGGTCGAATGAACTCGACGATCCGAACTATGAATCGCATCGTTTTCTTCTTCGGTGCGCTGATCGCCGGAGTCCTGGCGACTCATCTGGGGTACGCGCTCACTCTCGGCATCGGCGCGGCAATCTTCGCGGTGGCGGCACTCGTTGTCTTAGTGTCACCGCTCCGAACGGCGCGACACGACGATCCCGTGGACTCATAACCTCGTCTACCCATTGCAATGTGTACAGCGTAGACATAGGTTTGTCGCACAGTCTCGACGCGAGCACGCTCGGAAGGAACAGCGATGGGCAACGTGATCATCCACGCGACAATCACCCTCGACGGGTTCATGGCGGATCCCGAGGGAGGCATGGACTGGATGTTCGGCTTCGACTCGGCCGATGAAGACGACGAGTACATCGGCAGCGTCGTCAGCGAACTCGGTGCCGTGGTGGGTGGGGCGAACAAAACCCAGACGATCGAGGAAGGCGAGCTGCCCTACGGTGGCTCGCTGGGCATCCCGGTGTTCGAGATGACTCACACTCCCCACGACCCGGTCGAATTGAACGGAACCACCTACACCTTCGTGGTCGACGACATCGCTAGCGCGGTCGAGCGCGCAAGAGCCGCCGCGGGCGACAAGAACGTGGCTTTGCTCGGAGGGAGCATCGCGCGTCAATGCCTAGCTCTAGGCCTCGTCGACGAGATTGTGCTGCACGTCGTGCCGCTACTGCTCGGCGACGGCATCTCGCTGTTCGCTGGTCTCGGCAGCGCGGTGAAGCTCGAGCGCATCGACACAGCGGCGTTCGCGGATGTGATCCACTTGCGGTTCCGCGTCGTGAAGTGACGTATGCAATCAACGGGCTCCGTGCGGCGCAGGGGGCTCCCGCTCGACGGTCAGGCGCGGAAGGGGTCGAGACCGGTGGCCTCGACTGAGAGCGCCCAGAGACGATCGGCCGCCTCGGGATCGATCGCCCATTCCTTGACTCCCCCGGCAGTCATGTCGGCGAAGTCGGCGGGCACGACACCCTTGATCGAGCAGTCCTCGCAGTAGACACCTCCACGGTCCACGAGTTCGGTTGTGGTCGCGGCCCACAGTCCGGTCGAGGCACCCTGAGCAGGGGTCTTGAACAGAGGGTTGGGCGTGCCTTCCGCATCCATCCACTGGCGTGCGATCAGTTCCTCCCGCGGCATGTGGCGCTGCAGGTCGGTGAGGATTCCCCCGGGGTGCACAGAGTAGGCGTGGATGCCGCGGCCCGCAGCTCGCGCATCGAGGCCAACGGCGAAGAGCGCGTCGGCTGTCTTCGACTGGCCGTACGCCACCCACAGGTCGTAGGCGGTCTCGGCGAAGTTGACATCGTCGAACAGCACCGGGGATCGGAAGTGCGCACCCGAGGAGTAGGCGATCACGCGCGCGCCCGTTGTCAGCAGGTCAGCCACGCCGCCAACGAGCGCGAAGTGCCCAAGGTGGTTGGTACCGAACTGCGACTCCCATCCTTGTGGGGTGAGCTGGAAGGGGGATGCCATAATTCCGGCGACGTTAATCATCAGGTCGATGGGCGTCGCCTCAGCGCGCACCTGCTCGGTGAACGCCGCGACCGAGTCCAGGTCGCCCAGGTCCATCGCGCTCACCCGCACGCCCGGCACGCCAGAGAGGGCCGCAGTGGCCGCATCGGGTCGACGGGCCGGAACGATAACCTGCACTCCGGCATCCGCCAAGGCCGTGACCGTCTCAAGCTCGAGCCCGGAGTATCCGCCGGTCACGATCGCCGTCTTCCCCTGGAGATCGATGTCGGCGATCACCTCAGCGGCCGTCGTGCGGTAACCGAACGGCGTGGTCAGAGGCTGTTGGCGGGCGAGCATTTCGGTTTTCGTTGTCATGCTCGTCACCTTATTACCTAGAGTTAAATCGAAGTCAAGGAGCACATATGACCATTGCACCTCCCGGTCCCGATCAGGACTACAGCATCGGCGAACTGGCCGACATCACCGGCCTCAGTGTTCACACCCTCCGCTGGTACGAGTCGCGCGGGCTCTTTCCTCGCAACGTACCGCGCACCAGCGGCGGCCGCCGCACCTACGGCTCTGAGACAGTCGGATGGCTCACCCTGATCACGCGGCTTCGCGAGTCGGGCATGCCCGTCGCGGAGATGGCGAAGTACTCTGCCCTGGTGCGCGCAGGCGAGGGAACGAGCTTGAACGCATCGCACTGATGGAGGCGCACGCCACAGCCCTCGACGACCAGATCCAAGCGCTGATCGAGTGCCGCGCCGTTATCGGCGGCAAGATCGACACCTATCGGACAGCGCTCATCGCACGCGGTGTGCTCGTTCCCGAGACCTCCTGAAATTGGCCGGCCGAGAGCGAGACCGCCCCTGCGCGATCTCATGCACGCTGCCGCAACGCGCTGGCTGGCGAACAAGTTGGATGGAAAGAACGTACAACAGCGGTTTGGCGTGCCCGACAAGTCCCCCGTCGGCGGCTATCCATTCAGCGACCACGACCCTTACTGCGAAGTCACCAGGATCATCACCGAAGCAGAGGTGGTCGCAGCATGAGCGACTCAGAATTCGAAATGCTCTGCACCGTCTCAGTGACGAGTCTGTGGCTCGCGCTAGGGCGCAGTTAGCAGACCGTCAGAGATGGTGGATCCCTTCGCAGAGGATGCCAACGGTCATACGGTCATGGACCTCATCCGATTCGCTGGCATCGTGTGCCTGCTCATTTCAGCCGGATACGTGCTGTGCTTTGGGGGATAGCCAAGAGACGAGACGGCTGAAGTGGCGCGATCTCCCTGAGCAGCCCTCCATAGTTTGACTCCGAAATCAGGAAACTGCCCCGCCACAACCCGAACACCGACGTTCTTGATCCCTGCCGACCCTCCCGAAATCGATGTTGTCGTCGAGAAGCGGTCCCCATGGCGCGCAAACTCCGCTTTCCTCTTCGCCCCCGAAATCTAAAGAGCTAGAAGCTGAGGGAGTGAAGCAGGGGGGGAATCGGTCTAAGCAATCAAGGTCACTTAAGCAGATGGTTACTCACGCCGTCCATCTGTTGGGGATTGCCCATCGAATCCGGGTTCAATGATCGTGATTGAGAGGTCAAGAGTTTCGAGATCCCGCACGCCTTCTATGAGCGAGGTTTGGCCCTTGATGTAGTTCAGAGCATCGCGCAACTCCCAAACCTTCACGGTTGGGTTCACGCCAGCGACTCGGCGCTGAGCCTCAATGATCTCCAAAGCGAACATCACCTCGTTGCGACGATTCTGTGCGTGCTTTGCTTCAATCTCAAGTTCTTGAAAGACTGCCTTTGCGGTCTTCTTATCCACTGCGAACTCCAGCGTGGCGTCTTGCAGAGCGGTCTTTATCTGGCTCTGTTGGATTCGCTCTCGGCGCTCAGCGCGTTCCTGCCCGATAGTCAAAAGGAACTGGAGGAACCCCGCTACGCCGCTCGCGCGAGGTTTTGAAAGGAGGGCTAGAAGAACTTGCTCCAGTGGGTTGGAGTACGAAATCGATTGAACACGAATTCCCTCTCGAATCGCCCGCGCCCGATAGCTCCCTACCCCTCCCCAGTGAAGGTAGTCGGGACGCTTCCCGGTGATGTCAGAATCGTCGAGCGTGTCCAGCGCCGCGCAACCCAACACAAGAAGATCCAACATTGCGCCGACGCGACCTATTGCAATCTCCGCTGGCAGTCGAGGCTCAGTGTCCGCCGCAAACTTAAATGCAACCATCGAGATACCAATCGTGCTCGCTAACGTCGCCATGAAGCCATCATGCCGGTTGTGCTCTCCGTGCGACAGCGGTTGGCACCTCGCACGTGCCGCCTGACGGCAGTGTTTTACTGCGGTAGCTGCGCAATGTGGGGCTGGTTTCATCGGAATCTCGACTGTTTGCATCGAAATACATGTCGAGGCTGGCATCGATGGTCGGTGCGCCAGTCGCATCGCATCACCGAACGTCCCCGTCCGACGTGGATACGGTCTACTGGCAAAGGGAAGAAGCCTCCCGCATACCTCGACGAGGTAATCAAACACGTAGATCCGAGTAAGAGGTCGCGATCAAAAGCGAAGGCCCCGGCGGGAGATCAGCGGACGGAGTGATCCGGCGGGTCAGCCACGCGAACATCGATACAACGGACGCGATCTGTGCACACCGCTACCCCAACGACCAAATCGCGCGCTTCGACGTCTCGCGCCAGAGGCCTCACTCGTTCTTCAGCTCCTCGCCGGAGACCCGCCTTACCGCACGCAGACCGACCAAGTATCGGTCACCTGCCTCCGTGAGTGTCCAGTAGATTCCCTTATCCGCCACTCCGTGCTTCTTGGCGCTGGTCATGATGATGCCCAGAGCGCGGAGCTGCACAATTATCTGACCCCACGACGAGTCCGTAATCTCGAAGGTCAGATGCTCCATCTTCGAGATGTGCTCGTCGTTGTCGCGCGCATCGCGGGCCGCATGGGAACCCCAGCGGGTTCGCAAGCTGCTTTCGCTTGCTTCATCGATCATGAACGGTCCGAGCGTAGTAACAATCTCGTCCCATTCATACGTCAACTCAAAGTCATCCTCCTCCACCTCAAAGCCGTATCGGCCCCTGTAGCGGAACATCAGGTCGACCTCGTCGTCCCCATGTTCGAACTCGGGATGTATTTCGTCCGCAGACGCGGCGGCTACCGCCTCAACACGCTGGCGATCGGCGAGAGCGGCGCGTAGCTCCGCAATCTCGGTCTTGACTTCGGGCGTCATCGCTTCGCTTCCGCGCACCCAACCTTCGCGTGGCAGATTTCTCATGGCGATCGACAAGGCTCGTGAAACGACAGAGCCCAAGTCCGCAGGGCCGGTATAGCTTTTCGTCATCTTGGACTGGACCTTCGCCCGGAACTTGGCGAGGCTCGCGCGGGCTTTCGGCGCGATGTCTGACTTACCAACCGGGATCTCATCGGGATTGTTGTGAACGAAACCGAGGATAGGCAGACCCAATTCGAGTGCGTAATCGTATTCCTTCTCAGTGAAACTGATACCTTCCTCGGTGGTCGAACCGTACCTGCCACCAACGATCACCACGTAATAGTCACTCTGGTCAATAACCCGCTTGATTAGTGTCCACTGATCGTCGTTCGCAGCTGGAAAAATCTCCATTCCTGCAGGAAGTCCGTCAAGTTCCAGCACGGCCTGAATAACCTCGGCCCGCTCCTCAACCAGATCTGTATACGTCGAGCTAATGAACACTTGATATCTACGATCGACCATTTGTTGAGATTAGCAACTGTGAAACTTCCCTAGACGCCCGCCGAAGTAGCGATCAGGGCGCAATCGTGTCAAAACGTCGAGGTTTGGAGCTTTCGAGGACTGCAGGTGCTAGCGTTCCCCTGAAGGCGACAGCAACTGCGGCAAACAAGGACCTTGGAACTCTCCGAACGATTGACTGTCCGACCATAGTTTGGAACAGATAGTTCCGAATGACCCAGCGATGTGATTGTTCGCGATCACTTGGTTCGATGTCTCGCCTGATAGGCCAGCATGAGCCGTCACTCTCAATTGGACCTCGACTAATTACTAAGTCGCTTCCAATTCAGGCTCAAGCGTCTCTTGAGTCTGCATTTCCATCCCGTGAAACGCGCGAATCTAAGTTGTCAAAAAGACCGCAATCAACCGGGTGGCTAGCTACTGCATTGTCTAAATCGAAACAGGCACTCTGGAGGTCAAAATGCCTGACGCATTTGCACTCTTGCTCTTAGTCGGTGCGCTCTTGGCACTGATCTTATTAATTACGGTCGTTCTGGCGGTGAGATCCGTTGTCGTGAAGGTACTCAAGTTCCTTGAGAAGATCTTTGACAAGACCGGCAGTTTGGAGGAAGTCAAGCACTTAGAGCGATCGTTGCAGGCGGTCGGCGGCAACCTAAAAAAGCGCCGCAAGCGAATCGGCGCGCGCCTCATCATGCTTGGAAAGCAAGAAATTAGCAAGAAAGCCATTGGTCAGAAGAAGTAGTTTTGACACTAACCTTGATTCGCCCTGGGTTTGGTTACTATCTGGCGGCTTGAGAAACGTTCGTTCCCAAAAGTGATTCGAGGCCAGCGTAATACGCTCGTCCGGCCTCGATGGGTGTGCCATTCCGAGTTCGCCGTGGAGGCGCTGGTCGTTCCACCACCACGTACTCGAGCGTGGCAAGTTTGACCTGTTCAACGGTGCGCGAGGGGCCTTGCCAGCGAATGAGTTCGGTCTTGTATAGCCCGTTCACCGCCTCGGCGAGGTCGTGTCGAAGCTGACGCTGACGGGTCCCGTTGACGGGGTCGCGCCGAGCTCGATGATGCGGTCGGTGTAGACCAGCGCCGTGTAGTTCGACCCGTGATCCGAGTGATGCGTCAACTCGCCCAGGCCGCCGTCGGCGTCCCACGCGACCATGTAACGCCTGCAAGGCAGTACGTCAGGTTTCAAGGTGGAGGCGACGTTTCACCCACGATGCGGCGAGAGAACGCATCGCTCACGAACGCGACGCGAACCCAGCCCACCTCCGCACATCCGTGAAGTCGGCGACCCACAGCCTCCGGGGCACATCGGGATGAAACTGCCGATTCACCAGATCCGTCGGCCGGGCACCCGCCGGACCGGACTTCGAGGTGAACACGCGCTTACTGCCCACGACTCCACGCACCGCGACCTGCCGCTCCAACCGGGCCGTCTGATCCCGACCGATAACCCATCCTTGACACACCATGAGAGCATGCAGCTTGCGCGCCCCGCAGACGCCATAGTTCTCCGCGTGGAGCCGAGATATTGAAGGCCGCGTCTGAGTTTTTCGCGAAGGAACTCAACCGTCCGATGACGCGATGATCCGGTTCATTAATAGATGCATTGTGCTGGCGCCTGACAGCACGGATGCCTTCCTCGCCACCCCGGACGCGCGAGTGACCCCACTAAGCGGAGCCGAGTCTTAGGTTTCGGCAGTCTCTTCCTACTCCGAACGTTGGTGAGCGCTCTGCGCAGGCGCTATGGTCAGCTCGGAGGTCATTGTGGATAGGGTCACGACATCGTATTTGAAGGCGTTCCAGCAGGAGCAGAGCTTGCCGGACTCGATCGACCAGTCAGTCTTATTCGAACATTTCGTTAATTACTGCTTGGTGACGGAGGCGTACGACGAGGAGTTTGACATCGAAGTCGTTCATACCGGCGGCGGAAACGACTTGGCGATCGATGGATTAGCGATCTTCATCAACGGGGTACTGGTCGATTCAGTAGACGCCGCTGAGGAGCTTCTTGCTTTGAATGGGTACCTGGATGTTCGTTTCATTTTCAATCAGGCCAAATCGGCCAGCAACTTCAGCGGTGAAGAGATGGTCGCTTTCAAGGACGGCGTGAAGGAGTTCTTCTCAGAGAACCTGAGCCTTCCCGCGTCGGCGCGAATCGTGGAATTCCGCGCGGTTATGACCTGGGTCTACGAGCACAGCTCAGCCTTCAAGAACGGGAGTCCGCACCTTGAGCTCAATTACGTCACCACAGGTCTTTGGACTAATGATGCAGCGCTAACCACGAAGATCGGCAGGATCATCGAGGAACTCACCGCCCTGAATGTATTTGGGAAGGTGGTCTTCAATGCTCACGGCGCAGCCGCGATTCAAGGGAGCTGGTCAAAGAGCAAGAACGCTGTCAAGGCCGAGTTCCAGTTTGTCAAACGCGCGACGCTCGCGGAGATTCCCGGAGTTAGCCAGTCGTACCTCGGAGTCTTGCCGGTCTCGGAGTTCCTCCATGTAGTCGCCGACGAGGAGAGCGGCGTGCGGCGCCACATCTTCATCGATAATGTCCGAGATTTCCAAGGCGACAATCCGGTGAATGGTGAAATGGCGGCGAGCCTCGCGACTCAGGAAGGCAGAGACCGATTCGCCGTACTCAACAATGGGGTCACGCTCGTCGCTCGACAGTTGCGAATCGTGGGCGACAAGTTCCATGTTGCGGATTATCAAATCGTGAACGGCTGTCAGACCAGCCACGTTCTATACAACAACCGCGAGCTGCTGGGAGACGGGCTGCAGATTCCTTTTAAAGTTATCGCGACGGACGATGAAGAAGTAATTAGCTCGATCGCAAAGGCTACTAACCGTCAAACGCACGTCAGCGAAGAAGACCTATATGCACTGGAGACTTTCCAGAAGAATCTCGAGTCCCACTTCGAGGCTTTCGAGGAACGACAGCGGCTCTACTACGAGCGTCGGTCCAAGCAGTTCGCAAGTGCGACTGGTATTGAGAAGGTTCGCATCATCACAAAGCCGCTCGAAATCCGTGCGTTCGGAGCGATGTTCCTCAACGACCCTCACCGCGCTGCCCGGTACTACGCGGTCCTGAAAGCCCAGGTCGGTAGCACGATCTTCAATGGGAACCACAAATTGGACCCTTACTACACAGCCGCCTTCGCTTACTACAAGCTCGAGTTTCTCTTTCGCAACGGCCTTCTACAGGTCAGCTACAAGCCCGCTCGGTACGCACTACTCCTAGCCTTCCGCGTCCTCGCGGCTGGATGGGAGATGCCAGCACTATCTGCCAACAGGATCGAAACATATTCCAAGAAGATCAACGAGGCCCTTTGGGACGACGCAAAGGCGCTAAGAATCTTCAAGGCGGCTTGCGATGTCATCGACACCGCACTGGATGGTGACGTGCTTGACGGCGACGCTGTTAAGGTTCAGGCGTTCACCGACAGTGTTATTGCTGCGCTTCGCAAGTAGTTGAAGTGTTTTTGGAGTGTTTCCGGCTTCCGACCTCTCAGGCCGACACCTCTGACTCCCGGTCTTTACTTTGTAGGGCGGACGGGACTTGAACCCGTGACCGACGGATTATGAGTCCGCTGCTCTAACCAGCTGAGCTACCGCCCCGTGCCCGCGCGAACGGGCGGATTCCTACGATACCTGTTGGCCGGAGGAATTTTCACACCCGCGAGTTGGCACACTCTGCTGCTATAAACCGGTCAGAACCGCCAACTGCGTCATCTCGCGACAGACAGCACGGTCGCAGCCCGACCTGAGGGCTACTCCCCCTCGGGCGTCTCTCCGCGGTAGAGGCTCTCGAAGGTGTCGAGAGTGCGCTGGATGTCGTGGGCCTCGACGATCTTGAGGCTCTCCTGCTTGAACTTCTGCAGTTCGTCCTCGGGCATCGTGAGCACACGAGTGAGCTTCTCGGCGAGATCATCGACATTGCCGGGCTCGAACAGGAAGCCGTTCTCGCCATCGTGCACGAGGTGCGGCAGCGCCATGGCGTTGGCCGCCACGATCGGGAGACCGGATGCCATGGCCTCCATTGTCGAGATGCTCTGTAGCTCGGCGATCGACGGCATGGCGAAGACGGTCGCGCGGGTGAGAGTGCCGCGGAGGTAGCTCTCCTCGACGTAACCGCTGAACTTGATGCGGTCCAGAACCTTGAGCTGGGCGGCAATGGCCTTGAGCTTGTTCTCCTGGTCGCCGCCGCCGACGATCTCGAGTCGCGCATCCAGTGCTGGATCGAGCTTGGCGAAAGCACGAATGAGCCGGTCGATGTGCTTCTCTTCGGCCATTCGACCGACGAAAACGATGAGGTTGTCGGTGCGCGGCGCCATGTTCGGGGTGTAGTTGTGCGCGTCGATGCCACAGCTGATCGCGAGCACATTCTTAACCGAGGTGTTCGCCTCGAGATACTCGGCGGCCTTGCGCGTAGGCGTCGTCGCGCGCTCAGCACGGCTGAAGGAGCGGTCGGCTGCCTTCCACGCCAGCCCGGATGCCCACGCCTTCAGGAAGGGCGGGATGATGAGCGTGTAGTCGAGCAGGTTCTCCGGCATGAAGTGGTTCGTGCCGATCAAGCGGATGCCTCGCTTGAGTCCCTGAACCGTCATCCCTCGTCCCAAAATGATGTGGGACTGGAAGTGCACGACGTCGGGCTTGACCTCATCCAGAATCTTCGCGCTGTTCTGGTTGATGCGCCATGGCAGAGCAAAACGCAACCAGGGATGCGGGTACCAGCGCCACGAATAGATGCGGTGCACGGTCATCTTCTGACCTTCGTACTCCTCGATCTGCGCGCCGGTCTTGCGGTTCGAATACGAGGGGGCAGCGATATGCACGTCGTGGCCGCGCTCGACGAGACCAGCAGCGAGACGCTGCACAAACATCGCGGAGCCATTGATCTCGGGCGCGAACGTATCAGCCGCCAGAAGCACGCGGAGTCTCGGCTTTCCCTCGTGCGGTGAACGGCGGGGACTGTCAGTCACGTGTGGGATTTTCCTTGTCTACGTCCACGGCGTCAGCCACGGCAGTGTTGGCGAGCGCCTGCGGGTGGTGTCGTGCGAGGGAGAGGACTCCCCAAATCGCTACGGCCGCGGTGGCCAGGAAGGCGAAGACCGCCCAGAGCGGCGCACCGGCTGCTTCGCCGAGAACAATGATACCGATCGACACCGCGACGAGCGGGTCGATGACCGTGAGCCCGGCAACAACGAGGTCGGGCGGGTTCGACGAGTGCGCGGTCTGCACGAAGTACGTGCCCAAGAGGCCGGCGACGACAACGCCCAGCAGACAGACGAGAGTGAGAATGTCGGCCGAGTCAAAGCTCAGCGAGTTGAGCGTGAGCGTCTTCACTCGGTCGATGACGACCTTGGCAAGAGTCACGACAAAACCGAAGAGCACGCCGCCGGCAACAACATAGAAGATCGGGCGAGGCGTGCGGTTGCGCATCAGAATGAAGAGGGTCACGAGGATCGCCAAGACCACAGCCAGGCAGATCAGCACCGTGATCAGCTGCGTCGCCGTGATCGGGTGGGATTTGGTATTGAATGCCGCGATCGTGACGAACGCGCCGATGCCCACGACACAAATCACGATCGAGCGGATGGATATCCGATCGAGCGGGATACCTGTGACTCTCGCGTTCACCACGGCCGTGATGACGAGCGCAATCACCCCGAGAGGCTGGACGACCGTGATGGGAGCAAACGCGAGGCTCGAGAGCTGAAGAACGACGGCGAGCCCGAGAAGCAAAGTTCCGATAACCCACGAGGGACGCGAGAGCAGAGAGGTGAGCTGCTTGAGACCGAGGCCCGTCTTGGCACCCTTGCCAGACCGCTCCTCGACAATGGCCACGCCGCGGTGCTGAAACTGGGTGCCGATAGCCAAGAACACGGCGGCGATGACCGCCAACGCGATCCCGAGAACGGGGATCGTGGATAGGGTCTCGTCCGCTAGCTGCTGCAGGTCGGGTGGCACCCGTCGAATCTACCCGCAATGAGCCGGATATTCTGTCTGAATGGCCGTACTTCCGATCCTTATTACTGGCGAGCCGCTGCTTCACACCCCTGCGCTGCCCGTCACCGAGTTCGACAACACGCTGCGAAAGCTCGTCGACGACATGTTCGAGACGATGGAGGAAGCCCCGGGCGTGGGCCTCGCCGGCCCTCAGGTCGGTGTCGCACTGCGCCTCTTCGTCTACAACTGGGTCGATGAAGACGGCGTGCTCCACCGCGGCACGGCGATCAACCCCGAGCTGTGGCTGAGCCCCACCCTCACGGGCGAACCGGATGAAGAGGAAGAGTCCGAGGGATGCCTCTCCATCCCCGGAGAGCGCTACCCGCTGCGCCGCGCCGACCGCGCCATCCTCAAGGCCATCGACGTCACCGGCGCACCGTTCGAGGTTGAGGCACAGGGATGGCTCGCGCGGATCTTCCAGCACGAGTACGACCACCTCGACGGAACTCTCTACGCCGACCGCCTCGACTACAAGAACCGCAAGGCCGCCGAAAAAGCTGTTCGCAAGAACAAGTGGGGCGTTCCCGGTTTGAGCTGGATGCCGGGAGAAGACGACCTCGACGCGTAGGGTTGTCGTTCCCTGAGCCTGTCGAAGGGGGCGCTTCGGGCGACGCTTCGACAAGCTCAGCGACCGAAATGTAGCTCAGCGACCGAGGGCTAGGTCAGCAGTCGGATGAGCGCCGCGACTCCCGCCGCCGCAATCACGACGACGATGAACGGCACCTTGAGCGCGTAGAGCCCGGCGGCTACGAGCACGGCAGGCACGCGAGCATCCACCGCGATCCCTTGGCCCGATCCGAGTGTCTGCACCACGATGAGCGCCGACAGCAGAGCCACCGTGAGGAGCCCCGCGATTCGGGCCGGCCGCGGCTTCTCGAGCAACGACGGTGGCACTAGATAACCCGCGAGCTTGAGCGCCACCACGATGATGGAGGCGAGCAGGATGATCGTCCAGATGGTCATTGCTCCCCCATCGGATCTGGCTCGGACTCGAGCACATCGCTCTCGCGCGTGCCGAAAAAGTTGAAGAACCCCACGACGACGGCCACAAGCGCCGCGAGCAGCACCGGCACGCCCGCAGGCAGCACCGGAAGCAAGACCGCACCGACAACGGCGGCACCGATCGCGACGACGATGGGCTGAAGCTGCTTGAGGCGCGGCCAGAGCAGGCCGAGGAACGCGGCGGCCGCGGCCGCATCCAGTCCGTACTGGCTCACATCCCCCAGCTGGTCGCCAATGAGCGCACCGATGAGGGTCGTGAGGTTCCAGCCGACGTAGATGATCGCGGCGGTCCACCAGAATCCCGCGCGCTGCGCGCTCGGTGTGGTCTGTGCCGTGGAGACGGCGGTGGATTCGTCGATCGTCCAGTGGGCGGCGAGCAGCTTGAGTGGCCAGCGTCCCCCGACGATCGGCGCCATCCGGATCGCGTACAGGCCGTTTCTCGTACCGAGCAACGCTGCGCTTGCTATCGCCGCGACCCCCGCCGAGGTGCCGCCCGAGGCGATGAGGCCAACGAGCGCGAACTGCGATCCGCCCGAGAACATGAAGAGGCTGAGCACGCAGGTCTGCCAGACATCCAGGCCCGCAGCGACCGAGAGCGCCCCGAACGAGACGCCGTACGCGGAGACCGCGAGCCCCACCCCGAGAGCAGCGCGGATGGCGGCGGACACCTCCGGACTTCGCGAGTTTCTGGCCAACGACAAATCTCCCTCTGCGCCTTGGGCACAAAGGGAGATTCTATCGGTGAGCTACTTCGTCGGCGGGGTGGGGTAACTCGAGCGCAGAACCTCGAGGCGAGAGCGGTATTCGTCACCGTCGATCTCGCCCTGGGCGAAGCGCTCGGCGAGGGATGCTTCTGCCGAACGAGCGGGAGCTCCCCAAGGTCCGCGCGCGTAGCCCGCGGTGGCCCAGTGACGACGCATGCGACGACGACCGAGGCTGAAGAGCAGCGCGAACACGGCGATCCAGAAGAGTGGCACGAGCACGAAGAAGACCCAGCCAAAACCGAATCCGGGCCCACCCACGTGGGCAAGCGATCCTGCGAGGGCGAGAGAGGTGAACACGAGAAGCTCCATTCTGTGGTTCGGGGTGAACCGTTGGATCAAGCTTGCTCGTGGGCGTCTCGCCGCGAATCTGCTCGGGGATGACACCTGGCCTACTCCGTAGGGCGCAGTGCCGCGACCGGGACTACTCCGAGCGACCCGCTGTGACCAGTCCGGTCTCGTACGCGATGACAACAAGCTGCACTCGGTCGCGCGCGGCGAGCTTCGACATGATTCGCGAGACGTGAGTCTTCGCGGTGAGTGGGCTCAGGAAAAGCTCGCGGCCTATCTCGTCGTTCGTGAGGCCGTGACCGACGAGCGCAAGCACCTCGCGCTCGCGTTCAGTGATGACCGACAGAGCACTCGCGTCTGGAGTCTCGCGAAGCTGGGTCGAGATCCGTTCAAGCAAGCGACGCGTCACGCCCGGACTGAGCAGAGCGTCGCCTGCGGCAACCACGTGGATGGCGCGAATCAGTTCTACGGGTTCGGTGTCTTTCACAAGAAAGCCGCTGGCTCCCGCCCGGATGGCGCGCCCGACGTACTCGTCGAGCTCGAACGTCGTGACGATCACGATGTGGGTGCCAGCAAGCGCCGGGTTGGCCGCGATCTGTTCGGTCGCCCAGAGCCCATCGCCGTCGGGCATGCGGATGTCCATGAGCACGACGTCCGGACGCGTCGCCGTAACGAGAGAAACAGCCTCGGTGCCCGTGGCTGCCTCCCCCACGACCTCGAGGTCGGGCTCCGCCTCGAGAAGGCTGCGGAACCCTGCACGAATGAGCTGGTGGTCGTCGGCTAGTGCAACACGAATCATGCGAAGGTCTCCTTGATGGGTAGCCGAGCGATCACGCTGGCTCCCCCGAGCGGGCTGGGCCCGATGGTGAGGGTGCCGCCCAGAAGCTCGGCGCGTTCGCGCATCCCGAGAATGCCGCGGCTGTCTTCGGGCACGTCGCGGTCCCGGATGCCGCGACCATCATCATCCACGCGCACCACGTAGCTGCCGCTCACCTCGACAAGGTCGACTGTGGCCCTTGTTGCCCCCGCGTGCCTGATGACGTTGGTGAGGCATTCCTGCACGATGCGGTAAATCGCGAGCTGGGTGGACGCGGGCACGTTGTCGATCGAGACGGTGAGTGCGACATCCACTCCCTGTGCCGTGACGGATGCCGCGAGCCCGGTGAGACGGGTGAGGTCGGGTTCGGGGACGAGTGGCGCGCTGGGATCGCCGCCTTCGGCGCGGAGCACACCCAAGACCGCGCGCACCTCGTCGAGCGCGGTCTTGCTCGTGTCTTTGATGCTCGCGAGGGCCTCTCGCGCTTTGTCCGGTTGCTTGTCTGCAAGGTGCAGGCCCACGCCCGCCTGCACATTGATTTGGCTGAGCGAGTGGGCAAGCACGTCGTGAAGTTCACGAGCGATGCGCACGCGTTCCGCCTGAACTTCGGTCTGCTTGCGCTCGGCCAGCCGTCGCTGGAACTCGGCGAAGTGCTCGCGCCGGGTGCGCATGGACTCGCCGATGCCAAAGACGATGAGGATGCCGAGGGTCGTGAGGGCAACGCGACCGGCGTGTAGCGCAGGCGAGGTGATGATCGCGATGACAACGGTGATGACCCACCCGCCGCCGACCGAGATCCACGCCCACACGCGC
>Ga0247807_10000473_pt1 | contig 24866 bp, 25 predicted proteins | sample UWRJL074202C1_FD_179931 | JGI IMG/M metagenome (GOLD analysis project Ga0247807, IMG submission 179931) | Plant litter microbial communities from Arlington Agricultural Research Station in Wisconsin, United States - UWRJ-L074-202C-1 | ecosystem: Environmental > Terrestrial > Plant litter >...
CAGGATGCAAGTTGTCCCGACCCGACCGAAGGGTTCGCTCGCTAGCCGGAAATGCATCAGGAGATCGTGAAATCCCATCTGGGGCTAGCCTGCTTCGAGGACCCCAGCGCCACCCGATCGGGACAAGCTCGCCCCGCCGTCACTGGCGGCCATGTTGCTCGATCCCAGAGGAAACGAACAAGCGAGCATCACACTGTAACACTGGCAGCCCGTGCCGAATACGGGCCGCGCAAGGGGCGTTGATATTGATATTTGATGTTGATGTTGATGTTGATACTAACATTTGATGCTGGTGTCGATGGGGAGTGGGTATGGGGGTGCGGCGGCCTAGAGGGCGTATGTCTGTCTGCCTGTGTTTAGCTGTATGTCTGCAATGTACGGCGGTACAGTATTGGTATGCGTGTGTGGTATGTGTGGCACAGGGGGAGCAGTGGGAACAGGGAGAAGACGCAAGGGGGGTGGAGGGGAGCCCCGGCCCACGCTCTCTCTATTGTACTGTCCCTATGCAGTCCAGTGTGTAAAGTATCAGATTCTGAGATGATGAGATTGTAAAGATCAAGCGTCGTCCAGGGATCAGGGCTCGATCATGCATCAGATCGTCGATGGAGGACAAGCAGACAGCATATCGCTTACTCGACTGGCCGGGTTGCAATGACGTTGATGAGCTTGTTTTGTTTGGGAGGACGGAGACCAAGCAGAGATCCCAGATCGATCCAACACACAAACAGACAACAAACAAGAGTCACCACCTAAAGACCTACGAAACTCGGGCCAGCCGCGTGTAACGGAAGTATTCATCTCCAATAACACACATCTCACGCTATCGAAGGCACACGCTCGATTAGTCTGCACCGCGAGGGCCGAATCAAGCAGCAGAAAAGTGGTGGTGGTTGACAAAAGGTCGTACCCCTACGCAATTATCGTACGATGCAAAGTGGTGAGGGTTCGCGTAAAAAGGAGGGTCTAGAACGGAAAAGGGTTCCAGGTTTACCAATTCAGCAATACCCCATATGTCCTGATACGGGTGTGCGCGAGAGGCACAGAGAGCACTTCCATGCTTTTGCTGAGCAGAAGACAGCCAGCCAGCAACTCATTTGCAAGTCATCCTATTTGGTCGTTGCGAAGGAAGGTTTATGCTTGCGCGTCTGGTGCTGATGAAACCGTTGACACCACTGACACTTTTGCGCAGGCCCTACCCATGCCCTCCTCGTGGTAATGTAACAGGGCTGGGCGCGGCGCCAACGACACTGATCTCTCAGGGCGTGGAACTGGTGTCAGAGCACCTCGCTAGGGGATTGCACGTCTAACGCAATCATATGGATTGAATGACAGACTCGAAACTGACGGGACATGTTTCTGGCCATGAGCAGTTCCGTTGTGGGTGACGCTGTCGTCGAGAATGACCACCATAGCTGGCACGAAGTATTTCATTTGCTCGCCGTTTAAAAACAGGTATCAGGTCGATCCCCCCGTGCGACTGCCCTGTAGCCGAGAAGACCAATGGCTAGGTCTTTGACGATCCCAGCCAAATGGAACTTTACTCTCCTGTATGTCGACGGATGGCTGTAGATGTGGCCGTACTGTATGGCCGTGAGGCCCACTGCGATCTCCGTGGATTTTACCTTGTAGGGTGATCAGATCTTCCCTTGCGTTGCTTTGCTGGGTTGAGATCTCGGGTCGCTAAATTGGAGTTTTATGAGATGCCAAGCGACCTCACTCCTCTACACGTCCACCACCAACTCAAACTCAGTCGCAAGAGTTGAGCAATAAACCAACCTTCTTTGGGGGTTTGATCTAGGGTTCAATGACAAACCGGCGTCTGGCCGAACTTCCTCTTCCCTCCGTGGATAGATCGTAATTCTCCACTGTGGCTTTACATAGAGTTTCTGGATGGAGAACCTGGAGTGAGTTATTATGATTCAATTGGGAGCGACGGGGCAAGAAGATCATCTTTTGGGCCCAACTCAGCGAAGGCATTGGAAATTAGCAGGCAGATTAATGGTTCAATATCGTTCCCAGCACTTGGAATAGAGTTTTTCTGTCCATGGCGACATTAGGGGATGTATTATTCCGCCGAGGTACGCGCCTGTCAGACTGAGTGAGTTGGAAGGACGTACGATGTATCCTGTGGTGTCGGCTAGCTTGGCATGTCTACTTGGCATATCTATCTATAATCTGCCGATCCAAATCCTACTTCATCATTTGGGTCGTGCCGCTGTCAATACTCAGGCGCCCAAGGCTCTCATATAGGTTAGATACATCACTCGTGGAAAATATGGACTAGTTTGCCCTGCCCACCGCATCACAGACTTCATTCAGCTAGGTGTTGGTGTAACTTTGTCAACTACGTCTTCTTAGAAGTCCTTACCGAAGGTGCCGTGACTTATCCCCACGAATGTTAGTTGTTGCCGAGTAAGATGTGCTCTATAGGTTAGATGACCTTGCTGCGGTACGATTGTAGCATTATCTAGGGTATTTGGTCGCTGGTGGGATACCTATTTTTAGCTGATTCTGATCTTCTGGACCCGACAGCTAGGGTCCAAGATCTCAGAATCAATAGTATAAAATACCTACTTGACTTATGGTTAGGGTATTGGAACAGACCATGCTGGATGTTCTTCCGGTCACGGCAGTATGGAACATCAATTACGAATCTCTCGTCCTATTTTATCGTGACTCGTGCAGGTTTCTATCGAAAATGAGCCCCGGAATGGACGAAGAGTAACTTCCATACCCACTTGTTCATGGCTTTCCAGTATCAACATTGCGAAGCTCGATACTTCGCTTACAGAGGTGGAAACGGTTCGCACGCCGCCGGAGAGGCTAGAGACAACAGACGGAAGGATCTGGCGCATCTCGGATCTGTAACTCAGCATCTGTGACCAGGGGGTTAGCCCTCGATGGGGACTAGGTGCGAGATAGTGCTGGCGAACTATGCTACTCTTAGAGCAAAACTTAACCCCCCAATACACCTCTACACAAAGAAATGCTCGACAGGTGCAGCGCAATGGACTAGTCACTTGATGGTTTTATGGCTCCGCACATTCTGTCAGCTTTTAATCTAACTTCAAAGTGGTGTAATGACCAGCATCGTCAGGTAGCAACCAGCTGCCGCTTTGAATCATCACTACTCAATAAACCGTTACCGAAGGTTTTGTAGATGTTGCCCCCCACCAGGGAAAAGGCCATACATGGCTTGGGAAACACATTTCCAGAGATCACCACCCGTGTAAATTGCCACGAATCTGATCTTGCATACTGTGTGGCGTATCCTTGTCATGGTGGTATTTACATGCTTAGAGAACTTGAGCATATGAGTGGACGAAAATCTCCTCGGCAAGTGAGGTCTGAAAGGAATCGTATTATTCCTTGGAGCTTCGGGCAAGCTAGGACTAGCGTACAGACTCTGGATCAAAATGATCATAAGTAATTTGTTCTGTGGATATGTTTCTCAGAGTGAACTCTGAATCAGCCATGACTTCGCGGATGCTTATTGAGAAGGATGACGGTGACTGCTTAGCGAACTTGACAGACCAAGTTTTAAGGTTTATTTTCATTTCTCGAGTTGCAATGAACCTCTTCATTATCGTAGGAAAAGCATCCCAGTGTAGACTGTCGAACCCGACTGAGCGATTTCGAACAACCAACCCTCCACTCTGACGGAATAAAAACATTTTCACCCTCCCGATTGACTCTTCTCGTGCTAGATCGGGTTGCCAAGTGGTTATCACACGCGAAGTCAATCCAGAGGCGTTGTCGTTGTACACCCTGCGCGGACATCTCAATTGAGACAGCGGCCCATCTCGATTGCAGCAATGCTACAGCATGTACAACGTATTGTCTGCCCCATGCTTTGTGGCCTTAGTGCCGTGCGGCGGTACAATGCTATCAGAACCCCATGCCTGCGCGTCCTTCATCAATCGGCGTCCGTCCCCCATCCCATGCCCCTGCACCCAGAGTACGACGTAAACCACTGTGGGCCGCTTTGCGTCGACCGTAGACCGTCGCTGGCGTTGTTGGTGGAGGAGGTAAGCAGGCTTATACCAACTGATCCTTCAACTAATTAGAGAACTTGGGCGGCGGAGTGGAGTTTTGAGTTGGAGCTGGAGCAGCGCCATGCGTGGCCGTCACGACCAGGCAGCATGGGCATCGGCTTGGGCTGCCGGCTGCTGTCAACGGGACGCTAATGAGCTACCTTATTCTTCCTGTTAAAGTGCTCCTGTATAGTGCGAACGTAGTAAAGTGTTTTACAGTACCCAGCCCCTGTTCTCCAGGGCGTGCTACTCACTTGCTCGTTCCTGTAACCTAATAGACTCGTGGTCGTGCCGGCCAGAAAGCCTGATATCGACCGGGTCCAAGTAACTCGTAGCAGCTCAATTTGCAACACTAGTCGTCATGTGGGTTTGGGCAAGCCATTTGATTCTTTGGGTGAGATTTGAGGATCGCCCCAAGATCCTGTCGATTTCCTGGCAGCACGGGTACTGGATGCTGGTAAGTGCTGGTGGATGGTGTAGGGGGAGGAAGGTGGTCAGGGTGTCATCCCGGTATAGAACAGAAACACAGCGTCCACGCTACTGGTCCCATCATTCCTCCTTACCAAGACTAAACCTAAATTCAAACCCAAATCCAAACCTAAACCATCATCTCACTAAGTAATCGCCGCCACCATCTCCATCCCCATCAACCACCGCCCTGGAGACACTAGCAAGTAAAGCAATGAGCAATTAGGATTTTCCACGACAGGGCCTCATTAGGCACAGTATTGACTCTACTTTACAAGTTCAAGTCCCAGTCCGTCCGACTCCTGTAGCTAGGAGCTCCCGGCCTGCCTTTCCTTCCCACCAGCTTCTACCTGCTCACCCCACCTACTACTGCCGATGTTCTTTGACAACAACAAAAAGTAAATCGTAGCAACATTTCACTTCTACACCTGGACATCCACGCCACGGTTTCCGTTCTGATCGTGCCTCTTCCATTGACGGCTTGCGTTCCTCGCATCTAATAAAGTCGCTGTACTACGCATCCTTCCTCACCCATCCTCCTGATATCAAGAACATCGAGTGCGGCTTGCCCTGGTCCGAAGTCTCACTTTCACCAATTCACCATTCCCCCTTGAATCTTGCTCGGGTTGGACAGGTCCTGAAGCGATAAAACCGAGAAGCTTGCTTCTTCTGCACAAGACACACCTCTGACCTCTGAGGCTCGAAGATCATTACTCAAGACCGCGGCTAGAATTCGCAGATCGTCACTTCAACTCCCTCGTTGTGAGGAAGCAACCAGACTTTCCATTGGTTGGGATCTGTCCCTGTCTCTCTCTGGCAACGAATTCCCGTTTATAACCATAGTTATATCTCAAGGTTTCTTCTGATCTGCGATTGTTCTGCTCTGGATATCCCAACGCTGCACTCCTACCGCTCCTCGCCCATATCTGCATTTCACTTCGCAACCACACCTCGCACAAACATATACTCGAGCTGAGGGGAAGTTGCAGATGCCTGGTGACTTAGTGTAACGGGTACACACATCGGGACGGGAAACCCACGATATTGTCTGCCGTCCACGCAGGCTTCCCGGAAATCTTGTCTGAAGGTTTTCTGCTTTAGATCTTGATTATGGAAGCAGTAGAAGCTCCCAGCAGGCAAAGGTACGTTCGCGCTTTGAACCGACTGCCCCTCGTTCAATGACTACATATGCTTACCTTTTATGACATTTAGTGGTATACTGTCTTTAATGAACCGCGAGAAGGTCGACCGAATTAATACAGATCGGACTTATACTTCGGCGTCCAATATGGCATCCACAGCCTCTGTTCTTCTTAATCCCACATCAGTGTATCCCGGTGCCCCTCCACCACCACAACCATACTCAACAGGTTGGCCCACTCCCCCCGCGAAGTTGGTCGTTGGGCTTAATTCTCCCCCAGAATCGCGGCGAACGTCTGATAACCATCCTGAACCTCCACCACCAATTCAAACTACCACTCAAGTCCGACAATCCCTCCCATCAATCCACGAAGCACTCAGCAGCGGGCCCAAGTCGAACCCTTATGCTTCGCCGGTATCTGCGTCTCTGCCACAATCGCACCACCAATTACCCTACTCTCATCCACAAGCTCCTCCGATATCACGAACGTACCCTACCGAACATGCTCCGTATCCAGCACATGCACGGCACGAGTCTCCGCTGCAACCAACATACCCTCAATCAAACCCATTTGGCAGACCTGAGTCCACACCGACAACATTTGCGGAGAATGGTCGACAAGGGCCAGTGAATACCTTACAACCTGCTCCCGGCCCGCCGCCCAATCCATATACGGCGACTCGATTCGACCCCCGGTATGACCATGACACGAGAGCACCAGAACGACTGCCTGGTAACTTTACTCATAATCCACCGCCGCAACACAGCGGGTACTCGTACGCGCCTCCAGGTCCACAGCCGGTTCAAATGGGTCAGCATCCACCATTCAGTCAACCAAGATTTTCACCGCGAGACGAGAGAGATCCGATAGTTGGTTGGAAAGGGAGAGGGGAAGATAAGCCGGTGAGCCCTGTATTCAAACAAGGCCTGAAACGACAATTGGAATATTGGGACTTTGAAAATGGACTGGCAGAAATTCACATCAACGCTATAGCCATTCAGGAATGGTCCCATCACTTCACCAAAATTGCCCAAGAGCAACAGCGCCAGACCCCGGACAGGATGCCAACGAAAGAGCAATGTGACGAAATGCTAGTTCATCAAAAGAAGATAAACGATGCTCTCCTTAGAATGAGAGAAACAATAGAAGACCAGAACAAATATGCAGCAGAGCAGCGCTTGAGGGAGCATGGTGGGAAAGGTCCTAGTAGCTACGACGAAGACATGAGCATGTATGATGACGGGAGAGAAAATCAAAGCTTTGGTAGCCTAGAGGGTAAAAAACGTAGAGGGGTAAGGTTTCCATTTTCCTCCAGCGGATGTCATTCTAACATTTGGCAGAGAGCAGCACCACCTGGACGATGTCACAGTTGCAATCGCGCCGAAACCCCTGAGTGGAGGAGGGGCCCAGACGGAGCAAGAACGCTTTGCAATGCCTGTGGACTGCATTACGCAAAATTGACACGCAAAAACACCTTGAAACAATCACAAGGCTCAAACGGGTCTTCTCTCCGCCCAAAGGATGATCATTCCCCGCGAGCACTTTGAAACTAAAAAAAAAAATGCAACATTTCATGTATATTTCAAGAAATTTCGAGAAGACCGGTTCACTGAGCGACGCCTTCATTTTCGATATTCCTGGAGTTCGGGGCGAGTTACTGGATTACGACCATGTATGCATATTCACCTTTGAGGGTAGATTTTATGACGGCATTGTACAAAACCTCTATTAGGAGGTTCAGGTGGCAACTAAGCATTGGTAGCGATGAGCAGCATTTCAGCGAGCATGCGTCTGGAATTCGAGAGAGCAGAACTATCTATCATGTTCGCTTTTAGGCGTTCCGGGAATCATACGACACTAGAGATCCTAATCTCGAAAGTGGGCATAAGAGGAGTTTTGATTTTCTGACAACAGAGCTACAAAGGTGGTTCGCTTCTAATTAGTTTGGGTATTGGAGGCTCAGTCAAGTCACAAGGAGTTTGTGAAAGGTGACTGCTGGTTGGCCGGGTCATGATTTGTGAAATCATTAGAATTTAGTCTGCACTCGTTAAGGAGGTGGATCATTTGAAATGAAAATATATAATATTGAACGAAGGCCATCCACCGCTCGAGATTGTCAATGCCGAAATCGAAGCAAATTCGAATTACGTTCCTTTGAGAGTATAGACAGTGCATTCCATCTTAAATCGAAACGGGTTTATTAGTCGAGGTTGCTAATTACACACTTTCTTAGACATTTCTTATTTCTCTAATCATCTGCTATTTACTAGATATGCTAACGACGTCTAGTGAGGCGGCGGAAAAGGGGTTATGCTGGCAGTAGCTTGTTTAATACGCAGATAATTTCAGTGTTGGAATCATAATCTTTACCAAGTCAGGACTAGCAGTCCTCATAGAAATCTCACACACTGGTGAGGCCATATCAGCAAAGGAAGAGGAAGGCAATTCACCTGCTTTGGAGATCTTGTCCAGTACAGGCACGTGATGGTTGGCACCAATTTTTTGAGGCTACCGCTTCCTCATGATTGGAAAGCTAGATTTTGCGTTCTTCTCAGCTTCTTCCTGCGTGTGTAGAGGGCCGCGGAAAGTATAAAGTGATGATGATGATGAGGCGTGGTTCTTGCCATTCGGCAGCCGACATACAGGTGCATGTTTGAGGTTACTGCAACAAAGCTCAGCCAGCAACGAGGTGCATGGTGGGGACAACTGATAAGTCGACGTGGAAATCGGTGCGAGGTTGCCGTTGCAGACATATTAGGAAGGGTTTACCTGGATCCTCTTTTGCTTGCTCACTATGATATGGTGATTTTGTTTTTCTTTTGAATGGTATACCAGGTTTGTTTCGGGATAGATGAACCTGAGTTGGCACGATCTCTACTGGGTCCAACTCTCCTCATTCGAGATTAGCGAGCAGAGGTAAATCTCATCATTCAAACCTGAACAGCAGCAACTGTTTTCAATTTGGGAAGCGACGAAGACAACAACTTCTTGTCTTGACTTGCGTCCCGACTTGCATCTTCACCTGCATTGACGCTCACATGCCACATATGGAAAAAAAGGATCATAGAGGTTGCCAGCGTGCATGCAATTCCAGAGCATCACCACAGGAATGAGAGGCATCGGAGGTAACACAGGTAGTGTGACGATGGAAGAGTATCTCTGCAGATTGTCTCTGTGTACGCTTCCGATCTTTTCCATGTTGGGCTTGCACGTTTCCGGATGTTGAAAGTCGGCATTGTTACCTATCTAAGGTTTGGAAGTTGACGATTGGGACAGAGGCTAGAGGTGTATGATAAATATGGGTCCGTGAGGGGTTTGTGGTACATTAGATCAATGTAGATCGAAATCAGAGATGCGACCGTTTTTAGAGTGTTCCTTATTATCGAGCTTCGCTTAAGGGACATAGGGGTTCACCTCGCTTAGTAGGTTAGGACTAGATGGAAGCTGTATATGGAGGCTGTATATGAAGTTGTATCAAACTGGGATTAGTTTTCTCTGCGTTACCATCTCACCCAGTTGTGTATCGCAGTGGCATTGGGTATATGTCATCACTACTTGGAGATAGCACATGCAAAAGTATCTGATACATCGGAAAGAATAATCTACGAACGTTGGTTGTTACCTCTATCGAATATATTCTGCCAATCTATATTTCGTATAACCAAAATGATTGAAATTACTGTTCTTGATATGTCTCAAAATATATTACAGAACCCGTTACGAATGCGTGACAGAGCCTCTTTCGGGGAAAGGAGAGATACCTAAAAGAAAACACAGTAAATCCTTACTTCATGGCCTACTAAACAATCTAGTACATCTAAAATATTGCTTAAACTAAGCTAATGAGACTGTTCTGTTCGATCATACCGCGAGAGTATGGTAAACAACCGTGGATCGTGTGTTTCATGGTTGTGGTGTTGTTAACCTTAATCTGGTTAGAAATCGAGCGGGACCCCACTTCGGAAGATGACGATATGAATTCTTTGTAATCAACCACCCCGCTACCGTATCTGGATCATCCCATTTTCAGGGAAAAATACATCTTACAAATCCATTCAATTTCTGCGGTTCCACAAAACAACATAGAAGATCTCAGCTTCCACCCCATGATTACTTGCTCTGTCGCAGTTTTTTTGAGCATATCTCCATTCATCAGCCGGCGGGACTAGCTATTTCGTGCTCGAGGCTATCAAGACCTATCAATTGGCTATCACTGACTGCAGGTTGGACTATGGCTACGTACTGGTAGTGGGGTTATTATTCTTTCCTAAGGAAAGACATCTGGTCAGGCGGGCAGCAGCCCTTCAAACCTATCCCAAACAATACTTGAAGTCAAACTCTCCGACGCTGGGTTACGATCTCTAAAGCTATCTAAACGAACCCTATAAAAGCGTGCAGCCGCAGAAATTTGGCTATTGGACATACAGCGTGACTGGGAGAACTACGTGGAAATTTAGCTGAGCATACACGATGGGTCTTTTGTAAGGCGACAAGCTAGGGAGGATTTCTGAATTGGCAATACTAATCGGTTTCCTAGAGCTCTTGGAACCCCACTAGAATGGTCAGAGGCGAAGAAGAATGCAGATCATGTTCGGGCATGGGGAATACAGGTACGGGATTCGAGCTATAGGTAGTTCGGCTAGCTCATTGGTTTGCTTTAGCAACTTTTAGCAATTTGGAATGGAGCAAAGGGAAAGGAAAGAGATGCGCTTCTGTGGGGTGATGAAGTTCGTATTTTACTCCGTGTTGGTAGTAGGGGAGAATGCTGATATCCTACAGATAGAATATCTAGTAGTTAATTACAAAGAAGACGATGAGAAAGTTACACTTTCGCTACGACAAGCAGATATCCTCACAGCTCTCGCTTCTGATGAGAAACTAAAGACCGAGGGCGGCTGCGTACCAGCTTTGCAAGACATTATCTCGGCAGGTTCAAAGTATGCTTTTAACAAGCGAACATGAATGTTCTGATCTAACAAGCTCCAGTGCTCCTCTGCCTATCTTTCATCCAGAATTCGGACGTTTCATGCTTGAGGCAACGCCGGGTCGCCCTTGGGGAATTGGATTTAAAGACCTTCTTGATGTGGAGTCTAATATGAAATTGAGGTAAGAGTGCAATTTCGTTACATCAGCTTTTATACTAAACTTTCTAGACGAAAAATTGCCAAAGAGCATATGTATCCTGAGGAGTTTCCTCTTACATTGACTACCTACCCACATCTAGGAGCTCCGGGTACTTTTACTGCACCTTACTATCCACCTTCTGGAGAGAAGCTTCGTTCACAATTTGTTCCTGATGAAATCGCCAATCCACATATAAGATTCCCCACATTAGCAGCAAACATACGGTCAAGACGAGGACGAAAAGTTCAAGTAAATGTTCCAGTTTTCAGAGATAAGAACACTACTTGGCCATGGAAAGATCCAACTGTCAACTATGATCTGCACAAATGGCCCGAAGATGATGATGTGAGAAATGGCGCAGCACCTGATAACTTTATCCATATGGATGCCATGGCTTTTGGTATGGGAAGCTGTTGCTTGCAAATAACTTTCCAAGCAAAGAACATCACGGAAGGTCGCCGGATGTACGATCAATTGAGTCCCCTGGGTCCAATTCTACTCGCATTAACAGCAGCTACTCCCATATATAAAGGCTTCCTTGCTGACACTGATGTTCGCTGGAATCAGATTAGTGCAGCGGTGGATGATCGAACTCCAGAGGAGCTCGGAGAGATCGTTAGTTGTGTCCATCTACACTCAAGCATTTCGCTGACACGTAGCAGCCTCTCAAAAACAATCGATGGCGCATTCCCAAATCTCGATATGCTTCCAACTCTACTTATATATCTGAAGACTCACGTTTAAGAAAAGAGTACTTGGACCCTAATCTGATCATTGACCCTGATGTGAAACAAAAGCTTATGGATGGAGGCATGGACTCTCTGCTTGCAACTCACTTTGCTCATCTTTTTATCCGGGATCCCATCGTCATTTTCGCGGAAGATCTTCAAGAATTAGATCTCAAGAAGACCGACCACTTCGAAAATTTACAGTCTACAAACTGGCAACACATGCGTTTCAAGCCTCCTCCAGCAGGTAACGATATTGGATGGCGAGTCGAATTCAGACCTATGGAAATCCAAATCACGGATTTCGAGAATGCTGCATTTTCGGTTTTCATGGTCCTCATCACGAGGGCTATTTTATCGTTTGACTTGAATTTCTACATACCGATATCTAAAGTAGATGAGAATATGGAAACAGCACATGCCAGAGATGCTGTCCTCGAGAAGAAATTTTGGTTCCGCAAGAATCCTTTCCCAGTTCGCACCCCTCGTCCCTACTCCGCAAATGGCAACCAGGGCGGCTCTGGAACCGTTACTCCAAATGGTATATCAAGACCGCCAACTCCGACAGGACCCGTTGAGGATGAGTATGCATTAATGTCAGTTGAAGAAATTATGAACGGTGGAAAGGCCGATGGGGAGAACAATTTTCCAGGGTTGGTGCCTTTGGTAGAGGGTTACTTGGATAGCATGAACGTAGATGTTGAGACCAGATGCGAATTCGCAAGTTATCTTAGCCTGATCAAAAAGCGAGCTGATGGCCGACTGTGGACTGCCGCAAAGTGGATACGAAATTTTGTGGCAGAACACAAGGACTACAAAGGTGATAGTGTAGTTGGAGAGTCGATCAATCATGATTTGATTGGTGAAGTGATCAAGCTCGATGGGGGCCCAAGGGAAGGTGTGATTAACATAGAGGAGTTCTTAGGCAGGCCTTTCGGATCCAGTGCTTGACGAATAAGCTTTCGCTCGTCTTTAAACTTGGCATTATATAAGCTTAATATATAGCCATCTACTTCTGCATCTAAGCGCTCGCTTACGAGTGGAACCTTGGGTAATGTCACAGTAACAGTACACATCAAGCAGCATGTGGAGGCGAAATTTCTCTATCGAGTATGGTTAGCATGACCGGAACGTTTTAAGTCACAGTAGCAGCATTGCTGCACGAGCATATATTAATTGGTACTACTTGACCTGCGGATGGCTTCCTTCTGTCTGTGCTCTGTCTCTTAGTTGAGATTAGCGTTTCCCAAATGTTGGTTCTTGTCAATTGCTATTAGTCCAGCAGCATGTTTGACACGTTGAAATGTTGGATTTTTGACGCATTGTGGTGTTGTCAGTCCTAAAGTCGGATATGACTCTGGGTGTTTAATCAAAATTCAGGGGAAGGCTGATGCTGTGTTCACCATCACGTACTTCTTGGCTGCATGTTGACTGCACTCGCATGGCTGAAACTCCGGTCCTGAGTGGAGGTAAACAGCTTCATGACTTTCGATTGGCTCGTAAAACGCGTATGGTCCAGTTCATGGAGGGCCGTTTCTGTGACTTCATTTCGTTCATATTCAAGCCCACCCACAGCTTCATTTCCCCTGCATATGGTCATCTTCTTGAATGAATTTGTCGTGAAGTGAATCCCCCTAAAAACTCTCCAGAAATTCGTATCTCAATCTCAACAGCAATATGACCTCCCACACACTATCTTCGCCAGACACCATGACGTCTAAAGGGGGCCTTGGGGATAGTCCTGTCTCCTCTAGGTCTGGCATGAATGGTCACCTCGGAGATGCAGAGAAGAATGGTGCTTTTGTCCACGAAAGGGCCCAGGAGTATAGTTCTGAACCATGGCAAGATAATCGCAGTGTCTTCCGAAAACTCAAGGACTGGTGGCTTGTTGAACTTCTAGGCTGTTTATTGAGTATTGGCGCGTCGTGTGGTATGTATAAAACCCTCTGTAATAGCGTCCTCATCTTCTCTCAACTCCCACGCTACTTTAGTTATATGGTTGGCTAACTCCATTTTAGCAATCATCTTCATCTTGCTTTATTATGACGGTCAACCACTCCCATCCTGGCCACATAAGGTTACTCTTAATTCCATTCTTGCACTCTTGACAACCGTTGCAAAATCCGGCCTTACCGTACCAATTGGAGCAGCAATAGGTCAGCTAAAGTGGATTTGGTTTGCCGAGAAAGAACGTCCTCTTGCAGACTTCCAAACTTTCGACGAAGCTTCCAGAGGACCAATTGGTGGTTTGAAGCTCATTGGTAGACTAAAGGGAATGTAAGTAAATATTTCTCGTGGTGTGGATGTATACTAATCGCTAGTGTAGTCACTTGGCCTGCATCGGTGCAGTGGTATCTATCTTGGGATTTGGCACTTCTTTCATCACGCAACAAATGATTGCCTATCCAACTCGACCAGTATCAAATCGATTGAACACATCTTTTTCCGATAGAAGCGACCTGTTCTATGCACGTACTCACCAAGGACAAAACACGGCAGGCTGTAAGTTGTCCATATCACACAGCCAAAAGAAACCCCAACATATGATTCTGACATGACACAGATACCGTGGACTACTCTCTGAAGGATGCTGCACAGAGCGGTCTCTTTCATCCTTATGACCAAGTAATTCCAACGATTGCACCAACATGTGCAACTGGGAATTGCACTTGGGAACCATACCGGACGTTACAGATCTGCTCTAAAACGGCTAACGTGACCGACAAACTTACCTACACACCTCTTGAATACAACGCGGGCGATGTGAATAAAACAAGTCCTAGCATGGTACAAGTGTCGTTGCCAAATGGTGCACTCATGAACTCAACCCAATATTTGGGCATTAACATGACACATGTCGACAAAAATACTCGTCCAGCTGCAAATCGATCCATCGCGTTTTTGGATATACCTAATGTCATGGACGTTAGCATTGCGAACATATTTCTTATCTTCAAGAATGACCGACAAGAGCAATTCGGACGACCGTTTATCCCTCATAGCGCCATCGAGATCTTGTTTTATTGGTGTGTTGGGGAACATGATACTCAAGTTGTCGACGGTATTCCATCGTCGAACCCAATCAAAATATCAACTGACGTCAAGACAATGGAGGGGGTTTTTGAAACTTCACCGGATGTTATTCCCGATCCATTGACAAGCGAAGATACACGCCATCTCATTGAAGAGTCCGCATTGGTCTTGAGTGGCGGGAAGGATAAACAAGAGAACTATACCGTTGACCGTGACTCAAGGGAAACAGTGCGCTTCTTTCTATCCAAAATGATGGAAGGAACCACGTATTCTGCTAATGCTGATTATGGAAGTGATGGCGCTGAGGTGATAACAACAGCTCTTTTCAACCCCGTTACGATTGGCAAGCGCAACGGATCAATGACCTTCCAGCAAGAAAGAGACTTACAACTCAAGACGGTGAATACACTTGTCGCAAATATTGCAACCAGTCTCAGCAATAAGTGAGTTGCTAACCCAACCTTCTTATGTAGCCTTTCGTAGCTGACACGATTATAGCATACGTAGTCGACCGTTCAGAGGCACTCCCGCAATCGGAACAGCGTACATCGGACAGAGCTATGTTGAAGTACGCTGGCCTTGGCTCAGCTATCTCCTCGCTTTGCTGCTTCTCAGCTTTGTTCTTTTGGCGGGAACTATCTATAAGACCAAGGTTTCTCGGGTGAAAGTTATCAAATCGTCAGCACTTGCAGTGATGTACGGGTCCAGCGAGAAGCTTAGGGGCAACCTACGACATCTGGATGAGCGCCAACGAATGGTCCAACTGGCTGAGCAGTCGAATGCAAGACTCGTGAATGGCGGCGGTGGATGGCACTTAACTAGTACTCGCTGAGTGAATGGTTCTGGACGTTTTATGGCTAAAGGGTTTGGTAGTCCTAGAGTTTGTTGATAGATGTGGCGACTCTGTAAACTGGATTCCTCGTTCTTGGGAGGGCTATGGGCACATCAACCACACGCTGATCTTTCGATATCACAACGAGATAATCGTAATCTAATTGATCCTTTTATATTGAAACAACTATGTCGTCGAGCTTTCATCAACCCGTGATTCAAGAATTCGTACTGTTGCTCTAGGAAACTGTTGTAGTGAGGCTACAGCTTCCGCCGGATATTTATGTTGTCGGTGAACTTGAGGAGTAACTCACCATATCTCATCATCATTCACATCGTGTACGCGTTAGTGAGCCTTTTTAAGGGGCTAATGTTGTTGATTCCAACATTGCTTCCAACTTTGCATGGTTTAGAACTGGTCAAACGGTTGGTCTTACATCAATAGGATGGCAGCCATAGGACTTGGTGTTAAAATTTAGCGAAAGGATTGTGAAGGATGGCACGCCAGGTCTAAAATAATTCGTACAGCCAAATTACCAACTCCTAAATGCTTATCACTGAGCGAGATTTGAGCACAAGTATGAAAGTACGATGTAACGATGCCTTCCCTACTTGATTTATTTAGGAATCTGTGGTATTGTCAGCAAGAAACGAGAACCGCGTTTTAGGTCTCATTTTTGAGAGCCTTCGGTTACACGAAGGCGTTATTCCGTATCGCAATAATAATACTTATTGGGCTTGCGATGTGATATTCGCATTAAATACAACCGCAGGCTTAAGCTCCACTATGCGAAATTAATACAGGCTATCTCGCGGAGTAAGTGATCATGAGAGTTCATTTTTTCTTAACGAATGAGATGCTATACACTGTATTCTCAAGTGGGAGTATATATTTCTAGGAGTGTATATCTAAAACTCTAATACTTCAAAGAAGGACTGGATCTTAATCTAGAACCAGAAATCCCATTGTCTCTTCCACCAAGGCCAGCCTGCCTTCATCGTTCTCTCGTCATCCAATTCCTGTCTGAAAGCAGCAATGTCAATCTCTCGGCGTCCAAAGTCAACATCGATCTCGCTCGCAACGACGCCAATCGACCACTGTCTGTAGTATAATTTGTAACCAACGAAGAAAAGGATAACAATTGGGGCGGCCAAGTAGGATTGGAAGAATGCCTCAGCATTGGGTGACCCGCCAATTGGGAAGAGAGCGACATAGAACTGGGCAATAAGACAGAGAATGTTCAGTCCAAGTCCAAGCCAAGAACCAACAACTCCAAACATGGCAGCAAATGGCAGGTCATCAGTGGTACGACCTGCACGTGCCCAGGCTTTTCGGAATCGGATATGTGCGAAGCAGATGGATCCCCAAGTGAAGAAGTTCGACAGACCAGAGAGGGAAAGTAACCAAGTGAAGATGGTTCCTCCTTCAGGGGCAACATTGACGAAGGCGAGACATCCAATGGCGAGGGCGAAAATGAGAACCACCCAAGGACGACCCTTTCTATCAATCTTTGCGCCCCATTTGGGACCCATTCCTTGAGCACAAAGTGCTTGGACAGTTCGGGTACTGGCGTAACTACAGGAGTTGGCAACAGAGAGAACAGAGATGGTAATGACGGCGTTGAAGATCGATGGGAGGATCTTGATACCGGCAAGCTTGAAGGACAAGACGAAAGGGGAGTACCGGGTCTCTCCGCCACCTGAATGGGAAAGATCTTCGTTATCGGATGGAACTATGAGTCCCAAGATGAACAGAGAGATCACGTAGAAGAGGGCGATACGCCAGAAAACCTGTTTTGTGGCCTTTGGGATCGTCTTACGAGGATTATCTGCTTCCGCAGCTGCAAGTCCTACCAATTCTGTTCCACCGAATGCAAAAGAAGCAGTGACGAAAACTGAGCAAAATCCTTTGAACCCGTTACGGAATGCTCCAGGATCATGCCAGTATTTGGCGCCGATGTAGCCTCTATTGTCAGTGGACACACCTCCACAGTTGATAATGACACCAAGGATGATAAACCCAATGATCGCGATGACCTTAATGAGACCAAGAACGAACTCAACCTCTCCGTAGCCTTTCACGCCGAAAAAGTTGACTGCGATGACTGACACCAAGAAGATTGCGATCCAGACAGCAACATTAACAGAAGGATGGCCAGTGTTGTCTGGATCGGTCCAGAAAGCAATTGTGACTCCGGCAACTGTAAGCTCAAAAGGCAACACAACCAACCAGTTCATGGCGTAGTTCCAGCCCATTGCGAATCCCCAAGCTGGGTCGATGAAGCGTACAGAGTACGTGTAGAAGGAACCAGCGACAGGGTAAAGAGCTATTGCAGATATTAGTGTTCAAGTCCAATACATTCCTAGAGAGGAAACCATACCAGCAAGTTCTCCCAAGGCATTGACAGTCATCAACAACATGAAACCAGTGATCATGAAATCTATGACCAAAGCACCCGGCCCTCCTGATCTAAGAGCTCCTCCAGCACCAACGAATAAACCAGCACCAATGGAACCACCGATGGCAATCATCTGCAATATATTAGCATGGTAAAGAAGATAACCCATTGCAAGAATGCGACGAACCTGCATGTGTCTGCCTTTCAAGTTAGTTTTCAGCTTGCGCTCTCCTCCAGGCACCTCCATTTCCCCGGGCGAGCCAGTTACTGCTGCTGAGTTTGATTCCACATCGTACTTTTCTTTCGTATCGTATTCGGCCATGTTAGGCTCTGTTCACTCAGTCTAGTGAGCTAGAAGGGGAACCTGCACGCAGGAGAGGAAAAAGAGCGAGATTTGAGCTCGAATTTGATCGGATGGTGGCTCTACGATTGCCATCTTAAGAGGATGTGCTCATATATATATATACATGTACATGGAGATAGATCCACCTCGTCTCCCTAACAGAACCCCATCACTTTCCCCAGTTGGCTTTCTCAACTTTTCAAGGCGGCGGCCAGATTTCCTGGTACATGGATGTCTTTAGTGTAAGCCCAGGTCAGCATCAGGAGCGTTACGGCAACGCCGAGCTGTAGAGGTGCTGCCCTTGCCGGTAGATAGTGGCTGCATCGAATCAACAGAAGCTTTTCCCAAGGCCGCCTCAAGCTTTTACCAAGGATTTCCAAGATAGTGCTAAGTTCCGACGCTAGAAGCTTCAATCTTGGGACAGTTTACGGAGAGTCTGGGATAAAGGAGCGACCAATTTTGTTTTAGAGCCTGAGGGTTGTCGATCCACAGATAAGAACCAAGTACGACCCCAGAAGGAATTCATTGGGAGAAATTGGCGAATGGCAACGCAGGAAAATCGCAATATGTGGCGAGGTACGATAAGTAACACAGCAAGTGGTACTGAAGTACTGTTGTACGACAGTCGAATACTGATTGGTTGTTTTACTGATTACTGAATACCAAGAACCAGCTATACATCATGACCTCGCGTGAATAAATACAATCTAGGTATATGCATGCCACTGGCATGATGGTCTGCAATCACAGTAAGAGCAAGAAAACCTGGTGATGTGATACTTCATGTCACTGCTTACGTTGTGGTAGCACACAGGATGGCTACTTTGGATCTTGCTGGTCCAGGAAGGCCTGAAACGGTACCTGACTTGACAACACCGCGTTGATAACAGACGATCACCTCATCCGCATCCGCCGGGACAATCCATCGCCAGCAGATACTCGAAGAAGGCAATATTCTGGAAAAATGCATAGAAGGGGGAGATTCAGCGGCAACGCTACAGCACTCCCATTTCTCATGCCGCAACCCACTTCCCCACCCCCTTTAAGCTTGTTGATATCGCTATAGCTTGTGATTCGTGCCCCGTAGTGCGGGACATTGATGGTAGGTTGAATGCTACGTGTACGTATGCGTTAATTACATGGAGCCAGCCTCGACTGTTTCCGTAGCGCGAAGCTGATAGGGAGCTCAGGGGGAGGCTTTATTGTTTTACACAAGCGTAAAGGTACTAGGAGAGAGAAGATACGGAGTTATGCCGCAATAGGAGCGCTAGCGTTACGTACGGATGCATTGTCAGGAAAACCCAGGGTCGCCGAGCGAGCTTGACGCTTGTCCCAATACAACTGCGAAGCGTAGACGCCTTCTACAAGTAGAATACTGGCAGTGAGAAAGGCCAGAGAATCCAAATACCTGTCTGTACCCATCAAAGACTACCATAATTTAATCAAGTCAGCGATGGCTTTCACATTGACACTCCTGCTTCCGTGTGCATCTGATCACAATAAACAAAGAGGCAATTTTAAAAAATCATTAAACTCTAAAAAACGACGCCGCATGAGCAAACACCCAGTCCTCTAGATGGTATGGTGACATCCGCACGACAAGGTCACTCCAGGTTCTGGTCGCGTGAGGCTTCTTATTCGCTCTTGGGTTTTCAGACGCTTTCAAACGGCTTATCCTGAAAAGTGCAAATGGAGGTGTGAGGGCTTTTAATGCTTTTCCCCTCCTTCTGTTGTGTGGCACAAGCCTAGAGCTATTGATGAAGATTATTCATGACAACGGCACGGAAAAAGCAAAATGAGGCTGTAATGGGTTGAAAATTATTTCATTGACTTGCAGCAGGACTGAGAACTTGTACTCTGGCTCTGGCCCAAGTTAAACCGCATATCCCGCCCGAATTTTGTTGTTTTATGCTGCGCAAAATTGGAAGCAGCAATAGGAAATTCCAGCATAGAATATACGTTGTTGCCCAGCTTCCCAGACTCTTCTTAGTCTTAAATATGCTGTCAAACAGCCAATACGGCAGATTATATCAATTCATATGGCATTCTGCATAGAATCTACTACATGCTAAAGTGAAATAATTATCAACACCCCACAAAGTACAAGTTTTATGTTGGCATATTCAAATAGCATACTAGTCATGTGATATGGTCACATGACCATGTGGTACCATTTAGGTATATAAACACCCCTCAAGTACATAGTCAGTACAACACACTCTTGATCCCACTAAAATACAACGAGCACTACGCTAATATGAGAGTATCGTGCCCCGTATTCGAAGTGATCAAACCTCATAACTATGCGTATGATTTACACTGACATTGATCAATAGAAGTTCATTTTACTTATTGACATGATCACCTGTAAACGCAACTTCAATGCCTAGCAGCAACTCTATCACCGGCCAGCCTCTTAATTGAGCGTCGAAAACCCAGCTTATAGCACTTCAAAGTCTTCCAGCCAGCTAACGCTGCGGCAAATCAGCTCATTTAAGCACCCAATAGCCAGCAGCACACCCAGCCAACTGTACGAACCTTGTACACGAGCCCCTCCTGCGAGCCCTTCGGAAACCCCCTCCTGACAACTGTACGAATTCGAGAGGCCCCTGCGGAGCCTACGTACAACCTTCAGTTGCAGATCTGCAAGAGGAGATCCGAGGATTAAGACAATAACATCAAGAAAAGCTTGAAGGTCTTGAATTCTACTTTGAGAATTAATTGATCAGTCTACGTAAAAGAATCAAAGCTTTAGAATTTTCTTCTTTTGACCAGTCTCCTTAAGAGCTATAACCCCTTCGGGTTGTGGCCTCAGGCATCCACACCCCTCTTACCTAGAATCTCTCCCTACGGAGAGCTTCCTTCCCTAGACTTATCACAATCCAAGAACCTTTATACACGTTTCACACGCTGAGGAACCTCTCTTTTTGCCCGTATCGTGATTACAGGTCCTTGACACTTCGCCAGCCTAGCTTTTACAAGAAACCTTAACTATGAATTTATGCATGCTGCTTTATAGAGTTTCCTTCAGGCCAAGCTCTCTTTCGACATCTACCAGACTATTAACTAGTTAAATGTGCAAAGTGTATGTCGATTGACTCTGAATACGTGGCACGACTACGTGGTATCACGTATGTGCTGGTTGTATTCGTAGAGTAATCGGTGTTGTATTATTGACTACATACAAGTGTTGATGATATCCCCAACTAGGGACCCACAATGGTCATGTGACGTAGTCACATGACCAGTAGTACATACTTGTAGTAAGAATACACCAACAGTGTAGCTTTACCTTCTAGTTATATATGATCTTTTATAAGCATATTCATAGTTGCCGACATATAAAGGTTGAGTATTTAGAAGAGTATATTTCTAATACTATTCAGAGAATGGTTATTCTAGCATAAGAATCAAGAACTACTATATTTAAAGCCTTTGACTACCTTTAGAGTAGCTCCAGCGTTAGTATATTTGAATAGAATACTAGTCATATAACCTAGCCACATAACTATATAATACCATTTAGGTATATAAACACCTCTCAATACATAGTCAAGACAGCACACTCTTGATCCCACTAAAATACAACGAGCACTACGCTAATACGAGCGTATGGTGCCCCGTATTCGAATTGATCAAACCCAATAACCATGCGTATGGTTTGAACTGACATTTTAATACTCTAGCTTCTAACATCGATGGTATCTTCGCAAGGACCCCTTTTACCCACATAATTTTTCGCTTAACGGTACACCTCGGTCCAGGAGCTGGAGCGGTGGAGTGGGTTACTTGCACGTCACAGGATCGATTTCACATTACATTTCACTGTTTACTTGAACAATTAGATTGTTCTTATCGACTTCATAATACCACAATTTTAACAGATAACACACTGCGTACGATTTGTGATGAATCCATCTTCGCTATAACCTAGCTAACCACTGTTGTGCCAGTTTTCGCAAAAGCAGCCCAAATCTACAGAAGAACTCTAAATCATCAGCGACCAAATTTGTCACCAGAAACAGATCCGTGTTCTGTAGTTGCCCAAACGACAAAAGCACCCTCTTCGTGGCTGAACTTACGCACGGTAAACATCACATCTCAAAAATCAGATCAAAAATCACACTTCAATATCTGACCCACATCGGTGACTAAAATGGCACCAATTGCAATTACTTGGAAGCAGCCTTCCCACCCCGATGTCCAAAAAGTACATCTTAAATCGGGTGATTACAACACTTTGTCCATTTCAATGGTAGATCTGAAACCGTTCGAAACTTTTGCCGAGCTCAACTTCCCTCCATGCACTGAGGATAAAGAGCCAACCTATGCCACGGTGCAAATGGGTGCCGTAAGTGATTGAAATCTCTGCTGGATATAAACTCTTAAACGGAGATTGTGTTCAAAAACTTTAATATTGATCAGAGGTATAGGATGCTCACTTCAGCCTCAATTCTGATCTAGTTTATATTAACCATTCTTGTGAACCCAGCTTAGTATGTCTTCTCTACAATCTTTGTCTATGGAAAAAGAGAAGCCCACTAACCAATATTAAAGATCTTCGATGTCGGAAACATGAAGATCATTGCAGGTCCCAAAGGTATCAAGAAAAACGAAGAGCTCACCTTCTTTTATCCATCAACAGAGTATTCTATGGTAAAGAAAATTCCGAGTTCTAACAGATCAAGAAGCGAGAAATTTGCAGTCTAATCTAGACTCATGACCTCTTGACTCTGCTACCTTAGTTTCTTGGAGATGCTAACATATCTACAGGCCCAAGGATTTACCTGCACCTGCAACAAGCCCTCGTGCCGCGGATTCATCAGCGGTGCAAAACAGCTTGCACCCGTCGACCCAACAACTCTTAACCACGGCACCGCGCTCTGGCTTAACAAGCATATTAACGATATGCTGAACATCTCTGGTGAATTTCCTCCTGATAAGGCGCTTGCACAAGCAGAGGCTTTCTGGGTATCGGCCCACAGCAATGGCATCGGCTCTCGGGCAATGAGTGGTGAAATGGGAGGCGATACTAACGGGAAAGCGAAGTAAAGAGGGGTCGAAGGGGTTTGGGGATGGACGTAGTTGGATGTGGCTCGAGCTTTTCTTAAATTTATTTCAATGTGCAGCTTCATAAAGAGGTGATAATCCCTCCTTGGTTTTGAGCATGGATTCAACATCCCATAGCTTTCTTATTTCCTACATCCTCTCATTTACGTCACAACTTTAAAGACGAGCATTTTGCCTTGATATTTAAGCAATAGAAACAAGGAGAAATCTTCTAGTAACTTGTGAAAGGATCTAATATTTTTGATAATCGTAGTGTGAACTATACTGAGCTGAATTAATTATTTGTTTGTAAAAGCGCGCCAAGATCATCCCAACACCAATCTTGCAGCTCTGTATTATCTAATGAGAACTGCGCCCAAAACTGCGAAGAATTCTCCCACACCATCTTTGAGTCATCGTTGGCCATGTTCCCGAACCGGGCTATTCCCGACAGAGGGTCTCCACGAGGAGCGCTCTCATGAGACATCGATTGCTGGTCTTCGGGTTCATTTGGTGGTGATCTATTTCCAAATTCATTTGCTAGGAGACTTAGCTCGACCACAATGGTTGATAACTTCCGCATAGTGCCTGGCATGCGAGAATTCTGCATTTGTCGCTCTGCTAAGCCCGCCAAATTTGTAAGTTGCTGAAGGGACTCAGCCGGAGGGCCGTCCTTCTTGACTATGATATCCAGCACGAGAACTAACGTCGAGGTTACGGCATAGAACGTGTCGAACCATGTTAAGGAATTAAACCTATCAATTGCCTCTAGCTTTAGTAATATGTCACCTAGGGCGATACCCGAATTGATGCAGGTATCAGAAATGGTGATGAGTATTGGAGGTATTGGCTCCTTGGTCTGAGTCCATAGAATTGTCGCACGACGCAACAAAGCTGCTCTTGAAACTAGGCACATAATATAATAATACTGTGCATGAAGCAAGAGTACTTGTCTTTGAGCTGACGGTGCTAGGGACCCTGTAATGTCAAGACGAAGGTGAGATGGAAGTGCTTCACGCCAACGATTTAGATCTCTCAGTATTCCGGATGCTGGCGAGAGTGGCTTGTTATACGCTTCTTCAACAGCTTCTGTTCCACGCTGGCCAGGGTTTAGAGCTCTACATGCAGAACCCAATAGGAGTACAAGTCTTTGGGACCAAGTCATAAATCCTTGCGGACAGTGACCACCCACAATTCTCTCATTCGGAGAACCCACTAGGCTAATTGTGTGTTCAATTGCACTAGGTCGATCGTAAGATGAGACTTGAAATTGCTCAAACGCATACAATGTCCACCAAAGCTGCTTTCGAAGTTCTCGGGCCAGAGGACTTTGTATGTTTTGTATATCATCACGGTGAAGACCTATGGCAAATGCAATTCTCACAGCTACTCCTGTGATGTTCCAACATGCATCTCTATGTGTGGTATTGTGTAAATGTAATGCTATCTATAAACACAAAGTTAGTCTGACCAGAGCAGCAAGATTTAGGAGGGGTGAGATATCTTGAACTTACAAGCATAATCGCTTGTACGCTAAGAACATTTGATGTGAATATTATGGTAGGTAGAAGACTTTGAACATGACCCCACCACTTCTTCTCCGCCTCATCTGGAATCGAGATGGAAGCTACTCGTCTGGCAAGAATGAGGACGCACAGCAATGCACACAACCATGCAGGATCTGTTCCCGAAGAAGACGAACAGAAGTTCTCATA
>Ga0247807_10000475_pt1 | contig 24844 bp, 24 predicted proteins | sample UWRJL074202C1_FD_179931 | JGI IMG/M metagenome (GOLD analysis project Ga0247807, IMG submission 179931) | Plant litter microbial communities from Arlington Agricultural Research Station in Wisconsin, United States - UWRJ-L074-202C-1 | ecosystem: Environmental > Terrestrial > Plant litter >...
GGGTCCAGAAGTCCAAGGCCCTGAGGTCCATGGTCCGCCATAGCCGTTGCCGTTGAAGAATGGTCCATTGCTCCACGGTGTTCCGTTTGGTGCCCAGGGACCGGTAGTGGTCAATGTGAGGAGAGAGCCAGTAAAAGATGCTTCCATTTCATTGGTGAGTGTCGTGCCTGCTGAAGCGCACAAAGAAGCGATTTTCTGGTACACCTCTTGATAATTGTGTTAGCGTATTCTTCGAAAATATAAAAAAACGGCATACCATTCTTTTCTGCGTCGCTGCAGCTTGAGGAGTCAATACATGAGTTGATGGTTGCAATTGCACTTGGCTCAGAGCAGATGCAAGTTCCCCATGAGTTTGCCGAGCAAGTATCTTTATCCCACTGGGGCGAGCAAGATTGCTAAAAAAGTCTCATGTGTTAGCCTTTCCATCCGGAAAGAGGAGGAAAATACAATACATACAGCACAAGAAGGGAAATTAGCAAAGTTTCCACCCCAGGCTCCCGAGCCTCCGTAAGAGTAAGCTCCTGGTTGGGCTATGCAATCAATTCCTCCGAGAAGTAGTACTAAGCTGTATTCGAACTTCATTTTTAATTTATGACTTGAGATATTTGTAGCTGTACTACAAGTAAATTACCTTTATTCGGACCACCTAGACATATATATTGCTCGGCTCGGAGTATCGGCTTCCCCAACGGACTCCGTCAACCATACGCCTCACCACTAAAAGCATATCTGTGGTATGTTAGTGGATCGTTGACCGTACCACATCATTTCTGAGAGGATCGACGTACGGAGACAGTTATGAAAGCCTCAAGTCGTCGTCATCATCGGGATGAAGCCGTTCGACAGTAATATGTCACGTGCCATAATACTATGTCTCACCCACCCTCAGCATTTATAAGCCAGTGATAGCACAGAAAGGAGGGAGTAATTCAGAACGAGCGGAAGTATCTAGAGAACCATTTTCCAATTGTTCAAATGAAGTCTCGACTGATTGCCAACCAATATACGCGATTCCTATATCCCGAAACACCAGTTCCCACCGCTACCATAATACATAACCACAATAAGCAATTAATCATGAGTTCATATGACGCTACCCTATAGACTACCGCTCAAACAGCGCTTCCTTCTGGGTCGCCGCACTAGAGCTTCTATCCCTAGATCCTCCAGGTATGATCGGCGTGACTGGGAACGGGCTAAGAGTGTTTTGCTTCGCCACGCTTTCGTGGCCAGACTTAATGCTCATGGCCTCAGCATCTGCACCTTCGAGGAGATCACGGTCTTCATTTCTAACAAATCTACGCTCGCCAAAGCCGCCAGCACTTCTAGGATCGTAGTTCTGGTCATCACTAAAATGATGTTAGTAAAAATAACTATGCAGGATTAGAACCAGAAATATCTTACTCTTCATCATCTTCCTCTGGACGTTGAATTGCATTCTTCTCCATCTCTCGCTGGGCTTCGTCCATGCGATTTCGTACTTCAGCAGCGACACGCATACCCTCGGTAACAATATTGTCAAGAACGCCCCGTAGTCCCTTGCCTGGAGGTACTACAACACCGGTTCCGCCGACACCGCCACCTACTGATAAGACGCTAGGACGGCTGAAACCAAGATTGGAGAATGTGGTGAGAGACGAGGCTCCGGGATTTGTGGGGATCATCGTATCGGAAATGCGGAAAGAAGCTGGAAATGAGGATTCAAAAAATTGCTCGAGAAGTTCACTATGTATGTATGATTAGTACGAGATGTTACGGAGCAGGGTAATAACAACTCACTCAGCCAAGACAACCATTCGAAACGTGGGAAGCGTGATGTGAAGAGGCTTGGAAGGATCTAGTGCAGCGTTTGCAGCCTCGGCTTGAGCTTTCGAAACACTTCTTTGGGGGGCTTTGTCGACTGGATTTCCCGCTGGTGGAGGAACCGATGCAATCCCAGTCGGCTTCTTGCTTTGCTCTGAAGTCGCTGGTGATAAGTCCAACAAATCTTCTTCGCCTTCATCACTATCTTCCCCAATATCAAAAGAATTCGGATCAACCATGTCAGTAGAGTCCTCATTGTTTTCGGCTTCAATATCATTTGGTTGTTCTTTGTGGTTAGGGCTATCTGGGTCGGCGTATTCAAAACAGCGTCTGATAAAGGCACTGACGCTGCTCAAGAAGCGTTCGTTTGTAGTGCCATGTAAAGTACTAGCAGGGCCACCATTTCCAGCCTCGTATTCGCTCAACCCAGTCATTGACCGGGATGGCGTCAAGGAGCCTTCTAAACCTCTTCGTGAAAGGAATAGCAATGCCTCTGAAATCCTTAATATACCTTCTCGATCAATTTTTCCATCCCCATCGTCATCGTATAGCTCAAAGAAATAGGTAATGCTTCCCATGACATCACCCTTTCCTTTGATATGGGCTATACCAGTAACAACATTCTGCAGGTTCAGGGCTGAGTTCATATCAACGTCCCATCTTCGGAAGAGTCGTTGCATAAACTCATGATCAGCCGGCTCCGGATTTCCGTTCCCCCATGGTGACAACGCTTTTTTACGTTTTGGAGTGCCACCAAAATAAGAATGGGAATCAGCCAGTTTCTCTGGAGGCGTAGGGGAGTCGGTAACAGCCCATCTAGCAATACCAGCTAGAAATTCACGGAATCCATCATAATCCATCATGGTGGGACTAGGTCCCATTCCAACCCGTCCCTTCTCGATACTTTGCTTTTCAGCCAAACCATTAATAACCTCTGTTGCTCTGGTTTTGCTAGCCTTAGCCCGCCGATCCGTCTCTTCCTGAATCATCTGACTCCGTTGTTCGCGCTCGTAGAGGATTCCGTAGAACCTATCGTAGAGAGCTCCCAGCTCATCAACACTCAGTCGTTTGCTGTCAGGGCCTAGGTTTCGGATTGAGGTACGCTTAGCAAAACTCTCTATGCTGTTTAACACAGCATCCTTATGCTTCATACGCTGCTCAGAAATGCTACTCTGAGTAATCCCCGAGAACTCTTTAAAGGCAACGACCATTAGCTCTTGAAACCGAGTGATAGCCCGCATTTTAGGTAATTCTGACTTGGGGTGAGCGGACTCATCCAGTTTGGAGAAGTAAGACTTTAGTATTTGTATGAATGCGCCGTCGTCAGTGGCATCAAGGAGCTCTTCGCCATTGATGCGCAATATGGCCAAGCCGACTTGAAAAAGTACTTTGGGGCCTTCTAGAAAGAAAACATCGAGAACCCTAAAAGCGAATACCAAGGGCATAGAGTTAATATATAATGAAAGAAACCAAGGAAGAGATACAACAGATAGTTGCACGTCGTATTTTACAAGATGGTCCCATAAAATTGGCATTGTTTTCTCCACAAGCGATTCAAAAACGCGCTGGTCTAGCAAAGTTCCGTACATCGTTGTGGAGTAATAGCCAGGAAGGAGACGGTCGCAAAGTGTGGATAAAACGTAGAATGCTTGCGTCTCAGACATATATACTGTACATCACTCTGTTAGCCATTGTATATCAGTAGAACTCTATCCGACCTGACACTTACTAAGGAGAGCTGCGACTACAATGTTCATGGCCTGACAATATCCAACATCTTCATTTGTCCAACTGTATGCTGTAAGAACTCTTCTTAAGCGCTCGATTCCTTCTGGATCCTGAAAGCCTGGATATTCGGGTAAACTTCTGTTTAAATCCTTCTCTATCTCATCAATCGCCAAAGATTCTCTGCCTTCGAACTTTGCGAGAGTTTCAGAATACTGAGTAGGATTTTCCAAGCGCAAGAACAAGGAGCCGGATGTCAATTCCCACATCTCACCGCGAAGTCGATTGGGTAATCCAACTCGGATGAGCTTATGGAAAGTTGGCTGTCGTATTAATGTAACATTTCTCCCATTGTCCTTAAGGTACTCTAGCCACAATCGCATCTTGCTTCGATCTCGGAGTTTCCTTGCATCTCCTGGATATTTGAAGATCATACCAAGCCCAGCATCTGGTGGTTTATCAAGTTTTTTCGCATCTCCTTGTAGCAAATATTCCGAGTAACATTCTGACACCACTCTCTTCAGCTTACCCACCTCACCCACCCCTGACTTAAGACCTTTTTTCAAACCATCGCAGAACCTTTCACACGCCTGGCGAGTACCTGACAACTGTATGGTCAACTTTTGTGGGGCTTTCGATTCAGTTCCAGAAGAGTTTGTAATGCCATTCCAGGTGGTAATTGATAACGCGAACTACCAATCGTCAGTACAGAATATAGAACATATACCTACTAGATCGGTGGATTCCATACCTGATAGTTCTGGCTATGTAACCTCTCTACACGTCTGATCGCACATAATGGCAGAGTGAATCCATTTCCACCAGGTCCAGCACCGTGTGTTTGCCCTGTGACATTTTTGGTCAGCCGTGTTTATGCACGGAAGGCTCTACAGTACCTGTGAATCCTGAGGACGTGCTTGTGCTGGCACTTTGCAGAAAGCTTGTAGGCTGAGTAGAGAACGACAGGTAAGATTCGCTCAAATGTAGCTTCCCAATATAATGATATCCCCTATCCCGATCTCGATCCTTCTCTCCCTGGGTGGCACTCGGTAAGTACTATTCGTAGGTTAGCCTGAAATGCCATCTTTTCATATCGACCTGGGTAGACAAGAGCAGTGAGTAGTCTTAGTGTCTACTTACAGCGACTGGTGGGCTGATAGTAAGCTCTGCGGTGATTTCGTAGAGAGGAGTCTGGGTATCCGGAAGACGAAATTGGTAGCGAAAGAGTGTTGATTTCGCGGGGTTTCTGTCCGAAGCAGATATATTTAAGGCTTGGGTTGGATCAATGAGCGACTGCGCCTTCTGCACAAGGCTTGAGAGGTTGAACATTGTTCATTGTTTGCGCGTTTTTACAGAGGAGGAAAGTTCAGGTCCCAATTGTGACCTCGATGTCATCCCGTCCCTCAATTCGCTAACGCGACCCTAGCCGCAGTCATCCGCTAACACACACAAACCAATCAGCATCAGGGGACTACGCTATTTTGGCGATTGTTATATCAGAAATCATTTTCGTTAATGATATAGAACAGTAATTTCAGTAGGAAAGGCAGTTTTCAGCTAAAGGGCTTACCATTAGGGCACTGAACACTTCCTCACGTGAAACATGACCATCGACAGTATGGGTGGGGGCGTGAATTATAGGCCCTTCACATAAATATAAACCAGTGACATTCGTCCATCATGGCGTACAAGCGAGATAATCAAATGGACTGTAGAGAAGCAATGACTAATCAGTGTACAGATAGCGGTAGCATCCTCAAACCTCAACTCAGACGATATTGAAAGGCTTCAATAGCCTTAACACAGAGTAAAGTTAATCATCTGGTTCACTATTCGATGCCTCAGCTTGCGATCAGCCTTCTGAGTTAGATATCAATTACACAATTCTCAGATAGCAAGATAGGGAAAAAGGAAATTTTTGGCTGCTATTGTGTATTTAGTTACTGGATGCTGCCCTTAAAGCGAAGATAGGCAATGGTATTAATAGCTACAAGTCTCCCATTCAAGAAGCAACGTAGTATCTGACTCTATACCCCCGTAACCCTTGATCAAAATTAGGTAAATCGTAAACCATAGTACAAAGAATCCCTCGTCTTGCTACGAAATTGGATGATAAGGATAACAAATGCTTGTTACTGATATGTTGAAGATCATGAAGACTTGGTGCGCTTTGACTGGCGTCCCTTCTTTGGTTGAACGGCAGTAGACTCGCTGTCATCTTTTTCGTCCGCGATGCCCTTTACTGTCTCCACGGCAACATCGCTCTTTCTCTCCTTTTTAGTGCGTGACTTCTGGGCAGATGTGGATACCTTTGTAGCTGGCTTCTGTTCATTACCTTCTGCGGAATCAGAATCATCGACAGGACTTTCAGCTTTGATGGCATGGTTTGCATCTTTTCTGCTACGAGACTTTTTGATAGGAGCCTTCTTTCCTGTTTGCTCCGCTTCTTCCGATAGCTCGACTTCTTCTTTAACAGTCTTTTTAGTACCCTTCTTGGCGCGGCTTTTTTTCTCTGGTGCCGAAAGCACAACTGGCTCGTCAACGGATTCCTTCTTGGGCCCACGCACATCGTCTACATCTTGCATCGACTCATCTTCTTTTTTGATAGAAGCTTCTTTCTTGACTACCTTGCCTCTGGATTTCTTAGCAGGGATTACCTCCTCATCACTTTCTTCGTATTTGACCTTTCTTCCGCGTTGCTTCTTGACTGGCTTTTCGTCCTCAACATCGGATTCTTCCTCCTTTGCACGCTTCTTTGAGGCTGGTTTCTTCTTCTCGACCTAACATGCTGTTAGCTATGCAGTACTAGATAGTCTCACATTTCGATTCGAGACTCCGAGACAAATGCTCAGTGAAATGAGGAGAAGCATAAATACCGGCTTTGAGGCAGCGATTCGTGATTTGTCTTCGGTTTTGCCACCATCTGATTCCTCCGATGCGACTGCCTCCTTTTCGCGCTCCTTCTTCTCCTTTGCCATAGCTCTCTTGGATTCAACACTTCTCGTGCCAGTTTTTCCCAGCACATTCATTTCAGGGTCCTAGACGGTCTGGTCTCAGCATCCAAAGCTCCACTACGGAAGCATACTTACACCATTCCAATCTTCGGGGTCAATAAAGCCTTGAGTGATGACGCGTCGAACTTTTTCTTGCAGTTCGGGTTGATCCTTAAGACCGCTTGGATCATCGTCATCGTAACCATCAAGCATGTCGAAATCATATTCATCTGGGCCAGAAGAAAGTTGATTGCGCATGTTCTGAAGTTGCCGACCTGTGACACAACCCCAATGTTTCCAAGACCAAGAACCACGGTCCTCAAAAGCAACCCACGTGCCGAATCGTAGCTCGCCTTTCTCAATCTTGACTTTTTCATTTTTACATACGGTGTCTTTGCAGACAGCACGGCCACTTCTCGCAAGCTCTGATGGTGAATGTTAGCATTGTACGATTTGACAAGGAATCAGGTAGCGTTTGAATATAAAGTAGAGAAACCACTTACCAACCCGGTAAGACATGGTATTTGATGTAATTCACAGGGTATATTTTAAAACACGTGAAGGCGTGAAGACGTGAAGGCAGGTAGTTCCTAGCGTCCCAGAATTGCAAACGCGTATCTAAGGTCTAAGAGGGTCGAATCGTGGGCCAGTGGTTTCAACAATTAAACAAATAACGAACGTAGAATCACAAAAGACCGAATGATCGGTGAATGGAGGAGGTTTTAAAGTATGGATGCTCCAAGTTGTTGGAGGGGACTCTGGTAGAAGGCTGCGAGGAGGTGATGTCAAGAATTATCAGGTCTCAGCCTTGTATGCCAAGCCAGACGGCACGGGGATTGGCAACGGTCAACAGGCATCGATTGCCAGCCTAAATCCCTAATTCTGATTCAACTCCTAAAAGTCTGTTAAGTCATTTATTGATGTTCTGGAATTAATAAGGCTCGAATTGGCACCTGATTAATGCCTCTCTCTGGATGAAGTATAGCTGTCTTCAACCAATCAATTCCCCAAGTTCCGCCAACAGCTCTACTGTTTCTGCCGGCGAAGCAATCCAGGCAGTCGTTCCCACCACCCGGGCCTTGAAATCATTGCTTCCGGTACTCAGAAATTGATCTCCTACATGCAATGTTCTATCACCTCTAATGCTTCCTCCTTCCTCATTAGCGCCAAAATATTTCTGGCAAACACACACACCCCAGCTCTTGTCTCCAATATCAACGAAAACATCGTTACCGCCATTGAATGCGCAGAAGGGAACTGCGTAAGGTTAGAATACATTGCAATTTCGAACGATGACACTTCATATCACAACTACACAGACATCCAGAAGATGTACTTGAAAGCTAGAACTTACTACTCCTGCCAGCAATGCTCATCTCAAGCTTCTTCTGGACCACAAGCACAGTTTCTTCGAGTGATTCCCTGGGGAAGTGGTATCCTGAAACTTCTGGAACTATTCCAACAGCACGTGTCTTCCTAATGATCTTTCCGGGCAGCTTAAGATTGGTTTTGCATTCTTCCAGAGCCCATTCAGCCGAATCAAGAAGTTCTTTGATGGTTTGCTCGGTCCAGCTTAACATCTGATTTATTTAGCAACGTTATGGTAAAAGTAAAAACAAATTTGACATACCTCTGGAAGGATCCAATTCCGACGAGGTAGGTAGCTGAGAAGCCATGGAGATGTGGGGTCGTAAGTGAAGAGAAAGTTTGATTCACCACCTGTATATAATCAGCACAAACCGAACATGTTTCGAGGGCGGGTATGGCGGAATCTAAGAAGAGACTTTGAATGCCGAATGAGACTCACCCATTATAACGATATTCTTCTGTTGTTCTAGTGAGAGAATCTCTGATGCTTTAATAGCATCGAGTAGGCCGTGGAGGCGCCCATAGTACCGCTCTGCTTCATCATAACCAGCTGCCGTAACAATTCCAATCTTCGTATCCTTGCTCATAAGATCTGTCGAGAGCTTAGCGAGGGAATAAAAGATTTTCAATTCGGTTTTACTCACATATGATCTTTTCAATGACTGGATTCGTTGGCTCTAAGCTCTGTCCATCATCATAGCTATTCACGTCAACGAGTACTTTGTGGTAAGTCTTGCGGGCTACATTTTTCCAAAAAAAAAAGATAATCAAGTTCGAAGAGCAACTTACAGCGTGACGTCTCCATCAAAAGTTGCTAGATCTAGCGGGCCGGCGGAGAGAAGACCCATAATCTGAGCAGTATTCAAGATGAGTCTGATATCATTGAATGAAGGCGGCACAAAGCGCCGAGAGGAGATATATCGCCTCTTATCTTGTTCTTTGAAAGCCTTTTCCAATGGAAGCTTCGTGAAAAATGTACCAACACTTGGGACTAGAAGTTTGAGTTTTGATTGGGCTTCTTTTTTCGACTTCTGATGCTCAACTAGCGAACGTTAGATCCTGGTAAAGACGATTTGTAGGGTATTACTGTGATCATCAATCATGAGTTCAACATCTTTTAAGATCTCAGCGTATCGTCGGTGAGCTTCTTCTGCTTGCTGTGCTACAGTACTGTTACGTGTTTCGAATACGCCAGTGGGCTGGGAGTGAAGCACGAATGGCACTGCAAGTAATCCTTTGATCCATTCTATGAGATGTAAGTCAGGGACCGCTTATAGTAACAAAGCTTTATGATGGCGAAACTTGTTGAAGATTTGTACTCTCCCACGCTTCAGCTAATGACAGGGTAAACGTGGTCGAAATAAACGCAGCAAAAGTCCTCAATCAGGTTCGTACTCCCGTAGTTCATAACTTACCTATCAGTTGATCTCTCCGATGAGTTTTCAATGCATCTAGATCCCATTTGATTAGTTCAATTCTTAGCTGAGCAATAGGAAGCGGTGAGGGTTACACTCAACGCGATACCTGGTGGTCATTCTCAAATTATTTTCTATTAATTATTCACCAGCCTTACACTACAACTTTTAAATGACAAACGGTACGTATCCTCAATCGTGATAGATAGACTATACGGCTCTCTGTAAGTTGTAGTTTAGGAGTCACAATGTCAGAGTTGAGGCAAACACAGACGGCGGCGAACTCCGCCTGGCCCCAACCTCTTCCCTTGTGAGGGGTGAACACTAGTACAGTCACGATGCATCGTTATCTCTGTTAAGAACATCTTTAAGGGCAAAAACATTGCAACAAAAGCGGCACGCTCGGCAACCATGTCTTTTAAAGAGGAGAATGAGGAGTGAGAGACTCGTACATAATTTAATGCGAAGTACTGGCTTGAAAGTGTCGATAGCTTGATAGTGGTGGGGAGTGTACTTCTTGTCCTATTGTAGCCGAACCCCTCACATCGAAACTAATTTTTGTAACAATTCATCTTTATTTAAATTCCTTCTGTTACGAAAGAAAATCAGTCCTTCAGTTCCTGTATCACAGAATGTTCTTATTGCCTAACATTAGTAGAAGTTCGTATGATCCTTGTTACTTTGAACTGCTTCCAAACACCAAGGCTAATAATTGTTTACAGTACTTGAGTATGGCACGCTGACTAGACTATAGCTACGGTTTAGTGGTCAGCATTTAGAAACGATGACCATGTGACCGTCTTCAAGTTTCTACTCTAGGCAAGTTTCTTTGCTAATTCAGATATCAACAACATAGAAATGCGAAAAATTTATAAGAGGCACTGCAGCTTCACAGTGTTATACGAGGCAAATCAGAGTCAAAAGGTTGCCATCAGCCTTGAAAGACCCAGTCGGGATAAAAATTACCAATGCCAACAAGATGATTATCCATCTGATATTTCTCATGCTATTGAATTGACAAAAATCAGACTCTACTGGTACAAGTTTTCTTTGTTCTGGTGGACTGATTGTTGCTGATAATGTTCCGGCTAGAGGTCCCCCAGCAGATAGCTTCCAGCCAATCCTTGGGTAGCTAAAGAGAAGCAGGCTGGGGGAGGATCTCCCTTGTGGTCAGATGATGCGGTTGCTCTTGATGGATTCAACAGGTAATTGGCGGTCAACCTAATGAGAGTTATATTTCTAACACCTCCGTTTGACAAGCCGCGAATGTGAAGATAGTTGGACGAACACGAGCATATTTACTGATACATGTGCAGCTCACACATTTCCAATGAATGAGTGGGAATTTTCCTTCTCTTTGCTGAAAACCATTCTTGAATAATAAATTCTACAGCTCTATGTTCCTGGCGTACCATTAAACTTGCTTCAAAAAGATTACCAGAAGTATACCTTCTATTGGTGATTCGGAGTTTGCATTGTCTAAAATTCGATTACTAAAATAACATTCGACCGAATGCATCCGTCTTACTACGTAGCCTGCGAGCTTCTTCCCTAGGCAGGCTCACGAAATGGATTTCACCCCCATCTTCGAGGCATCATCGTATTTCTTCCCATGGGTTCTGGCCGACGGGGGAGTATGCCCCTGTCCATTACCAGCTGTGCGGGTTGATTGTGCATGACAGCCGCTTTTTTCTACGGCTCGATGGCCTAAATTAGATACTCGCCATGAAAGGTAAACCGACAAATCTTCGCCGCCGTTGCAGTGCATCCCCGTCCCTGCAGCCACGTTGATTCAGGGGTCTCGGTTAACCTGATTTGACTCTGCATTCTGCATCTGCCAAGGCTCATACATAATCAGTGGTGTGTGCTTTCCTGGAAGAGCTGTCACGACCTGTAAACATGATTCGCTAGACTCCTACGAATTAGCAATCTTTACAAGGCCTAAGGTCAGATCTTGTTTGTAAGGAAAGGCCCCGAGACTTTGTTCTGAATGACATAAGCTGATTTTAATCCATGCATAGAGTGATTTAAGGTGGATGAACAATGGTCTTCTGATTTTCAGATAGAGAACCGCAAGTGAAGAACTCCTTTTCTAGCATTTTTCAAGATTGCTACTAGGCAGGAATTAGAGTCTAGGCTCCCCCTAGATTCCGCGTCTTACATAGAGCTGAATATTATGCCACCACCACAATACCCACGTGCAGGAAAATGCATAAAGGTGAGCGGCTGGGGCGATCAGATGAATCAGGCACAGATCCGATTGGACAATCTTCTACTAGCTCCGCGAATTCATGCCTCAGCTCAACAACGATCAAGTCTTAGCAGTCCCGAAAGACATGTATTGATGCTTGACGTAGATTCTCAAGATCAGAGTTACACCCGAGCAGAAGTGCTTACCGTGATCTCGATAGTCTCTGTTTGTTTGTTCATCATGCAAATCTTACGTTATCCTAGATTATGCATCTTTTGTCTAGATTCAGGCCGCCAGGCCTACGATGGTAGGGAGTGCGTGAGAGGGACAGAGAGAGGTATATAAGGACATCCCCCTTAAAGGTGACCATCGTTATAGCACTGAGCTACATCTCTCTTCAGAGTTTGGTTGTATTGCTTTCTATGCACTCGTTTGAATTCTTCTTTGATTAAATAAGTCTGAGGGTTTACGTGATATATAAGAGGAAATTTTCAACGTCATTCAAGTCAAATCCGAATTATAGGCTATATTCATTCGCTTACAGCTAGACGCAACAACGTAGCTGCAATGTTTTCTACAACTTTGTCACCATGGGGCCTCTTGGCAGCAGCCATCTTGTGTATTGATAGCGCAGTTGCACAGAACCGCTTTCCGCTCTCAGGTAAAGGAATCAGAATCTTCACACAACAACGACTAATCTTTGTTTTTATAGGAGTCAAAACTGGAGTGAATGCTCAGACTGGTTATCGACCACCTAGAAGAGAAATCAATGATCTTCAAAAAGATGTCCCACAGTTGTATGCACTTCTTTAGGATTCGATAACTAGCATGATACATCTCAGCTGCTTTGGTTCACTCTTCATTGGCTAACGTTATATGTTATCTTCTAGTTCACTGTATATCCAAGCAATGAACAAAATGATGACCACTCCAGAAACGGAATTAACATCCTACTTTCAGGTTTCTGGTAAGTACTATAAATTACTAGCAATAGACCCTATTCTGCTAGGGTTTTCGAAGGTCAAAAGAATAAGAATAATAGCTCACAGATTTTAGGTATCCATGGCAGGCCTTACATTGCTTGGGATAACGTGAATCCGAGAACTCCAGAAGAGGGTCTTAACACTACTGGTTATTGTGCTCACGGCAGCCCCCTCTTCACGAGCTGGCATCGCCCATACATGATTCTTGTTGAGGTAACATCCACTAATTCTATACTTTTTTTCAACATCTAAATATTTGCAGCAAATTCTAGCTGGTCACGCGCAAACTATTGCCAAAACCTATCCTCAAGCTATGCGTCAAACTTACCAGAAGGCGGCCGATGAGTTACGTCAACCGTACTGGGACTGGGCTATAGCTCCACAGAGATTTGCAGACGTAATGACTTGGCCATCGGTGAGAATTACAACTCCCACAGGAGCTCGAAATGTCACCAATCCACTCTTTCAATATAAGTTCTTAAACCACCCTGAGCCTACGGAGTGGTTTCCAAGTGACTCATATTGGGGCACACTACCAAACACTGTTCGATACCCTGATGCAAACAACCAATCTCAAAATGGGCTCATCAATCGTGCCTTTGCTGAAGACGGAGCCTTTCTTACTAGCGACGTGGTAGGTACTTTGACCTTGTTTATATTCTCAAACACTAATTTTGTCACTCAGTGGAATACTTTTGCAAAATCTACGACTTACAATGTAGCCTCAAACACTAATAATCGCGGCCAATCTTCGTTCGAGGGTTCTCATAACTCGGTTCACCTCTTCGTCGGTGGCAATGGGCACTTCCAGCCTGTCGACTATGCAGCATTCGATCCTGTATTCTGGCTTCATCACACAACCGTGGATCGTTATTTGACAATGTGGCAAGCAATTTATCCCAACTCTTGGATGGAGGCCACCGTTACACTAGGAGGGACGTGGACGATTGCTCCATTCTCGGATATTGATGCGAACACGCCTCTTTCGCCATTCACGAGGGCTGATAGGAGAACACCTCACACTACTAATTCAATTCGTTTTGTTAAGGATTTCGGATACTCATATCCTGAGGTTCAAGACTGGATCCGACGCACACCAGCTCAACTTGCTGCAAACGTAACTGCAGCAGTGAACAAGCTGTACAACCCAGACGGTTCATTGGGCACCTTCCCCCGTTCCATGCGCATCCGTGATAATACCAAGAGAGACACTAAGAGGGAGTGGTCCGTAAAAGTCGGTGTCAAAAACAAAGCTGTCGATGGAGCCTTCTTTGTCAAGGTTTCAGTTGGAGATGTTGGGGTCGGGAAGATGGCTGTTCTTGGACTTCCTCAGGGTGCAGTTGCTGCTGGAGCCGATCCACTTACCACTGGACAATATACACTGACGAAAGGGTTGAAAGATGTTGACTCTGAAAATGTTGAGGCAGTCTTGTCATCCTTGAAGGAAAATTTGAAGTGGACAGTTATTAAAGCGGTAAGTTCATAAGATCGATAAACTAGAGATAAGCACTAACTTTGGACAGTCTGATGGAACTGTGGTTCCCAATGAACAGGTCGAAGGACTGACTGTAGAGGTTCAGGATGAGCTTGTTACTCAGGCTGGTGATATTACTGAGTTCCCAGTCTATGGAGAAAAGACAACACATCCAGAAGTGACTGCATAAGTAGCCCATAGAAGCTGTGGCCACCGGTAGAACACGCAGGCACAAGTGCACATTCTTATTAGTAATTATATAACTGATTTCAAACTATATCTAAATTCTAAATCTTTACGTCCTATTTACACACCATGACTATTACAGTTGTATTACAGTTTAAACTTGCACGAATTCTTTTAGATTGCCATACGTGATTGGAACAGCTCTTTGAACTTTATCCCCCGATGTACACTATTTTTCTAGCACAAGAGAGGTTTTAAATAACAACTTCAGGACGAATTCTCTTTCGCATCTGTAAACTCTCTGACACATTGACTAACGAGTGTAATTATCCTTAAGGGTACCTTTTCTCGCCAAATAATGTTTGAGTGATATCAGACATCGAGTAGTTGAGCGATCACGGCCCATGAAGTTACTATTTGATGAGATAAATGCATATTTTTACACCCTAACGCCTCCCAATGCAATGCTTATCCCAATTCCCACATACATATACAAAATATAATCCCTTCCAGCCTGTTTAGCTCTCTTTCCTTAACTTCTCATTTTCAACCTCCCTCCAATCTCGCTCTACCGGCTCATTTCCACTTGTTGTTTTGACACCACCACCAAACGCAGGTTTACCAGCATATAACTGGCCGCCAGTCTCTTGTGCCTCAAAGTCATAATCCTTCCCGACTGCGATAGGCTGGTTGCCGCGGAACCGCTTGCGCATATCTACCATCCCACGTTTACACTCCCCGAGGCCTTTCTTGAGCTGTTGACATTTCGTCGGCATAGTATCTATGAGGGGGGGCCTTAAGCAGTCGCCTGGCTTATTGCGTTGGATCATAACGCAGTCGCTCTCTTGGAGGCATTGAGCCAATGCAGCGCCTTGTTGTGTTAGTGATTGAAGGTGATTCGAATCATATTGCGATAGGAGCGCTTTTGATCTATGGAATACTTACGAATATCTTTGCAGGAGCTCGGCATGCTGAGGTGTATGGTTTAGGAGAACGTAGCAAAGCCAATTGAATCACATTCTTGACATCGGTGTCGCCTTCTGCCTGTCATACCACAAAATTTGTGAACTCCCAGTATTTCAGGCAATCACAACAAGCAGTGATCCATATTAAATGGTCACGTGATCATGATGCTTGCCTGCCAGGAAGTAGCCTTGGCATTCATCACCAATGTCAGCCTGGCAATGTTTGTAATTATTGCGCTACACTTGAAAAAGCTTTCCTTACCTAAGTGAGCACTCCATTCACGAGAAGAGGTTATAACTGCTCTTGAAGACTTTGTTTATTTAGGTGTTACTAAATCAAAGTTTGCTTAAAGAAGTGGTCTAGAAGTGGGATCCATTAAAAGGATTAGCACGTGACCTTAATGACGTGAACCCCAGGGTAGCTCGCGCCGCAAATTGCGCCCCGCTGTCGTTCCTCCGGAATTGTGTCTTGTGGCTATGAAAGTGCTAATACAACGGGAAGGGATATCATCATTTCCAACAACACTTTCCTTTGTGTTCATCTTGGAAGTTATTTTCACGAACCTGTGACAATTGCAATAATTTACTCTACTTACAGCTTCCCAAAACTATCAACCATGCTATCATCTTGCTGAGTGCATTTGCATGTGACAGCTACAAAATTCTGGAGAAAGGCAGTGACATCAATCAACGCCAAAGTACGACTTTTAGCAGCCACAAGGTCCTACCTTCAACGCTGACGCTCAATTGTGCGGCTCCGTTCAATTGCAAGATTCAAGGCCCTCGGGCGTCTCTCGCATACTCTTTCACTGCTTCTTGCCTTTGGTGGTTTAGGAGATGCCTCCCATACCATTTCTGGGTCGCTTGAACCTGTACGTTATCCTTCAAGGACACTTTTCTTGTCTGCAAAGGGCAGAAACTAATACAGTAGCTAGGAGCGAATATATAGCATTGGCGGGCTCTTTCCTTCTTGTCGGATTTGAAGCGATCATCAGGATTCTTACGCTTGCTTTACGTATGTGCCACATAGCACCGATCACGCTGGAATTTGCTAACAAATGCATAGCTTCAACTGTAATTTCTCTTTGCTATGGCGCATCCAGGAAGCTTTTCAACCGATTCACATCACGAGCTACAAAGAAGGCGCAAACGAAAAAACAAGGTCCGTGGTAGCATGCTGGAGGTAGAACAAAAGAGCTAATAGAGGAATAGATATCTCAAGCGGTCTTCGGGATGCGTCTGATTTTGTAGATATGTGTGCTTTCTATGGATATTATGCCGAAGAACATGTTGTGCAGACAGGCGATGGCTATCTCCTAGGTCTTCATCGACTTGCATGGAAGAAGGGACAGGAGGATCAGAAAGTCAATACTGGACGTGGCAGCATTAACAAGAGCGTTGTATACCTTCATCATGGCCTGATGATGAACAGTGAGGTATGGGTTTGCTTGACTGATGAGGAGAGATGCCTCCCATTTCAGTTGGTAGAGAGAGGCTATGATGTCTGGGTAGGTTTCTGTTCTCTCGAATCATGTGTTAATCTAACTAAATATAGTTTGGAAACAATCGGGGCAATAAATATTCTAAGAAATCTGTCAAATACTCACCAACAGATATCCCATTTTGGGATTTCTCCATGGACGAGTTTGCGTTCCATGATATCCCGGACAGCATACAATACATTCTTGACACTACGTCTCAGCCATCATTATCGTATATTGGATTCTCTCAAGGAACAGCGCAAGCCTTTGCTACCTTATCTGTCCATCCAAAGCTCAACGATCAAGTCAATGTGTTTATCGCACTTGCGCCTGCAATGTCACCTGCTGGTCTATCTAATGGCATCGTGGATGCACTTTGCAAAACATCGCCTCAGGTTTTATACTTGCTCTTTGGCCGCCGTTCAATCCTGAGCTCTGCTACAATGTGGCAGTCTATTCTATATCCACCTATTTTTGTCCACGCAATTGATATGGGTTTGTCATTTCTCTTTGGTTGGCATTCTCGAAACATGTCCACCAGCCAGAAACTAGCAGCTTATCCGCATTTATACTCTTACTCTAGCGTGAAGAGTGTCGTGCACTGGTTCCAGATTATGCGGACAAAGAGTTTCCAAATGTACGACGATGATGTCCAACCAGTCGTATCTCGGAGCGTGAGCAAATATACGAAAGTAGCCAAGTTTCCCACTCGAAATATCAAGACACCCATCGTACTTGTTTATGGGGGAAGCGACTCTTTAGTGGATATCAAAGTCATGCTAAAAGAGCTTCCGCATCACACAATCGCAACGGAAGTACCGCACTTTGAGCATCTCGATTTTCTGTGGGCACGAGAAGTGGACAAATTAGTCTTCCCACATGTATTTGATGCACTCGAATCATTCTGCGACGCAAAGCATTCGAAAGAAGAATACGATCGTTACAGAACTGCGCGTCATGCATCCATAGGTGCTGGCCTGAGAAGGGCTATTCTCGCTCCAAGTGATATCAGTGATGACGAAGGAAGCCATTCCCTGGGAAGCTACGCCGACGTAGCAAGTGCTCCACCGGGAGATGATGCAGATGCACTGGTCTCTCCCATTACAAATCCAGATGACTCTTCGGAAAATGAGAGGGCCAGAAAACGTGCGAGGATCCACCAAGAATACGATGGATCATCCGAAGGAGGTTCCCCAATTACGCCAACCAGTGGGAGGATGATAGACCATGGAAATGGCAATGCGATAACTAGCAACCTGAGAAAGATGAGAAGTGGGAGTATAGGAAGCTCTATCAGCTTTGAAAGCAAAGGCTCTCGGGGAATCAGTATAGGAGTAAGCAAAGCTGTGAGTGGTGTTGTGAAAGGTGTTGAGACCCTGGGGAGTATAACGACTGGCGCGGACGACGGATCTAGTTCTAGAAAGAAGGGCAAAAAATAGAGTAGTAGCCTGTCGAATCAACATTTCTATGGCTTCATTACAGGATCCAATGATCGTGATCTGATTTTTGCAAGGAAATGATGTTACATTAGGGGGGGGGTCTTGGCCTGTGTTAGCAAATGGTTCATTTGTATAGCACAGACTGTTTTCCAGTGAGTTAAATTGCACGCCAATATCTGAAAGAAAATCAAACAGCGAAGAGCTAATTCCCTTTCAAATAGTATCACTACCGAGATCAGAATAAAAATAGGTTGACTATTATGCCTTCATATCTAGACTTCCTTCATGGCAGTACTTTTTCCAACTGCGCCATTAGCTACGCATATTATTGCTAAATCAATATGCTCCTAACTCCGCCTGCGCCTTACCTTCACTTCACCCGTTCAAAACTCAATCGATCTAGCATATTTGAGATAAGACAACAGAGAAAAAGAAGGTAGATATCACTGGTTACATCACTCAGTATCAGATAAAAATCTCTCAACAGCGACTTTTCACTATCAACCCTATCAAGTGCATCAAGCTTTCACCTCACCGCCATGCTGCAGGATTTCGTAGCACGAGGCTTCAAATTCAGCCAGAGCAACTTTTTTAGGGACTGTTAGCTCAGCATCAAACTGAACCCCGACATAAGCGAACAGATCTTGTGTACTCGAGGGCTCTAGTGGAGGCATCTCGTTGTTTTGAATAGGATATGAGGCTGCGGAAGAGCCTTTAGAAGATATGGATGAAGTTCTGTGAGAGTCGCGGCTAGGAGCACTATATAGCTTTTGGTTGGCGTTGAGTGAGCGACTTGACGAGGAAGGAGATGGGAGGTCTGATTTGTGGGTTTCTGTGAGTTTGCTGGTTTAGGGAGAGTTTGATATTGAGTTGGGCTGGTGCCGAAACTTACTCAGTCTTAGGTCTCGGAGGGACGAAGTGGAAGTGGAAGTGGAAGTGGGAGATGCAGATATTGATACGTCAGGTAAATCAGCTTGACTTTCTTTCTGGTCGGTTGGTGTATTCAAGAAGTATGGGAGACGATCTTGCATTACAGGGCTTAATGATCTAGAGGTCGACGCTGGTGAAGGAAGTACGCTCTGATTTTGATTCTGGATATACATGATGGTTGGGTTTAGACTTTCTTTTTTTTTGCACAACAAAAGAGTTGGAAATTGATCAGTCGCAAGTCTGAAGTTGAAGTGTAGTTGGCTTTAGCATGGGGTGGGGGCACATGTTGGATATTGGTGGCAACATGATACCTACTCTCTATATTTGCGGTGTTTGCGAACAGTTGAACAGTTGATAGTGACGAATTGAAGGCTGCTAATGAATGTTTACCGGTTTGGGGTGGATGTGCGTGATATGATAGGGTGGGGCCCTGGTAATTTATTTATAAAAATAACGTGTCCACGACTGCGCAAAAGGTGGCTATTACCCATCTAAGTAATCCAAGCGGTAATTATGATGTTTGAACTGCAAGACTTGACATTCTATAACTGAGTCTGTGAGTACATTTGGATGGGGCTGTTGGTGTGGCCAAGTGGACGTCAATACTTTCCACACCAATACCTAGAAGTTGGTGGCTTTTCCAGCGGTAAATCTTCACATAGCTCTCAGCGTTCAGATTATCTTGATACTTAGACTATATAATTTTGCAATAATTTAGTTATAAAACAATCCAGATTTACAGATCAAGTGGGCCACTCCGTAACCTCGTCCTTATTAAGCTTGTTGTGATGCCCCACTTACCCACTTCACCCGTAGATACAGATGATTATTGGAGGAACTCGGTGAGATAATTCGACAGTGAAGATCATGATTGGTCGAGGGGGCGATGCGTGTTGGGCGTTTACCGGTTACTGTCTGATAAGCCTCCAATATCGCCGCCAAGCATCTTCCGCCTCGTTCCCATGCTTTTGCCTCGTAAACGCATCAGGTCTTGAAATAATCCACTTCAACCTCGAATTCGCTCATAATTTTCTGATCTCTCTATATATAGAGATGTTTGAGCCTTGACTGCTATTCTAGCTCATAAATTCGTGTTGTTTACTTTGATGTTTGGCGCGACATTGACGAATAGACAAGATAGAAATCATAGCCCCTCGTATTCCACATCAGCATGGATTCTCAAGAACAGCAGTTCGATTTGGTCTTGGCTCCGAACATACAATACACTGCTTGTGCAAAAGGCCATACTCATCACCCAGAACAGTGGCCTTTAAGCGGGACAATTTCAATTGATAAGTGTGAGCGACAGTGTCGGTTCCCAGCTTGCAGAGCTTGGTCACAGACCGCGGCAGCACTCAGAAAGGTATGACTATCTATGTCTTTTATCATCCCCTGTATTCATGAAGGTAGAACCTCTTCCTTCCAATACAAGTGACTTAATTCCACCACAAACGACATCTAACGGCCTTCATAGCATGTAAATGCCCACATTTTGAACAACAACCTTAATATGAGAGTAATAACAGCCTCAAATGGGAGAGAGCCCGTGTAGGCCATGATCTTATAATTTTAACTATCAAATGTCACTAACTTAACATGTAGCAGAGTAACATCTGGTCAAGCCTTATCACCTAGCGCCAGCTCGTACGTCCCGTGGCCAGTGATTCCTCCACAGCCCGCAACGTATTCTCCAGCGGCTTCTGTACCACTATCCAGAGATCCAAGTGATTCTGGCTACGCTACACGAGGCTCTTCAACCCAACCTGCTTCATTTGACGATAATCCTTGGAGCCCAAAACGGTCACCTGAATTCCCTACAGTGGAGCTGCCACCAAAAAGAACTCGCACTGAGCTCTTTGGGGAGGTAGATCACCATTCTTGGCCAGGATCTGAAGCATGCCCTATATCCACAGCCAACCCACCACCTGAAGTGCGGCCACCTAAACCATTATCTAATTATCAAAAGTCGATTGAAACTGACTCCGAGAGAGCTGTGTATGTCCAGAGACTTGACACCCTCTTAGCGAAGGTTCAGAAGTTGAAGGAAGCAACTGCTCAAGCATCGAATATTAGGAAAGAGAGGTCGATTTCCCAGACTGATGTGACCACTCCACCGGATATTCATGATGTCAACTGCCTTCCAAGTATGAGGATCGCGTACGCAACGGCGACCCACTTCCGAGAGCTGAACCGGTTGCAGGTGAGAGCACCAGCTTCTGGTTCTCAAGAATCCAAAATCAATGCTACGCCCAATTCCTCCGAAATGGGTGGACTTGAGTATCACGAATCTGAGGCCGAAAATCTTTCGCAGCAACAGCAGCAGCCAGGTCACGAGCGAAGAGATTCTATAACTACTCCAACATTTTGTTTTGATAACTCTGACTTCTCAGATCGGTTACCCGAGAGAAGTCCACAAGGAGAGAGTATTTCGCTAAACCGCTCTTCAGAAGATTGGACCCCTGGATCAGACTCACAACAAAACATCAGCGAATTAAGCGACGCGGGAGTGAATGGGCATCATTTCTCTTCCACTCCTCACGAACCAACCGAAAATCCTTCTGGTGATTTCGCTAGAGGTATCTTATCAGCACCGGAGCAAGATGTTGACTATCGTGATCGTCGCCTACAATGCAACACTTGCCACAATTATGTCAAAACTAAATCAGAGTTAAAGTGAGTGATGATTCGTGTAGACTGAGCATACCATCAAACTGATAACTATACCAGGAAGCATGACCTGAGACACACAAAGCCATATCACTGCGAGGTTGTAGGCTGTCCGCGAACAGAGGGATTCAGTACTCCAAATGATCTGGAGCGACACACAAGAGTCAAACATTCACCACGCGGTACAAGCCGTTACAGATGTCGATTTCCCGGCTGCAAATCTGAAAACAAAGTTTGGCCTAGATTGGACAACTTCAGGTCTCATCTTAAACGAGTGCATGGCCGTCATCTAACCGAAGGTGGAATCGAGAATATAGTCCGAAGGTACGTCATGATCTCATAAAATCCCAAATGAATTGGACTAAGAGTGTATAGTGCTCAATTTGATTCCGCAATAGCAGATATAGTAGAACAGGAGCTTCATACATTGAAGCCACATTCTCCCGGAAGTACTGAACATGTCCGAGAAAGCCACCCTGATCTTCAGTCACTTCACGTTTTGGCAGATTCGGCTGTGTTTGGGCGCTACCACGAACGATCTCGGGATATGTCAAGCTAGGTCTAATGAGTGGTGCAATATCTTCCACTCCGAAATTCAAAGTCAAAGACAACGCAGTCACCCACGAATGGCTTGCAACTCTCGTAGCTAAGCCTGTGAGCCTACCTTCGATGGGTATTTTCAATTGTCACATCTACAGGGATATCGCAACCAACGAAGCACCAAACACGTCAACAGAAATCAATTAGATCAATCCGGCAAGTTGTTGGGACGGACCCCATCAGCTATGACAGAAATTATAATATGAGTTTACCCAGCCACTGGTGGGAAAACATCTGGAGAAGAAGTGGTTGGGATGATCATGAATTACAGATGACGAACTTGGGTGAAGAAAAGTAGTCTGAGAATCCTTAGAAGCAGACTGTACAAATGGACACGGTGATTCATAAATGATTTGACTCGGAGCAGCACAGCAAGAAGGGCCTACTGTCACCACGGGTGAACTTACGAATATATGAAGGGATCCATGTACCACATGTGTCGAGAACTCAATATATCAAGAGCCTCTTGACCATTGGCCTATAAAGTATTCATAACGCTGCCTGGCACTACGACGTAAGCCCTGCGGTCAGGCCCCAGTCTGATGGGAAACAACATATAAGCGGGCTGAGTCTGCTCCTACCTTTCGAAGTAAGAGTCTTAGCTTTGTCGGCGAGGCTTCTCTTGACCTCTTTACATACTTTCTTCCACAATTTTTTCCAAAGACGCTATAAACTAGATTGTTATTACCATGCGATACATTAACTAATCTCTGTTTTTTAAAAAGTAAGAGCTACAAACTGAAAGATTATAGAGTCACGTGATATAAGCTTCCGAGCCCTGGACGCAGATAGGTCCTGATCATGAATGTGGAACCAAAGCTATTTTTGTTGTAATATTATCGAGATCTAACCTTTTCGTCCTAGCGTAATCCTATGTTGCTATAACCCAGTAAAAGCTGTCGTCTCGCTGTTGTGGCCCGTTTAGGTCATATTTGTTGGAATTTGTCAAGGACTAAGGTAGAAATATTATGCATCATTTGGCCTTGTCCTATGTCTACCAAAATTTAAGTCTTTGGCCAGACCATAACTCTTCTTCTTTTGCCTAAGAAACAACTTATTGTTCCATTTAGTCAATTTCATTCATGCCTTCCTCACCTCCACCCTACAAAGATGATCCTAGTCGGCTGAGTAGACTAATGTTGAAGCCGAACAGAGTTCCTACATACTGTAAACCAGTGCTGCTGCTGCTCGCAGCTTGGTTTCTTGCTGCAACTTACAGTATTCTAAGTTGTGGTCCTTTTCAATCATGCAGTGGATTCCGTGCAAGCCCTCTGAGCGAAGAAGAGTTCATATCCAAGATGTACCAGACCACGATAGATGCCTATGACCCAATACCTATATCTGCATTTTGTGCTCACGACCATTGGAATAGTAGCATGGCTATCAGCTGTGACGGTATTTCTGATGACACACGTATGTATGATACCAGCGGAGCTTGATTTGTCTAATTTGTGCAGTAAGTTCGAAACAACGCATTTTGACATGTCTGCGTCGTGCAATGCAATCTGGAACGGGGTTTATTATTCCGAAGTTAGAGACTCGCTCTTTCGTCATATTACAGAGTGATGAAAATACAATCTTAGACCACAGTTTCAATCATGAACTTTTCATATCACGATTGAAGAATTCTTGTCCGGAGATGAAGATCTACAACACGGTTGAAGATGCTACTCAATCAGATGCTGAGGTCTATCGCTTTGAGTCTCTGATGAGCAGCATGTTAGTTTCTTAATCTTAAATTCGAGACTTGCACTTATCAAACGTAGGAACATCTGCGACGATGAGGAAGGCTTCGCAACAAATTTTGGATCGCTCCTCATGTTTCCTAGCAACATCTACAGGCTTGCTTTCTCAGCGCTCTACACACTCAGCATGCAAACAACTTCCAGATATATTGGCTTCCATCTTCCAAAGTTATCCAGCACTCTTCAAGCTGGTCCGGATGCCTTTGAGATATATAGTAAACACTATCTGGGCCTTGCTTCAACCTTGGCCTACTCTGTAGTTTACCTCACTTCTGACGAAACTACATCAGTATCTCGATTTAAGATGATTGCAAAGGGCATGTCAGTGATCAGTAAAGAAGACGTACTCTCTCAACGTCGTCAAGAAGAGCTGAACAGCTTGCCTTCGGACCAACGAAATTTGGTAGACTATCTAATATTAGAAAGGGCAGGTTTCTTTGCAGGATTTCTGGAAAGCTCATTTTCGTGGAATGTAGCTGGGAGGCGAAGTGCAATCCGTGCTGGAGCTAAGGGGATTTGCGAACAGCCAGCTGAGAAGCGAGGAAAGGGAGTTGCGTGGCGTGACGACTGGTCTGAGATATTGGGTGTCACAGATGGAGAATTTGAACGTAGACTATGGCCGTAGTTCAATCAACGTTCTATTAATTTTAACATTCAAAACTAGATTTTCTTGCTATAATAATTAGACAAGGTCCCAGGAAGAAGACGTTTTCTTGACATGACGCCTCCTCCGCCAAGAATCCCGAACCCCTCCGTCCATAATCCCACTTTTTACAACCATACCAATACATCTGAATTTTTCGTACAAACCACCATTCTTTCCCACTACATCTCCTCTTCGTCTTTCCTCGACGAACGAACCCAGATATAATGTCCAAA
>Ga0247807_10000478_pt1 | contig 24759 bp, 25 predicted proteins | sample UWRJL074202C1_FD_179931 | JGI IMG/M metagenome (GOLD analysis project Ga0247807, IMG submission 179931) | Plant litter microbial communities from Arlington Agricultural Research Station in Wisconsin, United States - UWRJ-L074-202C-1 | ecosystem: Environmental > Terrestrial > Plant litter >...
CTCTGCTCAGAGCTGGTCCATCAGAGTTTGAAACCTCGCTTATTCACAACCTCGCATCGACGACCAAGCATTCCCTCTCTGTGCTCAATCGATTCAGGGCCGGAAAACCTATCAATGCTTGATTGCCCATTTTTATAAACTATCTAGTGTTCTTGAAGCGTATAGGATTGGCAGTATTATTTGAATAAGATGATGTTTGAAACATTTATAAGCTATCCACATATAATCGCCTCTCCTTTATTTGGTGATGCTTGTCTCTCAAGTGCATCTAGCTGTATATGGTCAGAGAGCAACTCCTTTCCTTTTAGATGGTGAACGTCAAACGTATTCTCATTTTCGTTTCCTCTCTCTTCCAGTCCGTAGGATCTTCAAAAAAACATTCAATCATTCTCGTTGTCGTACTGTTGAGCAGCTCCGGCACATCCACGTTCTTTTTATTCTACTTCTCCATTACCATTTACAGCCAAATTCTTCTGCTTCCTACTTCATTACCTCTCTGCTTTGTTCGTTATTGGCATTATTAAATTTACGTTACCATCACAGAGATAAAATTGCCGTTGTTTATCGCTGAGTGGTCAAAATTATCCAGGTCTTTGTTGGTTCAAGTCACGAACAGAAGGAATACAAAGGACATTCAGAGGTGGAACAATCACTTTGAAAATTAAAGAACGTGTGGATTGAGTCAGGAACTACTCGCTGGCCCCGGTCTAAGCACATAAATATTTCCGAAAGTCCATGCTCTGGAACTTTACACACCAAACCAACAAACTCTTCACTTAGAAGATTCCTCAAAGCCAAGCAAAATACTTTCACTTTCTACATTACGCAAAACATAAAACATGTATACCATCATCATCAAAACACTCACCATCCTCTGCCTCACCGCATCAGGCCTTGCACTTCCCTCTCCCATCCCTACGGACATCAAACGAGCTGATGTCCTCTCGGCAACCGCCATCCTCGAAGCCATCGCGCCAAACTCCAAATCCTGCGACGGCGCCCCCGTCCCAGACGAATGCCGCACCGCCGCGCAAGCCGCCGGCTTCCTCCCACAAGCCTTCCAGGCCTACAGTATCTACGACCCGGCCGCCATCGCCGCCGTGCTGTCGCTCATCGCCTTTGAGTCCGGTGACTTCAAGTACAACATCAACCACTTCCCCGGCACGCCGGGCCAGGGCACACGCAACATGCAGATGGCACAGTACAACCTTGCCTACGCGCTCGAGGTGCAGCCGGACGCCGTGCGGAAGATCACCACCGCGACGAGCGTCGACGGCCTGTCGCCCGAGCAGCGCAATGCGATTCGAGACATCGTCACAACGGATGAGTACACGTGGGCCAGCGGCGCATGGTTCTTCGTTAGGTATTGTAAAGATGCCCAAGACGCGCTGCTGAAGAGCCCGAGTGAGGGGTATGCGAAGTATATGCAGTGTGTTGGCACCACGATGACGGACGAGAGGCAGGCGTATTGGACTCGTGCTGCTGCTGCCCTTAATGTGAAAACTTAGTGTTGCCTCCTTGCAGCGGCTCTCTTTCAACAATATCCAGTTAGGGAATAGCTCTGACGGAAAGTGTTAGAGCAGGAGTGAAATGATAGAGTTGGGGTTGTAGCATGATAACAAGCATGGCATTTTTATTTCTAGCTAATTGTATATACTTTAACCAAACCGCAAAAATGCAGTTTAATCGTCACAATGGCCTTCCATCTTACAAAGTCAGTTTCCGAAAATCATACATTCCCTCCTTTCCTTTGCTAAATCCAAAAGGCACCTGTTACTTGTTGTCGTTGCTAAGTGGGAAGATGCAAGAGGACTCGCTTATTTTAGGTCAGAAAAGGAGGCAAGTCAAAGCTTATCCACATCTAACACGTTGTAGTCGACAACTAAAGTAATCGGTGCGTTCTAATTATTCTTTGAACCACCACTGACCGCGATACCGCGCCATTCATAACTGACTCCTTCCGTGTCCTAAGGAAATCCCAGTTTCAAACATCAAGTAGAAGCTTCGCACCACGCCCAAGCCTATCAACATAATTCAGCACTACAAATACGTTCCAAACACCCTGAACGGGCAAGATAAGTGTGAATTCAAGGGGAGCCGGCAAAAATCTACCGGTGTTTTTACTGAATAGCAGTCGGATCTCTAGAAATAAAACTCACATACTTACACGTGTCTAGAGAGAATGAGCGCTGCGATTGATTGAGATAAGTTTTTTTATTTTGTTGATATGGTCTGCCACGCGGCGGCTTCATTCCACTTTGAAAAGAAAGAACGCCCCTATCCTTACAGTGATATGCATACACCCGTTATCGTCAGCCAAAGTTTCTCCGATGTCTTTATGAAGATCACGAACTACCCTCATACGGGACCCCAATTATTTGCTACAACCATGGCATCTAAGATGCCTCTCTTGAGGAAACCAACCTTTTGGTCCCGCTCCCTAATCTGCTGCTGCAGATCTAGATACCTTTGTTTCCACGACATCTCGCTATCATGGTCCAGCGCCAGGTTCTCGGCAACCATCTGATTCTTTTCGGGCTCTGATTCAACTGTCGCCCTGATCGTGAAGTCTCCTTCGATACTCCCAAACCGCATCTTCCAATGGCATTGGTAATCAGTCCTCCCTACTCCATCCAACCGCGTCATCCTAAGTCGAGTCATCAACGGCCCGCCCGCAAGCGCTGATAAGTTAATCAAGAAAGCCTCGGTGGAACTTGACTCTGATTGTAGGTTCTTAACTACTTGTTTACAAATTTTGGCGGCTTCGTCGATAGAGCATCGCGGTATGGACAGGGAGGAGGCGTCGTACCATTCTGCAGCTAGAATTTCGGATATGAAGTGTGATTCGAGTGCATCTACGTTGGTGCGGTCTGCGTCTTCATTTTGACGAAAGGTGATGTTTACGAAATGTTGGAAATTAGATTCTTGGTCGGCGGTAGAAGGGGTCGTAAAGTATTCCATCATGGGAGTGAAGTTTTGCGCAGCTTGCTGGTTGATCTCATTTGATTGGGGGAGAGAGTTCAAGTGGTGTGTGTGTGAAGGATCCGTCATGGTGTCATTGCAGAGATTTGTGTCTCCTTGTCCATTGACCAACACCACGGGAGGGGGCGTGGCAAGTCTAACGGCACCGCCTTCTCGTTGGGGAACTTGTAAAGACAAACGACTTGGTCGGCCGTTTTGTGTTGTTGTTATGTTGGGCGGAGGGGGTGGGGGAGCGTTCATGTCTGGTGGGAAGAAATGCGGAATGCCTGAGTTTCCAACGGCTGGAGTTGATGTAGATGAATTGTCATGTAGATTGATTGTTGGTACATCTCTACTTCCTGGATTAGCTGGAAATGTAGAAAATGGACCATCAGTAACGTTTCTATTGGTTGGAGGTCGACCTCGAAGCTTGCCCGTAGACGAGCTTCCATTACTTGGCCATGCCGATGATACGGCCGGTCCATGTCTACGGCGCACTCGAGGCTTGTTTGGCGTAATAGCGGAGCGAGAGCCATCGTTCCACATATCCATTCGATTCGAAGGTGTAATTGCTGAGCGAGGATATGCCGACATGGGAGTTTGTGCTTCTTCCGGATGCGTCCAACGAAAGTTGTCCAAGGATGGCGGTGCTCTAATATCTGCTGCTGACCATGGAACTGTTCTGTCATTAAAGCTCTGACTGAAACCCGGATGCGCTGTTGCTGGTGTATCGCCAATCATGGATTCTCTAGCCAGCATGAAATCCTCCGAGCCGATTGGTGAGTCGATACGACGACGCTGAGATGGCGACTTGGCTGAATCAATATCATCATCTCTATCTTCAGCTTTCCGCCGTCCTCGCTTTGGTCTTGTTTCCGGCAATAAAGCACGGAGGGCCAAATCTTCTTCGGCCGGTACTCCGTCCCGACCAAATTCGGACGTGGGCTCATTGATGGATGGTACTTGAGTCCAATATCCGTGAGCCTTGTTTAGAAGATACTCAAAAAATGCATCAACGTGCATGGCATGCAACCATCTCTGCATCAAGTTAGCTTGCCATATATTATTATCAGAGCATTTGACTGACCTTGAGCCTCACAGCATACTGCTGCACTTTCTGGGCACTTTGTCCCTTGTCGAGCGCTGGAGGTTCAACACCTAGATCTATTGCAAGTTGTGCCCAAGTCTTAATTTCCTTTTGCTCCAACTTCCGAATCAGCTCAAATAACTTGAAAGTGCTAAATGTCTTCCCATCACTTTTCGGTGGTGCTCTAAATATCTTCCTTAATTCACTAGTGTCTGTATCCGCAGCCACGCTGGGATTGCAGTACATGATAAATGTGACATATGCATCGTCAAAATTCCGATCAGTGACCTCGCGTGTCGGTAACCTTCGATGCTCTTGACGGCCCGCAGGACTTGAATTCATCGACCGATTCGGCCGTGATGATAAATTCTGTGCTTGAATAGTTCCCGTTACAGACTGCTCGTTATGGGAATGAACTTGTCCCGTTTCTAGCATTTGGGTAGGAGGATAACTCCGCTCTAAAGGAGCCTTGCTCCCTTCGGAAATGATTCCTGGTTGGTGAAGCGCTGGAGGCATATTCAGCCAGACAGCATGAAGCAGTTACCACTGATCCTAATTTAGCGAGCTTCAGAATATAAACATCCGCTTTCACAACCCCAGAAACCTTCTTTCAAGAATATGACTGGAAATTGAGGTTGCCATGTGAAAACTGCCGTCTAATGTTTTCCGTGCAGCTAGTGCCCACCGCGTCTTGGATTCCCGTCAAAGATTCACGTCACAGGAGCAGGATGAAATTGCGAGTTATCGCTCGGTTATGCGAAGGTCAAATAGGGGTTTGGGGTTTTGATAGCTAATTGAGGGCATTTCGAAGAATGAAATGTGGACGTTCTCTCCACGAGACAATTTAAGAGGTGGGGATGCCTTACTAATCACGGATAATTATAGATCGATCCCTGGTGTCCTCAGGCAGAAACAAACAGGTGATGGTTGAAAGCCATCTTTTACTGGGGAAAATGCACGTATTTTGGTGGATGTTTGAATATTCTGGCTCTATGTACATAGGCACCAGTCAAATAGTATTTGGAAACCAGCACCTGATTGAATTAATAAGTTTGGAGATATCGCTCTGCAGACATAGGAAAGTGAGTTGTCGAGTCCTGCATTCCCTTGTCATTTCTCCGCATTCTGCTAGGGTGTCGTGTTTCTTCAGGGGTTCCTGGTTACCGAGGCTTTTCGGGACTGAATGATTTGGGTTCATGCATTATTGCCGTCACGTTCATGAATGAACACATTAAAGTCTAAACCTCCCACCACTCCCTGGACAACAATACCGTCTACTATACACCCATCAACTACCAACTATTTACTACACCATAACTATGGCATCCTCAACCACAGCACAGCAGTCCGACAACATTGCCCATGCCATCAGTGGGGCAGGAGGAGGCATCCTTTCCATGGCCTTGACGTGAATATCCTCTCTTGCACATCTCCGTATCACTCACTAATCGGTCTCGCAGATATCCTCTGATAACCCTCTCTACCCGCGCGCAAGTCGAATCCAAACGCGCAGACTCCGGCTTCCTTGATGCTGTTAGGAGAATCATCGCCAGAGAAGGCATCACAGGTCTCTACGCCGGTCTAGATTCTGCCCTCTTCGGCATCAGCGTTACCAACTTCGTTTATTACTACTGGTACGAATGGACGCGTTCTTTCTTTGAACGGGCTGCTATAAGAACTGGTCGTGCGTCTAAGAAATTGACGACGGTGGAATCGATGATTGCTGGTGCCATCGCCGGGTCGGCAACAGTATTACTCACGAATCCGATCTGGGTTGTGAACACACGAATGACCACGAGAAAGCGCAATGTGGACAGTGATGAGGGTCTTTTGCCTGGGGCAAAGCCAAAGAAGGAACCTACCACTATTGGAACTCTGCTTGCGTTGATTAAGGACGAGGGACCACAGGCCTTGTTTTCTGGGGTCATGCCGGCTTTGGTATTGGTTGCCAATCCTATTTTACAATACACGATATTTGAACAGTTGAAGAACTCGTTAGAAAAGAAGAAGCGCATTACACCGACTGTGGCGTTCATGTTGGGTGCTTTGGGTAAATTGTTTGCTACGAGCATCACTTACCCTTATATCACGGTCAAAAGCCGTATGCATGTTGCGGGTCGAGACTCGAAGAGGGAGAGTATGCTAGATGGCATGAGGAAGATTGTCAAGGAGGAGGGATATGTTGGCTTTTACAAAGGTGAGTTCTTTATGTTATTGGATTCGACAGGAAATCATTACTAACCACTATTTTAGGCATCGGACCAAAGGTCACACAAAGTGTATTGACCGCTGCCTTCTTATTTGCCTTTAAGGATGTTCTCTATGAACAAACAATCAAATTGCGAAGAAAGTTGCCGGTTAAGGCTTAGACAGTCACTTGATCTATAGATTCGAGGTACTCGACTCGAGTACCTACACGCATTCCAACGGATTTCATTTTGATACCCGGCCATAGAGTTGTATAATAATGACGATGTAGGCACTAAACATGGGAAAAGGAGAGCAGGAAGGGGCAGGTGGGCTGGATATTAGCAAGACCCAATCTCAATTTGGATCTGAGGTCCCCAACTCAAGACTGGAGTGGGATTATGTACAATGCCTATAAATGGCACGTTTCGCTTCCTGACTTGATAGCATGAGAATGTATTATTTAAAGACCTTGTCGACTCCCAATGACTAGAATTGTGTTCAGCTCTGGTTTTGTCGCAAGTCGTAGATCCGGACAATAGTACTCTGCAGCATTCTCGGCGTGACCATTGTGGACATGTCACGCTCTTAGTATAACATACTCATGCATAAGCACATATTATGGATAAAGGATTTCTCAGACATGGAACAAATCGTCAAGAGAAACAAGCACCGAGAGACTCGGGTGACAACCTTCGCATGATCCTTCATGCCTAAGCTAACATTTCAAGGGTGTAAATTGGCGATATGTTGATGAATACTAGTGTCGACTGAGAACATAACAATTCAACAAATATGTTTCTTTACATAGGCTTTTGGGAACAATAATTTGCGGCTTCTTGCAATCTCTCCTTGTAGCCCGCAAATTTAGTATCTTGATCTTTAAGAGATGAAGAACGGAGGGGATTTCATGTTTAAGATAAATGCGTATTCTCTTACTGAACGGATACAAATTGAATGGGAAGAGGAATTAAGCCTTTTTGGGATGGGGGAATTTAGTTTGTAGCTGCATATGCTCATCTGACGTAAATGACACCCGTGAAGGAAATTACCGAGCAGAGGAATATCACATCAGCTCGGTACTCTCTCTCCATCTCACGCATGAAATGTGACCTATTCACTGAACAATAAATACAACTTTGTCAATTTGTCGCAAGTCGCATTTAATTACCTTGCAGATTTGAGATCACATCAGATCTGATCTGGTCTTGGCTGCACGATGAGCATGAGCTTACCTTACCATACAGCTTAATCTTACCTCTGGTGTAACTGCAGCTCGCAAGCATTTCCAAATGGTAAAGCTTCTTTGATAGAGTTTTGTTGCAAGTCGCAGGTAATTACCGTACAGATTTGGTAGCTAGATCAGATCTCGTCTCACACAGGTACCAATCGTGGGTTAGATCTGAGTCTGACGTCCCATCTATGGCACAAACTGGTCAAGGTCTCTCAACCTAAAGATAGGTCACCAGAAAGCTATAGATAGAATCAGGACTCAGGTACAGGCAAGTTTATCATAGGTCTAGAAGTACCTCGCATGCTGTTACAATCTGAACCCGTTGATGTAAGTCGTATCTATCAAGCTGTTCTAAAATCGCCACAATCTTGGTGGCAATATTCTTGCATATCTCACAATAAACATAATGCTCGATAAGCCAGCGGCTTGCTTACAAGAACAATGAAGTTGCAAAGAGAAAGGCTATATTGCTTTAGGCGTCTGACACTGCCGTCATCGATGGATTCTGTCCGAAGCCGGAGCTTGTATACAGAGCTCAAAAGATACGATTGTGCCCAAACTTGGTGGGCTTAACTTGCCATATGGTAACTTGTATTGGGATTATCCGGTGTTGATTGCTATCTGTGAAGCAGAAGTTATACTGGAATTGCTCATTACCTACGACTAGTTTTGACCCGCTAAGTAAAATTGCTCTTTTTCCTATCCATAACCTCCCCATATTTTTGTTTGCAGACAAGGTGAAAATTCGGAGAACTGCTATAGCCGTTGATCCTTAAGGGGCAATCATTGTCCAGCCTATGAAAATGACAAGCTCACAGAGAGACAATTTTGTTGCAAATCGTACAAGTCATCGTAGAATTCCTTTGCATGAAACCCGTCCATCCTCCGTGCCACACGTCTTCATTTTTAGTAATTCGGTGTATTTGTTTAATGCTAGTTGTGAGGGAAATTCCTTTCGGGGTTCTGAGTTAGCACAGCCGGTGCTTACGATCGAAGTAGGAATGCATGATGGTGGCTCTTCTCTCACTCACACACTTCCTGCTAATACGCCTTTACGGCTTACTGAATCAGGTAGAAATCTTATGAAGCGCCAAGATAGCGTCACCACCGATGATGGATATGGATTCCTGAAGTTTTCTTCAGTATCTTTGGAAAATTCTTAAAAACATATACTATATTAGAGATCTACCATGTGGAATGCTTAACCTTTTAGCAGTGCGTATGCGTAGAATCAGCTGGCCAATAAGCGTGTGGTTTGGCGTGTGGCTTCCTTCAAATCTTCATATGGATTGCTGATTCTGTATTATTCATATCCAATCTCTGTGGCTTGCGAAGGGTTTTAGTGTAAACCAAAATTTTGTTAAAAGACCTCTGCATGAAGAAAAGTTAATCTTAATTGTACCGATTCTCTCCCACCTTGTCTACACAAAAACATGATTTGACTAAAGGGTTTATTGAGTAACCACAAAGAATTAGAAGGCTACCTTTCTGTGACCAATAATTGTGACCCTGTGAACTTTACTGCATGTCGTACACCATCAGTAGACGGTCGCTGAATACCCATAGGTGAGATTTCCTCTCCACACGGATAGACGGTTACGTAGCAATCCTTGGGCACTTGCAGATATTCCCAGCTTGCGAACAAAGAACTGCGAAAAAGACCTTTGCATGATGGTGGGTTCACTGCAGGACAAATCCGATAAGCATCGTGTAAAATGTGGTGACTTCCTATGCACTCGAACATTTTTGATCCATCAGGTCCCAACCTAACTTGCTGAGTATGCTAGATCAGAGAGAGACACCAGAAGTTGGATTGTAGAAGATTTTTGGCTGGATTTGTTGCATCCCAACATAGCTAGGTTGTGCTCCTTGGACGCTAGCGGTGAGCTCGTAAGTGAATCCATATTTTTAATATCTCACGTAACTAATGTTTAGCGAGTGAGCCATAAGAGGATCAAGTGACTGTAATGCTATCATATTTCAAATCTGCAACATACTGGCGGGTATGACGCTAGCACATAGCAAGATACACAATGACTACGATCATGATGAGCATCTGGCACCTGTTATTCAGTGGATAAGAGTTTTCAATTTACCGCTCTCAATTGAACTGGATACTTCAAAGATCTCAATTCCACAACATCCGGAACCAATCTAGTGATTGAGTACACATGTATATCAACACCATACGAAAGTTGCTACCCGCCTGTCACGATTGAGAGCCCTTTTAGGCTAGGCCGGCCACACCTCAAACCAGGTATCTGCATCCATAAGCAACGTGCTTCCTCCCAGATGTCCAGTCATGACCTCACATATACCAAATAGCCTATACGTGTAATTTTTTCGTTGGAAATGGCGGGTTTGTTGCACGTCGCACTTTTCCGTGAAATATCTCTGCATATGCTTGATGCTACCATGTGCCTGTTGTGGAGACAATGGACGACCCCTAGTTGTGAGGCTTGTTCCAAAAAATGGCCTTATCGCCCCAGGTCTAGTAATACGGTGAAATTACAATCTTCTTGGTGTCAGCCCATAAGTACAGTGGCGTAGGCCTTGATCTTTGATGTGGATATTTGAGACTTAAAACACTTCAACTTTATATTCTATTCATGATTTTTAAAGGAGTACTTACACGGCTAACTTACTCCACATCTCAGAATCGTAGGAAAGATGGTCGACAAGATTATCCTCACTGTGAAATTACTTCGGTACGGAATGCGGCTCCGCATCTGAAAGTCAGGCAAGCTGACATCAATATGGGCCCTCGTAACATGTTCTCAGAATTACCGTGCAGCATTCGGGTCGTGCTGACCATACGTGACCCACACAATTCTAAGCACTACCATATATTGGCCATGTATTTTCTATGCTCTGCAGATTAAAAAGGTTTATTTATTAGCTCGGCGTTCATTATGTGGTATCTCTACTATGAGCGTCATCTGAGTATTTATTTAAGAACTATATACTGTTTTACCTTATTTCAGCGTGTGAATGGTATAGCATGGTGTTGATTTTGAGTGCTGACTATGGGCCCTCGGTCCAATTCGAGCCTGAAGTATTTGCGAGTTATTTCCCCGTCGCCTCAATCCAGGCTTCTACCGTACCAGTATCTCCCAGTCTATACATATAAAGACAAATGCATGCATTTTCTTGTTGGGGAATACAGCAAACCAAACAGTGTCTTTTCAAAGAGGTTGCTAGTATCCACACAATGATCCTCATGCACAATAAGTCCGGTGACCCGCCTCATCCTTGAATCCAAAAGTCTTGCTCTGAATCTGTAGCCACTGACCAATGAGCCGAGCCTTGCAAAGACATCTGAACATCGCATGTGTGGTTGACATAACTTATTGGTAGTGTCATTAGTGTTGTGGAAGGTCGTCACAATCCTGGCATTAAAATGCCCTTGCATTCTATCAATAGCTTGGCCAAATTAACCGAGAGGAGATCTCCTCTATGCGGCTCAGATTTTGTGCAGTTCCAGTGGCTCTCACTCAAAAACGCTAAGGATTTATGGCCTAGCAGACGCTTCAGAAGACTATTGCTTCAAAATGTAGTCTAGTGTGGTATCGGAAGAGCCAATTTTGATCCTAAAGGCGTAAATATACAGCACCAGCTTACACGATTATCGGGCATGTGTTTAGTAGTTCGTAAATTTCGAAATTATCGGGCAATAATAATCTAGACGTACTCACCTGGTGAGTTGTTTCCATAATATATAGTCTATAGTTTACTCTATTTGTCGAGAATGCTGTAAAAATTTACAACTAAGAAGCACATTTGAACTTGGGTAGAATCCAGAAGAGTCCCGGACGTGATTGGACGATAAGTTTGGCGTACATGAAAGTCAAGAGACTAAGAATATGATACAAGGAAAGAACAAGATGTACAGCAACAAAGTTACCAACTCTACAGACGCCGCCCGAGCTTTAGAATCTCAACATCGAGGTAACCTAAGGATGTTGTGAGTGGCTAATTCTATTTTGAGAAGTTCTAGGTTGAATAGAATCTCCCAGAGGCAACTTGAATCATCCAGTTTTGTTGTCATGCTGATTCTTGATACAAATATTGACACAGAGCCACAGATCTAGAAAGCCTTCAGTGCCCGGTAGATAAATTGTTTCTCGAGGGTCCAAAGATGTAAAACAATGTATTAGCGAGAGCCAAAAGTGGACTGGCTATAAGCGAGCCCTTTGGTAAGCGAGCTATCTTGGAAGCAATATGGCTAATCTTTCTGCGCCTGTGCTACATTCCCAAACACTATAATCGGATGCAGATTCATTTGCAAGGTGCTTCTATCAGAAAACAAAATTGCTTTGAGCTTCTATATTGAAGAAGATGGCTCAATTTCTTGTCATTTTCACAGATGATTTAGACCTTGCTAGCGGAGGGTGTTTCCTGGCGAGTATTTACGCCGCTTAGACGAATTGCAGGTAGAACAAGAATGTGCCTCCTAGTTCTGACTAAATTTGATCGTTTGTTACTTTCTTGCTCCAACATTATTCCTAGATTATTTCAACTTGGTGTTTCGTTATTATACAATAGTGATGATTTTGATTGCTAATGGAAGCGGATATCTATTCAAGCCAACTAACGCCGTTAACACCGAACCTGATATTCTTCAGCGATTACCAACAATCCTCAGATTATTCATTAGTGATATAGGCATTCTCAGTAATACTCATATGAAGCTGGATGAAGGAGCTTCGTTCGTCTTTGTCAGCGAATATAATCAGTAGTGGGAGCCGTCTGTGCAATGAGCTGTGTGTATGGCGTAAGCTTCTTGGTAATCACAATATTGAGGACCAGTACTTTGTGGTATACCGGCGACATGTGTTATGGATTGTTGCTCTAGCTATAAATGACCAAATTCTTCTGAGAGATATTAGACATCAATTGATCACTAACTCTTGCTAATAAAAAATCTATCATATCAAACCTTCACGAAAGTCGAGATGTCATCTAACATTGTTCTAATTCTTGGTGCTGGACAAAATATCGGCAAAAGCCTTATTCAGAAATTCGGCAGCAACGGTTTCAAAGTAGCTATTGCTTCAAGAACACTTTACCCACCTCTCGTCGAAGCAGCCGATGTGAGTGTCCAAGTCGATTTCACCAATCCATCTAGCGTCAAGTCTGTCTTTTCCCAAGTCGCTGCCAAAATCGGTACTCCAAATGTCGTCATTTATAACGGTAGGTTGAACTTAATGGTGTATGCTTGCTACTGAAGTTGATACTGATTTAATCACAGCGGCTGCATCTACCTTGGTTCGCGAAAATCCTCTCTCAAACCCTCTTTCAAAATTTGAGGCGGATTTGGCAGTGAACGTTAGCAGTGTATACGCCGCTGCACAAGAGGCGGTCGCCGGGTTTGATAGTCTTCCAAAGGAGGCATTAAAGCACTTTATCTTAACCGGAAATCGAACGAATATCGAACCAATTCCTGTACTACTTACTTTAACTGTTGGTAAAAGTGCTGGAGCAAGCTTGATTTGGTCTTCTTCGTTGTCCTATAAAAATGCGGGCTACCAGTAAGTTGCTTAGTCTCTTCGCTTGGCTAGAATGCATAACTCAGCAGTGACCTACAGGTTCTACTATGCTGATGAGAGGAACCCTGATGGTTCATCGGTCGGTGGCGCTATCAATGGTGATGCTGCTGCGGCATTCTACCCCGAGCTGGTACAGAAAAAGGAGCAAGGACCATGGCTTCAAACATTTGTTGCTGGTCAAGGCTATGTTGATTTTCAAAAATAACGTAGAGTGGCTTCCTAGTAGGTATTTGTCATGTGCCTAGCAGAGACATTAAACGTTTGTGCAAACATCTGGCAGGTCTCCATGGACTATGTTCTGTGCCCCACATACTGCTCGACACGTGGAAATCTACGAGAGTGGTCTCACTAAGGTCGCAAGTAGATTGTTTCTAGTACGTGCTGATAATGAGAAATACTAAAATCCATCCTTCAATGACCCTCCTTGTGCCTCCACTCTGTTGTCGTCAAGTATTAGGGACTCACTCTAATAAGTAGTAGCAATTCACTTCAAATGACTAAGTGCTGGAGCTATTTTTTCAAGCTTACAATGAGAGTAGTAATATAGTATAGGAGACTCAACAAATATGGCATGAACTTGCTGAGTTGTTCAGCACAGGCCACTATCTGCCACCAACTTATAAAGTATGAAATGATCTAAGAAACTAGCAGTGGATGAGTCGGTTGAATCGCGGTGTTTGGACATTGTTTCTCTCCCGTATATAAATCCACTCAGATACTTCCGCGGCAAGGTTCCCTTACATATGATTTAGATTCCCTTCATACCTTGTCACTGATCTCCTCAGTTCAGCTTCCTGCTAAATGCGAGGAGTACGATATTACCTTACGCCGCGGATACTGTTAGGTCACAATATGGTGAATCACAATCTCAAGAAGACTCAAATGAACCTCAAATTCCAGAAGGATATGCTTGGGTGGCAAGCATACTCTGAATTGAATGAAAGAGCCGATATATCGGGTCAGGATCATGGTAAATGTTGATGTTTCGGGCAAGTTTCAGAGAGTACTGAGCCAATCGCACGTAAATAGAAGACTCGGGTTCCCGCCACCAGGTTTTCCGCGTCTCAACTACCTTGCAAATCAGGGGGGTAAAGACGTTTCATCTGTTGAATCCACTTCGGAATTCACCCGAACTTCAAGGTTAAGCGAGTGGCTTGCTGTTCCTCCCATATCCTACTCTATAGCAGCTGTCTTTTTCCTAAGCAGCTGTACTGCAATTTCATACTATTCGCCTTGGAAATAAGCTAATTTCCAAGTATTATGGTCTTTCTGGCTTTGACAATTCAAGGGTCTAATCCAACGTCATCAGTCTTCATGCTTTGACGAGTATCTGAATTTGTTCTTGTCACCATAGAATTAGGAATCAATTACATTTGAGTCTATGTTTCTGCGAGTAGTAAAATGTACGTAATAAAGTACATCACACAAGATCAGGCTCTTTGAGACGCACTATCACCGTGACGAACCCTCTGTACATGGAGAAAGTTAAAACATGAGACAGATGCCAGGTACGTGCAGGGGAAAAGCGGCTCAGGCTGCAGATACCACTTGGCAATTGTCAAACCCCAGATTCTCTCCATCACAACCCTCAATCTCCAGATCGCTCTTTCTAAGTCTATTCTCTTCCAAAATCAAGTCTGTATTAAAAGTAAGCTTGCTACGGAAGAATGATGCAGGAAAATGTTGGTGTTCAGTTGAAATTTGCAAGTCACAGTATATAGCTCAAAGTCTCTCGATCACTCAGATCTGGCGAAAGGCATCGAGGTCTTTCATGCAACAAGTCGCTCCAGATTTTGGGAACTCAGCTTGCCCAATCAAGTCATGAAAGATTTCCGTAGTTCTTCAGTAATGACCTAAAGTAGCAAGGTCGCCTGCTGATCTTAGCATGATAGTTGTGGTACACAAGGCAAGAGATCCTCCTAGCCCTGGGGGAATGTGCGATCACCGTTTCATCTGGAAATGTGACATCAGCATTAGAACCTGTCAAGACTGGCACTCGCCCCTGATTCACAATCCCTCTCTTTCGTTGTGTCAAGCTTTTGTCACCATCTTGCTCCATCTTGCAAGATCCATGAGCAGAATACATCCTCCACACGCTTTCACCACCTCACCCCGCTCAACTTCCATTCAATACCTCCCATTCTGTTGCGAATTACTTCAATCGGTCCGGCTGGATCGGACTTTTGTTATGTGTTAAATATGGAGCGAGTTTCTTTTCTAGTGTTGTTGCTGGTCACAGTTACACTCGGTGCGCCGTTGATCTCGGTGCTGCAACAAATCGACAATCTCAGTGTGCTCAACTCTCATATCGCCAATTCAACCAATCTTACAAACCTTCTTACAACCGCCGATAATTTTACCTTGTTGGCACCATCGAATGATGCATTCAATAAGTGGTTAGGACAGGGTGGGGCTGTAGTGACGGAAGCAGAGATTGAAGAGACGTTGCTATACCACTTATTACATGGAGGATTTCCAACAATTGGTATCACATCTAGGCCTCAATTCGCGTCTAGCAATTTACCAAATGGAATTGCAGCCAATGTTACTGGTGGACAGGTGGTGGAAGTTGTAGCAGATACTAATGGAATTCCTCAAATATTATCAGCAAACAAGACGATCTCGACTATTACCGCTCCAGTAAGATATTATAGGATTGAAATAACATCGAGTGGCAGACTGACTTCAAACTAGGACATACTATGCACTGGAGGAATTGTACATATCATTGACAGTGTTCTTCGGATTCCCAAATCCATTCCCCGATTAGCACAGGAAGCTCAGTTAAGAGTAACCGTTGCACTTCTCGAAAAGGGTGGCTTCTTAGCAACTTCAAATGCAGCGCATATCCAGACGCTTCTTACTACGCCAGACACTATAACGTTCCTTCCCAACTCAATAGCAGCAATGGATACCTTCAACAACTTTTCCTCTAGGAATCCTACCCAAGCTCAGCTTAATTCTGTTTTCGATTACCACTTTGTAGCCGGAGTGAAAGGATATAGCTCGAACTTGTTCAACGGACAGAAACTAAGAACAGTTCAGGGGAAAGATCTCACCGTTACGAAACGGGGGAATGATACATTTATCAATGGCGCTAAAATCACAACTTTGGACCTAGTCGCTGAAAATGGCGTTGCCCATGTGATTGACGGGTAACTATTCCTCCTTTGCGTGGAAATGAATTGTACTAAACAAATTTAGTATGTTGGATCCATCGAACATCACAGGACCACCACCACCAGTATCGTCAGGAGGTGTAACAGGAATTTCAGATGCCGTCCTTGGTGTAGGAATTACTTTCGCCGTCTTGGTGCCTGTGGCACTAGGAATCCTTCTATTCTGGTATTGTAAACAGCGGAGAAAGCGTATATCGGAAGGACAGAAAGAATATTTGCGTACGCTGGAAAACCAGGAAAAGGCGAGGAGGTTCGGAGAAGCGCAGCAGGCGGATTTGCAAAGCCCGATATCAACAAGGACCGCCCCACTGCCGTTTTCTAACAGTTTTTCACCATCTTCAAGCGTAAAGATGCCATTCTCTAACAATCTGTCGCCATCTTCGAATCAGCACTTACCATTTTCGAATGCTGTATCGCCTTCTTCCAACACCCAATTACCTTTTTCAAATAAGCCGCCACCACCTCCAGATAGCGAATTGGCAGATCCGAATAGCTATATATCACCTTCTAAGAAAGCCTCGATTTATGAAATGGATGCTACAAGTGTCCATGGAACAGGAAAGAACAAGGCTCTACCAAAGCCCAGGTAGCATTAGGGGCCCACAGCTGTGCTGTCCTTCCAAAGGGTTATGAGTCGGCTCGGCTTCGCTTCGGATTTATACTAGAGCTTTGTATCAAAGACAGGGAGTTTGTAATATTCTTCGGGGGGACATTTTATGTATATTATACCCTGTTTAACGGCATAAGCGTGATAAGCCTAAATGGAAAATCACGCAACGATAATAAAAAAAATATTTTACCAAATCTAAATTATCTTATCTGGATGCATCTGCCAGTAGCTCTTATCCCATTTCCTCACCAAAAGTCACCTCCACGTCAAAATATTGAGTGAAGTGCTGGAGCACTACAAAGCCTTGATTAAGTTTCGGATGGCTTTGCCGTTTTGAGATTGTTGGGATGTAATATCCCCGAAATATTGGCTGTAACAACAATGTTCACCAAGATTTAAGCACGGAGAACGTGGCTTGGTCTCGCTTATAAAGGGGCAAGTGGTAAAGGACAAACAAGCCAATGTTTCGTACTAAAGCAAAGTGTACTAGTGTATTACACGTTAATCTTTAGGATTGTCACTTGCACCATCATTGAAGTCGCTATTGAATTCTGGATACAGAATTACCTCTATTCTGCTTTTAAATTGGTCTCGTATCCTTGTGATTTACAATGCTATCTCGTTCCACAAGGTTACTGCCCCCCACCTTTAGCTGGTCTGAAATTATTACATATCAAAATGATATCTCTTCTAACAAGATTATGTAGCAAGACCGAAACTTTATCTAGGCGGGAACACTTGAGCGGTATAAGATGCAGCGTAGTGTCAAGCTATGCCTGAGACGCAAGCTAATCTTATTGAAAACATCCGGAAGGTAGGAGGGGAACGGAGGAATGAACCGACAACAACTTTAACGAAAGACAACCACACGAATATGGTACGAGTATGTGGAGATATAATAATGGTGGTGAATCCAATCGCTTATATGCTAGATGTTCTATATTCTATGTGTTTGACCAAGGCTCATTGTTAAGCCCTCACTAAGCTTCCGCTCATTAGTTGGTTGGCTCGCCAAAAGTCGTAGAGCGCAGACGACTCTAGGAATCTCGACCTAAACGCTCCTCATCATCATCCATCAACTCGTAGGCTGGTCGGAACGCTGTAGCATCACCTTTCACTGCTAGTGCCGGGTTTGGATGTGTGTCATACATGCCACCCAGTGAGGTGAACCCTCGAGCGTATAAACTACAAAACGGGATATTTAAGTGGCGGATGAACTGAAACTATATTAGCAAGTTTCTCATTATAGCATCTGTGGTCTTCCTCTTTCTCTTCTTCCCAACTATGCCGAGTAGTAGAAAGACGATAGTTAATAGAGTGGAGGTGACTTACAGCCCATATTTCAACATAGTGCCAATTAATAACGGGATGTATACGCATGAATTGCGGCCAATCTTTATCAGTAGGGTCAAAATGCGTCAAAAATTCGCCATGTGGATCTGTTCGCCTTGTCCCAACAAATATAGCTTTAACATCTGGCTTTTCGCTCAAGTAGGCTTCCAGCCCTGGCCGCATGGGCAAAGCATATCGAGCTAGGTCAAGGTGATATTCAGTTGCCGAGGCTTCAACGAAGGTTTCTACTTCGGGAAATGGCTGCTTAGAAATGATATATACTGCTTGAAGTGGCCGCGAGAGAGGTTTGGGTATTGGAGGTTGAGATTCGCCTTTGTTCGTTTTATTTGTGTAGGAAGGTGAGTCCGAGGATGGGGCCGGGTTCGGGTCGGAGGAGAAAGCCCATAAGGGGAGACAGGCCAGTATTAATACCAACAAAACGACGCAGTCTTTCCCTCCATTATATGATATTGACAGTTGTTCTGGCCTGTTCATAACGTATGTCAGCCATGTAACTCTTCTCCGCTTACGCCTTGCCGAACATTGGGGCTGTTTTGGTTGCGCGGTAAATCCCCCCCTTCTCAGCTACCAGAACCGTAAGAAGAATTTGAGTCACCTACCCATAACGTGACAGCGCTTCCTCAATGACTTTCATTGACAACCGAACCTGGCTTTGCACGTCGCGCAGCACTTTATCTTCCGTCTTCTCGTCCAGGAACGCTATCACCTTGCCCCGGAGCTCGGTGCATATCTCTGGTAATATGTAGGGCGCCGGAGATGTTGAATCTAGAGTTACACTGCCATTGGCTTGGGAGTTATCTGGGTGAGAGGGCGCATCTTGTGTCATTTTTGGTGTTTGTGGCAGAGACAACGAGGAGGTATCATTCATGAGACGTGGCGGGGTCCAGCTTAGCGCACCCCTCCATATACCTAGGCTCGTTGGGGAGCCTGCCTAAGGCTACAAGTGCTTATCACTCCACAAACGATGGCTTGCGTGTATAACTTAGAGCTGAAAACTATCTGGAAATTAGATTACTAGTAAGCGTGACAAACTCTACATATGAGTCAGTCAATAGCAAACCAAAGAAGCTTCTAGAACACAATTGCCTCTATATTTCCATGAACGAAAGAATAGGACCCCTTAATTTTAAGCGAGTGTTATTGGAATCCAGAGCCGAGGTTGGGATATCACTAACTTGCGTTTGCCACAATGTCTAGATGGAAATCCTTTTGCAGTGATCTCATGCTTCATATACAATTCAATTTCGAAGAGGTGCAATTTTAAGTTGACTGGTTTCATACCACGAGGAAGTTATGGAAACTGTACTTAAAGCACATTGTGGGGATTGATGGTGGAGTGTAGATGCTATGGAATAGTCACTTCAACGTAGGGAAACCGAGGAAAAGAGCAATTGTAGACGAGTTCAAATTTCACACTTCCCTAGATCAAAATGAAGCTTGAAGAAGTTTGAAGCTGCGCTGGTTTAGTAGACATATCTGAACCCAAGACCTCTCGAAGCGCCGCTCTGAGTACTACCCTCGTTCTCCATTCTAGCCAGTTTTTTGTTCTCATGAATATGAACCCTAATCTGTTAGTGAAATCCAGCGAGATACTAGTTAGAGAACCTACAATCTCAGCACAAATGCCAACAAAGCCACCACGAGACAGAGTCCGGCAACTGCAGCTCCACCTGCTAGATAGCGTGGTCCTTCGGGTTCAGGATACATATAAGGTCCATAAATATTCGCAGCATTTCCTATATTTATTCAATCAGCATCTCAACTTCATGTAGAAAATATGAGCCTCACCAATCATGTTACAAATTGCGATGGCAGCAGATCGCTTCACCATAGGCCGAAGGAAACTATTTGCAACCCAAGTAATGATAATTTGATACGCTGATACAGCACCCAGCGGCATAAGAAACATAGCAAAGAACCTGACGCCAGTCTTCAATGTTGATACCACGATAATATTGCCGATGCACGAAATCATCAATAAGCAGATGATATGGATGGATCTATCTCCGGTTTTGCCAGACGTATAAGTAACAACCAAGGACACTAGGAACGTGAGAAACCAGACAGGAGCTGTGAGCAGCAGAGTAGCAATCTTGCTGTACCCAAGCGTCTTGACAATCGTCGGGAAGAAATACTGAAATGTTTGGGTCAGGAGAGAGACGTGTTGCAAGACGAGAAAGATGTAGAGCCGGTAGTCTCGAAGAGCCATCATAAGCCCCTGAGACAATGTAACAGAGTCCGTAGTATCGGATTCTTTAGCATCATCTATGAGTCGCCACTGTGCGAATTGTCGCTCTTCTTCAGAAAGCCATTTGGAAGTCGCTGGGAAATTTGGCAGAACCATACTGAATTTTGTTAGAAATAGTCCGAACTTAACGGAAGAATACACGTACGCTGCAACTAGTGCAATACCAACCGTAATTATCCCCTCGATAATGAAAAGCCATCTCCATCCAGCAATACCATGAGCCCCTTCGAGATTTCCCAAAACGCCAGCGGCCAGGAGACCTCCGAACATATTTGCTATCGAACTCCCTGAGTAAAACCTGGAATACATTATTAGTCACTTTTCAAGAGTTTATATCCAGGAGTAGATTATACCAAGCAATTCTGTGAGCAAGCTCAGCCCTCGTATACCACGAAGACATCAGCATAATCGCTCCTGGAAAGAATGGAGCCTCAACAACTCCTAGCAAAGCACGACAAGCTAATAAGCCCCCGAAGGACTTTGTTGCGGCTTGAGCTGCAGAAATAGCACCCCAACCTGCCATAGCCAGCCCGAGAAAGATCGATGGCTTTACTCTGGTGAGTAGCAAATTGGCTGGTAACTGCATGCTAATGTAACCCTGTAATTCAAACAGTTAGCCGAAAATTTGTTTCTTTCAAGAATTTGATCCTTGAAGTGGGAGGGAGTCATAATACGTACAACGAAGAGAATACTGGTAGCAAGATTGAAATCGGTTCCTGACATATCCAGATCCTCCTCCAAAGTCCCTAATCTCGCTTGTGCAAGATTAGAACGATCGAGGAAATTGAGCAGATACATTAATATGAGCAGAGGAAGTAGCCGGAGGTCGACTTTACGCAAAAGTTGTGAGGTATGTTGAGCCTTCCATTCTGAACTATTCGAGGCTATGTTTTGGTAGATTCTTATTAGAGGATCACCAGAAGCTTGCGAGACTTCGTCTTCGTGTAATGACTTCTGGTCCACGGTTTTAGTAGCGCTTGGAGCAGCCATGGTTGATGGATCGTTGTTAGAGATTAGTTGCATTACATGAAGGCCTGCTGAACGTCTATACAGTTTGTGAGGCTTAGGTAGTGTCTTTATATTTAGGCTGGTATGAATATGACTTTTGATTAAATTGTCAGGTAGCCACGATGTACCTTATACAGAAGTGTACTGCTATGTGGCTAACACAGGATATTCTTTTCCGTCCTCCCGACGTTAGGTCACACCAACCAGAGTATTACTAAAGCACGAACTAGGGGGGAAGTGGAAAGATCTTCACGGCAATAGTCCATATCCCCCACACACTGAGTGCCTCGCTTGCAGCTCTCCCGAAGCCATCATCATCATCGCACGACACATCTCAAAATCTTCAACATCTCAAGCTCTCGAATTGATATTTTATCAAGAATAAAACAATTAAATTTAAGGTTAAAAAATAATTGCGGATGAGGTTCGTGCTCTGCATACTGCATGAAGCTTGCAGCCAAACTTTAATGTCAGATGTGCAACAAACGCTGAGGTTTGGCTGTTTTTGCAGCTTTGGGAAGTGGGGAGATGTTTGATCTCCACGCATGACTCGTAATCCGGGGTATTGGGGCATATATTTGCTCAGGCGGATAACTCATGGTATGTATCCCTTGCGATAAATTACTGATTCCTGCGAACTTTGGCAAAAGAGTCGATAGTTGAGATTGTATAAAGGGCTGGTGGAATCTTGAATAACACGTGGATGTGGTAAGACATGGTAAACATTTTTATGTCAGATATATCAGTTTGGTAACTAAATATAATTTCATCTGAGCCTAGAATTGCGTACCTCTCTCGATATTACCAACCTACGCACGATATATCCCGAAATCACTTTCCCGCAACTCCATTGGGAAATCTGTATAGTTTGGATATCTCATTTGAGTTATGCTGAATCTAAACTACCACAGATTTAACCACGGTCTAATAATCTCTTTTGTCTCCCAGGTATATATCCTTCAAACGCCATCCCAATGATTCACATCTCTCTAAGTCTGTTAATAGATCTACGATGATGCAATAGCAGTCTTCTCGGAAGTCTTTGCTTCCGAAGTTGCCCGTTGATTGTGAACAAGCCTAATTAGGTTTCGTAGCAAAACAGCAATTGTTACTTTACCAATGGCAGGAACATAGAAGCTAGCCTTTTCTTTCACTCCAATCTTATCGAAGTTCTTTTCTGACGAAAAGTTGATCGCTACCGCACCATCTCTAATGAAGTCCGTATTGACCTTAAACCTCTCACCGGGGACACCGCTAATCACAACATCGCTCAAGGGAAGACAGTCGTTGAGGTCTTTCAAGTTGTCAGGTGGTGGTTGGACATCGTGTCTGCTATTCTTGATGCCAGAACCACGAGTGAATACCTGGATGCCATCCAGATCAATCGAGAAGACATGAGCACCATCATTAGCTAGCAAAGCTGCAAGCGGGCGACCAACAACCTCCGATCTATTGACAACCGTAATAGTTTTTCCAAACAATCGATTTCCGTATGGTAGGCGTGAGTTGTAAATTTGCAGAAACTCAAGTACTTTGACAACAGCAAGAGGAGTACATGGTAGAATTGACTTGAGTGAATTTTGAGGAGGATCCAAGAATCGAATGTTTTGGTACATGTTGAAGACGTACTTGTGATTCAGTCCTTCAACATCTTTTTCCATGGAGACTACTTGTCGGATATAGCCATCTTGGGTAGAGGGAGCTGGGAAGATTGGATAGTAGACGATGATTCCGTGAACAGAATCGTCGACGTTCGCGGCTAGGATTGCTGTTTCGATTTCTTTCTTATCTACTACACGTAGATCGAACTCAAACCCGCTAATAACCTGTCAATCGTCACTCGCAACATATGTTGTGCTAAGTTCTGATCGCTAGTATAATGAGAAAATCACTTACTTTTCAGTGCACGTCTTCGCGCTCCAATCCGCATATGCCTTTGCAGCAGGGTCTTCGTTTGCTAAGAATCCCACCAATTTCGGCTTCATATTCAATGTTGCTAACCCTTGTTGTACTTCATCTAGCAAATCTTTTGCAACGGTACCAGCCAGGTACACCTTGCAATGGCTTGTAGCCGGAACTGCAGAAGCCATTGTATCTACGCGCTGAGATCCAGTGCTGATCGAAGTCGCTGGAATATTGATAAATCTGCGGTATTGCCCCTTAATGATTCTTGTAGGATCTAGGTATCTCCAGTAATCTTATGTGCCTCGTAGGTGATGGAGGGGTATTTTCGGAAAGATTTCTTTTCAGAACTGGCAATTGTAGTCAAGAACTCCAAATTATGACTGGAGGGCTGTCTATAGGCAACTTGGTTAGCATGCCCAATTCAAAACGACGCATTTAGCCAGAATACATACTACAAAAGGGGTACTTATATGAATCTATTCATTGCGCAATTAACAACGTCAAAAAAGTTTTCGGCTTATCGCTTATCGGAAGGAGGGGTGTTGGTGGGGTTCAGGTACACTTCAAGTTTAACAATAACCCAACAAGCCCAAGGCAATATATGGGGCGATGACATTTCTAGAATTGCACATAGAACAAAGGCGAGAGTACAATAACCTAGTAAGATAGCCAGCTTATGTTTCCCTTGCTAGCATGTCCAGGAGGAACCAGAGCATCATAAGGCTGAAAGTCACGAGACTATGTGTTTAGCCCCGTCATTGCCAGAATGGGGCAAAACCACGCCAAGATAACCTAAGCGAACCGCGTCTTGATATGTTTCCCTCCCTTTCGGATTCTTCTCTTCCACATACAAAGAATAATCTAAGGACCGAACCTTTGCTTTTGCATTGCAGTGCTACTAGCCTAGTAAGTTCTTCTACGTGCAGTACCCGAGGTCATGTATAATTTTGTGATACTGAATTCGGTGCTTGCCTTAACACCTTGGAACTCCCCATGTTCTAGATCTATTGAAGCTCTAGCTCTGAGTTTTTGTAGATGTGGACCTACAACTTGTTAACCAAACACTGGTATTCTTATCTCTTTGCGCTTATGCTAATACAGGTAGAAATGCCGGCGTTTTCTGTCTCAACATCAGACACAAGCACTGGCGGTGCGCAGTTGCCACATCATGAACATCGGAACCGTACGATTGATGAATACTTTGAGACTGCTTCAGAAGAGGAACACTCTGCCATCATCCAAGATATTGCCGGCAGTATGGATCATCCTACCTTCAGAATCCTGTATCTCCTGACTGACTTCTTTCGCAAAGGGATCGGTTTGGGATTATACACTACAAGTACACTTGTTCAAGATGTCCGTCCTTATGTTACTGAGAATGCTCCGCTACCACAAGTTGCAACTGGTTAGTCAAATTTTGCAACTTAGATACATTGAT
>Ga0247807_10000481_pt1 | contig 24741 bp, 30 predicted proteins | sample UWRJL074202C1_FD_179931 | JGI IMG/M metagenome (GOLD analysis project Ga0247807, IMG submission 179931) | Plant litter microbial communities from Arlington Agricultural Research Station in Wisconsin, United States - UWRJ-L074-202C-1 | ecosystem: Environmental > Terrestrial > Plant litter >...
AAATTAAATGTTAACCAGGGACAATTCGAAGTTGTCACATCAGGAAATATTCCAACCACTGTCCCAAGTGTTACGCCAACGACTCCCCCAGTACTACCTGTAGCCCCTGCAGCGCTGCTTAACAAGTCATGGAAATGGATACAGACAACGTATGAGCGTGGAACTGGCTCTGCTCCACGAAAAGCTGATAGATTTGTTCTGACTTTTAGAGATAGCAATTTTTCAGCTACAACAGACTGTAATGGGATTGGTGGCGAATACATGGTAAACGGAACATCAATGACTCTTGATAAGATGATCTCAACACAAATGTATTGTGAAGGATCACAGGAACAAGAATATTCTAAAATGCTTATTCAAGTTACAGGCTACTCAATAGTAAATGGCGAACTGCTGTTGAAATTGAAAGATGGCGGAACGATGCTATATCGATAATCATCATAAAAAAAACACTAGCACATATGCTAGTGTTTTTCTTTTACCAACTTCCGCTTGAACCGCCCCCGCCTGATGATCCCCCACCTCCGGAAAAACCTCCTCCTCCTGACCGTCCTCCAAAACCGCTTCCACCGAATCCTCCCCACATGCCGCCTCGCCCATTTCCCTTAAACCAACTTGGGTTTTTAGAAACAATCATGTCAAACAAAAGACCGATTACGATTAGACCGAAACTTAGGACAAATCCGGTGAATATGTATACAATTAATCCGACAATAAAGCCAAGTACTCCGCCTGCCCAATATGATTTTGATTTTGAAAGCACGCTCGCAATTACTTGAAAGAAAACGATAACGATAAAAAATAGAAAGCTGAACATATCGCCGTTTATAGGCAGGCTCTTTTTCTCTTCAACATATGTCTCGCCGGTATTGATCTTCGCGATAACCCTATCGATGCTTTCAACAATTCCCTCGTCATACTTTCCTTCTCTAAAGGCAGGTGCGATCACATCTCTTTGGAGTCTCCCTGTAAAGACGTCAGGTAATACCCCCTCCAATCCGTATCCTGTTTCAAATCTATTTTTTCTGTCATCCAAAGCTATCAAGAATAATAATCCATTGTTTACACCCTTCTGACCAATTTCATTTTCCTTGAATATATTATATGCATGCGTTTCGATAGTTTCGTCGTCAGGCAGTTTTTTGATGGTCAAAATAACAATCTGATTTGTCGTTGACGCATTATATTGATACAGCTTATTTTCAAGATCCATCTCTACCGAATCAGAAATAATGTTCGCTTCATCGTTTACATATTTCGTAAGCTTGGCTGCATCCGTATGCAATGAAAAAAAACTGACTACACAAATACTAATGATTTTTATGTAATTCAGTTTTTTCATAGTGATTAAAATTCTACTGTTGGCGCTACGTTTGATCCTTCCACAGATTCAAAGTATGGCTGAACGTCAAAGCCGAAAAGTTTTGCAAATATAACTCCAGGAATTCTTTGCGCCCTTAGGTTGTAGTCTTTGATTGTTTCATTATATTTTTGTCTTTCAGTCGAAACTCTATTTTCTGTCCCTTCAAGTTGAACCAATAGGTCTTGCACCAGGTTTGATGATTTCAACTCTGGGTAATTTTCGGTAATAACCAAAAGTCTACCAAGTGCTGATTCAACTTGGTTTGTTGCGGCAACACGATCCTCTTGTGAGGCGTTTGCATTTGAGGCAACACCGGCGTATCGAGTTCGAGCATCAGCAATTTCGCCAAATACGGCTAACTCTTGCTTAATTGAACCTTTAATTGCGTTTACAAGGTTAGGAATCAAATCAAATCGTCTTTGATATTGGTTCTCTACCTGTGACCATTGAGCGGTATACGCCTCTCTTGATTTAACCAAAGTATTATATGAGCTAAAGCCCCAAAGCACGACAACGGCCAGGATGACTAAAGTGATTATTGTTGATTTTTTCATAGCTCTTATTTTAACACTTATCGCAGTTTTCACAAATGCCATGAACCGTGATGTCTGAAATTCTGTTTTTAGATTTAAGGTTTATTTTGTCTTGATTGATATGAATTGATTCTACCTTTCCGCAATCGTCGCAGATAAAATGATCGTGACCTTCTTCAGTGAGCTCATACATTACCTCTTTATCGAGATTAACTTTTTTAATAATTTTCTCAACCAACAGTTTTTCTACGTTTCTAAAAATAGTCGAATAATCTGCTTCCGGTAATGACTCATGAATCTGGGCGATACTCATCAAATGATTCTTGCCAAGCACATCTATTATTTTGTCTTTGTATACAGAGACTCTCATAATGTGAGTATATACCATATGCAAGTTGTTTTCCACAGGTGTATAATAACCACATGATGAATTCATATAGCTGGTATCAAACATTAGAAAAACCAACCTGGGCACCGCCCGCGAATGTGTTTGGTCCAGTATGGAGTTTCTTGTATGGATTGATTGCGATTTCGTTTGGATTTGTATTTGTTAAGGTGTTTCAAAAGAAATTGCCTAAGATTGTAGCTTTGCCATTTGTATTGAATTTAATTTTTAATGGAATTTATACGCCGTTACAATTTGGATTGAAAAGCAATGTATTGGCATCTATCGACATTTTACTCGTTTTAGGAACATTGATTTGGAGTATGGTTGTGATTTATAAATATCATAAGTGGGTAACGTATATCCAAATACCCTACCTGTTATGGGTAAGTTTTGCGACTGTGTTGCAGCTGACGATTACGTATTTAAACCTTTAGATAACTTCCTCCATCTCGCACATAGTGGCACGTATACCCTTTAGGAACTTTTATTAAATAGTCCTGGTGATATTCTTCTGCTTTGTAGATCTTAGACATGTCTAGTTTTTTGATTTCGGTCATAACTGGTCCCGGCCATCTTTCTGACTTGTTCACGATATCAATAAATTCTTTGGCCTCATTCATTTCGGTTTCGTCATTATAGAAAATAAGAGACTTGTACGATTCACCGATATCATTCCCTTGTCTGTTATATGTTGACGGGTCATGGATTTGGAAAAAGAAATCTAATAGGTTTTTAAAACTTGTTTCTTCATCGTTGTACTCAATCAGAACGGCTTCAGTATAGCCTTGGTGATTTTCATAGGTTGGATTATCCATTTGTCCACCAGCGTATACTACGTCAGTGTTAGTTACGCCTTTTTGTTTTCGGATTAAATCTTCCATTCCCCAGAAGCACCCTCCAGCTAATACTGTTTTTTTGATCATGAATACATTATATAGAAAAATCCGCGCAAAGTCTTTCGACGATGAGCGGGTAAGGTAAATGGATTTATCCAATCTGTGACCCTTCTTCAATATTAGGCGGAGTAATATCCCAAAAACCATTTGGCTGAACTCCCCTATCAGGTCGAGCAATTCGGCTAATTCTCTCGAGCTTTGGACGTATTACAACCCTTTTAGGCTCAACGACCGGCTCATTTTTGCGGGTAATGATCGCTTCGACAAGCAGCTGCATCAACGCCTTTGGATTGTCGATAGCCCAACGGGCATCATTGTTTGAAATTGCTTCAAGTAAATCTTGATTGTCCACGATTAACCTCGCGATTTTTTCGACTTGTATTTTACTGGCCATGTTTGTATTTTTTGAATCTTTAGCATAGGCACTGGATGAAAATCCAGTAATAACCTAACTGATTATTTGCATTCTAAAATATTAATACATCAAAATAAAACGACTGTCAATAACCTTACTTCTCGGCTGGAGTAAAATTCATACTGATAGAATTCACGCAATACCTGACATTCTTCCCGGTCATATTCTCACCTCTAAACACATGTCCCAAATGACCGCCGCAATTATTGCAAATAATCTCAACTCGTCTTCCATCTGCATCAGGAATTTCCTTCACTGCTCCATCAATCGCATTATCAAAACTTGGCCAGCCGCAATCAGATTCAAATTTATCTTCTGATTTATATAATGGCGCATCACACCTCTTGCATGTATAAATTCCAACATCTTTAAAGTTTACAAATTTGCCCTTAAAAGGCGCTTCTGTTTTTTTGTAGACGATAACATCTTCTTCTTCAAATGTAAGTTTATTCATGGTTTGATTATAGCATCTAAAATTGATATATTTAAGCAATGGAAAATACACCCGAAGCAACAAACAAGTATGAATCAGTAGAATCTAAGATTGAATTATTAACATCTTTAGCCGACGGGTTTGAACAAGACCTCCTTCCAGAATTAAAAGAATATTTAAGTAAAAGTAATATAATTTTTGCAAGTGAAGGAATGTATAACGATGAACAGCAAAGAACAGTGCTCATGGAAATAACGATGCAACTCTCATTGTTGTCAAAAAGATTGATTGACTTGTTAACTGAAAATCCAGACTTGATTCAGTCTATAGGACACTTAAACTCTCAAGTTAATATCGTTATCGATAACTTAAAAGCAGCTCCTGATGCTCGATATGCCACCGATGAGTTGGCCAGAGAGCTCGGAGGTATTGAAAATATTCCTGCAGGAAAACCAACCTATGAAGATACAAGAGACTCAGTGATTCGGCTGAAATCATTATTCAGAGGAGTTGGTATCGCGGTAAAACTTCTTAACGAATAACTTTCTCACCCTTAATAACAACTCCTTCTTCTTGAAGGAGTTTTATTTTCATCTTTTGATTTCGCTTTCCTTTGTATGTATATTCCCCCACTTTCATATCAGATCGAATAACTCGGTGACATGGAACTAATATAGGGTTTGGGTTTTTTCCAACAATTGTCGCGACTGCCCTAATCGCCGTTGGACTTCCCGATTTTTCAGCAAGTTGTTTATAGGTTAAAACATCCCCTTTTTTAATCTTGGCGATTTGTTCATAGACGTTTTCTTTTAAATCCTTAATCTTCATATAGCTTTATTATATCAAACTTTTAGTAGAACAAATTAACATACTCAACAATATACTTCACATTCGGACTTGGGCTATTTATCCAGATAAGAGGTTTTTTATCTTTATTAATCTTACTTTTTTCAATTGTATCTTTAATCCATTCAATTACCTGTTGCTTATCAATAGGATTTTCTTTATCTGTTAAATCGGGAAGTTCAATTTTTATATTACTTTTCCCCTCCTCATCTCTTGACACCGTTCTTGACAAGATCGTTGACAAAAGCTTGACATTTTTATTGGTAAATAAAATAATACAATTTTCCTTATTGATATCTTCCAATACTTTAAGTAAAGAATTTTGCGCTTGTACAGAAATGTCATCAAAAATCAAAACGCCTAATTTTCCATACTCCCCACTCATCTCAGATGACGTCTTTTGAAATTCATTTTGAAAATCTCGAACATCATCAATTGCAATGGTTTTATTTTTTACAACAACAATATCAGAATTCAAATCAAAAGCACTCATTATAAAATCAACCCGTTCATCAAAGGTTTTATTTGATTTAACTAACAGCGCTTCGCCTTTCTGTATCTCCATATTATCGTTTTGTTACTACCGCTTTCTTATATGCGTTTAAGTGATCGAGCGCCATACCTGTTCCCTTTACCACACAATACAGTGCGTCATCAGCAACTTTGGCCTTTACCCCTGTTCTTCTAAATACCAACTCACCCAAGTTTCTCAAAAGCGACGAACCTCCGGTCATTGTAATACCTTGATCAATAATGTCAGACGCAAGTTCGGGTGGTGTCTCTTGCAACACATCTTTTATGGCCTTAATCATATCTCTCAATTCTTTTGAAATGGCTTTTACGATTTCATTTGTCTTTAATTCAACAGGTCTTGGTAATCCTGTAATGTAATCTCGTCCTTTGATAGTTACAGACAATTCCTCCTCAACCGTTACGGCAGATCCAATTTTTATTTTAATTTCCTCAGCAGTTTTTTCACCAATTGCTAAGTTATAATTTTTCTTCACATAATCAATAATGGCTCCATCGATTCGAGTACCCGCACATTTAACTGATGAACATACCACGATTCCTCCAAGTGAAATAACGGCAACATCAGTTGTTCCTCCACCGATGTCAACAATCATGTTTCCACATGGGTCTTGGATAGAAATTCCAGCACCGATAGCGGCCAAGATCGGCTCTTTTACAACGTAGGCATTTTTAGCTCCAGCTCTTATGGCCGCCTCGATAACGGCACGTCTTTCAGTTGAAGTCACACCAGCCGGAACGGATATCATGACCTCAGGAGCGATCATGTTCCACTTTCCAAGCGCTTTATGGATAAAGTATCGTAACATGGCCTCAGTCACTCTATAGTCAGCAATAACGCCGTCTCTCATCGGACGATACGCGATAATCGAGTCAGGAGTCTTTCCTATCATGTCTTTTGCTTCAAGTCCTACAGCCAAGATCTGATTATCGCCTTCTGAAACAGCTACTACAGATGGCTCATTCAAAATAATCCCTCGGCCTGGTGCAAATACGAGTGTGTTAGCGGTTCCGAGATCAATACCGAGTTTTTTTGAGAATAAAGACATTTTTAACAATATATTATATAATTACGTGTATTAACCTAATATATCACAAAAAGACAAAAATATGAAAAAATTTCTAGAGGAATTTAAGACCTTCGCCGTTAAGGGAAATGTAATGGATTTGGCAGTTGCGGTAGTTGTTGGAGCAGCATTTGGAAAAATAGTGACATCGCTTGTGGATGACATCATCATGCCAACAGTTGGACTTTTGGGCAAAGCTGATTTTTCAAAATTTGTGGTATTTGGTCAAATAAAATTAGGAATGTTTATTAACAATATTGTGAACTTCTTTATTGTTGCCGTTTCAGTTTTTGTTGCGGTGAAGTTTGTAAACAGACTGACTCATTTGCATAAGAAAAAAGAGGAGGAGGCAGAAAAGAAAGAAACACCGGTTGTTATAAAATAAAGTAGCTAGGCAAATTTTGGCGCAAGTTGGTGTTTATATACCATATTGTCTTCAATGCCAGAAAGTCGTCCGTCAATAACATCGAATTTTTTATCGACAATTGAAAATCTTTGATTCATTTCTTTTCGTAGCGACGATATATCACTTTTAAATTCTGTCCGTAGTTCAGCCTTAGCTTCGTCAATCACCTCAAAAACTCTAGCGAAACCATCGAGGGTTGATTTTCTTAGTTCTTCGATTGAGTGTGTCAGTCTCTGATCTACTGCTTTCAACTCCAAAGCAGAATCTTGTATCAAATTATACAAATCTTCATTGGTTATTATTCTTTTTTGGTCTTTTTCTTGTATCATTACTCAAAATTATATTCCTCGGTTTAAGTTCGCGCAAATTTCTTTAGAACTGCAGTATACGTTTTTCTGCTGTCAATGGAAATTCCAAAAATAGATTGAAATATAATGTTTTATACCTTTATCACCTCATCGCTGACCTCTGGTTTATGGTGCTTAAAAACTTTATGAATGCTTAGCCAAAATACGATACACGATATCCAAGTTCCAACCGTAAAGGCAATGGCGATGCCTACCGCTGTCTTGTCAGAATAATATGCAAGCAAGATCATGAACACCGTTAAGAAGATATTTAATTGTGCGGGCTTATAGTTATTGTTTCGCGCATAATACACTCTCGTGATTAAAAGCTCGATACATTGCGGAATGAGAGACAGCGAGAAAATTCCAAAAGCCAAGGCAATAGTTTTGTATGCCGGAATATTTCCCAACAAAATAAGCACGATATAGTCTTTCAAAAACCAGATGGCAATTGTCGCCAATCCACAATACATGAAAATCTTTTTTGCGGTGTATCTGAATACATTCCAAAATTCAACCTCATTCCCTTCAGCATATCTTTTTGAAAATATAGGAAATGCCGCAACTACGAAACTCACACCAATAAGAGCCATTGGTACTGTTTGCAAATTATTGGCAAAGTTTAGGATTGAAGTGTTCCCGGCCGCCGACAATGATGCAAAACTATTGAAGAACAAGAATTCAATCTGAACCAATGAAAGTATGAATGCTCTTGGCAATGAGCTTAAAATAATATCTTTAACAATATGCAAATCGTCTTTCTGTATTTTCACAAACTTAGGCAAAAAATGATTGTTCTTCACAAATGGCACTTGAATTAATCCATGCAAAATACTTCCAAATAATATTCCATAAATTACACCCTTAATTCCATATACCGGGTACAAAAATACTAAACCAAGAATCGTTGAGAAATTGTAAATAAGTGGCGACAAAGAATACAGAAGAAATCGTTCTCTCATTTGTGTATATGATCCCAAAAGATTTGAAAGTCCAAGGAAAAATGGTTGCAGAAGTAATAGTCGAGAATATAAAATAATGTTATTTATTGTCGCTGCACTTTCAACTCCAGGAGCAACAATGGTTTTCACCAAGAACGGCATGAAGATGAGGAGAAGCAAAATTACAATCGACGAGAACACAAAAAACACAGAAAATAAAAGATTATAGACTTTCTTCATGCTGACATGATCGCCATTTTTATCATATTTTACCAAAAGCGGAATCAAGACTGTTACTGAAACCAAGGCGGTAAAGATGGCGAATAAAATATCCGGAATCTTAAAAGCATAATAATAACTGTCGAGCACGAGCCCTGCCCCAATCTGATTAGCAAACAATCTATCTCGAACCAGTGATAAGAGCTGACTTAAGAAAGTAAAAACTGCAATCATGATGGCAGTTTTTTGTATCGATTTCGACTTGAGCATTTCTATGAGTTTCATTGTGATTATTGTAGCAGATTGTGATGATTATTTCCTATATTTAAAGGGTTTGTTCAAAGTATAAAAACTTGCTTTTTATATTAAAATATGATATAATATAGTAGTTAAAACTACAAACACTCCAGCACTTACACAAATAAAAATGAAACAAAAAGTCAAAAACCTTCTGTCTACCTTTGGCGAAATGTGGAAAAATTCGAAAGAAGCAACTGACCTTGTCAGACAGTTCTCTCGTTTCCTCCCATTCCTCGCCTTCTCCGTTTCTATAGTTGGTGCCGTTCGAACTCTCGGACTGCTTACGTTTGTCGGATTTTTTTGGGGCTATGCTGAAAAGCAGGGCTTCGACGCAAGGAGGAACATCGTTATGGTGTTTTGGATTTATATCACGCTTATGGTGATCAGCACTTGCACAACAAACCTCCTGCGGGTGTATATGATCAAAAGAAAAAATGCCTTTGGCTACTTCATGGAAGATCATTTCACAAAACTGATTCACCAAAAACTCGTCAGTGTGGGCATAGCAACCCGCACCTCTGGTACGTTTAGCAAAATGTACAACAGAACGCATGCCAACGTACTCAAGAATGCAACGCTTGAATTTTTCCAATTCAAAGCAAAAGTAATCTCAATGGCCGTCGCGTTGTCAGTCACTATCGCGGCACTTGTATTCGTAAACATTTGGATGCTGCTCTGCATCTCGCTTGTTGCGGTATTTTCAGTCAAGATGAGAGTTAGGAGGTATCGTCGTTTCTATGACAACACCAATGAACGTAACAGGTTACGCAATCGAACCGGAGAATATGAATCCGTTATAACAAGACGTGATTCATACATTCAAAATTTCTTTTTTGGAACCATCCCCTACTTTACTGGTCAGTTTTCCAAAAAACGATCTGAGTTCCGACACAAGAATGATCAGGAAAGTATTGATGACGCCAAGAATGATGTGTTCGTTTCGTTAATGCGAATCCTGCCTGTTTTGGTATTCGGCTTTTCCGTATATCACTACGTTCAAAAAGCCGATGTCCAAAGTATTCTTATTCTGCTGGGATGTTACAAGTCAATGGAAAATGCAATCATCACATTCTTTCGCCTTTACAGCGATTATGATGAAGAGTTGTATCAATTCAGGGACTGGAAAACGTTCCTTGCATTTTCCGGCATGGACGAATCAAACTGCAAGGATTATTCTCCCCAGAATATTCCCGAGATACAGCTTGATCATGTTACATTCACATACCCCGAAGTGACAGCTCCGGCACTTGTTGACGTAAGCCTGATTATCCCCCCAGCTCAGAGCATTGCTCTGATTGGAAATAACGGTAGCGGAAAAAGTACACTCATCAGCCTGCTGACTAAAGTCCGCATTCCCCAACAAGGAGATGTGTACTTTGATTCAGTATCAACGAAAACCATCACGCAAATCAGCATTGCAAAGTTTGTTTGTTGGATTGCAGGAAACTGCGATCTCCTCGAACTACCTTTGTACGAATCTGTTTGCGGATGCTCGCTCGAAACGGTTGATTGGGGCCGACTGAATAAGGCGGCAGAAATTACCGGTGCAAACTTGTACATTTCAAAACTGCCTCATGGGTGGCACACGTCACTCGACACGACCGATGAACACCATACTGAAGGTTTTTCTGACGGACAAAAACAGCGCCTCAATTTGACCGCTGCTCTGTACCGAGCATTAGATCCTGAAGTACAGGTTGTTATCTTTGATGAGCCAATGGCTCATTGCGATTCCGATATCAAGACACTGTTCTACCAATCCATTCAAAAACTTGGTAAAACAGTCATAGCAGCAATACATGATCCGAGCTACTTGCACCTGTTTGAGCGTGTGATCAAGATCGAAAACGGACGAATTGTTTCAGACATCAAATAAACTGACATGTTCCCATGTCGACAGGGTACCTCTTCCGAGGTGCCCTGTTTTTATTTGACAAAATATTAAAAACAAGATAAAAATAACTTGTCCTCCAAACAGACAATCGCTGTACTTCATACAGAATGTACAGAGGAAAGTCCGAACATGTGCTTTGAAAAAAGCAGGCTTGTAGCGGGTAATCCCCGTCTTCGGCAACGGAGAGATGCGAACAGTGACGTGTGTGATTGAAAATTCACACAGACCTACACGAGGTTAATCGTACTATCAGTGTTGTAAAAATAGTACGAATGAAACGGCTAAATTCTTACATACATGCAAGGCCGTGTGCGCTTTATGCGTAAGTGCCGCTCGAGGTGATGAGCAATCATCATCCCAGATAAATGGTTGTCGTCAATTTATTGATACAGAATTCGGCTTATCGTTTGAAGGATAACCAAAAAACTAACTCTAATCGGTTGGTTTTTTTGTTTTCCGAATGGAGTAAACAAATTTTCATGATAGAATATATTCATATGCAAAAATTCATTTTAATATCACTCATACTTGGATTGGCGTTCTTCTTATACCTGCTGCAAACCGGACAAATCGATGGAACAACTTTCAATATCTCAAAACTTCAAGGCGCGACTGAATTTGAAATCAGAAAGAGCGAAGAAAACCCAACAGCAAAATCTTCTGACATTTACGCCATAGTTAACGGACAAGAACATAAGATATTCACCTTTGCCGGTGATGATTTCAAAAAGCTTATCAAGGCAGAATATGCACTGGAAAAATATCAGGTTCCTTTTGATGCAACTGATGCAATAACGGGAACATGGATTGGCAGTCGATACGTTTTTTATATTATCGAAAAGGAAAATCCTGAAACTAATAAAAAAGTATATCAGATATATAAAACAGAATACCCTACGGACGATATCAGTAAACTTAATTTTTACTTGATAAAATCTGTAGAGCAGTCTGATACGGACAATTCGTTTGAGGTGAAATATTAGAACAATGAATCAACAGCGTTTTTAACGTCTGTTCCTTCTGCCTTCCCTTTCAAATCTTTCATAATCTCAGCCATCAGCTTTCCTTTGTCTTTTGCGTCAGTGATTCCAAGCTCAGCTTTTTTTGCTTCAACTATTTTTGCAACTTCGTCAGCCGCCATCATTTGAGGAAGATATACTTCAAGGTATGACAATTCAGTTTTTTCATCAGCTGCAAGATCCTCTCTTCCGCCTGTTGTAAATTGCTCGATTGAATCTTTTCTTTGTTTTACTTGTCTTCTGATAAGTGCCAGAGTTTCTTCATCAGTCAATTCGCCTGCAGGAGTTCTTCCTTTGTCTACGAGGTCATTTGTTATCGCAGATGAAAGACCGCGAAGCACGCTTAGTTTAACAGCGTCTTTAGCCATCATCGCTTCTTTGATTTGATTTTTGATTTGTTGTTGTAGAGTTTCCATGAGGTTGATTATATATGAGTTTGTGCGTTTGGGCGAATTTGACTATATGTTTTTATAATTGTATTATATTTGGGTATGAACCCAAAACCACAAACCGATACAGGAATTCATGTTTCCCTTTTTCCAGAACCAATCATCTTCAGTGCATCAGTAAGACATCCCGTTTTTCCGTGGAATATCCATCACCTACGATCAGTTTGGGCAATGCCCGTGCTTGATAAAATAAATTCAGATCGAATCATGCCCGAATACATCGACAAGCGAACAGGCAAATCATTCGAAAACAAAAGCTGTGTTGAGCGCTATTTGGGCAAAAATATCGCCACCCCATGGTATGCCAATGAAGGCTATCATCAGGAACTGAAAACATCATTCGTTACAGCAATTTGCCGGCGCTGTGGATATGTCGGAGGAGGCAGTGCGCCTGTTACATTTCATGGACCGCTTACTTTGATTACCCAACCCGTAAGCGTCATTGCAAAAATTGCCTGCCCCGGTTGCACCCACCTCGTTTCCGCCGATATCAACACGGAGCCAACCGCAGAATCAGCAACAAACAATATTTGTGATTGGTAACAAGAATCAACCAAACCCCTAACCGAAGTCGGCATTACAACCCGGCTTCTTTTTTATTGTATGAAAAAACCTCGAGGTAATCGAGGTTTTCATTTTGCTATTCAGTCGCCGCTTCCAAATCTTTTCTTGTAGAATCCATATTCATCTCATCCATAGCCGGTGCCAGCGAAGTAAGCGTATCTTCCAATTCCTGCATTTCACTTTCTACAAACTGTAGGTCATTTGCAATCTCTGTTGCGATCGCCTTAATTCCGTCATTTGCCTCATTTTCCATATCGATAATCTCCTTCTTCTGATCGTCTGATAATATATCCGCCATATTCTCATCAATATCTTCCTGAATTATATCTTTAATCTGATCGATAATTTCCGGCGTAAGCTCATTGTCATTGATCAATGCAAATATTTGATCTTTTCTCGCATCTAATATCTGACTGTCTTGTATTTTGGCTGTCAGGTCTTGTTTGTTATTCATATATATTGATTAATTATATTGTTTGTAATAATGCTATAGTGGCTGCCACATTGTTTGCCTTTTCTCTGTGTCTCTCTTCAATTGCTCTAAGAATGGCAATTATGAAATTATTTTTTCTTGTTCTGAATCCACTTTTTATCTCTCTCGTTTTTAAGCGACCGGCTTCAATAGTATCAACCCCAAACTGCTTCAGTGACTCATATTGATCAACAACACTGTCTTTTAACGATGTAACGCTTTCCACCGTCTTATCTTTTGCAAATTTCGCCTTGGCTTCAGCTACCGCAACTTTCTTTTGAACAAATGATTCGAGTTGATTTGTTTTTTGTACATAAAAATCCCCAGCCTTTTCATACCCTGCAGAAATATATGCATCGGGTGCGATGGCAACATTTATTGCGGCGTTTCTAGCTTTTCCAAAAAAATTCATTATACCAGAACCAACAGACGATGCTTTGGTAAGCAGTGCATCTTTTGAATTTTTGAAAAAATTTCCAAGAGCCTCTCTTCTTTGCCCGGCAATCTCAGCCGCTGATGAAGGTGATGTTTCAAGATTTTCTGAAGTATTGGCAGACGCCTCAACGGGAGCCTCAGTCGATATTTCGCTTGATGTCTCAGCCGCCACGCTTTTCGGTAATTCAGCTGTTGCATCAGTGCTTTCCTGGTCAAAATAATATCCAGGCGGATATGCTCTTCCGGCTTCTGTTGGGTTTATAGGATTTTCATTTTTTGGTGGCATGTATTTATATATAATTAAGTTATTTTGTAATGCATTAATTATATATGAAAAAATTATGAAATCCCACCTCTCAGTCTCATATCCATCAGCACATGCTCCTGATCTCCATAGTAATCTGGAAGAATAGCTCGAATCTTAAATCCCAACTCCTCATACATCTCTCTTGCCTTCCAATGCGTTCCCGTCTCAAGCTTGATTACATGACACTCTTTCCGTCTCGCATTTTCAATAATATGCTTCATCAAGTCTCTTCCCAAATCTTCTATATTCTCAGTTTTCTTAAATACGACTGAAACGATAGTGGCAACACCCATATTTGTTTCCAAAACAGCATATCCCATAATTTTGTTTTCAACCTCTTCCCGTACGACATAGATAAATCGCTTTTTAGAATATAATCGAGTAACTTCACCAAAATGTTCCGTATCAACCAAATCCCATTCAGTCGTTAAAAATTCCTTCAGAACTTTTGGATTCTTCTGTAAATCAAACTCCTCTATGATTATGTCTATAACTTTTTTATCGTTCATGGGAATTATTATATAACAAAACTGATAATTTTACCCTTAACGTAAATGGTCTTCTTAATCACGACCCCTTCAAGGTGAGATTTTACAATCTGTTTCGCCTCTTCCACTATCTCCACTTCTGATTTTGCAAGATCTATTTCGATGGCACCACGAAGCTTTCCGTTAATCTGTATTCCGACCTTAACAGTGTCCTCTACTATTTTTGATTCATCATATACCGGCCAGCTTGAAATATTTACAGAATTCTTGTTTGCAAACATTGTCCAAATCTCATCAGAGATATGTGGTGCAAAAGGAGCCAGCAATTTTATAAAATCAATAAAATCTTTTTGATTGATTCCTCCTTCCTTTTGATTAACTTCTTCAAAATCATTTAATAGAATCATGAGCGATGATACTGCCGTATTAAATGCAAAGCTGTCAATGTCATCTGTAACTTTCTTAATTGTCTTTTGAATTTTCGAAACTAAAGATGCGTCAGTTTTAATCTTTTTATTCTTCTTGTTTTTCTCTTCAACTACCTGTGACAATCTCCATACACGATCGATGAATCTTCGTGTTCCGATAATGCCATCTGTTGACCAAGGCAATTGCGAATCAAATGGTCCAAGGAACATTTCATACATTCGAAAGGCGTCAGCTCCGTATGTGTTAATACAGTCATCCGGATTTACAACATTTCCCCATCTCTTACTCATCTTTTGATTATCATCACCTAAGATCATGCCTTGATTTCTCAACGCCTTAAACGGCTCTTCCGTTACGGTCAATCCGATATCAAACAAGAACTTATGCCAGAAACGAGAATATAATAAGTGTCCTGTCGTGTGTTCCCGCCCGCCAACATACATATCAACTTGCTGCCAATAATCAATCGCTTTTTTTCCAACCGCTGCCGTCTTATTATGTGCATCCATGTATCTCAAAAAATACCATGAAGATCCAGCCCACCCTGGCATCGTATTTGTCTCATAGCCTTCTTTTACCCACGACCTGATTCCGGCCAATGGTGATTCTCCCGTTCCAATCGGTTCATATGAGCTTACTTTTGGCAACTTTAAAGGCAATTCTTTTTCGGTCAATGGAATAATTTTTCCATCTTTGTGACGTAAAGGAATTGGCTCGCCCCAATATCGTTGTCGTGCAAAAACGGCATCTCGGATTTTATATTTATATACCTTTTTTAAACCAAGTCTTTTCTCAATGCTTTCAACACTTTCAACCTTGGTTTCTTTAATCACTATGTCATATATCGAAGCAAAATCAGCATCGCGCTCATCCATGTCCGGTACTCCCATAACTGCTCCAAAGCCATAGTCTGATAATACGTAGTTCGTTACATATATTGGAAGCTTTGCTTTTGTATCAGGATGAATTGCGTATGTGCCTTCAACAAGAATTCCCCTTTTTACCTTAATATCCTTTTCATCATCTCCCCAACCTTTAGTCTGATGAATTATTTTTTCAAACTTTTCAGCATTCTTAAGCATTAAGTCATGATCTTTAGAAATAGCCAAAAAAGTTACGCCTGACAGTGTGTCGATTCGCGTAGTAAATATTTTTATTTCCTTAACCTCGCCTGATTCACCTTCAAGGCTAAAAGCGAACTCATGTCCAAAACTCTTTCCAATCCAGTTTTTTTGAACAGTCTTGATTGACTCATCAAAATCAACTTCGTCCAACCCTGAAATCAAACGATCAGCATAATCAGTAATTCTTAAAAACCATTGACGCATTAATTTCTTCACCACCGGATATCCACCTCTTTCTGATTTTCCGTCAATCACTTCGTCATTAGCCAACACGGTTCCCAACTCTTCACACCAATTTACTTCAGAAAAACCTTCGTAGGCTAATCGGTACTTCATCAATTCTTTTTCCTTCTCTTCATCTGACAAATGAGAGAATTTTCCTTCAAGCTCAGAAATAGGTTTTGCCTTTCCTGCTTTGTGGTCATAATAATGATTATATAATTTCAAAAAGATCCACTGAGTCCACTTGTAAAAATCTTCATCAGTAGTATTTATTTTTCGAGACCAATCATATGACAATCCTATCAACCCAAGTTGCTTTTCAAATGTTTTCACATTTCGAACCACAGCCTCCCGTGGATGAACATTGTTTTGAATCGCATATTGCTCAGCCGGAAGCCCAAAAGCATCATATCCCATCGGATGAAGCACATTAAATCCCTGCATTCTCTTTAGTCTGGCATACACGTCCGCACCGATATACCCCCTTGGGTGTCCCACATGCAAACCAGCCCCTGACGGGTATGGAAACATAGATAATACATACTTTTTAGGCTTTTTGCTGGTATTTGAGGCTTGGTATATTTCCGACTTCTCCCATGCCTTCTGCCATTTGGCATCTATCTTCTTATGGTTGAAAAACTGTTTATCTTGATTCATAATATTGTAAATATATCATAAACATGCTACTATATGCGAATATGTCATTAAACGTATCAATCAACAAAAATCAAAGCGAATCTCCTTCTTCAGTATTGAGACGTTTTACAAAAAAAATGCAAGAGTGGGGCGGACTAAATAAGTCTCGAAGCAAAAGATATGCGGAAAGAAGTCTTTCATATTACAAGATGAAAAAAGAGGCTCTAAAGAAAATCAGAAACAACGAAACTCGTTTGGCTGATATCAAGATGGGTAAATATTTCAACGCTACTCCAACAGGTAAGAAGAAATAATTCTATACATACTATGAGATATATCCTAGATGAAGAAAATCTAAACATATCCTACTCTGTCAAAAAAGCACCAAAAATTAATGGTGTTTTTTTGCGTACCGTTAAAAATGAAATCCTGGGAAAGAACTATGACTTGAATATGTACTTTGTCGGTGAAAAAATGATCAAATCCGTCAATCAACAATACCGAAAAAAAGATTATGTAACAGACATCCTCTCATTCCCTTTCCTGGATGACAATTTTGGAGAAATCTACCTCTGCATGAATAAGGTTGAACAGAAAGCGAAGGCATTTAATACAACAACCGAAAACTATCTGAACTATCTTTTTGTACACGGGATGACTCACCTGTTAGGACATGATCACGGTGACACTATGGACAAACTTGAGAAGAAATTCACAAAAAAACTTAACATTTTCTATCCTTACTAGTATACTATACTGTAATGAAGAAAAATGATTCCGATGTAATACTAATCGAAGTGGCCACAACAACGCTACGTTTGGTGATTATTAACAAGGAATCACAAAAAATCGTTGCCACATCAAGCGTTCCGATCGACTATATCAAGCGCGGTATCGTAAAGGATGTTGATGCCCTCACCAAGAGCATCCGAACGCTCATTTCCCAGACTAACAAAAATTATTTGAATAACATCAAGAAAGTTGTTATCGCTCTTTCGGGCGCTGCCCTTTCAAGTATCTCATCAGCGGCTGAAATCAGAATCAATAACAAGAATCATGTTGTTGATGAAGCTATTATTGAAGAAATTTTCAGGCGTGTTGAAAGCAAAATCCCTGAAAACATTTCCCAAAACAAAAAGATCATCCAGCTTATTCCTCAAAAGTATAAGATTGACGGAAAGAGTATAAATACGAATAAACCCTCAGGTTTGTCAGGCAGTGTTTTTGAACTTCAAGCATTGTGTATTTTTACAACAAAGCAGCATTTAGAAAACATTCTTTTAGCATGTGAAGATAACAACCTTATCGTGGAAGATGTCATTGTGGCTGAGTATGCCTATTCCAAAAACCAAGTAAATGAAGCCGACAGATTAGCCGGTGTATGTATCGTAAATATCGGTGGTGATACGACAACGGTTATAACGTATGAGGACAATGTGCCCATCCTGCTTGAAGTTATACCAATCGGTTCAGAAGACATAAGTCGTGACCTGGCTTTAGGGTTAAAGATTTCTTTGCAGCAAGCTAAAGACATAAAGCTGAATCCTGACGCAGAGCTTCACAAATTGGCCTCAGAACTAACTGAGGTTTTCATAAACAGACAGCGAGCCAATATTCGTCGCGATCAAAGAGATAAGGCTTTTTTCCTATCATTACAAGAAAAATATCATGAAGTTATTTATGCGCGAATCATCGACATCTTCGAATTGATTCAAAAGCATTTGAAAAAGATTGGCAAAGACAGACTGCTTCCTGCCGGAATTATTATTCACGGCGGCGGATCAATGATGAAAGATATTTCCATTATCTCAAAAGAAATATTGCACCTCCCTACTCAGATACGAAATGATTCAGTATGCAGCAAAGATTTGCTCAAATTCAAACAGGGACAAAACATCTGCGTTGAAAATGGCGATACGATGAGTATTTACGCGACAGGTTTGTTTTATCTGGATCAAGATGAAAGTGAATACTATTCAAATAAAGGAACAAAAGGTTTTTCTTTGATTGCTAAGAATGCATTTGGCTGGTTAAAGCAGTTTTTGCCGTAATACTGCAAAATACCCGTTAAAATCACAACACAGAATACATACCGTGTTAAATTGGCAGGCTTGAACTTGCGTGATATAATCCTAAATCATGGCACAAGTAAAAACAGACATACAAACATTTGCAAGAATAGAGGTAGTTGGAGTTGGTGGATCAGGAAAAAACGCTACAAACCACATGATTAACTCAAAAGTTAAGGGTGTGGACTTTTTGGCTATAAACACTGATGCCCAAGATCTAAACAACTCTTTAGCTACTAAGAGAATCCATATCGGAAAGAACCTGACAAAAGGTCTTGGTGCAGGTATGAATCCTGAAGTTGGACGAAATGCAGCTGAGGAAACTCGCGCAGAAATCCAAGAGGCTCTTAAAAATGCTGACATGGTTTTTGTTGCTGGAGGACTAGGAGGAGGAACAGGATCAGGTGCATCACCTATCGTTGCAAAGATTGCAAAAGAAATGGGTGCACTTACTATTGGTGTAGTTACAAAACCTTTCATGTTTGAAGGACAAAGAAGAATGAGATTAGCCGAGGAAGCTCTTGGAGAGCTTTCAAAATCAGTTGACGCACTTATCGTTGTTCCTAACGACAAATTGATGGGAGCTATTTCAAAAGATACAACTGCAAAGGATGCCTTCGCATTGTCTGATGAAGTTCTAAAGCAAGCTGTAGAAGGTATTTCAGAATTGATCACAACACCTGGATCAGTCGGTAACATCGACTTTGCCGATATTAGAGCCGTTCTAGAAAACGCCGGATCAGCACTTATGGGAATCGGTACCGGAACTGGTGAAAACAGAGCTGTTGATGCCGCGAAAGCCGCCATCTCATCTCCACTAATTGATGTTTCAATTCACGGAGCTAAAGGAGTACTCTTCTCTATTGCAGGATCAGACGATCTTACAATGTTTGAGATTTCAGAGGCTGCACGAGTTATCACTGAGTCAGTTGACCCTGATGCTAAAATTATCTTCGGTACAGTTAAAGATGAGAAACTAAAGAAGAATGAAGTAAGAATTACGGTTGTTGCAGCCAACTTCCCTGACAAGCTAACAGCAGTTCGAAATATCTTCAGAGACAGAGAAAATATGGTTCAGGAGAGTATTTCAACACAAGAAGAAGTACGACCTTCAGCTCCAACTGGAAAAATCTTCAACTCAATTTCAATAAATAGAAAAGAAGAGCCTGAAGTAACAGAAGACAATTCAAACGTTATGAGACCTGCAGCGCCTGGAGATGACGAAGATGATTGGTCAGCGGTACCCGCATTCCTGAGACGGTCAAAAAATAGATAATTACGACACAAAAACACATCTTGAACAGCGAGGTGTGTTTTGTTTTATGATATAATGTAAACCTATGTCACAAGAAAACACCTACGATTTAGTAATTATCGGTGGCGGACCAGCCGGTTCTGCTGCTGCAGTATATGCCGCTCGAAAGAAAATAAAGTCAGCAATTTTGACACCAGAGTTCGGCGGTCAAAGTGTTGTTTCTGATGATATCCAAAACTGGATCGGAACGCCGCATATCTCCGGATATGATCTGGGAAAATCTCTAGAGAAGCATGTGAAGGAATATCAGGGAGATATTTTGAATGTGGTTAAGGGATATGTCGCTTCAGTTGAAAAAAACAATGACCAGACATTTACCATAAAAACCAGCAAGGATGTCATAATGACAGCCAAAGCTGTTTTGGTTACGACCGGAAGCGTACGAAGAAAATTGGATGCAAAAAATGCTGATGTATTCGAACATAAAGGAGTTACCTATTGTGCCTCATGTGACGGTCCGGTATTTGCCAATAAAAATGTGGTTGTGATTGGAGGTGGAAATGCTGCCTTTGAATCAGCACTGCAACTAGCTGCGTATTGTACAAAAGTATATCTATTGAACAGAACAGATAGCTATAGAGCGGACGAGATTACGGTTGATAAGGTAAAGAAAAATGACAAGATTGAGATTATTAATAATGCCGTAGTAGATGAAGTGTTGGGAGATAAGTTTGTAAATGGTTTGGTATATAACCACGGTATAAGACTTGATGTAGAAGGTATTTTTGTTGAGATTGGGCAAATGCCAAATACGAGCTATATTAACTTCGTAGACAAGAATTCTGCCGGGAACATTGTAGTTGACCCTCGAACGCAAAAGACCTCTGTAGAGGGCGTGTGGGCTGCTGGGGACTGTACTGATGGGTTGTATCACCAAAATAATATCGCTGTTGGTGATGCAGTAAAGGCGTTGGAGAGTTTGTATATTTGGTTGCAAGGCTAAATTTATTTTATGAATAAGATCATCCGCAAAAAGAGCCATCTAGGATAGCTCTTTTTGAGGACTTCTGATCGAAATGAGTAAAATAAATTTTTATTCTAATTCCTCTAAAGCAATCACTTCAAACACAGGTTCCTCATACGGATGGACATGTTTTGCTTTTTCGATAGCTTCCTTTACCCTGCTTCGTTCAACTAAAAATTCAATCTTTTCCTCATCAACTTCTTCGTATTTTCCCGGCTCACCCACTGATGGATCAGCATTTTCATTTGATCGAAATCGACCTATTCCTTTAATAGAAAATGAACAGTGATCATAGTCACCTTTTTTACCTATTCCCATATCTCCCAATGTTTTTCGTATGAGGTCGGCATGAGTAACCGGAACGAATATTACCAGTTTTACGTTTGATGACATGATGTTATTTATTTTTAAAATACTCATCTAGCACTTTTTTGGCATCATCCAAATCCACATAATTAAAAACAGTCAGATTCTTATTTCCAGTTAACATGGCTGACAGCCTCTTTCCTTCTTGCTCTCTATAGAGACAAACAATTGGCTTCTTGCCATCTGCCCAGCCTATTTCATAGCCAACTCCCAAACTTGTTTGAGTCACCTCAGCGACAACGATATCAGCCTCTTTTACCCATTCCATATCTCTTTCATAGATATATTCATCGGTGATTCCACCCTCACCCATTGATGTTAAGCTAGCTGATCCGATGTGTTCTGTAAGCACTTGCCCATAATTTTGTAAATGAGAAATGATATCCATATAGATTTGTCTATCATCTCGACCTCCACGTATTGATCCTGCAAAATATATTTTCATATATCCATTATACCAAAAAATCACCTTTTAGGTGACTTTTCTTTTTCTTATTTCTTTCTTCTTTCTACGTATTCTCCTGTCTCCGTATTGATAGTGAGGATGTCTCCTGGTTCGATGAACATCGGTGCTAGAATCGTTGTTCCAGTCGACAATGTCACCAACTTATTTCCACCCTTAGCCGTATCCCCTCGCACTGCAGGTGGAGCTTCAGTAACTTCTAGGTCAACTTTAATTGGAAGCTTAACTCCGATTGGTACTTCTCCAAAATATTTAACATCAAGAACTGCATTTGGAAGAATGTATTTTGTTGAATCACCCAATAGTTCTTCTTTCAACATGAATCTGTTTGAAGCGTTATCCTCTGAACAGAACCACCACTCCCCTTTATTTGTAAAAAGATATTTCACTTTCTTAACTTCTATCTCAGCTTCTTCAACCTTATCAGTTGCTTGGAATGAGACCTCAATAGTTCGTCCAGAAAGCAGGTTTCGCATTTTAACAGCGTTTACAGGCTTTCTCATTTGCTTGCGGAATACGTGATAATCCAATACCTCGTACGGTTCATCATCGTGAATAATTGTTTTTCTTGTAACGATTTCGTTATATTCGAGCATTGACATAGGTATATACTATAAGCTTTTTTTAGGAGATTTGCAAGATTAAGATTACTTCATATTCGCGATAAACGCCCTCGTTATAGGTCCGAAGAATCCGACCGCCGGGCTGATCCCGTTGGCTTTTTGGAACCGCGCCAAGGCGGCCCGAGTCGCAGATCCGAAGAACGTCGTCTCCTTTCCTGCCGAGCCGGCACCTTTTGTGGAAACGGTAAAACCTTTCAGGTTGAGATATTCCTGTAATCTCTTAATATCAATTCCAACCATTCCAGAGCTTAAATTTTTTGTAAATGATACACTTGTCGAAATTGGTGTCGTCACAACAGGGACCGCTGTTTGCAACGGACCTCCCAAGCTTTGTGGCACTGCTGCATAGCCTCCTGATGAGCCGGCTGATATATATTGCTTTGGCGCCTCTGAAGTTACAGGTTCCGGCTCAACAGGAAGATATTTTTCAAAGTGAACGGTCCAGTTATATAAATTATCTGAAAACCCATTATTGTCTGAATCATACTGAGACAAAGCAGGATCACTATCGCGCAAGTTTCCTCTTGGGCCAGTTGTCGGACCTCCTGCCCCCGAAACTCCAGTTCCTACTGCGTATGCTATTTTTTTATTGTCCCCGGTGGGCACATCAGCTAATGTGATTCTCACAGTCGAACTTCCGGTAACGGTAACCGATGAAATTGTCGTTGAAGTCGCGCTATCAGAATATACAAATCCATAATTTCCAGGGTCAGAAACTAGAGTTGTGTCAAGAACCAGACTGCCCACATTCCCTTTAAATTGAATATCAATATCCCGGCCAGTCAACGTCACCGATTCAGGACTTAACGGAGTCCAAGTTCCGCCTTGAACAACCACCTTGTTCCACGCCTTTGCATAATATTCACCGAGCTTTCGATAACTCGTATTTACAAGGTGAACGCCATCTGAATGTTGAAGGAAATACTTTGGTCCAACTAGAATATGTTTTGTGGGATTCGCTTCAGATGCAGCGATCATGGCATATCCAGATCTGGTAAACACACCGAATGATGACGCTTGCGTATGGAACATTGGGATAGTACTGCTTTGGCCTGTAATCGCTTTAATATCATTTTCATAATCTGCTTGCCATTGTTCAATGTCATTCTGATATTCAAACGAACCCGTGTCAGCCTCTCCGTGAACAACAACTATTCCAGGAACAACAAAGCCTTGGTTATATCGAGGACTCAATCTCTTGGCATTAACCAGTGAGGTCATTGAGTTATTGTATTGAGTAGTTCCTTTCTTAAGTGTGGCATATCCAGCCGATCCCAATCCCCAGTTAGCTATCATTAAATCCTGACTTGAATCTCCTGGACTCGTAGCTCTTGTACTGCTTGATACAAGATTTGTAAAGGCTGAACCAAGCGTCTCAAGGCTGGCCTCAACCAAAGGTCCAAGTGCCATCTGATTTGGAATGGTTGGCATAGTCGTTGCACCAATAAACATTTTGTTAGAATACAATTGCGTTGAGGTACTTAATGCCGGTGCCCCACCTGAACCACTGGCCAAACTTTGGCCGATTATGAAAGCAAATTTCATCGGTGCCGCTTTAGGAACAATACGACCCAAACTTATTTGCAATTGTTCAACGTCAGCCGCATAGCTGGCAGCCTCAACATCTGACATAAGTCCATTGTCTATTGAATAGAAAAATCCCGTGCCATCAAGCGAGCCCGTAACGGTTGATCCTGAAGCTGAAATTGTACGATTACCTGCAAATACGGTTATTTCTGAACTTCTGGTTGTAGTCCCGGCAGCAGCTGTTGATGTCGAAATCGAGGTTCCGTTAAGGAAATATTTTAACATAGTCGGAGATTGCCTTCTTCCGTGATAAAAACCGTCCGCACCTGTCCTCATGGTCATCCCTGCATTAACTGTCCCACCTAAATACAACGTACCAGCAGAACTCATATTGACAAATGGAGTGGCAACATTATCCAAACCCATAAGAAGTCTTTGCTTTGTCGTGCCAGCACTCGGGCTTCCCAACCAAAACGCCATACCACCAACACTATCAGTCATGGTATTGTAATTTATCTTTGTGTTGAGCCATTTGTACGGGGCCGTACTTGTACCGACCAATCCACCCGTTGGCGAATAATCAGCTTCAACAAAGTTTCTGTTTTCTACCGTAGTACTAGCATTAAGCGGATATTTAAGCTTTACCAAAGCAGCGGCAAGATTATTTCCGGCAAGAGGGCCCACGTCAAC
>Ga0247807_10000484_pt1 | contig 24689 bp, 23 predicted proteins | sample UWRJL074202C1_FD_179931 | JGI IMG/M metagenome (GOLD analysis project Ga0247807, IMG submission 179931) | Plant litter microbial communities from Arlington Agricultural Research Station in Wisconsin, United States - UWRJ-L074-202C-1 | ecosystem: Environmental > Terrestrial > Plant litter >...
CTCGTCCGGGCTGCTCGTGCTCTGCATCGTCGTCGCGCTCACGTGCATGATCCTGCCGTTGTGGCTGCGCATTCCGATCTCCTTCGCGTGGTCTACTCCGGGTGCCGCCCTACTGCTTGCTGCGGGTTCAACTGGCACCTTCACGTTCTCGGATGTTGTCGGCGCCTTCATCGTGTGCGGCATTCTGATCGTGCTCTGCGGTCTGTGGCCGGCGCTCGGGCGCTCGATTACTCGCATCCCGAAGCCGCTCGCGAGCGCCATGCTCGCCGGCATCCTGTTTCCCATCTGCGTCGCGCCCTTCACGGCGATCGCTAACCCTGATATCGCTCTCTACGCGCTGCCCATTGTCGCGACCTGGCTCATCCTCTTAAGGCTTGCTCCTCGATGGGCGGTTCCTGCGGCGATGGTCGTCGCGATCGCGGCCATCCTCATCTACGCGGGCACCGACTGGCTTCAGGATGCGCGGGTTGCCCCGCACCTCGAGTTCGTCGCGCCAACCATCGCGCCCTCGGTCATCCTGAGTATTGGACTGCCGCTGTTCATCGTCACGATGGCCGGACAAAACGTGCCGGGCATCGTTGTCATGTCGACGTTCGGGTACGCGGTCCCGCCGCGCGCGGCGCTCGTGAGCTCGGGCGCGGCCTCGGCGGCCGGCGCCCTGTTCGGCGGGCACGTCATCAATCTCGCGGCGATCACCGCGGCGCTCATGGCGAGCCCCGAAGCTCATCCTGACAAGGACAAACGCTGGGTAGCGACGTTCACTTCGGGCGTCGTCTACCTGTTCCTCGGGCTGGGAGCCGGTCTCGCTGTCGCACTCGTGACGACGGCCCCTCCCATTCTGATCACCGCCGTCGCGGGACTCGCTGTGCTCGGCGCACTCATTACGGGAATCGCCGGTGCACTCGAAGATGCGAAGCATCGGGTTGCCGCGATCGTGACTTTTCTTGTGGTGGCCTCCGGCGTTGTCATCATGAACATCGGTTCCGCGTTCTGGGGACTCATCATCGGCGGGATCGTCATGGCCTGGCTGAGCTGGAGTCGGAGGCCGCGAGTACCGTCGGAGCATGCCTCAGAAGACCCCGCTCCCGTTCAGGATTGATGTTTCCGACGAGACCCTCAATGACCTGACAGCTCGACTCCGCAACACCCGCTTCCCTTCGACCGAGACGCCTGGGGACGCGGGAATCTCGCCCGACCGTCTGCGCGAGATCGTGGACCATTGGCTGCATCGCTACGACTGGCGCGAGCACGAAGCGCGACTGAACCGATATCCCCAATTCACGGTGGATATCAAGGGAGCGACCGTCCACTTTGTGCACATCCGATCGTCGCGACCGGACGCTCGCGCGATTGTGTTGTCGCACGGGTGGCCGTACTCGTTTGCCGAGATGCTGCAGCTTGCCGATCAGCTGACCGAGTTCGACGTGGTGATTCCTTCCTTGCCTGGCTACGTGTTCTCTTCGCTCCCGGCATCCGGGCCTGTCACGAAGCCAAGAATCGCGGAGACCTGGCATGAATTGATGACCGCAGTGCTGGGCTACGACAGCTACCTCACCTATGGAGAGGATGTCGGCGCGGGAGTGAGCGACTGGCTCGCGGCGGCCTATCCCGAGGCGGTCGAGGGCATCTTCGCTACCCACGCGGCGTTCACGCCGGACTCGCGAAGGGTCGGTGAATCGTCCGCCGAGACCGAGTTCTTCGAGTGGTTCTCCGCGAAATGGAAGCGGGCATTCGGCTACAGCGCAATCCAGGCGACCCGACCGGATACGCTCGCCGCGTCTCTTATCGATTCACCTGCGGGACTTGCCGCGTGGATAATCGAGAAGCTCGAGGAGTGGAGCGATGACGGTTCCCTGACGCTCGACGGCCAGCTCACTACCGTGATGCTGTACTGGATCTCCGGCTGCATCGGTTCATCATTCCGGGCCTACTACGACAGCACCCCACTACCCGAGTTACCCGTCATCAGTGTGCCCGCCGCCGTATCGGTGCAGGTAGGGGAGGGCAAGTACCCTCGCGAGATGGCCGAGCGCAACTATGCCGATCTGCGCGACTTCTCCTACCTAGAGCGGGGTGGCCACTTCACCGCTGCAGAAGCGCCAGACCTAGTGGTGCGTGACATTCGTCGGCTCGTCGCGACGCTTGAGGAATGACCGGGGCCTGGTCGCGGTTGCATCGGTAATGACCACCCCACTTTCTGTCCTCGATCTCGCATCGATCTACGAGGGGATGACGGCCTCGGATGCCCTGGCCCAGACCATCCAGACCGGGCAAGTGGCCGAGGAACTGGGTTACTCGAGAATCTGGGTTGCCGAACACCACGGCATGCCCGCTGTCGCGAGCTCAGCACCCGCGGTACTCATCGGGGCCATTGCCGCTGCGACTTCGCGCATTCGAGTCGGCTCCGGCGGAGTCATGCTCCCCAACCATTCCTCGCTCGTCATCGCCGAGCAGTTCGGCACCCTGGTTGCTCTCCATGGCGACCGCATCGACCTGGGACTGGGGCGCGCTCCCGGCACGGACCAGCTCACCGCCGCTGTTCTCCGGCGAGCGGCCCAAGAGACCGTCGATGACTTCCCGAACCAAGTGATCGAGCTTCTCGCGTGGTTTGGAACAATCCCGCCCCTCGACAACGGCATCGGCTCGCGAATTGTGGCAGTGCCGGGACTCGGTGATTCTCCCGAGATGTGGCTTCTCGGTTCGAGCGACTTCAGCGCGCGTCTCGCGGGCCTCATGGGTATGCCGTTCGCGTTTGCCCATCACTTCGCGGGCGGCCCAAACACTAAGCATGCTTTCGAGGTGTACCGCACGAACTTCACCCCGTCGGTGGTTTTGCAGCAACCGCACTCGATGGTGGCCGTCTCTACGCTTGTCGCCGATTCCGGGGAAGAGGCCGCTCGGCTGTCGCTACCCAACTCATTGCTATTCCTGCGCATGCGTCAGGGGCTGCGTCCCGGCCGCATCCCGTCGCTGGCGGAGGCTGAAGCGTACGAATGGAGCGCCGCGGAGCGCGACTGGGCCGATGAGCGCAACTCCCACCAGGCCATTGGGGATCTCGCCCACGTGAAGGCGCGCATCGCGACCCTAGTCGCGGAAACGGGCGCGGACGAGGTAATCATCGCCCCACAGGGCCCAGACCTAGACACCAAGCTGCGCACGCTACGCGATCTCGCCTAACCAGCACGCCGAGGTAGCCACTTGTGTGGGTGTCGAGCACTCCACATCCACACAAGTGGCTACCTCGCGCAGTAGGTCGCGCTAGTTGAGGCCGCGGCGATCGAGGAGGGGCTGGATGTCGGCATCCTGCCCGCGAAAGTCGCGGTAGGCCTCGAGCGGGTCTTTGGAACCGCCGACTCCCAGTAGCAGAGTGCGGAAGCGATCACCGTTCGCGCGCGTGAGACCGCCGTTGGCCTTGAACCACTCCACCGTGTCGGCGTCGAGCACCTCGCTCCAGATGTAGGAGTAGTAGCCCGCGTCATAGGCGGAGTTCGAGAAGATGTGCTGGAAATACGTGCTCGAGTATCGAGGGGGAACGGCGGGGTTGCTGAGCCCGGCGGCGGCGAGAGCATCGGCCTCGAACGCTGCGACGTCCGTGACGACGGTCTCCGCCCCGATGCGGTGCCAGGCCTGGTCGAGCAGCGCGGCCGCAAGGTACTCCGACGTAAGGAAGCCCTCGTTGAACGCCGAGGATGCCTGCAGCTTCTCGACGAACTCGGTGGGCATCCGCTCACCCGTGACGTAGTGCACCGCGTAGTTTTCGAGAACCTCGGGCCACAGCATCCACATCTCGTTGACTTGGCTCGGGAACTCCACAAAGTCACGGAAGGTGTTGGTGCCGGAGAATCGCGGGTAAGTTACGCGTGCAAACAGTCCGTGGAGAGCGTGTCCGAACTCGTGGAATAGTGTGTTGACCTCGTCGTAGGTCAGAAGCGTCGGCTCGCCCGCGGCGGGCTTTGGCACGTTGAGGTTGTTCGTGACGACGACGGGGTGATCCAAGAGTGATGACTGGGAGATGAGCGAATTCATCCAGGCGCCACCTCGTTTGGAGTCGCGCGTGTAGAGATCGAGCGTGTATAGGCCGACGGGCGAGCCATCCTCGTTGAGCACCTCGAATACGCGCACGTCGGGGTGGTACGCGGGGATGTCGGTGCGCTCGCTGAACGTGATGCCGTAGAGCTTCGTTGCGGCGAAGAACACGCCGTCACGAAGCACCCGCTCCGCCTCGAAGTATGGACGCATAGCGGCGGTGTCTACGTCGTACTTGGCTGCGCGCACCTTCTCCGAGTAGAACGACCAATCGGCAGCACCTACGGATGTTCCTGCCTGTGCCTCAAGATCGGCTTGCTCCTCGAGGGCGTTCCGGGCGGCGGGAGCCGCAAGTCGGGACAACATAGCGAGTACATTCTCGGGATTCTTGGCGGTCTCGTCGGCCGTGACCCACGCGGCGTGCGACTCGAAGCCCAACAGTGCCGCGCGCTCCGCCCGCAAACGAGTGATGTCAAGCACGAGCTGGGTGGTATCCCACTCGCCGCCACGGTTGCCGCGTGCGCGGGAGGCATCCATCACGCGCTGTCGCACAGCGGGGTCGGTGAGGGCCGCGAGGTGCGGCTGACCGGTCGGGAGGATGAGGGTGATGAGGTACTTTCCGTCGAGGCCGCGATCCTTGGCTGCCTCAGCTGCGGCGGAAATCTCGCCGGCTTCGAGACCCGCGAGGTCCGCCGCGTCATCGATGACAACCGCGAGGTCGTTGGTGTCGGCGAGCAGGTTCTTCTCGAAGCGCGTGTTGAGGGACGAGAGCTTCTGGTTGTAGTCGCGAAGCTTCTCCTTACCCTTGTCGTCGAGCCCCGCGCCGGCGACCGTGTACTCGGTGTAATAGCGTTCGACGAGGTAGCGCTGCTCGGCGTCGAGGGCGAGTGAATCGAGCTCGGAGTAGATCGCGGCAATGCGCTCGTACAGGTCGGAGTTGAGGCGGATTGCGTCGCCGTGGGCCGCGAGCACAGGAGCGATCTCTTCCTCGAGGGCTTCCGTCGCATCGTTGCCATCGGCAGAGGTCTTGTTGAAGAAGACCGTGGCCACTCGATCGAGCAGCAGTCCCGATTTCTCGAGCGGAATCATCGTGTTCTCAAAGCTCGGAGTCTCGGGGTTCGACGTGATCGCTTCGATCTCGGCGATTTGCTCCGCCATCCCCTTCTCGAACGCCGGCCGATAGTGCTCGTCGATGATGTCTGCGAACGGCGGCATGCCGTAGGGAAGGGTGCTGGGCTCGAAGAAGGGGTTGGTCATCATCCCAGCCTATTCCGCACCGAGGTGCACGAGCCCGATGGCGACAGCGGCATCAGCGGTGGTGTCCACCGTGAAGCGATAGGGGGTCGAGATCTCTACCTGCTGCGGTTCGCTGCGCACTATCGACATCCCGTCGGTAGCGTTGGCGCACGGCGCGGTGAACTCGATCGGCGTGTTCGCCTCGTCGGTGAATGTGATGACGACATTGGAGCCGTCGGCCGTGGTGCAGGCGACCCGCACCGCTGCCGCGCCGGGGACGAGCGCGGCCGAGTTCTCGAAGAACTGTTGCTCGCCGGGAGCAAATAGAGCACCGAAGGTGGGGGTGGCTTCGCCCGAATCGTCCCCAGACGATTTGAGCGTTTCCATGACCTTCTCGACAGTGGGCAGCGACTCGTTATCGATGACGTGGCTTGTCTCGCTCGGTGTCGGCGTGGGCATGGGAACGACCGAGGGAGTGGGGGTTGGAGCGGGTGCAGTGCAGCCCGCGAGAAGAAGAACGGCGGCAATTGGGGCGAGAAATGAGGCTCTCATCTATTCCACGCTACTCAGGTTGCTGGGAGTCGCCCGTATTCTCGTGACATGACTGAACAGATCGACCGCTACACCCACGGCCACCACGAGAGTGTGCTCAAGTCGCATACCTGGCGCACCATCGAGAATTCTGCCGCCTACCTCTCGCCCCATCTCGAGGCTGGTTTGTCGCTTCTCGACCTCGGTTGCGGCCCGGGAACCATCACGGTCGAGTTTGCGGATCGCCTTGCCCCTGGCCGCGTCGTCGGGCTGGATTCCGCGGCAGAGGTCATCGAAAAGGCCCAGCAGTTCGAGCGCGACAACCTCGAGTTTGTGGTCGGCAACGGATATGAGCTTCCCTTCGACGACAACACTTTCGATATCGTCCATGCCCACCAGACCCTCCAGCACGTTGCCCGTCCGGTTGACATGCTTCGGGAGATGCGGCGCGTGGCGAAGCCCGGCGGGATCGTTGCGGCTCGGGATGTCGATTACGCCGGCATCATCTGGTACCCGAGAGTTCCCGGCCTAGACCTCTGGCTGGATGTTTACGAGCAGGTCCACCGCAGTAACGGAGGAGAGCCGGATGCTGGACGCCACCTGAAGGCTTGGGCTCGCGAGGCGGGATTTGAGGAGGTCGAGATCTCGGCATCCATGTGGAGCTTCGCGAACGATACCGACCGCGAGTGGTGGGGGAGCATGTGGGAGGCGCGGGTGCTGCAGTCCGCATTTGCGGGTGACGCGGTAAGCAAAGACCTCGCGTCGCAAGAGGACCTTGAAGAGATAAGTCGCAGTTGGCGCGAGTGGGCGGATGACGCCGACGGCTGGCTAGGGATGCCGCACGGGGAGCTCATCGCTCGCGCCTAACGGATGAACGTCCGGTGATGCAAAGAAAGCATTGCAAATAAATAGTTGCAAAGAAATCTTTGCATCGGTATGGTTCTTCCATGACCAGACCCGTAAAGCCTCAGGATCGCGCTCTCGACATGACGAGCCTCAAGGCTCTCGCGCACCCGTTGCGGGTGAGGATCGTCGATACGCTCAGCGTTCATGGGCAGTCGACGGCCAGCGGTTTGGCCGCGCGACTCGGTGAATCGAGCGGAGCGACGAGCTATCACCTCCGCCAACTGGAGAAGCACGGTTTCGTTCGCGAGGTCGAAGGCAAGGGAACGGGTCGTGAACGATGGTGGGAGAGGGTTCCCGGCGGCATCCTGCTCCGGCCCGACGACTTTGTAGAGTCACCGTCGGAACTCGACGCGTATCGTCTGCTTTCGCGTCAGTTTGTTGACAACGCCGCGACCCGGTTGTCGGATTTTGTGGGTCATCCGGAACTCGTGGGTCGCGAGTGGATGGATGTCGTTGAGCTCACGACGGCGAATCTCCAGCTGACCCCGGAGCAGCTGGCGCAGATAGTCGGGGCGTTCGAGCAGCACGTTGTACCGCTCATCGATGGATTCCGAGGCCAGACGACGCCCGGTGCGTTGCCCGTGCAGGTGCAGTTCAACGCCTTCCCCATCGTGGACGGCGCGGAGGGCGCACAGTGACCAGGGTCGCGAGCCCGGTGAAGCCTGCCCCGGTTCGGTTGGGGGCGAACTTCGGTTGGCTCTGGACCGCATCGATCGCGAGCAATCTTGCCGACGGTCTCGGTCGCACGGCAGTTCCGCTCATCGCCACGACACTCACGACGGATCCGCTACTCATCGCCGGGGTGGCGGCCATCGCCTACGTTCCCTGGCTCTTCTTCGGACTTCTTTCTGGCGTCGTCGTCGACCGCGTCGACCGTCGTCACGCCATGGCGGTGGCCAACGGTGTTCGTGTGCTGGCCGCGGCAGGAATCGCCCTTGCGATAGCTACGGGTAGTCTCACGATCTGGCTGCTTTACGCGGGCATCCTCGTCTTCGGCCTAGGGGAGACGGTTTACGACAACGCGACGACGGCAATCGTTCCGACCCTCGTGGAGAAGCGAGGGCTTGAGAAGGCCAACAGCAGAATGCAAGCGGCCGACCTCGTGGTTCAGAGCTTCATTGCGACGCCCATCGCGGGTCTTCTTCTCGCGGTGTCGATCATTATCCCGGTTCTGTCCACGGCAGCCGGATTCCTGGTCGCGGCCGTGCTCGCGCTTACCCTGCCTCTCGCGGCAGGGCGAGCACCGGCGCCGATGGAACCGCTCGCGAAGACGACGGTTCGAGCCGACGCGAAGGAAGCGGCCGTCTTCCTTCTCCGTCACAGGTTCTTGCGCGGCATGGTCATCACGACATCGCTCATCGGCGGGCTGCTCGCATTCGCCCAGGCGACGTCCGTGCTGTTCTTCCTCGACACCATGAGCGTTCCTCTTGCGGCGATCGGGTTCGCTACCGCGGGCATCGGCATCGGTGCACTCGCGGGTGCCCTCGTCGCGAGCTCACTCGTGGCGCGGTTCGGTCGCAGCCGAGTCATGCTGGTGTCAGTCATCGTGAGCGGGGCTGCCATCGGCGCAACCGGACTCGCCCCCAACATCTGGGTCGCGCTCGTGTTCTACGCGATCAGTGCGGGTGGCGTCGCGGTGTGGAATGTTCCCTGGGGAGCGCTGCGCCAGGACATCGTTCCCGGTCGCTTGCTCGGTCGCTTCACCGGATTGACACGCACCTTCGTATGGGGTCTGTTCCCGGTCGCGGGAGTGCTCGGCGGTCTCGTAGCTCGCATCGATCTTCGCTTGCCGTTCATTGTGGGCGGCGCGCTTATGGTCGTTGTCGCCCTGTGTGCTGCGCGACTTCTGCTCGCCGTAGATCGGCACAGCGAAGAGGCTTCTGCGCAGGCTCCCGTCGACACTTCGCCGCAGTAATTTCGGCGTTCGTAGGCCCTGTCATAGACCCACAAAATGTCGGTGGGTCGCCGTAGTTTTTAGTTCATCAGGGAGGTGAAACCATGACAACACTCGCTACTTTCCCACGGCAACTGGATGCCGGGACAACCCGCCGGGCACGCCCGCGCGGCATCGATTTGCTCATCATGAGACTCAGTCTGACAACACTCCGGTGGGCTCGCCGCCGCGCCGACCGCCGCACGTTGACGCACGAGCAGCACACTCTGCGCGTCGAACAGATGACGGCCCTCGCCCAGCGAGAGCGCGAGATGGCGCTCTTCGTCACACGGCTGTTCTAACTGCGACGGAGGCTAGCTAGTCGAGCGATTCCTCGTCGCGAGAGACCGTGACGGTGCCATCGGCTCGTTCCCGTATGACGGTGCCGTCGTCGAGTTCCACGACCGGGCGGGATTCGAGCCAGGTTAGGGTCCAACGCCACTCGCGGGCTCCGGGGATGTCCGAAAGTTCGACCTCAACGTTCTCGATCGCGTCGCGCACGTCGTCGGAGAGCCGCGCGGGCGGCACAGCGCCGACGGTCCAGCGGGTTCCGAGTTGCATCAGCACTCCCGTTCGTAGGTTACCCAGGTCGCCTTCGTGGCAATCCGGTCGTATACGCGCTGTGCGCGCTCGTTGTCGTCAGCAGTGATCCAGCGCAGTGTGCCACCGCCGTGAGCGGTTGCGTACTCGGCAACGGCCTCGATAAGCGCCGTCGCTGCGCCCGAACCACGGGCTGCGGGATCGACGAAGAGGTCATCGAGAAACCATCCGGATGCGGCAGTGAAGGTGTCGGGTTGGGGGCGATAGTGGGTGAAGCCGATGACCTCGTCTCCGTCGACCGCAACGAATGCGCGCACCTCGGCCGCGTCATCCATGAGCCACGCCCACACACCGTCAACAACCGTGCGGTCAAAGCTCGTCTCGTAAAACACGCCGTACTCGAGAAACAGCGCTTCCCAGCGCTCACGATCGTTGGGGTGGATGTCTCGGATGACTGCCATTAGAGCTCCAGATCGTATGTAAGCATGTTCGTCTTGCTGGCGAGTTTGTCATAGACCCGCTGCGCAGCAACATTGTCGTCGGCCGTGAGCCACCGAATCATCACGAGTCCGCGTTCCTTCCCGATCTCGCGGAGAGCCTCGATGAGCGTCGTTGCCGCTCCCGTGCCTCGGGCTTCCGGAGCGGTGAACAGGTCGTCGAGAAACATGGCGCGCCCACCGGCTATAGGCCTGGCGAACTCTCGAAAGTGCGCGAGACCCACGACCTGGCCATCGAGCTCCGCAACGATGCATTCGAGCTCATGGTCGGCATCCATCAGCCACGTAAACACGATCTCTGCGCGCTCGTCGCTCAGCGGCTTCGAGTAGAAATCGCAGTACCCCTCGTAGAGCTCTCGCCAACGATCTCGGTCGGTCACGCTGAGAGCGCGGACCGTCAGGGTCATTCCGTGGGCTCCACCGCGAGCACGATATCGCGCACCTCGATCTCGTCTGACTCGACGAATTCGACATTCGCGATGCGACCAACGGCACGCAAGTCGCCGAGAGCGTCAGCGAGGATGGCGGGCCCGGCGATCGTCGCCGAGACGACGTCGGTCTTCTGCGAAGCCTTCGCGTCGGTCTTGGCGCGACGGATCGAGATGAGCGCAGCGCTCACGGCGGGGAACAGTCCGCTGGGGGCGGCATCCGTTCCCACCTCGGACGTGGTGGGCCAGTTCGCGGTGTGCACAGAACCCTCGTGGGTCCAGCTCCACACCTCTTCGGTGGCGAACGGCAGGTACGGGGCGAAGAGACGAAGGAGGATGTCGATAGCGGTGCGCAGAGCGACCACCGCGCTTGCTTGACCCTCCTCGGTCGACGCTCCGTATGCGCGTTCCTTGACGACCTCAAGGTAGTCGTCGCAGAAGGTCCAGAAGAACTGCTCCGTGGTTTCGAGCGCCTTGGCGTGGTCGTACTCCTCGAGGGCTGTGGTCGCCGTCGCGATGACCGTGCTGAGGCCCGCGAGCATGTCGAGGTCGAGGGGGTCGGTCACGGCGCTCGTCGACAGCTGCCCTTCGACAAGCTCAGGGACCGAGGAAGAAAGCTCAGGGACCGAGGAAGAAAGTTCAGGAACCGAGGGAACAGGGAACGAGTACACGAACTTGGCAGCGTTGAGCACCTTGATCGCGAGACGGCGACCGATCTTGATCTGCTTGGGGTTCTGCGGATCGAAGGCCGCGTCAGTGCCGAGACGCGAGGAAGCTGCCCAGTACCGCACGGCATCCGAACCGTGGTCGTCGAGCATACCCTTGGGCGTCACGACGTTTCCCTTGGACTTCGACATCTTCTTGCGGTCGGGGTCAACGATGAATCCGGAAATTCCCGCGTTCTTCCATGGGATCTCGCCGTGCTCGAGCTCGGCGCGCAGCACCGTCGAGAACAGCCAGGTTCGGATGATGTCCTGTCCCTGGCTGCGCAGCGAGTACGGGAACACGAGGTCGAAGAGTTCGGGGTCGCGCTCCCAGCCACCGGCGATCTGCGGGGTCAGGGATGACGTCGCCCATGTGTCCATGATGTCGAGCTCGCCCACGAACTTGGTGCCGCGGTCCGCTTCCGTGTAGCCCGCGGGCACATCGGAGGACGGGTCGACCGGCAGCAAGTCTTCCGTCGGAACAATGACTGCACCCTTCTCGCCCGACTCGTTGAGTTCGTACCAGACGGGGATGGGCACACCGAAGAAGCGCTGGCGAGAGATGAGCCAGTCACCCGTAAGTCCACCAACCCAGTTCTCGTAGCGCACGCGCATGTGGTCAGGGGTGAAGGAAATCTGCTTACCGGCATCCACGAGCTTTGAGCGCAGCTTCTCGTCGCGCGCGCCGTTGGTGATGTACCACTGGCGTGTGGAGATGATCTCGAGCGGCTTGTCGCCCTTCTCGAAGAACTTCACGGAGTGCGAGATGGGCTTGGGGTCGCCGACGAGCTCACCAGACTCGCGAAGCATCTCGACGACACGCGCCTTCGCGCTGAACACCGTCTTGCCCACGAGTTCCGCGTACGCCGCCTTTGCGGCATCCGTCGAGATGGCCTCGGGCGCGTCGGCGATGATGCGTCCGTCCGCGCCGATGATCGTGCGATTCGGAAGATCCAGCTCTCGCCACCACACGACATCCGTCACGTCGCCGAACGTACAGATCATGGCGATGCCCGAGCCCTTGTCCTTCTGGGCGAGGTGGTGAGCGACAACGGGCACCTCGACACCGAAGAGTGGGGTAGTCACGGTCGTGCCGAAGTACTCCTGGTAACGCTCGTCATCGGGGTGCGCGACGAGAGCGACACACGCGGCGAGCAGCTCGGGGCGAGTCGTCTCGATGTGGATGTCTGTGCCATCGGGCTTGTGGAACGCAAGACGGTGGTAGGCGGCCGGCTGCTCTTTGTCCTCGAGCTCGGCCTGAGCCACCGCCGTGCGGAACGTGATGTCCCAGAGGGTGGGCGCGTCGGCCTGGTAAGCCTCTCCGCGAGCGAGGTTGCGCAGGAATGCGCGCTGCGCGGTGGCCTGAGCCTCGTTGCCGATCGTGCGGTAGGTGAGATTCCAGTCGACGCTCAACCCCAGCTGGCGCCACAGGTCTTCGAACTGCTTCTCGTCTTCGGCGGTGAGTTCCTCACACAGCTCGATGAAGTTGCGGCGCGAGATGGGCTTCTGGTCAGCGGCCTTCGACGATGAACCCTCGCCACCCTGCAGCGGCGGCACGAAGTCGGGGTCGTAGGGGAGCGTGGGGTCGCAGCGCACGCCGTAGTAGTTCTGCACTCGACGTTCCGTGGGAAGACCGTTGTCGTCCCAGCCCATGGGGTAAAAAATCGTCTTGCCACGCATGCGCTGGAAGCGCGCCGCGAGGTCCATGTGGGTGTAGCTGAAGACGTGCCCGATGTGCAGGCTTCCGGACGCTGTCGGCGGGGGAGTGTCGACCGAGAACACGCAGTCCGAGCCGCCCGCGACCGCGGCGGCCCTATCGAATCGGTGAGTGCCCTGGGCTTCCCAGAGTGGGCCCCACTTGTCTTCGAGGCCTTCGAGCGCTGGCTTCTCGGGAATGGTCGACATGGTGGTGCTCCGATTCGATATGTGCGGCACCGAGTCTGTTCACCGCGTGAGCAGTGAGGAGGTGCCTGAGTGTGGCTGGTGACCTAATTCTATGCTCGCGACTGGGAGCTAGCCGCGCCGGGTAGCCGCGGGCGGGCGTTTGTCGAGAGACTAGAGAAACGAGAAGGGGCACGTCGATGACGACACGAGAACTGGCCGACGGGCACATCCGCGTGAAGCGCGCTGGGCGGCTCGGCCACGTGATCCTCAGCCGGCCAGCCTCGATCAACGCGCTCACGACGCCGATGGTGAGCGCGATTACCGATGTGCTCAGTGATTGGGCGGTCGATCCGCTTGTCGAAACCGTTGTGCTCACGGGCGACGGCAGCCGCGGGCTGTGCGCGGGCGGAGACATCGTCGCGATGACTTCGGGAGACGGCGGGGCACTCGCCTCCGCCGCTCGGTTCCTGACCACCGAATACCGGCTCAACGCGATGATCGCGCACTACCCCAAGCCTTTTGTCGCGATCATGGATGGCATCGTGCTCGGTGGAGGAATCGGCCTCTCGGCTCACGGTTCCCACCGCGTTGTCACCGAACGCTCGAAGATCGGGATGCCGGAAACCGCGATCGGCTTCGTGCCCGACGTCGGGGCCACCTGGCTCCTGGCCCGCGCTCCCGGCCACCTCGGAACTCATCTCGCGCTCACAGGGTCGATCGTGTCCGGCGAAGATGCCATCGCCGTGGGTCTCGCCGATGTCATGATCGACTCGGAGTCCATTAGCGCTCTCGTTCAGGCTCTCGAGACCACGGATGCTGACTCCGCGATCGCCCGGTACGTCGTGACGCCGCCGGAGTCGAGGCTTCGTGCCGCGGCCGGCTGGATCGACCGTGCCTACGCCGCCGAAACAGCTGCTGCAATTCTCGAGCGGCTCCGAGCGACCACCGAGCAGGACGCGCTCGCGGCTGCGGAGACCATTGAGTCGCGCTCGCCGAGCGCGGTCGTCACGACCCTCGAGACGCTCCGAAGAGCGCGATCCTTCGCGACACTCGAGCAAGCTCTCAATCAGGAGTTCCGGGTGGGGCTTCACCTGGCTCTGGCTCCCGACTTCGCCGAGGGCGTTCGCGCGCAGCTCGTGGGCAAGGATAGACAGCCGAAGTGGAACCCGGACTCCGTTCACGCCGTCGACCAGCGCGAAGTCGAGGCCGCCTTCGACCCCATCGACGCACATCCCGATCCGCTTGACCTGCCCGCCACAACCCTCGAGGAGCACCCGTGACCGAGTACACCAGCATCCTGACCGAGCAGCGCGATCGTGTCGCGATAATCACGCTCAACCGTCCGAAAGCCCTCAACGCTCTTGACCACGTGCTCGCCGCGGAAGTGGCCGAAGCCGTGCGCACCTACGACGCGGACGAAGGCATTGGAGCCATCATCATTACTGGCTCGGAGAGAGCATTCGCCGCGGGTGCCGACATTACGCAGATGGCCGACAAGAGTTATCGGGATGTCGCGGTTGACGGGCTCTTCGCGGCGTGGGACGACGTGGCCTCCGCGAGAACGCCCCTCATCGCAGCGGTCTCCGGCTTCGCGCTCGGCGGCGGATGCGAGCTCGCCATGATGTGCGACATCATCATCGCCGCGGACTCTGCCCAGTTCGGTCAGCCCGAGATCAAGCTCGGAGTCATTCCGGGGATGGGCGGGACGCAGCGGCTCACGCGTGCGGTGGGCAAGGCCAAGGCGATGGAGCTCATTCTCACGGGTCGCCTCATGGGCGCTGAGGAGGCGGAGCGCAGCGGTCTTGTCGCCCGAGTGGTGCCCGCGGCGGAACTGCAGCAGACGGCCCTCGACACCGCATCCACTATCGCCTCGTACTCGCTTCCCGCGGTCTTCGCCGCGAAACGAGCCGTTACCGCCGCCTTCGAATCGACGCTCTCCCAGGGGCTCGCCTTCGAAGCCGGAGCGTTCGCTCCGCTGTTCGCGCTCGACGACCAAAAAGAGGGGATGTCTGCTTTCCTTGAGAAGCGCGCGCCTCGCTTCACGCACGGATAGTCGCATCGACTCTAGAATCGCGCCAGTGAGTACTCAACCAACCGGTAGCCCCGGCGCCCCGTCGTTCTTCCAGCGGTGGAGAGGTCTCGGCGTACGCAATCTTCTGTGGGCGATTCCGGTCGCGATCCTGGTGCTCGCCGCCGTAGTGCTCCTCGCGCGCTGGCTGCGCGAGCTTCCCGCCGTGGTCGATTTCCTCGCCGAGTTCTCCGGCCACACTGACCTGCCCGACGGTGCCCCCGTGGGTATTCCGGCCTGGCTGAGCTGGCAGCACGGGCTCAACGCGTTCTTCCTGCTGCTCATCATCCGCAGCGGCTGGTTGATGAGAAAGAACCCGCGTCCTCCGGCGACCTGGACACGCAACAACACGGGACTCGTGAAGACCAAACGTCAGCCCATGCGGCTCAGCATTTATGCGTGGCTGCATCTGACCGTCGACGCGCTGTGGCTGGCGAACGGGTTGCTGTTCATCGTGTTGATCGTTGTCACCGGGCAGTGGATGCGCATCGTGCCCACGGACTGGAGCGTCTTCCCGAACGCGGTGTCGGCGGCCCTTCAGTACGCGTCACTCGACTGGCCCACCGAAGGAAGCTGGGCCTCATACAACGGCTTGCAGCTGCTGTCCTATTTCCTCACGGTCTTTGTGGCGACGCCGCTAGCGATTCTGAGCGGGTACCGAATGTCGCCGCTCTGGCCCGCCAACCGCGAACTCAGCAAGAAGATCCCTGTGCGCTGGGCGCGCTCGATTCATTATCCCGTGATGATCTACTTTGTGGTCTTCATCGTGGTGCACGTGACGATGGTGCTCGCGACCGGTGCCCTCCGAAACCTCAACCACATGTACGCGGCGAGCGACAGCGACGGATGGGTCGGATTCTGGATCTTCGCGGCATCCGCCGTCGTCATGGTCACCGCGTGGTTCCTGGTGCGCCCAGCCGTGTTGCGTCCCGTCGCCGCTCTCGGTGGAAAAGTCGTCGAGGTCGACAATCCGCGCTAGTTGCTCGGATCGGAGGGGTCGCTCGTGTTGGTGGGGTCGAAGGGAACACCGGTGCTCGTGCCCGGGTCTGTGCTTCCGACGTTAGCGACCGTGATGCTCTCGTTGGCCCGAACTCCATTGGCTCCGAGCACCGAGAGAGTGTAGGTCTCGGACTCCGCGGGGCAGCCGAACTCGATGGGCGCGGGGAAGTCTGCCTGGCTGCCGCTGGGGGGAAGATTCGGGTAGTCCGCCGATCCGCCACTGAGGGAAATCTGAGTCGCGTTGGTGGTAGCCCACGAAAAACTTAGCGAGTAGTCGGCGTCAGGATCATCCGGGTCACACGACACCTCGAGCGTGCCGCTGAACGAGGTGATGGCCGCGTTGGTTGGCGGGGGAGTCGTGGGAGTAGGCGTCGGGGTCGGCGTGGGTGTTGGGGTCGGAGTCGGGGTCGGCGTGGGAGTCGGTGTCGGTGTGCTGGTCGGCGTCGGAGTACTCGACGCGGTGGGTGTGGGCACGGGGGTCACGCTCGCGGAGCTGCTGGGAGTCGGTGCTGGCGCCGGAGTTTCCCGACCCAGCAGCACGACCAAAAGAATGATGATGAGCAGCACGAGCGCGCCGCCGACGAGCGACAGGATCAGGATCAGGCGACGTCGCCTGGACTGCTCGTCGGTCAGGGGTGGCTGGCCGCCGCCCGGCGGAGTGCGGGGAGGTCCTGCGACGAGCCGCGTCTGTGCGTCGGAGGCAGCGGGGATTGCTCCCTCAGACTCCACCTGGAATGCGGCCTGCTGCAGCATAAAGTCGAAATCTGCGACGGCGGCTGCGCCCGGCTGAGTTTCTCCACCGGGGAGGATGGCCGTGGGGATGTCGGCGAAGGCCTCGGTCGGTGCGTCAGAGTTTCGCGGCTGGGGAATATCTTGTGCCTCGAGGGCGACGGTGGAGTCATCCGGAGCAGCAAAGAGGGCGGCGAACTCGTCGATTCCGTCGGTGTCGTTCGTGTTCGTGGGCGTCGTGGGGGTATCCGAGCCGGACGGGGTCGCGGGCGACTTTCCATCCTGGCGTCCGGGCTGGTCGAACCGCTCGGTGGGATTGTCGTCGGTCATGGCGTTCTCCTGGCACAAGGGAAAGTTCCGGCGCTTTCGCTGGCCATGCCAGCTTATGTGCTGATGCTCGCGCCGGATTCAACAGTCAAAACGAAACCATCGCACACCGGACCGAGAGCTTCACGCACGTACGGTTCGAGTTCGCCGCGCGTGGTGCCAGCGGCGGCCCAGGCCTGAGCGGCGGCAACAGCGGCGCCCAGGGCCGCATACGCTGTTGACGCGCAGAGCAGGGCCGATGCTTCCGAACGGCTCGACAGAAAATGATCAATCGCCCGGAACAGCTCGCCGAGCCTCATCATCGCGGAGCTCTGCAGGTCGGTCGCCGCGCCGATGAGTTCGTGCTGCGTGAGCGCCCAGGGCACTCGATGGGAGCTGAGCTCGCGCGCGCCCGCAACGAGTGCGTCGCGCACGATGGCGATGGCGGAGTCAGTGACTGGTGCCTGGAGAAGATGGGCAGAGACAGTCGCAAGACTTGCATCTAGATCGATCCAGAACACATCGCTCTTGCTCGAGAAGTAATTGAAGAACGTGTTGCGACTCACTCCGGCGCGCTGAGTTATCTGACCGATCGTCGTGGATTCGTACCCGTTCTCAAGGAACAGTTCGAAGGCGGCTTCCTGCAGCATTTCGCGAGAGGATGCCTGGGGACGACCGCGCGAGGGCACGTTAGTCACTCGTTTGCTCACTCTCGATCGAATTAATGTACCGAGTCTATCAATGTAGGATTGTGGTTATCCCCCTGCACGAGGAAGAGACTCGCATGTCCACTTTTCTAGCCTTACGGCTCGGCGCTACCGTCGCCGTGATTGCCTCCGTCGCGTTACTGGCTGGCTGCGCCACCCCCGCGGACGCCACGCACCGACTTACATACGCGATCGAGGGGGCAAACCTGAGCGCGGGCCACATGGACCCGCACTCGAGCCAACTCGACGTGAGCGCGACCGTGCAGCGCAACGTTCTCGACTCGCTCGTCGCACAGGCCTCAGACGGTTCGTTCGTGCCCTGGCTCGCGACCGACTGGACCATATCGGACGACCAGCTCCACTACACCTTCACTTTGCGTGAAGACGTCACTTTCACCGATGGGGAGCCTTTCAACGCCGAGGCAGTCAAGGCCAACTTCGACCACATCACCGCGCCGGAGACAGCATCCGCCCAGGCCGCGAGCATGCTGGGATTCGCCGAAGACGGAGGGTCGTACGTCGATACCGAGGTCGTCGACGAGTTCACAGTTCAGGTGAACTTCTCGAAGCCGTATGCGCCCTTCCTGTCCGCTGTGAGCACCGCCCTTCTCGGCTTCTGGTCTCCCGCTGTGCTTGCCGACCACGCCGACGAGCTCAAGGTCGGTGGTCCCGACATCTCCGTGGGGACCGGACCGTTCATCCTGAGCGAGTACACACCAGACCAAGAGATCGTCTACACCGCTAACCCCGACTACAAATGGGGTCCTGAGAACATCGACCACTCCGGCGCCTCAGACATCGACGAACTCATCGTGCGCATCCTGCCCGAGATAGCGGTTCGCGCGGGGGCACTGACCAGTGGCGAGGTCCAGGTCGCCGGCAACATCACCCCGGCCGCAGTCGAGTCGATCGGTAGTGGTTTCACCGTGAACTCGGTTGAGCTGCCCGGCATCCCGTACTCGCTCTACCTCAACGAGAAGTACGGCGTGTTCGCCGACGAGCGCGTGCGCCAGGCATTCTCAATCGGATTCGATGCGGATGCCGCCGTCAAGAGCATCTTCTTTGGGCAGTACCCGCGCGCCTGGAGCATCCTCGGTCCTACGACCCCGAACTCCTACGATGCCGCGCTTGAGGGCAGCTGGCCGTATGACGCCGACAAGGCCAACGCCCTGCTCGACGAAGCGGGCTGGACCGGTCGTGACACCGAGGGCTACCGCACCAAGGACGGCGTGCGCTTGAGCGCTCGCTGGATCGCCTGGACTCCCATTCCTGATGACCGCGCGGCGCTCGCCGACCTCATCCAGTCCGATCTCAAGAGCATCGGTTTCGAGGTTGTGCGTGAGGCTCTTGAGCCTGCCGCCTACAACGAGCAGTACGGACCCAAGACCTTCGACATCACCGACTGGGGCTTCTCCGGAGTCGACGCGGATGCCCTGCGCAGCCACCTTCACACCGAGGGGTTCCAGAACGCCTCGCAGGTCTCTGATCCCGAGGTCGACACTCTCCTCGAAGATGCGGTCGCCACGAGCGATGTGACCCAGCGCGCCGCGCTGTACACGCAGTTGCAGGAGTGGAACGCTCAGCACGTCGCGATTGTGCCGCTCTACGTTCCCTCGCTCATCACGGCCTACAGCGATTCCGTGGAGAACTTGAGCTTCGACCTCTACGGGCGCCCGCTGTTCTACGGCGCAAGCCCCGGGAAGTGACCTTAACCCCCCAGCACCGAGGGCGCCGTGCCGCGATAGCAGTGGTGCGCGCCCTCGGCGGGGTCATTATCGCGGTCTGGGGCGCGGCCACGGTGGGGTTCTTCGCCCTCAAGGCCATTCCTGGCGACCCTGTCGACGTGATGCTCGGGGTTCATGCCCAGGTCAGCGAGAGCGTCAAAGACCAGATTCGCGAGGACTGGGGGCTCACGGAGCCGCTTGTCGTGCAGTATCTGTCGTACCTCGCGCGTCTTGTTCGCGGGGACCTCGGCACCTCGTACCAATTGCGTGAACCCGTCGCTAGCGTGCTCACTGCCCAGCTGCCAGCGACCCTGTCCCTCGCGGGGCTCGCGATTCTCATTGCTCTCGTGCTCTCGCTCACCGGAGCTCTCGTCATCCGACGGCCGTGGGCTCGATCCCTCGCCTCGGCCGCAGAACTCGTGCTCGTGTCGAGCCCGACGTTCTGGGTGGGCCTCATGCTCATCACGGTCTTCTCGTTCAATTTGGGGTGGTTTCCCGTTGCGGGAAGCGGCGACTTCCGTGCCCTCGTTCTACCGGCGGTAACCCTTGCGCTCCCGCTCACGGGGATCATCAGTCAGGTGCTCCGGCAGGGACTTGATGCCGCATCCGGCCAGCCCTTCGTTCTAACGGCGCGCGCGAGAGGCCTCGACCACACCCAGCTCATTACGCGCCACACCCTGCGTCACGCTGCCGCGGACAGCGTGACTCTCACGGGATACCTCGTGGGCTCCCTGGTGGGAGGGGCCGTGCTCATCGAGACCGTCTTCGGTCGCGCGGGAATCGGTCGGGTCGCGCTGCGCGCCATCATTGATCGAGACCTACCCGTCGTGCTCGGCGTGATCGTGCTGGGAGCGCTTACGTTCGCCGTTATCAACCTTCTTGTCGATCTCGCATATACCCGCCTCGACCCGCGTCAGCGGCTGATCGAGGGAACGGCATGAGCACCGTTCTCAGCCGGCGAGCGATCAGTCTCCGCCGCCCGGCAGCGCCCGGTGTGATCCTCGCGGCGCTCGTGCTCGCAGTGCTAGCTCTCGCGGTCGTCGCTCCCGGGCTCTTCACGCCGATCGATCCGCTCGCCGCGTCAGCGAGCGGTTCGCTGCAGCCGCCGAGCTCCGCGCACCTGTTCGGCACCGACCAGTCAGGACGGGATGTCTTCGCGAGAGTGGTCTATGGCGCGAGGTACTCGCTCGCGGTCGGGGTGGGCGCGAGTGCTATCGCGTTGCTCGCTGGCCTCATCATCGGCGTGCTCTCCGGCCTCGCGCATCCCGCCGTCGATTCGGTCGTCAATCGCGCCGTGACGATCGCGATGTCATTCCCTGAGTTCTTGCTCGCGCTTGTGGTGATCGCGATCGTCGGGCCAGGGCAGCTGAGTCTCGTCGTCGCCCTCTCGATTGCCGCGGCGCCCGCGTACGCGCGCGTTGCGAGGTCGCAGACCTTTGTGGTCAAGCGAGCGGGCTATGTGACCTCGGCGAGATCCCTGGGAGTTTCCGCCCCGCTCATAGTGCTTCGGCACATCGTGCCCAACACGCTCGGCCCACTCGCCGTGATGGCGACGATCGGGGTCGGGACGGCCATCGTCTCGGCGGCGGGACTGAGCTTCTTGGGGCTCGGGCCTGCGGCTCCCGCGCCCGAGTGGGGCGTGATCCTCTCGGAGGGACGCAACCTGCTGGATCGGGCACCCTGGATCACTCTGTTCCCTGGCCTCGTCATCACCGTGACGGTGGTCTCGATCAGCGTCGTCGGACGATACCTGCAGTCGAGGAGCACACGATGAGCGCCCTGAGCGTGCGGGGACTGCGCATCCGGATCGGTGGGGTGGATGTTGTCGACGGCATTGATCTCGACGTCGCAGCAGGCGAGTGCCTCGCCATCGTGGGGGAGTCGGGTGCGGGTAAGTCCCTCACGGCGAGAGCGCTGCTCGGGCTCACACCGCCACACGCTGACGTCGCGGCCGAGTCTCTCGTCGTCGGGGGTGTCGATTCGGCGCGATTCACCGATGCTCAGTGGCGAGGTGTGCGGGGCACGGGAGTCGGGCTGGTCAGCCAAGACGCGCTCGTCTCCCTCGACCCCTTGCGTCGTATCGGGCGTGAGGTAGTCGAACCTCTCGAGATTCGTCGTCGCGGCGGCGGTTCGCTCGATGACGCGGTCGTCGCGCTGCTTGAGCGCGTGGCGATGCCCGAGCCCGCGCTGCGCGCACGCCAGTATCCGCACGAACTCTCAGGGGGCTTGCGCCAGCGAGCGCTCATCGCCTCGGCGCTCGCCGGGGATCCGCGTCTGCTCGTCGCCGATGAGCCCACGACTGCTCTCGATGCCACCGTTCAGCGACGCATCCTGTCCCTGCTCGGCGAATTGACCGCGTCGGGAATCGGCCTGCTGCTCATCACACACGACCTGTCGGTCGTGCGGTCTCTCGCCGACCGGGTCGCGGTCATGCGCGACGGGCGCATCGTGGAAACGGGCGCAACATCGCGCGTGCTCGATGAGCCGCAACACTCCTACACCCGCGAGTTGCTCGCGGCCGTACCGCGCGCGCGGGCACCCCGCGAGGTCATGCCGGCACCCGTCGTGCTTGAGGCGACCTCCGTGACCAAAAGCTATCGCTCGCCCGATGGCACGCGGATGGCGGTCAGCGCGGCGACTATTTCGGTGCAGCAGGGCAAGACTCTCGGAATCGTGGGGGAGTCGGGATCGGGCAAGAGCACGCTCGCTCGTCTGCTCCTGGCGCTGGAGAAGCCCGACTCCGGGCACGTGATTCTCGAGGGTGCGCAGTGGAGTGAGTCACGCGAGAGCGAGCGACGCAGTCGTCGCGGGGCCATCCAGCTGATCGAACAAGATGCTCTGGGCTCGTTCGACCCGCGCCACACCGTCGCACGGGCGCTCGCCGAGTCGCTCGCACTCGCGGGTGTTGCTCGCGCTAGCCGTCGAGCTCGCTCCATCGAGCTATTGGCCCTCGTGGGCCTTTCCGCGGAGGTCGTGGATCGACGTCCTCGTGAGTTATCCGGCGGCCAGCGCCAGCGTGTGGCGATCGCTCGGGCTCTTGCTCGGGGTCCCCGCATACTCGTGTGTGACGAGCCCGTCTCCGCCCTTGACGTGTCGGTTCAGGCGCAGGTGCTCGCGTTGCTCGACGGCCTACAGCGCGATCTCGGACTCACGATGGTGTTTATCTCCCACGATCTCGGCGTCATCGCTCAGGTGAGCGACGAAATCGCCGTAATGAAAGACGGTGTGATCGTGGAACAGGGGACGGCGACCGACGTGCTCACCGCGCCGCAGCATCCGTTCACGAAAGAGTTGCTCGGGGCATCCGCAGACAACTTGTTCTAATTCTTATAGAACAATAGAATGGGTGCATGCTCATAACAGTCGATCCCGCGTCGACGCTGCCGCTCTTCGAGCAGCTCGTCGCGGGTATTCGGGGACAGATCATCTCCGGGTCCATAGCGGCGGGTGCCCGGCTGCCTGCGGCCCGAGAGCTCGCGGACACCCTCGACATTAATATCCACACGGTGCTGCGCGCATACCAGGGGCTGCGGGACGAGGGTTTCATCGAGCTTCGCCGTGGCCGCGGTGCCGTCGTCACCGATCGGGCTCGGGATTACGAGCAACTCGCGCAACACATCAGCGGGCTCATCGCGGAAGCAAAACGACTCGACCTTACCCCCGGCGCCCTTGGCGCCCTCATCAGAGAGGCCTGGTAGAACCATGACCGACCGTATCCGCAAGCTCCTCATCGGCGTCATCGTGCCTATCGTGATCGCACTCGGGGGAGCAGCGCTCATCGCGGCCGCTCTCCCGGACTTGCCGGACCCCGTCGCCATCCACTGGGGTGCCTCGGGCGAGGCGGATGGCTTCGGGCCGGCCGCAACGAATCTCGTTATTCTGCTCGTCTTCATCTGCGCCTACAGCCTGTTCACCGTGCTCATCACGCGGGGTGAGGGCTTCTCGGCGTCTCAAAAGGTGATGCTCACCACCGCGCCTTTCCTTGCCGTGCTGCTCACCGCGATTCTTGCGGGCTCGCTGTGGATGCAGCGCGGGCTCACCGACGCCACCCTCGCACCCTCCGTGCTTCCGCTGCTTCTCGTCGGAACCGTCGTCGGTCTGGGTGTCGCGATCGGATCCTGGTTCCTGCTTCCTTCGACCTCGGTTCGTGCCGCCGAGCAATCCGCGGCGCCATCCATGCAGCTCGGTGCGACGCAACGGGCGGTGTGGATGCGACGCTCGGCCCCGACGGGAACCGCGCAGGTATTTATCATCGGCACTCTCGCGCTCGTGACCACCGTCACGATCGTCGCGCTCGTGCTGGCTGCTCCACCGCTGCTCACGGCCGTGTACGGCGGCTTCATGGTGCTGATCGCGCTCGTCGTGGCGGCGTCGGTGTACTGGCGCGTGCAGGTCACCAGCCAGGGGTTCGTTGCGCGTTCGGCGCTCGGCATCCCGCGCTTCGCAGTCCCGCTTGCCGACATCGACGAGGCAACCGTCATTACTGTCAATCCGGTGCGTGACTTCGGCGGCTGGGGCCTTCGCTGGGGCGGCCTAGGCCGATTCGGCATCGTCACGAGAGCAGGTGAGGCCATCGAGATCCGCCGAACCAACGGCAAGCACCTCATCGTGACAGTAGACGACGCGTCCCAGGCTGCGGCCCTCCTCAACGCTCTCACCACTAGGGCTACCGTCTAGGTTCGACGCACTCGCGAACTCTTCTCAGGGTGGATGTAGAATTGCGGGGCAGCAGGCAGTGATCCGTTATCAGCGGGGAGCCCTCGGAAGAACAGGCTTCGGCCTCAGTAGAACCGAAATCCAAGCAGTTTGAGTGGCCCGGATGCCCGGGCAAGCGGGGTGGTACCGCGGTAGCGCTTTGAGAGAGCGCCGTCGTCCTCGTGCTGAAGACACGCACAGGAGCCCCAGTGACCTACCCCCGCCACACCCCGGACGAGCCCGTCAGCCCTTCGCCGCGCTTTCCCTCGATCGAGGAGAACGTGCTCGGCTACTGGAAGTCGGATGGCACGTTCCAGGCATCCATCGACCAGCGTGACGGTGCCGAGGAATGGGTCTTCTACGACGGCCCGCCCTTCGCCAACGGCCTCCCGCACTACGGCCATCTGCTCACGGGATACGCGAAAGATCTGTTCCCGCGGTACCAGACCATGCGCGGCAAGCAGGTGCACCGCCGCTTCGGCTGGGATACGCACGGCCTGCCCGCCGAACTCGAGGCGATGAAGCAGCTTGGCATCACCGAGAAGCGTGAGATCGAAGAGATGGGCATCGCGGCCTTCAACGCCAAGGCGCGCGAATCGGTGCTCGAGTACACCCAGGAGTGGGAGAAGTACGTCACGCGCCAGGCGCGCTGGGTCGACTTCGAGAACGACTACAAGACCCTCGACCCCTCGTTCATGGAGAGCGTGATCTGGGCGTTCAAGCGCCTATACGACAAGGGCCTCGCCTACGAGGGCTTCCGCGTGCTGCCCTACTGC
>Ga0247807_10000486_pt1 | contig 24539 bp, 24 predicted proteins | sample UWRJL074202C1_FD_179931 | JGI IMG/M metagenome (GOLD analysis project Ga0247807, IMG submission 179931) | Plant litter microbial communities from Arlington Agricultural Research Station in Wisconsin, United States - UWRJ-L074-202C-1 | ecosystem: Environmental > Terrestrial > Plant litter >...
CGCTTTGTTTCTGCTTGCAGTTTTTGACAGATGGTATAATGATTATTGAGTGAACAGTATTGAATTTATCACTGGCAGTGCATTAATTTGACGGGGAAAGCTGCGTGTGCGATCGATAATATTCGTTGGTAGATGGCCTCCAAGGCAGCGTAGAAGCCAATACGCTTGGCTACGAAGCATGTCATGGATGAGGGCGGGACTAGCTTAGGTGCCCGCTCCGACCAAATCCCGTTCTAGTGTTCAGAATGGGACAAGATGGGGATGATCTATCAACACACGCAGCGCTTCTGGACTTTGCGGCACTTCCTTGTTATTACATTAGATTCTTAGTTTGGAGGGCCTCGAACTTGATCTTTATGTACACAAGCACAAGTTCTTTGAAGAATGAGAATACTTCTATCATTCCAGCAGTCTACACAACTCAACGTAACCCAATACGACACCCAACTCTAGCCTGCTGATCATAAATGTGACAGGGTAAACTTCTCCACAATCCGGATATGGAAATAATCACAAACCCTTGTTCTTACTTCCGTTTAGAGTGATGATGGCGATAGTGGTCCGGATGGGTCAAGAAATCAACAGCTAAAAGTTTAGAGCTAGCATAGCACAAAACATTGCACGGGTGAAACCAATGGATATTGACGAAGGCAATGGAAAGTCATGTTTAATTGTGAATTAAGCCTGCAAAGTCCTATACTCCATTACTCGTGAATCATTTGGGCATCAGCAATTTGTACCGACCAAAGCAAAATCGACCTGGGGGAACACAAAGTCCAGACAAACCATTCCTAATAGATAGTACTTAGGCTCCGGCGCAGCAACTGCCTTGGAAATTCTTCACGGAAAAACATAGCACAGACCCTTATCTTAATGAAGTATCAGAAAGCCCTTCAGGACTGGAAGGGCTGGCAAGAGGACTACGAAAACCGCTCAAATCACCAGAGCCAGTCCTTCGTAAAGCTTGACTCATTGTCTCAATAGTCAATTCTCCACCAGAAGAATTGGTTTGCGCCAAAGCAGGACCTGCTAGTGCTTTTGTTCTAGGGGAAAGCTCAACGCCCTTAACCGATGCAGACTTGCTTGTGGGGGGCGACGTCCCTAAGCCTGGAGACGAGACTGGGGAGCGCACTGGAGAGGGTGATCTATGACCTCCAGATGATATAGAGCTGAGCCCTGCGATGTATAGAGAGTCGCGACTACCGGCATGCTCCATGTGCTCTGACTGAACTATATCTTGAAATGATATGAAGCTTAGCCGTCGAATATCAGCACTATCTAGGGCTCCATAGTTCGAGGCTGTATCTTCTTTTTCCGGATGGGCAACTAGTTCATCAGTCATTTGTCCTACATGGTGTTCGCTACCTCCTAATCCTGTCACAGAAATAGCTGCTGGTTGATGAGATGAATGCATGACAATCTCAACAGTGTCAGGACTAAGACTCTTATTCGTAATCGCCTCTGAAGATGCGTCTAGAACCGCTGGTATGTGATTTTCCTGTTGTATATGTGATGGGATGGCTGGGGAATTCGGCACTGGAAGAGAACTTTCTTGAACATCACGTTCGAAGATCTGAGATCCAGCTGGTGATACTAAGCGCGGAGATGACGAGTAAAGGTTTCGCTGTGGAGAAGCCGGCGATTGATAAGGATGATTCGGTCTGTGATCACTGAAAATCAGTATGACATGGTCCTAAAGAAGAGGCGAGCTGATCACCAGTGGATGATACATCCTGTTTATGAATACCAAGCTTGCTCTTTGTAGCAGTAAATAGGTGCTACAAAATACACTTACGAGCGGCTGGGGGGGCTCTGAACTCCAGACTTCTCTGCTGTAGACTGCACCATTGGAAAGTCTCCGGGTGTTACTATGTCATCGTTCTTTCTGGACTTTGACTTCTCCTCGTCCTTCTTTTTTTTTCCGAATCCAAACAACCTCCGCCTACTATGTTTTCCGGAATCTCCTGTATTCTCTAACTCGACATCACTGCCCTCGTTTGATTTGGACACAGGGTGACCAGCAGATTCCTGAAAGCCTTCACCCAGTAAGGGAATCTTAGTCGACTGCTGCCCGGTAGGAACTGGGGTATTTGGCTGCAGCGTGCTTGATTCCGAAGCGCTCATCTTCGAGTACTATTAAACGACAGAAACCCAAGATGTGTATCGGCTAGAGATGCGCCAGTTATGTAAGAACTGGTGTGCGTTGGTTGCGACTGTGTGAACGCTGTTATATACCGTTGTGGTATCGAAGGGGGTATATGTGAGGCGAGGGGTAATTCAAACTCACACACTTGGAAGTGTGTTTCGCTGGAAAGGGAACAAGAAACTATAAATTGGAAGAGCTTGGAAACATGCTGGCTGTGTTGCTGAAAACGAGGATGCAAAGGAAGTAAGCAAGAGATAAGAATACTGGTATAGCAGTGATACTATAAGTGTGAGTGGTACAGGCTAAGAATTAATGCATGAAGTAGAACAATGGTAGTTCTTCAGGGCATTATTCGCAACTGTCCAGCTGAGTTGCGCCAGTTGGAAAGCGGTGGGCCAGAAGTAGACGACTTACAGTGACGAGGTATCTACTTGGTACGGTGTCCCAGGCTATTCACGTGATTCTGAATGTGGATCCCAGCCCGACCTAGCTTCTTGGCATCTACAAGTCCAGAAATCTCATTAACGACGCTCATCCTCAATTGGAGCTTGCCTGCACGACCTCACATTCTATTCAATCTGCTACCTCAGCTATGGAGGCTAGGCTATTAAGACGGCCTCTGGGCGACCTCTTTTCTCGCGGAACCCAATGTCTAGTGTCTGCCAACGTCAGTGTATCGGCCTGCCGCCATGTATCCTCATACCGGCGCACCAAACAGCGTCTGAACATCAAGCCAGACTCTACCTTTCTTCTCAATAGCCACTCTCCTCCTCAAGACCACATAATATTCAATCCTCCCTCATCAGCCCCCAATGTTCTTCACACGCCGATCAAGTTTCTACCAAAAGAGGACAGAAGGAAGCAACTATTTGCTTCAAGAACATCGCCTCAAGCTCCACGACTGCCACCCGTTATTCCCAAATTCAAGCCAGTGGGTGTGAGACATCATCTCACCGACGTTGATATTGTGGAAATTCGAAAACTGCGGTCAAAGGATCCAGAAGCGAACACTGCGCGGAAATTGGCTATCAAATTCAACTGCTCAACTTACTTCATATCGATGGTTTGCGAGGCGCCAAAAGAGAAGAAACAGAGAGATGAGGAAGCTCGGTTGGCAAAGGTCGCCATGTTTGGCCCGAAGAGAACCAAAGCACGAGAGGATAGAAAGAGGCGGATGGAGCTTGCTCTGAGGGATGACTAAAGGCTGAATACCGATGGTGGGTATGACAATTTAAAAAGAGGCAGATATCCATATGCAGTCGAAGAATGTAGGAGCCGCCTTGATCTGAGTGGTTGGATTGCTTAAGGACGCATGGCTGAAAGTCTCTATCATGCCAGAGAGGATGGTTGGTGACAATGTGAACCACCAGACCACTAAATGAAAGATCATTGATGTGTGTTGTGTTTTGTACTTTAGCAGGCTGCATGTACTTGGATGGAGGCGTTGAAAGAAAAATGTAGGAATATGTAAAAATACATGAAATGGATTATATCATCGAGCGAAGTTTGAGCTTATTCCACTGCACAGCATCAATACAATACAACACTCAAAACACGTCGCTGACTTCGTTGGGATTAAGGGCCTTTGTTACAACTTCCATGGTGTCTACTACTTGCTGAATGACCATGAAGAAGAGCCTGGACTGAGAATTTTACTTTCCCGGGCAGGGCCCAACTGATTTTCGCTCATGCACCATTTAATATGATTGCTAAAGATTAAAACCCACAAACTAGTGTTCTTATATGCCTCTGAATTCGTACGTGACCGCTTCACAACACCGTACTCGGTACGTGTCAACATATCATTCTTGCACTCCATCTCATGTCCATTCAAATCCAAATCGTCCCATGGATGAAATAATTAAGTTCCACTGGACTTGGACTTCCTTAATTATGGATGTGATACACGGGAGCTCAAGATGGAATTTTTCTGTTCAATCAATATCCTCGCAAAGACGGCTTTCTCTTACGTGAGATCTGAAATGAGTCGAGGCTCCAAATTTAGTGTAGACTCCGTTAGGAAAGAAACTCTAGCATTCAAGGACGTCTCTCCAAAAGGATCGCCCTCCGGAAGAACAATAGTCACCGCCTTGTTATTTCCCAGAGATAAATCAGATACTCATTGATCTGTATTTATGCCTTGACTTTGGGTGGCCGGTACATGATGCAATGTTCTACGGTCCCTTTTCCATCTCCACCCTCATACTCCCAAAGGTTCAAGCTCATTTCTTGAAAAACCGTAAACCCATGCTTCTTATACAACCCTGTGATGGTTCAGCATTGTGTAACAAAAAGTAAATGGTGATATTGGCAGCAGATATAGACCAGACCTCGGGGCCTGCCACCCTTACGTCTCACATATCTTAGAGCAGAAACAGATGAGTAGAGGACTTACCTAGACCTTCTGGTAAGGCTCCAAGGGTACATTGTAGGTTCTGATTATCTGCATCTTTTAGTCCATCCTCAAGAAGCATGGCACCTATCCCTCGTCTTTGATATCTCGGATCAACTATGAGGGTATATAGTTCTAAATTCCAGATTAGCACTTACTCATATCGTGATATCAACTTTTAATTTATGTATAATTATATTAACAACAGACCCGGAACTGACACTTACTATGATAACTTTTCCCATCACAAGCTAAAGCCATATATCGATCCCCTGGGATAAACAAATCATCACAAAGTCTTTCATTGGCAACTGTTTTGACCTTTGTTTCTGTTCCCTCTTTCTTTTTTCTCTCTTTTTCCGCGGTATTTCCTTCTACTCTTTGATCTTTCATTCCGTAGCCATATATCCCAACCCCACCCTTATCAACAAGCACAGTCTGCCATTTAGCATAACCCACAATCTGCGTAGTCCCATCATCATTGCTTAGAACTGCTTTCACATTTCTGGACCCAACGCTTAATTTAGAGTTGCTCTGGACTTAGGTGATAAATTCCAACTCACTGAGTAGTTTGCCCTGGTTTATCGTTGGTGATGTCCATCTCCTTGGCTCTCTCTTCTAGCACGTCCTCATCAAACCTCCTTGATCCGTACGCTACAGCACTGAATCCCTCATCACCAAATGCTTCTACTTCAAGTCGCGCAAGTCGCCTCCAATCCTCTGACTGTACTCTTTGTAACGCTATTTTAAAGGTAGACATTGATAGGAAACTATCATAGACTTTGTGTGTAAATCCTGGCAAGAGTTTGACGGAGAGACTTTTGGCTTTATTAACAACAACAGAAAGGCCCGGCTGTAGCTGCTGGAAAAGGCACGGTAGAAACTATTAGCCATTCCTAGCTCACCGATATAGCTTGCCGGGGAGTCACTGGCGGGCGTGGGGTTTTAGCCCCACGAAGCTAAAAAGAGGTTAGACATTTGTATTATAAGACATTCCCAGCAACACTGCTATACTCACAACTTCATCTTCAACTTAACTAGAATCGAAATTTCTTACGAGATATCATGATAAATTGAGTTTCCATTATTGAAAGAAATTTGTGAAAGTGAGGTCTCATTTGGTAGAAATCGTACTGATAATATACGTATAAAGATAGCCAATAATTCTATTATACGTACTTTAGTTTCTTAATGTACTTAATAAACCACATACAACATAGGCGAGCTAGCACCCGATGTCTGAAATGTGCAGTAGTTTTAAAAATTCGGAGTTATCAAATCAATACTTTCCAGTCGACACTTACGCCCCATCTTTCTCCCTCGATGACTACGTCCCAGACAGTTCCTTTAATTCCGAGCATCCGTCCTACTTCAACCTTTGCTCCTTTTTGTAGACCTGTGCCCTCACCCTCCCCAGCTAGAAGAACTTTCATCACCGCACCGGTATCTTCTTGATTACCTCTCACCAGAGTCAACCCTGTTCTGCTACTGCCAGTGACTTCGCTAATTAATAATTTCGCAAGCCACAAGCCCTCCTTCTTCTCTGTTCCATTAGCTTGGGCTGTAGACTCAATATTCATCAACCAGTCTCTGACTTCAGCTGCTAGGCCTCCAGGTAAGTATTTCTGCCCACGTCTGTGGGGAGAAAATTGGTCAGGTAATGGATCATGCTGTGCTTGGGTTTGATCCAAGGGCTCAGGAGGACGGAATCGAGGGGGTTTGACGAAGGGGGCTTGGGTGTTTTCAAGAATAGATACACTTGCAGGTGATGCAATAACAAATCTAGGAGCCCTCCTACTTGATGCTGGGTGGCGAGCAATCGGCGGAGAGGAGAGGACTGGTGGAGGAGAAGATTGTGGGTCCAGATTATTAATTTCACTTTGACAAAGGCTGTCCGTGGACGAAGAGAACCTTCGGCGCTTTAGGTATGGCTCTCCTGGTTCATAAGCAATGTCTTCGTCATCTGTCAAGGGCCGTTCATCTATCTCCTGATTTTCTGTCTCGATCGAGTCGTGAATGTTTTGTGATATACCTGAAGGAATGATGATGTTCTCCGCATGCCGTTGTACATGGCGGGCTGAAGACAGATAACGCGCTGCGGATAATGTAGATGCTGGCAATTGCTGAGATGGATCTGGTCGAGGAGTTGAAGAGAAATTGAATCGTGGAGTAGCATTAAACTGCTGAGTACTGTTGCCTGGCGTTTGGCTCTGATCGAGTGGGATTCTCCGATCTGGAGGTTGTTTCTTGATCACAAACCTGTGTGGTGAAGGCGTCTATTACAATCAGCAATACTCACAGATGTACAATCTAGAGAGCTTCTTACCACCGGGGGGACCATATTTGGACTTGCATCTCAATTTCATCTAAGACGCTGGCCTTCGTAAGATCCTTTTCAAGGTGTTGAAAGAAAATTATAATTAAACCGATCTTTTATATCATCAATTATTCACTTTCATTACAAACTGCATCTCTAGATTAATTGCGTTGCCTAAGCGTATCATGTGTTTTCTACATCGCAGCTGGATGACATCGAGGATCGTAGAGTGCGCACACTACGTCCACCCCCAGTAAGCACTAGGCAGACACGATATTTCAATCGAAGTTCAAGTTCAAGTTCAAGTTCAAGATTTCAAGCCGATTGAATGGGCTGAATGTATTTAATTAGATTCGAAGCCCAGATTGCTTGTGATCAAAATTGTCGTAAGCCAGACAGAACGTTGTGATCTTTCAATATTCAAACCGATCATGAAGTAAGTCCTCATTAAAGCGACTTTTATACTAGTCGCCAATTTGGTTAGCACAGATGCTACAATCTCCATATTCCGTCTTAGAGATGGAAATATAATATCTGTATCTATTAGATCGACTGGCTCTTTTCCTGTGACGCCAGTAATCACCTGCAAGAAACGAATTCGCTCTAAGCGCATGACTTTATAAAGCTCGCAACCGCTTGTGTGCCAATACGTTACTAGTACTTGTCATGGTCATCAATATTCCAAGTCTCAGGGCCATTACAATGGTGATTGTGAACATGGTCAAATGATCTTTGTTTCAAAATTTCTAGTGAGTAGTGGAAATAAAACTCTTTCATTTGTTTCAGAGACTAGGCATCAAAACACTTTGGTAAACTGCTGTAACATAAATGAGAAAATTTGGCAGCTCTTATAAAAAGAAAATGCAATTAATTGAAGAAACGCTTGCAGTTGTTGACGATAACTTGACTTTGTAGTGGCAGAAGTCCATTGAACAATTAAGTACTAGAAAAACTTTACCAACCATTGACCGAAGTCTCAGTAGCTAGATAAGCTTACAGACTACCAATTCGTCCTCTCAATGATCAATTATATACCTAAAGATGCTTTGCGAAAAAGTTTCTCAGGATTCGGTAGCCTCGCAAATATTCTTCAAAGGCATGTCGGTTATTGAAGTCAGCCCTTTGGAAGTTAGCGGACACTGTCGCTTTAGGACTTGAGGTTTTTGTACTAACCGAGAAGTCATCCATCCATGGACCATATCGTCAAAAGTTTCTGTATAGCTACTTGGGGACGCCTTTAGCAACCGCTTGTTCCATTCCTCTATGTCCTAGAATATCTCGAGTCAATTCTGACTTTGAAGAATTAAAAAGTCGCATCAAGGTGTCCACTTGCTTAACCAGGAGCAACATACCTCAGGATTTTCATCCATACTTGGCAGGACTACATGTGGGATCGTGATATTGCTTGCGTCTTCGAATGCCAACAGAGACGGATGGCATTGCCCAGAGGCTTTGAATGGTGTCCCTTCTTGAGATACAAGCGCCGCAATCTTACCTCCCCAGCAAAAGCTATTAATCGTTAGTAGCTGTTCAACCTCTTTGATCAAAGCACTAAATCAGCTCCCGTGTACATTAAAGATATTCTAGCTAGGGACTTAGAAATATTAGAGAAATATTAGCCTACCCTATAATTGCCCAACTTTCGATTTGCGGATTGGCCCTCTTCATTGCTTCTAGGAGAGGAAATACCAAAGGAACCGTTTTGTCCGGATTGGCAGGGCCATTCATGAATTCGGTGACTGCTTTCATCTGTGGTGGCGTTTTAGGAGGATAGTTGGCAAGATCGGATGGGTGGTCTCCGAAGAAGACTGGCATGAAAACCTTGAAATCGCCAGCTCCATCTGGTTGAGCTGCGAAATCCGATGCCAGAATATCTGCACCTCTGATGGCCTGAATGTACAAACCAAAGACATCGTAGCAAACGAATATACCTCTCTTTGCAGTATCGGATCCTGTTACGTCTGTGGCATGATTAGACATAATAATTGTCGATAGGGATCTCAGTAACTAACAAGTGTTCAAGCCATCAAACTCAGTATATGTGCCTTTCACATTGTAAGTGTATCCGCCAGCCAGGCTGACTGGAGGTCTAGTGCAGCATGCTTTACTTTGGGCTAACATTATGTCGCAAGTTAACTCGATTTTGCTGGTCAGGTTCCAAGAGTAGTAATTTAGTTTGGATGTAATTTCTATTTTGCGTCGTTCTGTCCACACATAAACATAGAAACGTGTGGTTTATATACCCTCTTTGAACGTGATTCATTTGGGAGTATGCTGCTTATTCAACTACATACATATCATGAGGTTCCAAGTAGAGCTTAATTTCGTCTCCAAATGATGTGAATTGAGATTATTCGTATCATCCGGTGCGGGCTGTAGAGCAAAGAGTTATGGTGCTAGTAAATATAAACCTATAACAATTCAGAATTAGTGCCTAAGTATGCACACTAATTTGTCGTGCAGCCGATTGTCCTTTTTCATTTCTTGAATCCCGCTTCAGGTTACATACTTATCTACAACGTTATAGAAGCCGGTGTGGAAGATCCCCGAGGGATCTGATGCGGGGTTTGGAGCACTTTTTTGCTTCCAATATGTATGTGAACCGGAAGCTCAGTCAGCACGGTGCTGCAGCCACAATTGGCATCATGATAACCACTTCATTAGAACAAGTGATCTTGTTGATGAATATTTTTGAAGTCTTCACTACTCGCTATCTATAGAGAGGGGTTGGACGATTACTAATTGTCAAATTACGAGGCTCGCAAGCTTCAGCACTCAATTTACCCAGGCTCGACAGTGTGATGTGAATCGTACCATAACTAATGCACTACTTTACCAGCATCTTGAATAGTGTTCTACCGCAGCTCAAAAGCGTTAACGAGGACATATGTACCCTATAGACGTGACAATTATGCTTTGACAAGCTCAAGGGAGTATATGATATATACTTCAGCACATGCCCCACTTGCGAGCCCCTTATATTAAGCGAGACCTCATCCTCAGCGAAAGAAAGGGAAGTAGGTAGAAGAAAGTATTTGAGACGGAAGTGAAACGTCACAAAGCCCTGGTATATGAGCGCAGTCTCATTCTGGTAAGATCTATGGCACATTAATTCGCAAAATTCTGCTGCAGAATGATATAGTACATAATTGAAATATAAAATATCACTTGGTTACGAGATCTGTTACAATACTTATTGAGCTGTTTACGAACACTTTTCCGAACACTTTTCTATTTCCTGCTAGTCACATAATGCAATATAATAAACAGCAGCTTAGATCAGATGACGCTATTCAAATAGAATTCTAGCTAGGCAACACTCGCACGAATGACGTTTTACAATCTCTTCCTCGGTAGTAGGAACATGAAATGGTCAAAAGCTATATTCCAGAGAACTGTCAGCCCATCAGTTGTGGCGCCGTTTTATGTCCCTGCTCAAAACAAAAATGACTACCCATGAGCCAAAAATTTACAATTCCAACTCCCGATTTACCTCACCAGGAATCCCATATACGAGTAGAAAAGTACATCAAGAGATAGAACAGAAGGTCAAAACAAGTTTAAACTCCAATTTAAGGTATTGCGGCGAGTTTGATGGAGTGAGAACTACATTTAATTTCATAAGACAGAGTTGCTAGTAAGAAGTACCATGAAATGTCTTGATTACACTTAATCCATATACTGGCGACTAATGGAATGGAATTATGATGGAAGGAATGTAGCTTGATTTGCGCCAGGTTAATCGGACTTGTTTCTATGAAGTGTATATTATTATTTACGCCGGAACAGTGGCACAGTTGCAAGACACATCATAGTCCGAATACATCAAAATATGTTTAAGACTTGTGGCGTACCTCTAAGAAACCTATACTTGTATTTGCAGTTTTTGAATCTCTATTCTGCGAGAAAAAAGTTATACATGTTGCATGTGAGAGTTGTGCTAAATTGATGTAGCTATGCTCGATATTCTTTTGGTCCCCAGGAGCATCTATATGCCACCAACCTGGAGGATTTCTTCTCTGAAGGTCTCACAACTGTAGCTTCTGAACTTCTCCTCCAGATTCGCCACTTCTCAACAACTTCTCAAGGATTTCCTGTAAGGTATTTCAATTAGCATTCACCTTTACAAGTAATAAAGGCTTGACAATGTCTCCAAATACAGTCAATACATACCAAATCAACAAGAGCCTCCTCTGGAGATTGTTTTGGGTTTGTTTTTCCATCCACAAGTCCCTGAGCCCAAGCTACAACTTCTTGTGCTACCCCACTGCCTTCACTATCGAATTGTCGAACCTCAGATTTAGCATCCTTTTCTTCCCCATGTCGAACAGTGACTGTACCTCTCACAACTGATACACTTCCTTTCTCACAAGCTACAGTGTACTCACTACCGGATAAGGTGATACCGAAAGAGACTGAGAAGGTACCAGAGATACCAGAGGTTGTGGTCCAGATAGAGTTAAGGGTGTCTACTGGAGGAAGATGTTTCTGGAGGAGGGTGGTAAAAGCAGATACTGCTTTTGGTTTTGCAGATTCGCCTAGAAGAAGTCGCGTTGCCGCAACAAAGTGAACCCCTCCATCAAGAAGGAATCCTCCTTGGTAGTGTGGTGTCTTGCGCCATGGTGTTTCTTGTCTGTTAGCGCCATAGTAGAGACGAATTCTAAGTAGCCATACCAAAATATTTGTCACCAGGCTTGACATTTCCAAAGCTTTTGACACGGAATCCTAATATCCGCCCTAGCTTTTGAACTTCTTGACTAGCATACTCAAATGACTCCAAGAATCGAAAGTTTTCCGCAACGCCCCAGGTAGCACCACCCTTCACTTTATCGCTTTTGTAGTATTGGATCAGCTTCTCTGCTCGTTTGATATCCACAGCAATTGGCTTTTCAGATAACACATGCTTGCCTGCTGCCAGCGCTGCTTCGATATATTCAGGTTGGGTGAGAATTGGCAAGGCGATTATCACAGCATGGACATCTGGTCGTAAGAGAAGGTCATGATAGGTATTTCCAGATCCCGAATCGTCAGAGTAAAGGTCTACATCGACGCCTAGGCCTTGTGCGGATTTAAGAGATCGAGAGTAGACGGCCTTGAGCGTAATGTTGGCACAGTTTCGAACTGCTGGCTACATGTGGGGTAAGTGAGGGGTATCATCATACATTTGGGACCTGGAAAGACATACCAGGTGCTGCTCCTTGACAAAAATGCCACTGCCAATAATTGCTACTCCGATTGACATATTCTTTAGGTGTTCTGAGCTTTGGGCGGAGTTGGGATGATGTGTTCTCAGTTTGGTTGTTGTATGGAGGTAGTTGGCGGAAGCGACTGAAGAGGTCGTGTTGAGGAGAGAAAGCAATCAACTAGATTGCATCATGATTCTTGCCAAGACAAGAGTGTCCTCGGTATGCAGAGGAAGGTCATCTCAATTTGACAAGTATGAGACTATCCCATTGACTTCCTATACAGTTTGTCATGGTGGTGGCTTTTGGGTACATGGTTGGAGTCAAGTATATAGAGAGGCTGAAGAACATGTAACGAGATATTACCAACCTTATTGGAATCAAGGAATTTATAACCATTATTTTCATCTCAGCTCCGTGTCATCATAATAATACATTATCGTTAGGATATGATTCTCAAAATTGTCGTACTTGTGCCTTCCGGTGCTCTTGGCGGCCGTTCCACACGTTATACAACTTACTGTACACAGAAAGTATAATTTAAATAATGTTTTGTCGAGCAAAAGCCCGCGGTACATCCCTAATCATTGCGAAATATCATTCTTGAAAGACAAATTGAATAAGCAAGTTAGTCTACTCAAGCCTTACATATACGCGGACTCATTCCAGGCCTCGGTCATACTATTAATAATTCAATACTAGAGTTGGATATATCACTGTAATAATTATTGCCTTAAAATTATGCGACAGACGTAGTGAGTCTACAAAGTACCTTTTCTTTGTACTACCGGCATTCTTAATCTACATCTCCACTAGCAAGTCTTTCTATCATTTCTTTAACCTTTGTACTCTTTTCGCCCCTATTACTGTTGAGAGCGATACTCCCAACCAAAGGGTTATATACTGTGGCTGACAGCACCAGAGTTGCTTCCTACATCATGGTAAGAAAGGCATGCGATGGAATTTCCAAGCTTCACTTCTACCCCGGATTGTGATCTCGAGGATGCATACCGAACCATGGGTCCTGGTCTGGTGGCCGAGAGTAGCAAGTGATACAATCCAAATATGTAACGATACATCGAATCAAGAGTGAACAATAGCATCAAAGGCGCCACACCCACATCTACCGAACAATACAAGGTTCCAATTCGGTTCGCCAGTTTATGAAGGCTTGGTAGAGCTTCATGCATTGCCGATCCACTGAATCTGATGTATCAAACCTCCCTGCTGTCAATGTCACCGAGCCTACGAAGCTTCGCCTTGTGGCAACCAATTGTGCGATACTCTCCAATCACGACCATATGTTGCGCCACGCTCGGAGAAGGCAAGCTTGAAGGTTTCATGAACCGCTTTACCTAAAATCTGGCTGTCCATCGTGTTGACTGCTCATCTATTTCTGGCAGGAGTTAATCTTTAGTACAATCCTGCGATGCGGCCATGCCGTATGGTTGACCATTTCGTCTCGGTCTTGTGATCCAATCAAGATCCCTTAATTTTGACCAGATTGGTACATGGAATAATTAGAGAGAAGTTGGAAATTTGTAGTACATATTAGAGTTGGTTCGCACCTGCGTGGTGCTAGTTCATTGTTTTGTAAACTCGCAACAGCCAAAGCATTAGAATTTGGCTCTGGAATGCACTTGGGACCTTCTGTAACATCATAATTTGATTGCACTCCTCCTCAGATACACAGCGAATATGGGATCCGGTCCTTCAACCCCGTCGCCAGTTGCATGCAATGGCAATGCCGCTCTTTGCTCTCGGCCATATTCAAGCGTTGTTCAAGTTGGCACTCATGGCTCACCATTTGTAGGTATGAATTTCCGGAGCAAAGTCTCATATACTAGAAGGCTATCTTGAGTTGTTTGGTCCCTAGGCATGTTTCGAAGATCAGCAATTTCACCACCTTGTACTAAGCCATATTATTTGTTGCAAAGAAGCAAACTAACGCAAGGATATCATCTATAGGAATTCTTCCTACTCACAATCAACAAGTCAGCGTTAACGGTCAACTCAATGCGGGAATTCGTTTCCTTCAAGGCCAAACTCATGTAAAAGATGGAGTCCTGTACATGTGCCACACATCTTGCGATTTAGAAGAAGCCGGAAAGCTAACCGACTATCTGGGGACTATTAAAACATGGATGGATAAGAATCAGGGCCAAGTTGTCACAATTCTCCTCACGAATGGGGATCGTGTAGATGTGAATATGTTCAAAAGTAGTTTTGAGACCTCAGGAATGGCGACTTATGCATATTCACCCCCCAAAAAGCTAGCGATGAACGAATGGCCCACTCTTCAGAGTCTCATCAATGACAGGAAACGAGCAGTTGTATTCCTGGGTATGTTTCAAGCTCCATTTGACATAAGCAGTGACTCACAGAACCAGACTACCTTGCGGATTCGAATAAGGCACCTTACATTCTTGACGAATTTAGTTACTTTTTCGAAACTGCATTCGACGTGACTGAATTCACAGACTGCGCACTTAACCGACCACCTGGAAGCGATGGTAACGGTTTGATGATGATGGGTATGCCTGAGATATTCATCTTAACTACATATCGCTAACTACCACAGTCAATCATTTCAAAGATATCGAGATTCTGCCTGATATTCTTATTCCCGATGTAGCCAATACTCCCAAAACGAATGCAGCAACAGGAGAAGATTCAATCGGAGAGCATTCGGATTGGTGTGTATCCGAATGGGGCGGGCGTGGCCCAAACGTGGTTCTTGTCGATAATTACAACATTGGTATACATTCTATCCATGAGCTATACGGATATTATGCTGACCTGAATTTAGGCAACGTTTTTCAGGCTGAACGAACACTCAATCATTTGTAAAAGAGGTACCATTCATAAGGCCGGGGCAATAATTGAAGATTTGCAATCATTAATTGTCGAAGGTTTATGATCGGTAGCTGTTAGATACCCGTAATCACAATAATTAGAATTCATTTCAAGCTCCCATTTGTCAGTCGGCATCTTGTCTCTGCTATCATACCAACAAACGCCCTCATTAGTGTAATAACTAAGACGCAAGACCTCCAGCCACTTAAAGTCGTTGTCATACTTTAGAGGTTTGTATTCTAAGTGACTGCCTGATATGCAAAATGGACGAGGAACGCTTTTTATGGGATACGAATAAGTATCAATTACAGCTTGCACTATTGCCCTGCATATTATAGGTATAAACTACTATAATTTACCCTTGTAAATTATTAGTGTTAATTATATAGAGACATTTCTATAGTTTTGTTCTGGCAATTGACATAAATATTATATTTCTTCATCTCGTCAAAAGTGTTTCTAAGCCTATTCAAATGCAGGATTTCTAATCTCATAACTTGCCGTGGAGTACTTACTCTGCCTGCTCGTAAACCTTAGCCTAATAGTCCAGAAATTCATGCCGAAAAGAGAGCCTAACCATCTCGTCTAGCCCCCAATCTCCCATCTGCAAAACTTTATTGGAAAGAGTTCATGGTCTTTGCTAGCTCCAATATATTCCTCATTACCTGCTGCCGATCCTCACCTGTACCTTCACCTTCCTTCAAACCAAATTCACTGAAACTTCTGACTAGCCTGACAGGTCCATATCTAGAGCTTGCTATGTTATTACAAGTTCTGAGCCTATAGGAGTCACCATAATGTAATTTCAAGCTTCCCACTTGAATTACTTTAATGACATCTGGTTTCTGTGGTTGACCTCTCCATGGCGTGTTGAGAACGCCTCTTACAACACGATACTCATATAATCTCTGGTCTTCAATACTGATTGGGCTATTGCCTATCTCGCGCTGCTTCTCTATTTTGTGTTTTGATAAAACTTCACTTCCTTTTTCCACCACGTACGGTGTTCGCTGGTCTGTACCGGATTCAGAAGCATTTTGTCTCGTTGACCATTGGACTGCTGGTTCTAGAATGATAGGTACTTGACAAAATGGTTCTGGTTTGAAATAATCTGGTTTAGTACGTGCACCAGTGTCACGTTTAACAACTATGTCTGCTCTCTTGCGTTCTCGTACTCTCTTCTTCAAGGCCATTCTTTTAGAAATTTGCCTCTTTAAAGTAGCGCGGCTCATATGCACTGGTTTAAGATCCATATCAATCACTTCTGCTTTCACAGCGCCAGGTAATGTCTTGTTTGAAGTCTTCTCCAGCACTCTTCCTGTTCTTTCGCCTGCAGGACTTCCAATCGTTCTATTCAGACTGTGAGACGCCGAAGGCTCAAGTAGCTCCATTCCAAACTGGTCAAATCTTTTTTTTCTTTCGAAAAAATCTTCTGCAGCCCGTTTGGCTTTCTTTTTACAGGTAGTTTCTCGTGCTTCCGAAGTCGTAGATCCAATGCTGACTTTATCAGTTCCAAACATTGTTGCATCAAGCAGCTCAAACTGCTTGCGCTGCAGCTTTGTATCCTTCTTTTGTATTTCTTCCTGATGGGAAATTTTCTCGACGTGTTCTTCTATCTCATCACCAGTCATTAAGTTTTTGCTTTCAACTGCAAGAATCTCTAGCTCAGGGTATTGTAGCGGGACGGATGGAACTACGCTCCCTTTCCGGCCATAAGTCTGGTCAAACATAAGCTGGGAGTTCTTGATTGCCGATTGTGATGTATGGGATTTGAATTTGTCTCCTATGTTTTTGAAGAAGTCCTTCGAAGCTGCAGGAAGACATTCATCGCTGTTGTAATGCTGAGGATGGCGTGACTGCTCATTGCTGTACCACATAGTATCCTTTCCGGTCGTGTCGTAAATTGCGAAATCTCTGCGCTCTATACTATCTAGTGGTATGCCACTCTTGGTATGCTCCAACCTATCCCTACGATTAAAGCTAGGATATTTGGACCACGACGTTGGGTACCTCCTATCAACACCATTCTTGGTTTGCCGGACAATTCTATCCGCTGCAGTCTTACTTCTGGCTTTAGCTCTTCTCGAAGTCTCTTCCATTTCACATGCCCAATTGTCGATAACTTCATTCTTCTTCGCCATTAGGGTGTCATAGTCCCCTTGCTTAATATGACTATCTTCATCACTTAATATGCGCTGCCTATTTGCCCTCCTGGAATTAGTTTTTCGTCCTAAATTGTGAGGGAAGATGCTCTTCTTCCTTCCTAGTTCAGTTTTATCTTCTTGATGTGCCTCTTTCACTGCTTTCCCCCAAATTGCTGATGCTGCATCCTCAGTAGAGCTACCGATGGTGTTTGTTCTTCTGTCAGCAGGCGAAGGGGGAGGAAGTGGAACACCAAGCATTTTCTCCATTGTTCCATCACAGGCTGATCTCTCACCCTCATGGGTATATGATACTCCAGACTGTCTTGATTTAGAAAAGGATGAGTTCGCATTAATATCTATCGCCATTTCCAACTTTTCTTGGAGTCCACCCATAACTGGAATGGCTAACTTAAGACCAGACTCCGAGCCTAAGAACATACGTTTGACAGCCATTGGCTCTACCTCATCTTGATTCATTGAGCCACTTTCTGATACTTGACACAAATCTTCTATTGGACAACTGCTTATTCTAGGCAATGGAGCAGTAAATGCCACTGAGCCATCAAGATGGAAATCAGAGAGGTTTGAGGATGATATCAAGAATAATGATCCTACCAAAGAGCATTAGCGGTGTCTTTCCTATACAATTGTGTGAGTAGATGGAATTAGTTCTCACCATTTGTGACCTCGACGTCACTTCCATCTTTTTGCGAGGCAATCTCCAGTAGATCGAAGTCAGGCATGGCGGGTGACGGCTGAACAATATTGGCAGCCGAACAATATAAAGTATCATATTCCTCCCCGAAAAGGTTACCCCAGGAGTCTGGAATGCTGCCGCTGGGTGTAATGGAGTTTGGATATTCCTTGTAGTTAGAAATGTATGATTGTGTACTGTGTGAATAAACACTGCTCCCCAGAAGGTGGCGGGTCGTCTGGTTCCCTTGCTTTGATGGAGGCTTTGTCGAAGTAGCACTCTCATCACCGGGTGCCAGCCGCTGAGATATTTCCATTTCATACAAATGCATAGGTGATTTTGAATCTGGTGATCCATCTACGCCTCCAGCATCTTCAAGTTTAGAACGAATTGGAGAAATATATTCAAGAACGCCTGAATCATCTGAAATTGCCATCTCCTGTGAGGAGAGGTGGATAGAATGACTTCGGAGCCATTTTTCTAAAGGTTGTGTTCCAACTGCAGTTGGACACTTAGAAGGAGGCAATGTCGTTGACACGTCTCCTCCGCTTAACTTCCGAAGCTGCTCACCACGATTCGATGCCGTGAAGGAAAGCCGCCAAGATGAGTGCAAAGCAGGATCTGTGATACTCGGTAACCGCATAGCTTGTAAGATTGGACGTGTTGAAACTGGCAGGGGAGAAATGATATCTTTTTTTGGTAAGCAAATACCTGGTTCGAAGGAAGTACTGTCAACGACGATCTTTGGGAAAGTGTGCCGCCGTAGAGCTTTTGCGCTAGTGAATGATTCTACTTTGGTCTGAGATGAATAATTGCGGCGATTTTCTAATTGGCCTACTGAATGTGATCTTAAAGTTGGGGAAAGTAGTTGAATATGAGAAAGGGGAAGGAGAATGCATTCTTCATCATTGGTGAACTGGCTAGACTCGATTAGCGATAGATTGGTGGCATTAAATTCAAGCATCGCTTACTCTGGTACTGAAGATGTTAAAAAATCTAAATCTGATCGGAAGACTTCTAGAGATGCGTAGCTTGGTTGAGTACGTAACGGAGGCGGCAAGTGTTCTCTACTCCGTGTACTGTGACCGGCTCGGCCCTGAGTCGAATTGCCACCAAGCCGAATAGAGAGTGATTTGGCATCATCGTCGTAAATGTCGTTGCTCAGCTCATCCTCTATTCTCTTTTGTCTAAAACGACGAAGTTCCGCCCTCCGCTCAATCTCCTCCTCACTACCCCCGGCACTGCATCTTGAACGTCGCTTGATTGAATCAGTAATGCTCATGTCTCGTGAAAGTCTTTTCTTCAATCTATCGGTAACATCACGGATGGTATTTCTACTCCTCTTTGGATTGGTCCACAGTGTACTATCACCGATACTCGACTTGTCGTCCTCAAATATTGCCCGAAGATCAGCTGCATCGTTTAGGTTTGAGAGGAAAGATGATGCTGGACTCAAAGACGTAGCAAACCCACGATTTAAGTTTTTCTTAGCTGGTGAGAGTCTTCTCGCTGTTCTTGGAGCAAGTCCATCAGGAGAAGGCGGTGCTCGACTTGTGCAGCACAATTTCGAGCCCATGATAAAGTAGATCGTAGCGATATGGACTACTTTTGTGCCCCTGGTGGCAAAAAGACATTAAAAGGGGACCGTAATGATTAGTTTTGGGAGTTCACTTATAATAGAGTATCGCTTATCTTTAGGCAAGAATAAAGTTCTCTTTCAGTGTTTGAGAGAAGGAGCGAGAGGCACGGAAGTAATTATCATGACAGCAGCTGATCTTGCTCAAATAACTTCAGACTGGCTTTCAGAAACCCGCAAGACCAAGACCTTAGAGAAATATGCTTAATACCACAGAGACCTTTAGCAACTAGTTAAGGCTATCAATATTCCTAACTGGACAATAGATCTAAAGATGAGAATATAACAGCTGTGGGCCCACTCCAGAGAACAAATAAGTAATACAAACAGCATACTCACTACATTTATGCTAGATATAGATCATTCCTCGCAATTGAGCTTCCATTCAAAACTTTAAAATTATAAGCATTAGAGAGATACTTGGTTGTTGGGAATGAAGCTAGTGGTAATGGAAAAGAAACGAGTTTATGGCGAATGAGTAGAGTGACCATACCTCGGTAATGCAAAAAGGCATTTTCGGACACCTATAAAACTTTGCTGATAAGCTCTTGCAAGAAATACATTGGAAGTAGTCTTCAATTGATTTGATTTGGCAGTCGTATGGTTACATTAGTCACTCAATAGTTACAAACCACACTTCTGCTGAATGTCTTTACAGTCTGCTTGATATCATTCATTCTATCTAAAATAGTTCACTCATTGTAATTTTATTATCATGTTATATGCCTTATTTAGCTTCACTTTAATCACCTCTCTTCAGCCTGAGAAGAAAATCCTCACAGTTAAAATACTCACTGATATGGTTCAAACCTCCCACCATTCAAGGTGAACTCTGAGTTATATCTTGTTTTCAACATTGAAGTTGCTGATTTTTCACCTATTTTTGGGCTCAAGTTCACGTATCAAAATTCATTAAGCTTGGTGATTGTTGAGAGATATCCCACCGTATATGTCATGAATTGCTTTCTGAGGTCAACCCGATATTCATCAACTGTGCTTTTCCAGAAGCACTTGTGCCCTGTTACTACTCTATTCATTATCATAATCAACTCATTTGATACTAGTAATCCCCATAACTTTCTCGGGTTTGCTGTCACCCATAATTACTACTCTAAGCCAAACTCTTTTTTAAAGCAGAGATTTGATCGAAAACGGACGCTTTCGAGGTACCGCCTGCAGCAGATCTCATCTCAACTGACTTCTCGTAATCAAAGCATTCAAGAACATCCTTTTCAAATCGCTTGTCAATGCTCTGGAAATCGGAAATGCTCATTTTATCCATAGGAGTGCCTGATTTCTCGGAAAATGCTACACATTGTCCCGAAATATGGTGCGTATCTGACAAAGCTGATTAGTAATAACATGATAAAGGAATGGAGATTTTACCTCTAAATGGGACCTTCTTTCTCACCAAGTAATCAGCTAGATCGGTTGCCTGTTCAACTCTGTTAAAACTAATCTCAATCTAGTATTGGGGTGTTTCTTACCAGCATAAAGGGATCCAAGGCAGCCTTCATGCGCTCTGGGTTGGTTGCAAGGGTCGATATCACCCCAGTAGCGATTTGAATACTATCGGAAACTGTTTTGCAATGATCGAGAAGAGGTTCAACTGATTCTTGGAGATCCTTATTATATGTCCTTGACAGTTGTTAGCACATACCAAGTGGAGAGAAGTAGCACTTCAAGCTGCTAAAGAATATTGGTTGCACATTAAAGATTTCAGTAATACGTACGATGGAATTCCCTTGATAGTCATCATCAGACCAGCCATTTGTCCGAAAGCACGGCCACTCTTTCCTCTGAGAAGTTCAAGAGAGTCTGGGTTCTTCTTCTGGGGCACTGCCACGGAGATTAGTATATTTTACTAGAAGAATAAACATAATCTTCTATGTTCCAAAGTAGACGATACATACTTAGAGAGCTTCCAGTAGAACTATTGCCTGTTAGCCTACATCCCAACAGGTATTTTGGAAATATAAAACTTACTATGCATCTGCCAATTTGACGAAAGAAAATTCTTGAGTGCTAGTCTATGGTTAGAGCAGTTCCTAAGCCTGGAAAAATGCCAACTACCTGTATATAATGAGATCTTCGGCGAATCTAGAGATGTGAGTCATGAGCATAGATCCCCATTGCATGGTTTCCAAAGCAAAATCTCGGGAGCTCACAGCTGCCATCGAGTTCATGAGTAGGCCCTCAAAGCCAAGCTCCTTAGCCATACCCTCGCGGTCAATGTTGAAAGGGTTACCAGCGAGCGCTCCGCAGCCCAATGGGCTCTGATTAACTCGAGATATAACTTCTCGTAAACGTTCAAGATCATCTGAGAACGCCATACCATATGACAGCATCCAATGGCTCCAGCGAATAGGCTGTGCACGCTGAAGATGGGTGTAGCCAGGCATAACATAATCAATCTCCTTTTCTGCCCTAGCAGCAATGACCTTGAGAAAGTCAACAAGGAAGCTTTCAATCTTTCTCAGTTCATCCCTCAACCATAGTCGCATATCGGTAGCAATTTGCTCGTTTCGGCTTCTACCAGTATGTAGCTTGCCCCCAATTTCTTTGCCAATGATTTCACCTAGCCGGCGCTCATTTGCAGTATGGATGTCCTCATCAACACCAGGGATGATCTTAAATGTCCCTGCTACCCATTCTGCCTCAACCTCCTTGAGACCCTTTTCAATGGCTGAAAATTCAGCATCTGTAAGTATGCCTCCTTTGTGGTTTGCGCGGGCCCATGCAATACTTCCTAAAATATCCTGTGAATGGAAAGCACGGTCATAATAGATGGATTCGTTGTATGAGACCATAAGAGGATCAAGACCACCTAGTCATTAAATTGGTATGCAAGTCTTGCAGCCGATTGAAAGGCCATACCTGTAAAGCGTCCACCCCAAAGCATGTTCTCCCCAGGTTTGCTGCCCGGTGCCCTAGTTGCCAATGATGGATTGGCACTTTCCTTTTGAGATGAAGCCATGATTGCGGCTTTTGCTGGACGTTAAGAACTTTAAGAGGCGATTAATAATAGCAAAGAGGTGTAAGTTTTAAGTATCAGCGGTATGTCCAATTCAATTGATAACTGTGACTCTAAGAAAACTTAAATTTTATAGCTGCATACATTTCGCAAGATATTCAGCCTTGCGTTAGCGCCGATAACGCAGCGCACGGTCCAGGCGTCGTACGGTTGCCACGAAAGACCAGCTGGCACTCTCTTGAGCCGCACTGTCTAGTATATCCTAACACCTCAGAAAGCCTCCCTTTCCCCTTTTGGGTAACCAACCAAACTCAAATCTTCGAGAGTTTCTTGACACTCGTAAACATAGATCACCTACTTAGATGGCTTCTTTCCCGAACATCTATACACACCGCAAGGTCGCCGATACTGCGTCCAAAGCATGCGAAATATGTTACAAACTCAGTACCAGTGTTCTTGTGACCCCAGAAAACAAGGTCATTTACGCCCTCTAGCCGAGCCACAGTTTAGTTCTCTAAATTATGTATAGGACTTCTTCTATGTATGCGCAGGGCATCTCAAGGATAAGGGATTCTGTACTCCCATCATTGACGATGCGGCGGTCGCAGCTAAGAAGAAGAAGGAGATGGAGGCCGAAATAGAAAGAGTGAAGTTGGAGTTTGAAGAGAAGCAAAAGAAGAAGAAGGAAAGAGAAAAAGAGAAAAGCAAAGATAATGATAAGGACAAGGACAAAGACACTGACAAGGCTACTGATAAGAAAGACGAAAAGAATGTGGAAGACAAGGTAGATTTCGCAGCCCCCTTATTCTAGATGTTTTGGACTTATAATACATAGCAGAAGTCGGATAAAACTCAGACACAAGCACCGGACGAGGAGCCTCGAGTGTTTGCTCTCAAGAAAGCCTTTTATCAACAACGCATTGACAAGAAACGACAGGCAGAAGTTGCAAAAAGAAATCGTGAGAGGTTTCAAAATCCAAATCTTTTCCCCCAAGTTCCCAAAGATCTTCCTTAAGCTACATGCTTTAGTAATAGCAGCATGAGTTTCGGCATGATGGCTAAGAGGCCTTCCTCTCGTCCTTTTCGAATTGTCACATGACCTCACGGACAATACTTTGACGTCTACTTGGAGGAGTTACCAGGCAATCTCCGAAACCCAGGATCAAGGATTTTCAGGATACGATCTGTGGCCCGCTTATATGGTGGGAAAATCTCCTGTCGCCATTGATTCCGAAAATGACGGTTGCAATCATTTTGCACGCCTCATGTGTGGCCTTAGGTGTCTTTGCGTGACCTCTAGGTATGCCTTGCACATCCCCAGCTGGATTTCGGTGGAAGAATTCGTACATTTGAAAACACGTCATTGTACAAAGCAGGTTTCTAAGCTCAAGTGCTGGCCGGCTTTTGCTGACTGCATCCTAAATTTGATGATCGACCTCTTCCGTCGTTGGCCGTCTGCTATGCATCTCCATAAGCAAGGATATATTGGGTTTGATTAAAATATGAACATGTATTATGTAGAAATTACCGTAATAAGAGTCATACTCACAGTCAATAGCACGATCATTGCCAGACTGCAATATCTTATTTATTCACGCCAAGCTGAATCACTGTCCCAAGCATACTTCGAAACAGGTATGTTTCGAGAACACTTTGCTCTTAGTACACTCAAAGGCACTCGATTCAGTCTGGATCAGATCATGCAGCTGTTTGCAGCCTCGCGATCTGAATGGCTTCGCTTCAAGGTTAACTCCCTAGTGCTTACTATCTCCTAGCCCCATGACTGAAGCTCGATTTCAATTCTAGGTACCCCATTTCTTCTGAAGCTCGTTCGCTGTTGTAGTAGATTCAGTTGGCCACAAGTCGTTCCCAGCTTTTGGGGTCTGCTCTACTTTGCTGATAGGGAGCAAGTGTAGACTATCTTACTGAGAGTATGTATCCACTATCATCGAATTGTTCATCGGCAGTATATCCGAACTCTACTCAACATTCGTTGTGGAGCTCCTACCTACTTACCCGCAGACTACAGTATATGATGACTGCATGCTTCTACTGTTGTCATCCGAGAGCGTTGAAAACATACAATCTCATAGGTCCAGCATCCGAACTCTTGCAGTCCAGCCCCATGAATCAATTAGACAAACATCTGTTTAAGTGGCACCCAACGGAGTTACCTCTATCGTCTGCGCTCTGCAAC
>Ga0247807_10000487_pt1 | contig 24523 bp, 17 predicted proteins | sample UWRJL074202C1_FD_179931 | JGI IMG/M metagenome (GOLD analysis project Ga0247807, IMG submission 179931) | Plant litter microbial communities from Arlington Agricultural Research Station in Wisconsin, United States - UWRJ-L074-202C-1 | ecosystem: Environmental > Terrestrial > Plant litter >...
GTGGTGATCAATGTTGCTAATAAATGCCAGGCTGGTCTAGTCCGAATCGCTCTAACAGACGAAGGGAAGAAATTCTTCCCATCACTTGCTGAAAAGGGCTCTTTTGTGAGTTTGCAGTTATGGTGAACACTAATTCAAGAAACTAACGTGAGCTAGGTCGCTTCGCAGTTCCACGTACGTGAGGTAGCAAAGGCTACCGATGAGTTTTATTCCCTGGCAGACAACAACGAAATGCTTTTATCACGATCGAACATGCTACTTGGAATTCAAGCCCATCCAGAAATCCATGGGCAATTTGCAAAGGACATCATATGGGATGATGATACGACATATACAGAAGGGAAGACGGCTGAGCAAATTCAGGAAATGAGAGCAACCATAGGAGATGAACAAGATGGCATAGAAATTCTACGGAGGATTCTCAAATGGGTCGAAGAGAAATGAAGTAGTCAGTTTCTGCACTGAGCACTGGATAGCTGAGTTGGTCAGTTCCTAGATAGTTAATAGATGCATTAGAGATATAATTACTTTTTATGCAGAGCATTTGGCTTTATTAGTATTCGAACGATACATGGGCCAACTTGTCTGCGCTTCAACCCGGTGGTACCAAAAAGAACTCGAAGGCGTTACCAGTATTTGTATTCCGTCTATTTTTTTTCATATAAAGTGCTGTATAGGCATTGACAAAACGTCAACATCATTACATTACGCCTTACTCAAAATTGAGCCACAACCTCCTGACACTCCACACTCTCCCAATCATCTATCCAACCATCCCATTATACTCCAACTGCACAAAAGAAATTAACTCAAGCCCTAATAAATCGAACCAAGAAGAAGATAAAGTCTAAACCCATGTCTAGCAAAAAGCAGTATAGCTGAAAATCTGCAAGTCGTAAGTCTAATCGCTTGAATCCAGGCTATCGCCTCTATAGATTGTATGGCCCCCCAACAGCCAGAAAATGCTTTAAAGCCCTGAATCCTCCTTCTTGTGAGGGCTGGTGATATAGTAATCATCCCAATCCTTGCAAGTTTCGTCGAGGTGGCTCAGCTCCATCACGTTTTCGATTTCACTCTTTCGCTCGAGGAACTGAACAGCAAGACCCTGAGAGACATGCCATGCGATGTGGCAATGCATGAGCCATGCACCTGGGTTGTCGGTTTTGAAGGCCAAGACCAGGTAACCGTTTGATGGAAGCATGGCTACATCACGACGAGGTGGAGTTTTGAAGTTCAATGCAGCCCTTTCGGATTCAGAGAATTTCACCTGTGGCTTTTGGCCGAGAATGTGGAAGTCGTGACCGTGTAAGTGAATTGGGTGCGCAACGCCTGCAAGATTATTGATGATCCAGAAAACCCACTACAAACATGTCAATTTAAATGGCTTCTGAGGAGGCTTAAGGATTAAATACTAACCTGATCTGCGTTTGGCACCTCATATATTTTTAGCGAGGCGGGGTAGCTGTTGTTTTTCTCTGCAACATAGGAAAGAGTTGGTTTTGTCCAGGAAACATCCATAGGAGGGTTGCCGTCGATATTCCAAGAGAAAGTGCTGGTAACTGGGTCCCAATTAGCACCACTTACTGTGTGCAGGTTGGTACTGATGTCAAAACTGCTCTCGTCTACAGCTTTAGCTGTGTAAGGCACCAAGTTTGCGAGGGGCTCATCATTACACGCAATAGTGGAGCCAGGAGAGATAGTTGTTGATGGTGTTGAAACAGGGACATCAACGTAATTGAAAATGGATGTCAGGCCAGCCCTGTTTTCGTTGTTTCCACAGCCACCGGCTGATGGGAGTGTTGCACGGAACCAGTAATTGCCCGAAGTCTGGTTGGCATGGATAATAACATCATATCTCTGGCCTATACCGATGAAGAGTTGAGTTGTGTTGTAGTTTTTAATTGGGACAAAATCTGCCTCGATGACTTGAAGAAAGTGATTGTCAAGAGAAACATAAAATGCTTCGTCGACAGATGTATTAATGATCCGAAGTCGGTGTCTTTTTCCTGGTGTCAATGGAGTGACATTCTTCTTTCCTGCTCCTGATGGATTTTGGTTGGTTCCGTTGAAAAGCAAATTTTTTGGCGTGGGAGGAGCAGCCTGGCGGTGAGTTGCTCTGAAACCCAATTGGTACATACTCTCGTAGTAGAAGTCTGTAATGGGGAAAGTGCCAAGATCAGTGTCATAATCTGCAGATGCTGGTCCGTTGATGATAATAGTTCCGACGACACCATCACCGTACTGGTGCGAGTAGTGAGAATGATACCACGTAGTTCCATGTTGAGTGGCACGGAATCGATACACCTTTCGTCCGTTTGGTTTGATTGGGCATTCTGTTACACCGTTTACACTATGTGCTTTGTTAATATAAGTGTCATTTATCACCTGATGGGGTTCTTACCCATCCATGATATTACTGTTCTTTTGCACAAAACCATGCCAGTGAATGCTCGTCCTGAAATATTGTTAGGTGCTGCTATCTCGAATCCTGATCACTATTTTACGTACCCATTATCAGCCATGTTGTTTATGACAGTGATTTCTAACTCATCTCCCCAGTCTTTCTGGAATTAGTGTTGATTCTACAAGCAATGGATTAGATACATACTGGCAGTCAAAGTTGGCCCAGGATATGTGCCATTGATTAATAGCATAGTGAGAGGTGTTCCATCTGGCGATTGACTCGCTGATAGTTGCCGCTCAGAAATCTCAAGTGTGTACTACATCACGCGTCAGTCATGGCCAAATCTGTACACGTTCATAACTTACAGGCACGACTCTACCCGTCACCGGCCATGCTACTTCGGAGTCGGTTTTGATATCGTGTGTACCATCCCAACAATTTCTGGAATTAGGACCATTGGTGCATGATTGACGAGTAGATAAGCTCCTTGGGGCCGCCGTATCGTGAAGAGGCGTAAGAATGGCTGAGGCAGTGGTCAAACTGAGGGTTGCACCCGCCAGGAAGAGGCTTTTCAGGAACATGGTAGAGAGAGTTAAAGAATGTCTCAGTTGGATCGATTAGATGAGAAGCTTAAAGAAGATGAGCAAGTTTGAGTCTTTTCGAACGACAAAGGTATTTATATATGAATTTGAAGCCCCGTTGTTAGTGACTGGTTATCCCAAAGCAGCTTGACGAGGTCTGATCAGCTTTGAACATGCATGATAGTTCTTAGAAGGATATCGTGTTAGCACACGGTCCATCTCGGATCATCGAAAAGGAAAAAAGAATTGTATTTGCATGAACATGCAAAATATAGCGTCTAGCATATGTCGTATAAAGTACTTCCGAATGTCAGCAAAACCATGTCTTACGTGGGTTTTTGCGCTTGCCTAGATGCTGAACAGATTCTTGCCCAATGAGCTGACAATATCCGGGTGAGTTAAGCTCATTAGCTTCTCGTATGAATATGAAAGGAGGAGAAGCTTTAGTCTTTCATCGTTGATTGAGGTGTCGGGACGGCGTAGGAAGTTCCTGACATACCTTGGCTCACCATTACTGGTTAGCTACTACTGTCGAGCTAGGCGATCATTAGCAACCGCTGCAAACACAGGGGGGAAAGCTCAGTGCGTACCTTGAAGTGAGCAGGGGATAAGCAGACATCATGTGTGGCTTGCTCCCACGTGTGTAACGCTGTACTGGCTCAGCCATGTCAGCCATATCTTTCTGGAAGAACACAATTCTGGCAGCCTCTGAGTGCTGATGTCTGACTAATTTGCTGCTCGCCAGCGCCACTGCCGCCAAACTCTGAGTTGAGATGAGTTACATCTCGGTAGATAAGTTGGGGGCTTGTGAAGTTTTGCAGACATGTACTGCAACCGCTGGACGAGGGTGTAAAGCACGTTGCAGTAATACAGATACACTATCGAAATTGAGTTTCCCACCACACTGCAGTCTATAGTCAAAGTCACATTGGAATGTCGCGTGGTATCAGGGTTTCAATGTCGCTCTCCCGTGTTAAATCCAATCCAGGAAAGCCCAGAACGCTTTGAAATACTGGGTCATGGTCCTAGACTTTCGGTCAGCTCGGATGCCCTACATTGATTGCAACAGGCAGTGATTGACGACCTGAACTTATCGAGATTAATTACTGTCGTATCTGACTACCGAAGAATGCAACAGTAGCAAGGCCCATAACTAGTGGTTGTATTAGGAATTCCGAGTTGAAGTGATGTAGTAAGCAGAGTCCGTAAACGCGAAACCCCTGAGCTGCATCTAATCAAAAAGAGTAAGCGGCTGCGTTAAGCGAATTAAAGGTGAAGTGAGCTGATATCAGACGAACCATCGAGCCTGTTTAACTAACAATTCGCTTTCCCAGTGCGGCTGTAGCGATTCTATCATATTTGACTCGGCATATGCCAACATTTTGTGATCAATCCCAAATAGATGGAACAGTTTACTATCTGATCTACTCACAGACGAGCCCATTCCGTCGGATTGCTTGTATGTTGTGCAACTTATTTTCAAGAGATACAGGGGTGCCTTTCGTATAAATCGCTACTAACCCGAGTTTCGGGGAAGCATCCCACCTAAAGAGTAAATCTATTTTGGGGTACCTTTTATATTACCGGTGAGGTCTGACCGGGAGTCTGTGCCACAATAGTCATCCCGCCCCAACTGAGCTGTCCCAGGAACAACATCACTTGCTCACATATACAGTAAAGGCCCAAATTAGTGATAAACTAACATTTTTGCATAAACCAAAGCTTGGGAAGGTATCACGCATTATTTGACTTTGCCGAGCCTGTTGTTCAAGAACAAGCGCGATCCTTATTACACGACCTTGCTGCCACCGGAAAAACACGAATATCTACCTTACTCAGATTTATACCAAACCTGAGCGCGATGGATTTATACTTTTGTTGCTATAGGTGATTGCACATCTGAACTAGTTTTTGGTATGCTGCGTTTTTCCAACTCAGTTGGTTGGTAACCGCAGTCTCAGAGCTAGTAATTATTATTCTAATGCAATATTTTTAGATTTCAATAGCACATGACAAGATTTTGGTGTCGCTTTAATTCAAACAGTCAATAAATGTTCATCTGAGGTCAAGGCATGCAGAGAAAGGCAGAAGGAGCCAGAACTTTTTATAAAAGCAGCCTCCCCTTTTAAGCAAGAGAAATAATGGATATAGCCGAGATATTCTAAAATTCCTTTCTGATAAAACCTAAGGTTCATTGAACATAAAGCTTTTTTCTTCAAGTATCCACACAGGTCCAAATATCTTGTGAAACCTTGCCTGAAGTTACCATAGTTACCTATCTAATTTGTACCCTTTTCCGCCTCACAATTTCTTTGTTTATTTATTAAAATGAATTCACAACGGGTCATCAACGGCTTCAAAGTCACAACAACGTTATATTGATCAGATTATCTAATTCTACTTGAATATATGTGAACACCAAGCAAAAGACAAGCTGTGAAGCTCTAAATGTGATGCTCCCAACCTAATCCAAGGCTACACCACGATCATTGGAGTTTCCATCAACCCTAACAAACATTTACGTAGTTTCTGGTCACTGGCCCAGCTTCCGATTCACCAAAAAGGAATGAACTTTCCCATAAGCAGCCAATAATTTCTTGCACTTATTCCACAGATGGCAACCACAAAAGCAAAGGTCAGCGAATGGAACGCATTTGCGATGAATCCCACCACCATAGAGCATCAATCTTCTAAGATTGATCCTGTTTATCGCGGTCACATCTCCACCATATTCAAGGAGATCTTCGTTGAGAAGGTCATGGGCGAGGAAGGAGAGATGATCAGTAGAACTAGATGCACGAATTACAGGAGCTTCAGTAGCGACGAAATGACCAAGGAGGACTATGATCAAGCATGGGTGGAGCAAAACACGCAATGCCCAGCATGGAAAAATAGAAGAGAATTGGCACATAAGGAAGAAGAGGCTACATCGCGGATCATGACAGGCAGCTCTTATCAAGCTATGAAGGCAGAACGTAACAACGCAACAGGTCAACTCAGATCTGAGGATTGGTTCAATGCTCGTCAGGAAACTTCTGCATACCAAACTCAAGCAGCAGAACGCACCTCCTCGGCAGGTCGACAAACATTAGATGACTCTTTTACTGTGAGTTGGCAACTTGCCCCAAGCGACAAACTACATCCTGTGTCTTGCGGAAACAACCAAAGAAGTGCCAAACTTCCTCCTCACTTACGCTCTGGGCCTGTTATACCGTCACATCGTGAGCTCACCTCGCATCAAAGCCGGAGGAGCGATTCTTCGGTTCCACCTCACTTAAGAGAAGGCCCAGCTTTCACTTAGCGCTCTCAATCTATATTGTCTGGACTAGCGTGGTGATAGTTAGCACTTTTAATGAGTGTCGAAAATATCGTACAGGAAGTTATTCGATAAGGTAGCAATACAGAGGAAGTTACATATTATGGATACGAGTGAGCGGAATCAGCTCAGAAATTCTGGTTGGGAGGAGGTTTCGTATGAAGTTTTTGACTACATTGAGTAGAATCATCTTCTCAACACAGAACTTTTGCTATCAGGGTACTGTGCTGGACGAGCCTCGTCATGTGTGATTTGGATAACGTAGCTTGCTCACTCATTAATTCTGATGCTCCTTTAAAACATTAGTTGTTTGTATACCAAATAAGTACAATTTTTCATCTCTAAGCAAGCGTATTTCGCTAATGGACCTATATAATCTACTTCCTCGATTTCGCCTTGAAAGATTTCAAAGGATCAACCTTCCTGGCTCCTGACTTTGTGAATCCAGACCTTTTCCCCTTCCGAGCTTTACGGTTGTTCTCTGCTTTTTTAAACCCAACAAATCCTACATCCCCAGTAATAGCTTTACGGCCTTCTTTTGGAAGTAAATATTCGGGCACGTGTTTCAAATGAGCCTGTACTCGTGCTGGTCGTAATTCATGATCGTGGCGCAGGTGGTGCAGATCTCCTGGGTTCTCTTCGAAATGGCGCTTGAGTTTCTCAGATTTGATGAGCTCCTGACGAAGTTCTCTTGTGCGTACTTCACGGACAGCGACGGATGTTACCGCACGGAGGGCATCGGTCATACGATACCTGAATGCTTCCACCTGGGCCATGTCGAAAGCATAAGGCTTAACTTCTTTTCCTTTCTTTGCTTGATGTCTTATTATCTTAGCAAGTACTTTTTCGTCGGCCTTGCTAGCAGAAGTAGTGGTAGGCTTGTGTTTCCTGTACAATACTGAGGGGATAACGAAAGAAATCGCCATTCCTGTTTGACCAGCACGAGCTGTACGTCCAATCCGGTGGGTATATGATTTGGATGTGGTGGGTAGGTCGAAATTTATAACACATGCCACATTCTTGAAGTCAATTCCTCGAGACACTCCGTAATCTTTATCCCTTTTGTCGGTCTTCCGCTTCTTCTTGGCTGGCTGCTTTGTCTTTTCTGTTGTCTCCTCTCCGGTGGCCTTTGACTCACCTTCCACCTCCTCTGCTTCTATTTCTGCTTCCTCTTTTGTCTCGTCCTCGTCGCCTAACAACTCATGCTCATCTGATGCTATGATGATGTCGTACACTCCCTTATTAAACTCTTCTACTACGTGGATTCTCGAGTTTATGGGCAGTTCAGAGTTTAGGATGCAGCTCTTGGTGCCGAACTGCTCGAGATATAATTTAAGACGATAGCACCTATCAATATCTGCCACAAATATTATGCATTTGCCTTTGACCAGACTCAATTTGAATATGACATATATCAACAGAAACTTTTCATCTTCGGCACATCTAAAGAGGTTAGCATTTATAGCAGCTCGAAGTGGGGTAACTTACTTGACTACAAATTGACTGACACCCTCGCCCTCAGATTCTGCTTCGTCCAATTTCAAGATTGCTGGGTTCCTACAAAATAGTCCTTTCACCATTTCCACCTCACTCGTTAAAGTCGCGCTCATCAAAATTGTTTGCACCCCTTTTGGAATAGCTTTCGAAACTTGTTGCAAATATTCTTCTCCGTCATAGGACATAACCAAATCCGCTTCATCTATGACCAGGTGTGTGAGGTTTTCGAGGGAAAGAGCCGAAGAATCAAGATTCGACGCTGCTCGAGCTGGGGTAGTGATAACAACATCTGGGGAGTCTGCGAGAAGAGATCTTTGAACAGCATCAGAAACCTTTTGAGTGAGATTGACTGCCCGAATATCCTTGGCACAAAACGGTGAACAAGCTTCAATGTGCTTAGTGACTTGTTCTGCAAGTTCGCGGGTAGGGACGAGTATGAGCGCTCCTGTAGACTGGGTGGTAGAGGTCTAGTAAGTGAAGTTAGTGGTGATCAAGGGGAAAAGGAGGAGTTTAAGTCACAAACCTGTTTCCTTTTAAGAATTGAATCCAGAACTGGGAGCAAATATGCAAGAGTCTTTCCAGAACCTGTCTTGGCCCTGGCCAAAATGTCTCTTCCTTCTAGAGCTAAGGGAATAGCTTTAGCTTGGACTGGAGTTGGAGTTTGGAAATTTTGCTTCAGAATGCCTTGAACAAGTCGTGAGTCGAGGCCGAAGTCGTTGAAAGATAGGTCTTTCTTTACTTCTTTGGTTTCCTCAGCCGGAGCAGGGACATCATTCTCATCTAATTTGCGCTTCATCGTGAATATGTTGGATGATAGATTTTGTTTGTTGTGCAGTAAGAAATATTTCATTATAATTTTTAGTGCCCCACATTCGTTGCTTATCGCGGTTAATTCTCCCAAATTTAAGGTTGATTTGCCGCGCGCCTATTCTGCCTCAGTTCGGGAATTAGCTCAAATTAAGGGACGCATTACATTTATGTTACCAATATAAGATGATCTGATCTTCTCAAGGTAGCGTATACGTGCTACAATACCATGACTAGTTCATACGATGCAAGGTATGCTACAAGTGCAGACGATCCCTTGTCCGGATGAACTCCCGAGTATAACACCACCTGTTCCCAAACCAACATCTCTCACTGGGTATTCAATCTCTAGTCAATACATTCCTAAGCCCTTATGAGAAAGACCACGCGACTTACTAGCAGCTCACTTGGCAAGATTCTGCTGGAAACCTTTATGAAGTATCACTGTAGATGATACGTTCTGGTCCCACGTACCTTCAGGGTAGAAAGTCAATCCCCGACATATCCACAATGAAGACTATTTGCCGTTATTACAGGTATATCAGAAATCATGCCACGAAGTGCAAACGGTGCAGATAAATTGTTCTGTGCTCCTGGCGTTCTTTGTAGCTTTACATTGGCGTACAACTCTCCAAGCTGCAACGCGACTCCAATGCCCCAGACACCTGAGCTCTCATCGATGGAAATAATGATCTCTAACGCGCGGACTTGACGTAAGCTCACTACAAATTGATATCATTACGCAACTCACCTGTATTTGCTCACGAATAGTCCTTTTTGAGTCGTGGACATCGAGGGAAAACCCCCTGCATTGTACAAGTACACGCGAGTATATTCCTGGCAGGTATAGCAAGCAGTTGGTTAAGGTTTATGCATTCTGCTTGCGCACAAATGAGAGCCTGCGACTCATCTCTATCCAACTCAAGTCTAGTAAGCGCTGCTTCGAATTCCCAAATGATAGGAGGTCAAGTGGGACCTCGGCCGAGAATGTTAGGATCCATCGTTGGCTGTATGAATCAGTATACGAATTTGTTACCAGACTGTCAACGACATTTATGCATGAGATGATACGCGCTGGTAGGGATCTGCAAGATCCGTCGAAGGTTCCCTACATTGTACGTCTCCAATACATAGAAGATCTGTGCAATACGTCTCGAACCCCAGATGGCGATCTCCCAAAACGACAATGACATGTCACGTGCACTATATTCCCTCGACGAGATCGGTCGTGCTCGTCCCAACAATCCAGATCTTTGACCCGATTGAGTGGTATCCCCGCCATATATCTCGACATTGGACGGAATTCTACCCCATTAATGCCCATGGGGTATTTCCCTGGCCGAAATCATCGGTATCATGTCAGCCTGCAAACCGACCTCAGGAGTTTGGTTTTCTACTTTATCCAGTGGCTCCTTTCTCTCGAACTTCGCGCAACTCCATACGAACCATGTCTTGAAGATATGAAGTTCCTCGACCACGGTGTGATCATTGTTTTCAAAATGAGTTTTTTTTGATCACAGTTAATACTTTCAAAACTCTCAACCTTGACGGTTATTTTCCCTTTTATGGTGCTGGGCACATTATTGTTATCAGTCTTCTTCATGAGCGCTTCTTCTTCTGTTAATTCACCTACAATCAGGGATATCAAACTCAGCAACGGAAGAACCATTGGATGTCAGTGTTAGCGAGACAAGAAACTGGCGGCAGTTTGCCTTCGGGTCTTCAGCTTCCGCCTAGCTTCAATATTTCAGCGCCGTTTATCATCCTCCCAATCTCAACTATTCCTGGGCCAGCAAGTTCTCTCATCACAATATCAACCGCAACCACGAGTACCTTCTCGACCACATCTTATCAGACAGTCTCCACCACAACTTCAACTTTCATTACACAAACACTTCCAGTCACAGTAATACCTACGGCATCTCTTACTGCTCAGCAGACTGCGATCAAGTCGAATGCATCCCTCACAAAGACCAACACAATAATAATCGGCGCCTTGTGTGGCTTTACCTTGCTTCTTATTCTAGCACTGGGTTTGTTTGCATTCGTTTGGATCCGACGACTTCGACGAGGACGAGGGAGACAAGAAAATTCCCCTCCGCTCACATCACTAGCCGCCGGGGTATCTCAACCTAGCAAATCCCAGCAAGGGCCTGCTCAAGCTGCATCTTCACCACTCGATCTTCGTGAAGCACTATCTTCGCATCCGCCAAATCCCAACCGAATATCATTCTCTAGACCTTTCAGCCCCGCTGGATTTCATGTAGAAGCTTTTCAATCACAACCAAGTCCTCAGAGTATTCCCTTGCCCGTGATCAATGTGCAGCCAAACACTCCATCAGTAGTGGCCCGCGATGAAGACTTTCCAGTGTCGCCAATCTTGCAAGCTAGTCCTGCTCGCACACCACTCTATGAAACCCCATCGCAAGAGGATACTGCTGAAGGAAGTGCTCGGTTGGGTCTACCAGTTCCCGAACTGGAGGCGCAAAGAGCAAGTGTCAGCAGTGTTGGTAGTGAGTATGAAGATGGATTAACGCAAGCAAATACGCCAGAGCGTGTTGCTGGGGTGCTACCTTCCACTAGAGCATCCTCGGGTGTCTTCCCGGAGTCTTCATGACGGTGGCTGTACGGGTGGTAGGGAAGCAGACATAGATTCACACTTTCACCACCCGTTTTGGGTTTGAGTGTGACAGAAGGAAGGATAAAGCCGATGAGGAATTAAATTCTAATATGAGGGAGCATTCAAATAATTCGGCTTTGAGGTTATGTAGTGAGAAGGAAAAGACTTCGCGCTTTATCTTTTGGAAGTTTAATATTTGATACCCAGAAACAATTGTAAAGATGTATTCTTTTTATTCCAAAACAAGGCATCAAAGGAACGCAGTGAATTTATAGGTTCAGAAGCTCCATTCCACTTCCTGACCAGAGCAGCTTAGTCTGTAGAAATTGCGGTAATGCGATCATTCCATCGATTTTACTAACTAATCGTGTAAATAGGACTTACTAAATCTTAAAATCTAATCTGCGGAAAAACCGCGTCCCCTTAAGATATCTTCTTATTAATAGTATCGTTATTATGAAAGTAAAGATATTAAATGTGTGATATCAAATCCATCTAGGCCCAACCCGCCAAAACAGATACTACAAGTCATTCAGCTTTAGACTAATCACCACTGCCTATACTAGAATTAACAGAGCATTTCCTATTCATTCGCTTATTCTTATAGATCCTCACAAAACAACCATTTGCCCGTTTCTTCCACAACTGGCTCTTTTACTATTACCATACGGAATGAACAACTCATAAACCGCCACCATCAACTCCACCTTACCTCTAGCAACGGAAAGATAAAGTAGGGAGGCTATAGTGGATAGGTATTGAGGACCATGACGTTCTGGCCGAGATGTATAATTAAAGCGTGACGTCTCTCCTTCCTCTTATTTTTGATTTTGATTGTTCCTGCAGCAGGCAAAGTAGCTAGGATCCATGTAGCAGCGATACTGACTTAGCTACCCCATGGGATAAATTCGATTCTTGCATGTGCAGGAGGTAATTTAAACCTGCCGAGGTTTTGGGTGTGCTTCTATAATAGGGCATTTGTGAATTCTCAGAATAATGAGGCCAGTGACGGAACTCTCAGATATTATCAAGAATCTCGAGGATTATCCTGTTCGTCTTCATCGTTGGCATATATCGAGAATAGTTCTTTTTAATCAGAGTTACCGACATGAAGGAAATATAGTACGCTCCTTTTGGTAGTTCGGTACATACTGGCCGAGAAAATCCACGGCACTAGCACCGAACACCAGTAAGATCTCGACATTGGCACAAAACAACAAGAACTAAGCCAAATCGCTACAAACGACGAAAACATGCGGTGGCGAATGGGCTGCGACAACTTACCAAACTTGAGTCACCGCAGGCAATATTGAATTGGTAGGGAAAGCAATATCATAGGAAGATGTAAATATTCTCCTGTTACCGTGGTCCAGGGGCGTTCGGCAACGTTCCGAGATCTTAAGCCGGCCGTTGTTAGGCATGACTGCCGAATTTCCAGCTGCTGCATGCTTCAGACTTTGCTTTTCTTTTTTCGACACGCGCATAGTTGTGAAGGAAAAGCAGATATTCCACTAGTGGTCATATTTTGGTAGCTAGGTTTTTGCACTACGCTAGGCGTCGAAGTGAGACGAAGATTCCCCACGTTTCATTATGCGGGAAAACGGTCCGAGCCTTTGTTCATTTTTGTACTGTATACTTACTTCATGGCCCCATCTACTATTTTTCACGGAATCCTAGATTTTGTGGGGTAAAATACCCCAATCTTCTCCGCAGACAACCTTGCCTCCGTGATTCTTCATCTGCCTCGGTTATCGCGGTGGCCAAGTCTGCCTGGTGCTCGCTTTACTCTCCCGTCTGTCTTGTCTCATCCTATCCTCATCTGATCTCGGCAAGTCATCCGATCATCCACGAATCTTAAGCACCCGTTACACCGATGCTGTATTAGATTTCTATTACCTATATGGGAATGTGAGCTATGTGGTTGTTGACAACCTAATAAATCCTACCCGATTGACAAAAGAAGCAGATGCCGCAAAACCAGAAGCTCGGTTTTCTTCAGTAGTACGCTGTCATGCTATATTCAGTTTGACAGGTAATAGGCAGGTGCTTGCCAAGGAAGCCCACGGCCGTGTTCCAGTCTTGTCACAATATACTGAAATATAAAGAGATTATAATCGCGTGGTTTAGAGTACGGACACAAGTTGTTCCCCATGGGCAAGAGAATTTAGCCAGGAAAGCCGAGTGGACAGCACGTCGAATTTATATTGCCTAAGGAACGGAACATACGGAGAAATGAATTTCCGCGTGACATGGACAGAACTGGGAACGGATTGTACTCCCGAGCTCTCCGTTCCTATAATCATACACACACGGCAAACTATCATTGGAGTGCAGATTGGGAGATGTTTTAATCATCTGTTCAGCTAGTATAGAGTTATGGACCCAATTATAGCTTTGGGCGTAAGCTTTTCTGAGGGTGGGCTTCATTTTCCAGATCTAGTGGAGCATTACAGATTATCCAGGAACTCTATACAGTAGAATTCCAACTTTTAACTTTCGTGGATACGGCATCTCGGCCAGGCCATCCAATATATCAAATCTGAGCTGGCTGGAATTCATGTTAGTTGCCATGTTTTTTAGTATAAAATGACTTTCCCCCTTCTACCAATACACTCGCCATCCCTTCAAAGTACATCTAGCAAATAGCCATCATCATGTACCGCACAGCTTTCCTGGTCTCCTCCCTAGCGGCGTCGGCATACGCCCAACAAGCCGGCACCTTGACAACAGAAACCCACCCTTCAGTAACTACCTTCTTCCCAGCTCCTGTTGACATTCACTGACTACTTTTGAAGCTCCCAATACAGTCCTGTACAGCAGCAGGGTCCTGCACCACCCTGTCCACAAAGATTGTGCTGGATTCCAACTGGAGATGGTTGCACTCTACGGCAGGTGCCACCAATTGCTTCACAGGCAACACCTGGGATGCCACTCTTTGTCCTGATGGAGCTACTTGTGCAAAGAACTGTGCTCTGGATGGTGCGGATTATTCTGGTGTTTATGGAATCACTACCAGCGGCGGTGCTCTTAAGATGAACTTTGTTACTGGTACGAATGTTGGATCGCGAGTTTACTTGATGGACACGTAAGTTAAGAGTTTCCTCTGAGCTTCAGAAGTCGATTTTTCTTTATTGTTGCACATCTCTGAAGATTGGATTGGGATATCTCTCTTTCAAGGCATAGCTTTTGACAGCAATCAGATAACTAACCTTTACTGTAGTGATGACACCAAGTACAAGCTCTTCAAGTTAAAGGGCCAAGAGTTCACTATGGATGTTGACGTTAGCAACCTTCCTTGTGGCCTCAACGGCGCCGTCTACTTCTCTGAGATGGAAGCAGATGGTGGGGCCGGCAAGTATCCAACCAACAAAGCTGGTGCTAAGTACGGTACTGGATATTGTGACAGCCAGTGAGTTCGAGACAATTTTCAGATCCCCATCCCACTATTTCACGTTTTATTCAATGTCTGCTAATGCTAATGCATTTTCCAGATGTCCACACGACATAAAGTTCATCAGCGGTGTTGTATGTCAAATTTCACGTCTTTTCCAATACTTTTGTGGTTCTGTTGTGGTACATCTGAGGATATTCCAGCTAGTTACGCGATTAAAATTTCGCGTAACTAGTTTGAGCTTCTGACGGGAAGTCCTTACAACAACGATTACCTTCAAGTTCATCCCTTTCTAGAATAATTTGGCTTACCTAATTTCCATACAGGCAAACTCTGACGGTTGGAACCCAAGTTCTAACGATGTTAATTCGGGAGCTGGAAAATATGGTGCTTGCTGCAATGAGCTCGATATCTGGGAAGCAAACAAGATCTCTGCTGCATACACACCTCACCCTTGCACTGTAACAGGCGCATACAAATGTAGCGGTACTGAGTGCGGAGATGATGCCGCCGGACAGCGATATGCCGGAGTTTGCGACAAAGATGGGTGTGACTTCAACTCTTACCGCCAGGGCAACACGTCATTTTATGGCCCATCAAAGATTATCGATACATCAAAGACTCTCACACTCGTGACACAGTTCATCACCACAGATGGAACCGCTTCTGGTGATTTGAAGGAGATCAAGAGATTTTACGTCCAAAACGGCAAAGTCATTCCCAACTCTGTCTCCAACATTGCTGGAATCCCATCCACGAATTCTATTACTACGGATTACTGCACAGCTCAAAAGTCCGTTTTTGGTGACACCAACACTTTTGCATCAAAAGGAGGTCTTGCAGGTATGGGCAAATCAATGGATCGAGGACAAGTTCTCGTGCTCTCAATTTGGGACGACCATGCGGCACAGATGCTTTGGTTAGACAGCACCTACCCAGTTGATTCCACCAAGCCTGGAGCAGCACGAGGAACTTGTGCTACCACCAGTGGCAAGCCGACGGACGTAGAGAAGAATTCTCCCAACTCATCTGTCACTTACTCCAACATTAAGATCGGGCCAATTGGATCGACATTCGGTGCTGGTAGCTCTAACCCAGGTAACCCAAGTAACCCTGGTACCACCACCACTTCTGCCACGACTGGCCCGACATCGACCCCTGGTGGAACGGTACCAAAATGGGGACAGTGTGGAGGTCAGGGTTATACCGGCCCTACGACTTGTGCCACCGGTTCTACTTGTGTCAAGAGCAATGATTGGTTCTCTCAGTGTCTATAAAGGCTTCAAAACTCGGCATGGTCGGAACAATCTTTTAGGGCGAGTCTACATTTTTTCGTCATTGGACCCAAGTATGGGTTTGCATATTGTACATACACTTCTCTTCTATGCATATAGTTCATTGGTACTGTTGGTACATAAAACTTAAAGAATGAAATTATTGACGATGTAGCTTGATTTTCCAATATTCCATACTGTACTGTAAAATAAATGGAGAGTGTAATATTTCAGCTATAAGTAGCTCTAACAATCTCATTGATTCAGGCAGCAAGCTAAAATACAACCACTATAATACCATACTTGGAATTCTAATTTCAACAAACCCTCTGTTCCTCCAAGCACGAGGCACAATATGGATTGTTTCCACTTGGGATGTGGTGCCTAACACTCAGGCTCGCGAGTGGATTAGTCAAATAGTCCGTATCTAAATCTATCGCTAAGAATGTGAAGTGGGTTTGGTAACTCTCAATCTCCAAGCTTACCGATATCTCCAGAATAGAACTTCCCACTCTAGGCTAGTCAACATGTCACTTGTTGAGTTAGACTAAAGAGGTGCTTTGACAGCTTAGAGTGGCTGATTTTAGGAACTGTCTTGTAGTTCGTCGCTTCCTGTCGTCTTCCATCAGATCCCTCGGATGAGTTTTTAAATTTCACGTCACCCTCGATGACCGTATTTCAAATAAGATCAATTTTAAGATCTGGCTAGCGAACGGAGTTTGCAGCTACACCCATCGTAATCCAGTCACAAAGACAGATATTGGCCATTGTCTAAACAGAAGCTTATCCACTTGCTGGTCTTCAAAGCTGAATCTATATCGTTTGAATCTTGGTCACTGAAAGCCAGGCTTAGAAATAAACAGAAATTCATAGATCTTGAAAAGGATAGCTATAGTATTCCAACATTGATGCGCGTAGACATTACCTTTTCTTCTAGAGAAGCACATTGTTACAAAGTTGGGTCGCGAACATCTTCATTGATTGGATGAAATAGCCTAGAGTTGGTCTAGTTACAGAGTCTGCTCATCAGTAAATCGTTCTCCTAATCTTGCTCTGATAGGTTTTATCCTTGTGTTCTAACCCTTGATTCTCAGCAGAGTTTGGGCGTGTTGTTGCCTGACTTCGACAGCACAGTCGGAGTGACTTACCCTTTCCAACATCAAGATTTAGAGCCCCATATTGCCATATTCTAGCTTCATTTTCCACAACATCTCAAATCAGGAGCTTGAATTAGCAGAAGAAACTAAGCTTAAAGCTCTGACACGTGTCTATTCAAACGAATTGGAAGCAAATTATCGTCAACACTTCTCTTCTATTCACTTTGTTGATACCCGCACCGATTATTCACTCTAACACCCAATTATATTTTCTCTTGCAGTTCTTCCAACTCTTCGTCTTCTTTGATATGTCCACTTCATCTCAACTATAATTGGAGAGACCGAGTATATCATAATTACAACAACATACTTTAAGCTATTCTCCACAACCTTGACTATGAGATGGCAATCCCCCAATTCTAAATAATTCAAACAATCAGAATCATTCCCAGTCCTCTGTTCTTCATCTATTATGTCCGAGTACCCAGAATTAGAGCATCGGATTGCCAACAAAGGCCAGGCATTGCATGCTGAGACCTATCAAGCACAGCACGATCTTCTATCCCATGAGGAAGAAGATGGTGGTATAAAAGCAGTTTGGGAAGGACGACAAGAGAGCCTTAGGCAAAACCCAGTCATGTTTTACGCGGAGAGCCAGCGAAACATCCAGGCATCCCCATATGGGAAAGTACGAAACCCCTTCTATTGCCAACACGAACACAACGAACATGAAAGTCATCAAGCAGCTATAGATTTGGACTTAGAGTTGGATCAAACAGATAAATCCTATTTCCAAGGACCAGTTGCACAGCCATCTTCGAGCTTAAGACGTACTCGGTTTCCTCCCCGATTAGCAAGTCCAATCAGTTGGAATGACAATAGAACCAGATCTTCATCGACACAAAACTCGTCACTCAATTACTTAAAACCCCCACGAGCTTCTGCTCAGAACCAAGAACTCAAGGGTTTAAAGGACAGCAATGGCTCACCAATCTCCATGTCAGAGTACGTGTTCAATCAAATCAGCTCACAGCAAGATTCACCACGTACTCCGCAACAACAAAAAAGTCAACCTGTACCTCTCGAGAACGGGAGTTATATATGTTCTCAAGTTCAAGTTCCCCCGAAGCTCATACCTCCTGTTGACAGCGTTCGGCGATCTTCCGAGAATAACCTCTGTGGCGACAGAACTTATTCTTCTTCGCCATGCATTGATGTTAACCATTCTACCACAATATCAAAAGTTACTGATGAGCCTGCTGGTCCATTTGCACAGCTTATTGATATATCACGACCATCTTCACATTATGCAGTTCAAGACCCTTCTGGCTCTCTCCAACCTCCAAGCACCCCGATTCGGCGGAGCAACGCCGCTGCCCCTACCCCTGCCCAAGAACCAAAATTCACCTTTATGGACAAATGGCTGCGTCGAAGGCAGATAAGGAGAACTTCTGATTCTAACGTTAAATATTCGGGTGTTATTAGAGGTTTGCCAACGAACGGTATCATATTTCGAGAGCGCACGTCGAGACATGTTGTGAGGAACACATTCTTCATCAAAGAGCAGGGTCTGAAGGAATCATTTCTTATTGGCTCCGGAACACATTCGACTACTACGGATTCGTTATCAAGTGGTAGTTTCCAATCCCCCATCTGCCTGGACTCACCCTGTACTACCCCAATAAAATCAACGCCTATAAAAGCTCGCATTTCTGCTTTACCACCCACCAAGCCTCATCAAAAACAGCAGAGAAAGCCTGCAAAACCCTCAGAGCCAGTCACCAGATCCAAAGAAACGAACCCCGAGCTTACTCGACAGCTCCTAGCCGCTGCGTCTATCACAAAAAGAGAGCTCACTATTTATCAAGAGGACTTACAAAGAGCGATCTTTGGTGAAGTATTGGGATCAGAGGACGAGGATGAGCGAAAAGAGAGAGACCTGCAAGTCAAACGAACTCAACGACTTCTTGAGAAGGAGAGAAAAGAAGAGGAGACTTTGAGAGTATTAGAGGATAAAGCTACAAAAGAGCGTGAAAAACAAGAACTGGCAAAGCAGGTTGCTGAGCAGAAGCGTCTCCAGAGAGAACGTGAAGAACAAGCGAAGAAAGCCAAGCGTGAAGAAGTAAGGAAGAGGTTAGCTGTGGAGCAGGAATTTGCTAAAGAGCAACGCCGTGAAGATGCTGCTAAGAGAATACTGGAGAGTCGCGCCAGAGAAGCGGTAAGTATATATAGGTTCATATTCGGTCTCCCAAATCAGAAACAAAAGAAAACGACAGATCAAAATCCCAAAGCTCATTGTATTTTCTAATAACAACTTGCTAGGCCGATAAACAGGCAAAAGACTCCGAGAAAAAAAGATTAGCCGCAGTGCAATGCGAAGAGGATGCCCTGCACGCCATTGAATGTAGGAAAGCCGACGCCAGGGAGCAAGCTACATCCATACGCCAATACTCGCTGAACCGAGCAGATTCTGGACCTTCATTAGAAAAGCCTACACCGGTTGACAATCCGCTTTTCTTAGATAACAGTGTGGGCAAGCCTAAGGACCACAGTGGGAGAAATACTATAGAGACAATTGCAGAGGCGGGAAAGCAGTGGCGAGGCCGTTCCAAACTTCAAGAAGAGCGCGAAGAATTCGAGCGAGATATGTCTTTGCGACGTGTTCAGACTTCTAGGAACATGATGGCAGAATTATACCCCAAAAACTCAGAGGATGGCAAAAAGTCTAAGAAAAGGCCGTCTTCGAAGAGCGAATCTGTGCCACGTAAAAAGCCTCGTACTGATGCTCGAGTGCTAGCCATGGATAAAAATGAAGACGGTGATGACCAAGGAGGCCCCTCGCTATCCCTTAAGGACTCTCCCTATTCTGGTAGAAAACCAAAGGCTAGACCAAAGGCTCGCAACAAAAAGCAAACAATCAACAGGAACTCTTCCATGAGCTCTTTCGAGGCTCCAACCCCTGATGATGAGGCATTTAAAGCCAAAGTTGTCAGCAGAAAGGTGGAAGCTGCGATAATTTCTGGTCAGCCGCTGACAACAGAGCTCTATAAAAGATTCCAAAGAGAAGCTAGTGCAGAAATCATCCAAAATACACCAGCCGTCGCCTCACATTTTGAGGTCGTAAAGGTATGTGTAGATGTTACTATTCTTCTCATTGCACTAAAACAGACCTAGGAGACACAGCAGGCGCCACCAAGGCAGAAGAGACCTGGAACAAAGAAAATCGAAAAAGCCCAGAAAAGAGAAAACATGCCTGGAGCAGTTATAATACCTCCGGGGGGGATGTTTCTCTCTGCGGCGGAACCTCCCACGGCGCCAATTCCGAAGAATGGCGCACCTATATCATTAGAGCCTGAAACATCTGTGCTGCATGATACTGTTACTGAGAACTTGCTTGATTTAAAGTACAAGCCAAAGGCAAAACGTAAGCCTAAATCTTTGGCAAAGGCAGAGAGTGGAGTGAAAGGAAATACATTGACTTCGGAGGAAATGGCCAAGAAGGAAGAGCAAGGCAGGATCGCCGCTGCATGTCTTCGTCTTGAAGAAGAGCGTAGGGACGTTCTTACTATCGAGTTTGGATATAATTTGGCACCTTGTTTAGACCATGACTCTGAAGAATCAGACGAGGATGAAGACCATGTATTAGGAGCTAACAAAGATCTGGCCCGAAATCTTAAACCAAACCAAGGTACAAATACTAAAAGCCCAGTTTACAATGGCAATGATCCGTCTGAGGCTACGGACTTACTCGTCCCGGAAGTTTGTGGACCTGTAATTGAGACTGGGTCTTCGGAAGATCAAGATAATGATCTTGAACAACTTTTGGAAGAGGAGCTTTTGAAAGATGCCGATAACACAGAAGCTACATTGGCTATTCGAACTCAAGAGCCAACACATAAAATGAACTGTTTGGTAATTCGTGTCTACAAGGTTCTTATGACAACAGTATCTCCCCCAGATGCCAAGATAATTAACGCTAATAAAAATGCTAACTTGAGTGAATCCGACGACGACAACGTCGCTAACGGACCGATAATTCACACTAAACTTCTCAAAGAGTTTCTCTCCTACAAACTTGCCAACGCACACGCGGAACGCTCCTTCAACACCCAAAAACGGAAAGCTGTATCGCGACTTGGCTTTTCTGAATCCTCCCTCAAGGGCTTTTTCTTCGGCGAGATTAGTTTCACGGAGCAAACTACGCAAGTAACCGTTGAAGCTGAGACGGTCCTTGCAAGTAACTTTGCGGGTTACGACGAAAACAAAATGGAGTACCGATATACACCAACGGTATATTTCATCATGCTCATCTACGTTAAGGAGCGGGTAGATGAGGGTGGACAGAAGATTCGGGAGACGATCGAGAGGAACGTGGGCAAACACTGCACGGATCGACAAATGATGAACAACAGCGCCGCGGAGGAACTTCTTAACTTCTCGAAGCCGGTATCCCAGTCTATTGATTACATCAATCACTATAATGAGGTTCGGCAAGCAGTAAGGGGGCACCGCGATGTACGTAATGGTGAGAGTGATGGCTTACTGGACGTGACCCTGAGTGTTGACAACGAATCTTTGCCATGGATGATGGAACAAGGTTATGTTGATATTTCGATCGAGGTTCGAAAGTCTGAACTTGAAGGTCCACTCAATTGAGCTAGCTGGCGATAGTGAGTGTGGAAGCTAGATTCAACATATGGTTCTCTCTACACAGCGGTGAATTCGAATCCGAATGGTAGCAAGCTGCAAATTTAAGCCGGTCATACGATGATGAAGATGTTCGATAATTTGGAGAAGCGGAGAGGAGAGAGAACAAAACTAAGATAGTCTTGAAATTGAAAGAGATACTTGATTACTTCGCAAACATATCACCTTACCCATGCCTTGCTATCTGTGACGTACATCTGTTGAGTCGCCATCAGCCATATTTATTTACCCAATGCGCGCATAACAGTTGGAACACTGACGACGAATTCGAACTTATCCTCGTCATCTGAGATATTTAATCCGGGGCTGAAAACTCAATTTCTTATAATTGGTACAGCACTTCTAACACCCGCCGCGCTTATCTTGGAGATTTATTCAGGTTCGACTGTAGTTGCGAGCTGTGCTCATTTTCTCTGGAATTGACTATCAGCGATGCTCGTCAACTGTAGATCCAGCATCTTGACGATACAATCTGCACTTCAACCCAGGTCATGGCCACTCCCTAAACATGTTTATCAAATCGTAAGAAGCTGCTACAGGCTTCAGAAAGGAATATAACGGAGGTGCGGGAATGTTGCTTGGAAGGTTTTGCTTTATTATGATACTTTCGAAATCCGCATCGCTCATGGCGAGGTTTCTGCCGAGCGAGGATACAAGCCGATGGTTGTATGTGGGGAGTGAAGACAGCCCTAGAGACCAAGAATATCAAGAAGTTGATGGGTAATCAATCTAGCGTCGCACCGGAAATTCAGGGCTGTAAATAAAACGGAAAACCTCCAAAGGATTAGAGCCGAAAGGACTGGATGCTAACGAGATTGATAAGTGGTTGTGGGGACGAGGGAAGGTGATTAGCGTTTGGTGGAAGAGTTTTATTGTTGAGATACGGATATTTGGTGATATCTTTTGTACTTTCAGGTAGGTTTTAATTCAATGGGATTTATTTGGCATTGTTACGTGGACCATCGAACACCAAATCTGGCCGTAAATGAATCGTTGAGCCATAGCTTTCAGAAACTCACAGGCACCTACAACCTGTGCTAGGGACTGAATTCGCGGGGTACATAATATGAATAGCTATATGCTGATTAAATGGTTAGGCCCGTCAATAGCTTCAAGCTCGTATCTTTGCGATGATATAATACATAGTGGCAGTGCATTAGCTATGCTGCGTAGTGTGTATGAACTATAACACCCTGATCAGGTTTGAGAAACACATCGTTAATAAGTATTATCTTCTCCAATTCTAGCGCTGTAGCTCAATCACGAACATACGAGCCGAACGAGCTTACTTAGCGGCAAATGCTCCTTTCCCCAGGATCAGCGTAGCACATACATAGCCTGAAGCAAAATGCCATTCTGGCTCTCCTCCACTCAACCAATATAACGTTACCAACCTTGAAACCTTTAGTCCCCAGCGGAAAAGAAGGACCATCGACCTGCTAATTCTACACCGTGTAGATTTCTGGACTGGATTCGATTTGCCACCCTACTACTCCAAACTCAACGCGCTAATCCGACGACATCTGCTGCGACCGGTAAGGAACAAGAAACAAGTAGCCCATATTTCTAAAATCCTTCGCGTGGAATTGCCCGCGTGGAATTGCCCCGGCGGAGAGCTCGCCGGTGTGGGGTGGCAAGACGCGAATGCAAGTTGTATATCTTCATTTAGAATAGCGTTTGGGAAGGTGGAGAGAGTATTTAGTGCGAAGGTACGTTTCGGGTTGGATGCTTTGGATGCCCTACCATGATTATTGTTTGCCTCGTTCTTTACATTGAGATAATAAGTGGTGGAATGACATAGGCAGAGGAGGTTCGCAAAGAAGGGGGGGTTTGGAATATCTTGATTTATCACAATATTTAAAGAGTAAGGTGAAATTAGACTAGTAAGCTGAAAGGGAAACAATGGCTCTGTGTTAGGGTCTTAGTGATGTTGTATACCTCTGGAACTTGCGAGCTTAGCTGGCTTAGTTGTGATAGAAGAGTAATTTCTTACCCGCGGCAGGAGTAAATACCAGATAGAATGATAAACCCATTGACTGGCATGCCAAAAGCTCCCTCTCGTCATAGTCAGCTGCTGGAACCAGTCCTCTTGGACCAAAATACGTTCTTCGACATCAGAAAATAGACGCATCGACTTTATTGCAAAAGCAGTCTATGCTAATATGGGGTAGGCGGAGCTTCTCAAAACATCAAAGCGTATCACAAGGTCAAGACAGGAGCATCCAACGCATGAATTATGATGTCTATAGCGCCTGTGTAGTGTTGATGCCTATACAAGCCTGGCTGGCTCTTTATGGCGGAATCTCGAATCCTTGTAAGTTGGCTACGAAAGCAACTGTAACCTATACATGTGTATTGTGAATGCCAATTGTTCATCGCGGGTCGTTCCGTTCTTTAGTGAGCTTCTGGTAAGTTATCAGTTATGGAATAGATTATCTTAGGTTTAAGAGAACTGTGTGATCACGTGTTTATAGATACAGAATCAACTCTGTGCTTTGGACCTGGTTTGAGTTCTTCAGTTGAATTCATAGTAAAACTTTGAAGTATTGTGATCCAAAAATAGATAGATAGATACTCTGATAATTATGTAAAACTTGTATATATTCGTAGTAGGACATTATCACCATGCGTATCGATCCCCTAGGAGAGCGATATGACATGGTACCACACCAAAAGCCCGGAAGAAAACCATGCGAGTAGGTCACAACCAACACAGAACAAATATCTAATGTCAATAGCTAAAAGTCAATATCATATTCATCCCCACTACTCGCACCAAACGATGTGGTATTCTGGTTATATATCGGCTCAATCAGAATCTTGAAAGCG
>Ga0247807_10000489_pt1 | contig 24445 bp, 28 predicted proteins | sample UWRJL074202C1_FD_179931 | JGI IMG/M metagenome (GOLD analysis project Ga0247807, IMG submission 179931) | Plant litter microbial communities from Arlington Agricultural Research Station in Wisconsin, United States - UWRJ-L074-202C-1 | ecosystem: Environmental > Terrestrial > Plant litter >...
CTGCAATGCTGACAATAACTTATGCATCCATCGGCTGTAGTGATCCCTATGTGGTAGATCCAGGTTGCCGAAGCCACCTATTTTTAAACGAAGTTTTTCCGTAGAAACGGAAGGGAATAAATAGCCAGGCGAAAATGTAAATCATAGCGTAAACGCATGTCATAATATTCCTGGAGCATGTGAGGCACTATTATCACACATGTATTTTCGGTACATCCCTAGACGTGTTTAAGGATGACGCACAGAAGGTCTAAGTTTACATCCTAACTTTCCTGGATTGGTTCCTCAAATAGCCTATCACGAATCATGTGATTACGCTGTAGGATTTTGTCTCGTCGACGAGAAGTCATGAAGAGTGAGGAATGTTGGCTCGATTCCGTGAACGTCAAGGCAAGCCGAATGTGCTATCTGCTTGATTCAGTGTTCTGGGACAAGGCAAGGAACAATGCCGGATTGTCCCACCACAAGTTTGGGGATTCTACTTCACTGGATGTTCTCGGCGCTAACGGAAATTCTCAATTAGATTTTCGAGTAGTATAGAGTCGAATGAAGCGCCTTCTTCTTGATATTCTCATTATCTGAGATTAATATACAGTTCTGATAACAAGTGCCAGCAGAACCGTTGCAGCAATAAGGAACCCTTTGCGGTATAGCTTCTAATTAGAGACACCAAACCAGTATTTATTCCAAACCCCTCCTAGAGTAGGTGCAGCTAGTGCTGGAGTCCAAGGAGGTAAAATCTGAGATCAACAGTCATGACTGTGAGTGCAAGAAAGATGAGTTCGAACCAAATGATTCTGTCTATGCTCTCAGCTTGATCTAAATCTCGTCTTTCTCTCTACGAATGCTGCAGTATTTATGATCTGCTCAAGTTAGTGACGTATTGATGAGGAGCAAGAACCGGAAGTTACCAAGCTGGAGACGTCTTTGTTCTTAGTAAGAAGCGTGGTCTTGAATCGATCCTGGATACACACAATTTTAGCCCTACAGGTATAAGGTGTATTAGACAGTGGAATCATCCAACTTGAATGATTCTCTTAAGTTTAGCAAACCTGATCGTGCTCTTGAGCATTTACTCCCCTTGCAATAGGCAATCTTGTAGGCGGATAACAAAGACGATGGAAGACAGTTATCATTTCGTTTCGCTTGCCATAATGGTAAGCTACACATGCTTTGATCTTGCACAGCTGGGAGACATGTACTGAGTATGCTGAGTCCAGTATGATCTTATGCTATTGCTAACAATCATTAAGACTCTTGAGCTCTTCCGGCTTTTTCGTCCCTACCGCTACTCGCGAAGACGACTCTGTTGCTTTAGCTACCTTTCCTAGATTCAGAAAATAAATAAGTATATCTTCCTCCAATATTGAGATCAGTATCGCTGTGCCGTCGTAGTTTTCACGTAAATACTCAGAACAAGAAAGGCTACTTTCGCTCTTTCCTAATCCTAACACCGCTTTCCTAGCAAATGTATACTGATTGCTTGAATGAATTGTTGACTGCAACCTAAAAACGACAAAGCTAATGATGGTCACTGCTTATTTAGATTCGCGTTCGGCTATCCTTTAGATTACACATAGCTAAGTAGCAAATTGTCAACATTATGCACAATTTAGTAGACTTGAGTGATTGAATTTATTGACTGGGCTATTGCCACTTATGACTATACAGCCTAGCAATGATTAAAGAAAAATAGCTAATAATATATATCTTGTGTTAAGTGTCTGATTCAAGATCTATCGATTCTGATAAGAAAAATGTTAGGTGTAGCAGACTTCTGTTCATGGTTGAAAATAGTATCAAGTCCGGATCCAGGTTCAGGTTAGAGAACGAACCTCAAAATACCGAGCAGTGTTATGCTTTCAGGTGAGTTGTGAAAGTAATCAATGGCAAGAACTGGAGGTGTTGGACATACGTACCACTTTCTCCAAGTTACATGTGCCTGCGAGGTTGGCGTACCAAGTTTCACTTCGTGAGGTGGAGATGGTAAAGCTAAAATATGCGGAAGTCATACGTACCTCACAATCGCAACATCAAAGTAAGCAAATATACATAACCCTACAACCCTCACCAGCTTGATCAAATAATTTGACACAAAAGACGTAAAGTATAAGTGCCTTCTGATCCCAATAGCTGCTGTAATTCCGTGCCCATCTCGTGCCCATTCTCGTGCCCATTCTACCCATGCAATGATTGCCTCATGTAACAACAATTCTCGTACCGTAACTCCTAAAACTGAAAGCTAACTAAATGATGCAATCTGCATACTTGCATTGTGCAAAATGATATTTACAACATCTCTTCATCCTCTTCACGAGCAGCACCTCCTGAGTTGTAGTGGTGGTTTTGCGAGTAGGAACCGTATCTGGATAACAGTTAGCATTAGTCTAATAAAGGGCTTTAACCTTGATATTGATATCCTGCATACTGATTTTCCATAGCCTGCTGTCTGTGTTCCACCAACTTTTGCCAATCTCCTCCCACGTTATGGTAGCTGGCTATTTCGGTGACAGCGTTGTAAACTGGGTCTGTTGAAGGCTGGTATTTATGTACGCCGACTGCTGTGCCAAAGTGAGAATAACTCTCCTTCGAAGGGCCAGATGATCGCTCGTATTCTCGCTGTGCGAGTGATTCATAACCCGAGGTCATGTATGGCTCCGCATGTCCAGACCATCTACTATCACCGCCCTGAATAGGGGTCATGGGCATTGGTGTTGCACTGCTCTCGCTCATACTATCCTCGGTCTCCATGCCCTCATTGCTTGTTCGTGACATACGCTCTTCCATAATCTGACGCTCATATCTCAGTTTAGCTAGAACCTCTTCTTGTTGAAAGGTAGTTGCTGGACCAAGATCTTGTGTTACAGACCGTTCACCATAATTGGGTGGGCAGATTCTCCATAGCTCGATGAGTCTCATCTGTTGACTTGCGTCGGCACTTCGGAAGAGATCGATCTGCGAGGGGAAAAGAGTTGCATAGTCCACACCATGCCTACCAAGAATTATCTCCGTTGTCAACTGGTCTGTTTGAGGAGGTTCGGATGCGGGTCGTGTGGGGGGTTGTTGAGCAACGAGGTGGGCAGAGTGATGGTAATGTTGTGAAATCGAGTAGACAAAGGGGGTTTCGGGTTCTTCAACTGGGGGAGGAGCAATATAAGGATGGAGGGAAAGATTGCGAGAGAAAAGAGTTGCCAGATCCTCTTGTGTTGCCATATTGGCAAGGTTAGACGTGTCAATGAGTTTGAAATGCTCTGTGGTACAGTTAACTAGGTAAATATGCTATGAATATGCAGCCTACCTTGCTGCAAGTGTAAAATGTGATAGAAATCGATTTCCGCTTTGCAAGTTCTATTCCTGCTTCGTTGGTAAAGAGTATGTGTAGAAGAGGGAGATTCTGGAATGTTGGCAGAGCCTCTTGAATTAGACGTGTGAATGAGCAGGTTACTCGGAAAAGAGCAGTAGCAGACTTGGGGACAAATGCAACAGTTTGTTTGCTTTATATTCTCTATGCTAATTACTTGGAGACGGTATCGCGAGAAACTATATCCAGAGTCCGGGGAGGGTTCGGGGCCGCTTAAGCAACAAAGGAGTGATATCGACGTGGATATTCCTCAGCAAGTGCAGGCTGAATGTATTCTTTACGGTGGGCAAAAGAGAAGAAAGAGCTGACAAGAAGTTGATATTAAGTTGGGTTGTTTTATATTGTTGAGAAGTGGTTGTGGACCCAGCGGGGGTTTTAAATACTGGTAGCATATGGTACCCCTCATGGATGAGGAAGTGATTACCACGCCAGCAAATAGTAATGTCCAAAAACCCCCCTTTGAAACGCCTTTTGTACACGCTAGTATGCTTTGAGTCAGGTATAAATGACTTAATGCTACCCAATCAATAATAGTACGGCCAGATGAAGACAGGTGATCAAATATCAAGGACACTTGGGCCAGTAACTTAATTTCTTCCTTATTCATATTATAAAATGTAGAAGAGGTGTACAGACATATTTAAGAGATTGAGAATAATGTTCGAAAAAACCAAAAGAAAACTTGGGAGCAGATACTTTAGTGTAATAATATATTGGATGGTCTGAAGCTACAGATTGGAACGTCTGTTACAATTTATAGTCATGTGATCACACCACGTGGTAATGTGGTAATGTGGTATATTTTGGCCTTGTTGCCTTACTAGAGCTCGTTCCAAACGCGACGCCTTGAAGCCTGAAGGCTGAGCTATTACGATAATAAAGTAGAGCTTCCAAATCTACATAACTCCAACTCCATTATTGCTCGTTGAGTCACTGAATCTCCCCTTTAAATATCTGACATTATGGTAAGCTCCAAAGATATCCTTTCTCTGCTCTCGTAGCTCTTGTAAGTAACCGCAACTGACCACTCCTATAGACTTCGATAGGTACAGGATACGATCTTACGAATTCAGTATTCTCCCCGGACGGACGGAACTTCCAGGTTGAATATGCAGTTAAAGCTGTAGAGAACGGAGGCACATCTATTGGAATTCGCTGCAAAGATGGCGTTGTGCTTGCAGTCGAAAAGGTCATCACCAGTAAACTCCTGAAGGCTGGAGCGAATAAACGTATCGCGACAATTGACCGACACATGGGCGCAGTACGTACAATCGAGGCAAACTCAAAGCAAAGTGTTTCTAATATTTCATACAGGTATCATCAGGACTTATTCCAGATGGAAGGCATTTCACCTCCCGAGCCCGCGAGGAAGCTGCCAGCTGGCGTAAAGTCTACAAATCTCCCATCACCACCGCAGATTTGGCAAGCCGTATGGGGGGATATATGCAGGCATACACGTTATACTCAAGTGTCCGTCCATTTGGTGTTACAGCTATCGTTGCGGGTTGGGATTCAGAGCTTGAATTGCCAGTAGATGGGCAAGTAGGGAGTGGACCTTCTATCGGATCGGGAGGCAAAGCCGAGGACAAGAAGTACGGTGGACCAGGACTCTATATGATTGAACCAAGTGGATTGTACTGGGGATATTATGGTGCCGCTACTGGTAAGGGACGACAAACTGCCAAAGCAGAGTTGGAGAAGTTAGATCTGGCTGCGGGGAAACTGAGCCTTCTCGATGGTGTCAAAGAAGCTGCAAAAATAATCTACATAGCACATGCCGACAATAAGGACAAGGAGTTTGAGCTGGAGATGACCTGGATCAGCAATCTTGAGGGCCCAACCAAAGGAAAACACCAAGAGGTACCAAAAGAACTTCTGGATGAGGCTGAGAGACTAGCAAAGAAGGCTCTGGACGGGGATGATGATGAGGAAGAAGATTCAAAAGATGATGACAAGCCGGCAGAAAGCGACAAGATGGAGGAATAGTTCTGAGCAGGAAAACACTTTGTAATACCACCCAGCTTTGCTTGCGAGGCACACGCATGAAGCGAGAATAGATTCTAACGAGACTTTTCGAATCACTTAATTGCGAGCAAATAAGAATCTGCATCTTTTGTTCGTTGTAGGTTCAGTAATGGTTAAGTGAAAGGTGTAATCCTCATTACGGTCCATTTGACGTAATCGAATCATGTTATACTCCTAGAGCTGTCACACGTCTTCTATTCTTCTACTAAGTGGGGTGACAATTACAGTACGCTCTTGACTCAGATTCAAATTGTCGTATAACTCACGTTACAAGTATCAAATATAGATTCAGAACGTGATAGTCCACCACTAGACCAATGCAGTGCCTACTATTCCTTTCTTGACCTTGCCAGCACCCCAGTAGGTTCGTAGACGTCAAAATGAAGCAGAGAATTCTGTCGAGTCACTGTGCACCTGCCAAAATCTACGAAGCCTTTGTATACCTTCTAAGGACATATTAGTGTAGCCGATATATAGCCATATTGATAGAATCATAGTTCACCTCGCTCGCCATACACGGGTCATTATTCCATTGATAAAATAGTCCCCAAAATCGCAGTTGAGCAGGCAGATGGTGATGACGGTATACTGTCCTTGACTCTGTGGCCCTTTCATTTAAGTATTTTAGACCAAGGTTTTGTGCTCCTAGTCATATAGTACATTATTTTGGGTTAGTAAAATTACTTAGTTTCTTCTGAGCATCGTGATAAGAAACATTGTAGACTTGGCTGGAACATCTCCACGTATCCCAATCTACACTCAAAGAAATACAGAATGCAATTTATGAAGCAGGTAACTTCTTGGAGTGTTGGTAGGGCACTATACCTGCAGTGCGTTTCACATGCGTTTCCACACTGACTTACTTACGGTACAAATCACAACAAAAAGCGAGAATTAACAGGAAAGATTAAGGATGTGGAGAAGGCCACGAAGGAGTTCTGGACGTCGAAATCAAAGCCAAAATTACTGACTGAGAGGAGTATAAGATCATCACTCCACCGTTTGATAGTAAGGCGTTTTGACCAAGAATGTGATCTTTGAGTTACCTCGAGCCGATCGACTACTGTGCAGCTAGATAAAATCCAAAGACAGAGGATGGGATTAGGACCTTTGTTTCCAAAGATACGCACAACGGAACAACCAGCGAGATTTATGGGGCTTGGATCTCAATATAGCTTGGAACAATCGATAAGTACGTACAAAAATTTAAATTTTGGGATTGAAATTGAATAGACAGCAGGATATCGCCGCCAATATATACAAATTAGGGTGAGTGTAGAAAATTAGGTCCCAAATTGAAAAAGTATGCCCAAAACTGTCAAGCTGTTTGTCTAGTGGTTGGTAGTGATCATGCCATGAATCACTTTCCGCATGGTTGTCCTGGTTTGCCGCAAATAGGTTCTGGCTGAGGCTCTGGCTCAGCTTCACGTCCGCATGGCTGACCTGGTTTTCCGCAGATGGGTTCTGGCTCTGGAAGAGGAAGTGCTGCGAAGTGTTAGTCGGTGAAAACTGAAACAGGGTGACAAAAGAAAGAATCAACAAGAAATAACTTACCGTCACGGCCGCATGGTTGTCCGGGCTTACCGCAGATTGGATCTGGCTCAGGAAGAGGAAGTGCTATAGAATATCAAGTCAACTATTGCTATGGAAAGAAGAGAGAGAGACCATTTACCGTCACGTCCACAAGGTTGTCCAGGCTTGCCACAAATGGCGAGCGCAGAGACCGAGGATGCTGCAATAATGGCAGCGATGATTGAAGTAGCGAACTTCATGTTATTTAGCGAATGGAAGATCGCGTTGAAGTATTTTTATTTATAAGTCTTTCGTGCTTTTGTGTATCAAGTTTCGAATTGCGATAAAACATCATGGCACGCAAGGAAAGCTGGTTACTTTAAATACCTTTTGATCAAAGGGATAGAGCAGATGAGTTTTCTCAATAGATGTATCTCAGTATTATAGCGTTTAGGTCAAAAGAGCAATCACAAAGGTAGTTGTTCCTATTGGGGGTCTCAATAGGAATCCAGAATACGAGCCACAATGAGAAAGCCGCCAATCAGGTAGCGGCCCAACGAGTTCAACAACTCATAGACTCCCGTTATGTTTGAATGCGTTTCTCTTTTTCAGTTCGCTATTCACGTTAGTAGTATTCCCACCACGCGACTTGTTCAGCTTATTATTGAGATAGTCTGGGAGGATTTTCACCTGCTAAACGTACTCACTTCTTCACAACTCGAAGATCAAGCTCAATTTTAGCATAGCAAACAAATTAACACAATCCAAAAAGAGTGAGCATAAACGGTAAATTGCTGGAGCTTCAGATTTTATCAAATGTAATTATGAGTGGCTCAATATGGTTGCCATGAATTCCAGATCTAGGCTTGGGAATGCACAGGACTGACGCTAGTATAGCTTCGAAATACTGAAAGAATTGAAACAAACAAGTAGCGCTTTATAATGAATACTCAGGCTACAGGGGCTTTGTTGCTCTAGTTTAGAAATAGACTGGAGATCCCCTATTCAACCCCTATTTTGAGCTAGTGGCTGTTACTGAGGTTTAAGCGAGATATTGGCGTATGGAAGGAAACCAAGAAAAAGGACTTCTCGATCTAACGTTCAAAGGCTTCTAGATTCTACTTTGTTGCAATGGCCAAATAGAAAGAATCAAGATAGGCGAAGGTAAAAAATGTACTAATGGAAAATTCTGCTACCTGAAGTAGAGGTAGAGTATATGTGAAATGTTTTCTGATTTTGTGAAATAAAGTCTCTGTGTATTTTGTTTTCCATTGAGCCTTGTCTCTGACAAAACCATACCAAAGGTTGAAATTCTTTTTTTAAGACCGTTGGGACAAATTGTGTGTGGTTGACTTGCTATCGTATCTATGTGTTCAAATATTGGTAGCTTGATAGATGGTCTTAACTATAAATTACTAACTCAAATATAAAATATGAAAGATGCGGGCTTCTGAAGATACTCTGTGCTACTATCTCAGTCACAAGCCAATAATTTATGTAGAGAATAATGAGCTATGGTCAATTTCATTTTTGAGCTATTTCGAAATTTGAGTAGATTTACTATTACCATCCTCGACAGCTACAAAGGCGAATCTAGTAAGACCTATGGCTACTACACCGATATCATACAAGCGGAAGGTTATTATCTAGCTGATATAGTGGAGGCTGGAAGGGGTTGGTTGAAATGGGCCGTGCTAGATAGTAAAATTGTTTGTTTCGCTTACATAATATCGGTCACGGCCGGTTCCTCTCTCTAGCCGGAAAACCTTCAAGGACACCCAACATACAACCAAGCTCCTCACCTCCAATTGCCTCCGCACTTCGTCAATATGTTAATGCGTAGCTCTACCCGATCGGCGCAAGTATGTTAATCACTGTGCTGGTCGCAGAAACTGCATAGTAAAGTGCTAACAAAGCTTATCAGAGCCTGTTGCGAACTGCCCAAACCTCATCGCGAACCTTTGCTACAGTACAATCGGTATGCAATGTTCGTCCCCTCTTTGTGCCACTCAATTGATTCGTTGTATTGTAGGACATCTTCAAGCCTACTAAGTATGGAGGCAAATACACGGTTACCCTAATCCCTGGAGACGGTATTGGAGCCGAAGTCGCAGAATCCGTTAAGACCATTTTCAAGGCCGACAATACGCCAATTGAATGGGAACAGATTAATGTATCTGGTGTGGCAACTGGCGACAAGCATTCCGAGGAATTGTTCCGCGAGTCGATTGCTTCTTTGAAGAGGAACAAGCTCGGATTGAAGGGTATTCTACACACACCTGTTGAACGATCCGGTCATCAATCCTTCAATGTCGCTCTGCGACAAGAACTCGACATCTACGCATCTGTTGTCTTGATCAAGAACATTCCAGGCTACAAAACTCGTCATGAGAACGTTGACTTCTGCATTATCCGTGAGAATACAGAGGGCGAGTATTCTGGCCTTGAACATCAATCGGTTCCAGGTGTTGTCGAGTCCCTCAAGATTATCACCCGCGCTAAGTCTGAGCGCATTGCAAAGTTCGCATTCAGTTTCGCTCTTGCCAACAACCGTAAGAAGGTAACATGTATCCACAAGGCCAACATCATGAAGCTTGCAGATGGTCTCTTCCGCAATACTTTCAATGCCGTTGCCAAGGATTATCCCACCCTCGAAACTAACGACATGATTGTTGACAATGCTTCCATGCAATGTGTCTCCCGACCACAGCAATTTGATGTTATGGTTATGCCCAATTTGTACGGAGGAATTCTATCGAATGTAGGAGCTGCTTTGGTTGGTGGACCTGGAATTGTACCTGGTTGCAACATGGGACGTGAAGTCGCTGTTTTTGAGCCAGGTTGCCGTCATGTTGGTTTAGATATTAAGGGTAAGGATCAAGCCAACCCAACGGCCATGATCCTTTCCGGATCCATGCTTTTGAGACACCTAGGTCTTGATGAGCACGCGAACCGCATTTCTAAAGCTGTCTATGATGTTATTGCTGATGGGTAAGTATATTGTTCCTTATACAACAAGATTCTTTCTATGACATCAAAAGGCTAATTTGTTTACAGAAAAGTACGTACCCGGGACATGGGAGGAGAAAACACCACGCATCAGTTCACCCGTGCCGTTCTGGACAAGATGGAGCTGGCTGGATAGAGGAGCACTTTGTATAGAACGTCATTGTATTTTAGTTTGCATTAGCCGGTGCCTACCGTTGAATCTATTTCAATCACGTTAGTATATATATATTATACAGGCAAATATAAATTTCGGTCACGTGTAATATTTGGTCTGCATGCTTTGTGCTTTGATAATCTGATAGGTATCCCTCTATAAATGAGCAATGAAGCACTTCGCTAAATTGAGACTCCAGCTTTCCATATTTCTCCAAACGCCAAATTCTAGACTCTCTCTTAAAAGACGATCTTTCGCTTCCGTCCCGTATATTTTGAGTTGCTCTTGACAACCTTTCCTTTGCGTTCCATCTGCTCCTTCTTCCCCATGATCCATGCCTTGCTACCCTTCTTGACTATTCTGCCTTTCTCCTTATGCTTCCTTCTAGCATCTAAAACATCCACACCTTCTAATCCTTTTACTACTCCTGTAATATCACCTCCGTCACCCTCTCTTTCGCTTCCACCAACAGTCAACACTAAGTAGAGTTTACTGTTCTTGGTCCCCGGATCATCTTCCAGTATTCCTGCGCCAAAGCCAGCCTTTATAGCTGCTCCACTTATCATGGTCCTTTGCAAGTCATTTTTAGGGTAGAATTGGCACACAGCTCGTCCTCCTCGTTTCAGACTGGCATACAATCCATTGAAAAATCTCGATAATCTTCCAGTGCTGCTTACATCACTGCTCTCCGCATTGCATAGCCACTGGATAGCACTAATTGAAATAGCAGCATCAAAGCTTCCAGCTCTAAAGGGAACGCCCTGCCCGATGTCTGCCAGCATGAGGTCACCTTCCACGTCTCTTTGCAATGCAATATCCAACATAGAAGCTGATATGTCCATACCAACCCAGATATGTGGACCGCCCTCCTGTGGATCTATGGAGGAAAGAATTTCTCCAGACAAGCCAGATCCACAACCGACATCGAGAATTAATGAAGGGTCAGAGAGGTCAAGTAGTTCCAGGGCACGATTCGTCATCTGGGCCTGAATATTTTGTATACGTGAAGACGTCGTGTATTTTTTGGCTTCGGTATCATTATAGTGAAGGTCGGGGGGGCTAGAAACTGTGAGTATAAGGGCTGTAGAGGGGTAGCGGGCGAGGGAGGGGGGAAATACAGTGTATCTTCGGGACGAGACATAATTGTTTTCAGTCCTACGTTATAGCGAGAGGGATTGGCCGCTTCAAAAGTTTCAACCAGAGATTTCCGGGGGTTGTAGGTCGTAGTAGTGTTTGCCCGGGGTTAAAAGTCTTGAAATTGATGTTTAACTCCAAACTTTTTTTGATACCACAAATGTCGTCTTGGCGCGGCTGGCAAAATCTGGGGAAAGCACGCGCCGAAAGAACACGTTCAGCAAGCTTAAGGGGCAACCTTACCAACACCATCCACAGCTAGACATGCAACTCTCATAAACGAACTCGATAAAATGTGGATTCTCCCACTCGTTGGGTACATTGGCATGGCCCTTGGGTTTGGTTTCCTTACCCTTGCCATAGGTAAGTTTGCCCTGGTAGAGAATAGTAGAGAAAAGCTCACTCATGATACCTAGCCTCTGGACTATACTATCTCTCAGAACTAGTAGAAGAGCATACTGTCGTTGCGAAGAAGTTCCTCACACGCTTGATATATTTTGTTGTTGGGGTGCAAACCTTACTTTGGCTGGTAGATGGTTTTCCATTTAAGCTCTCTCTTTTGAGTATCATATCACACATTGTTTACTTGGGGAATATGCGCCGCTTTCCGATCGTAAAGCTCTCGGACCCCCTATTCTTGATATCATGTGGTACGTAACCTTTTCGTATCGTTAGATAGCTTAGAGGACTAACATGTGCCAGTTTTGGTTCTATTAAACCACTGGGTTTGGTTTACACATTTTTCTACAAGCTCAGCAGCACCCCGGTATTCAATCTACGACCACCCTAAGGTTCCTACATTCACCGAAATTGCCTCATACTTCGGTCTTTGCGTATGGCTGGTACCCTTTTCACTCTTCGTCTCTCTCTCCGCTAGCGACAATGTTTTGCCGACAATGAATAGCGAAGAGCCTAATACACCGAGTGCGGCAAGTGCTAATGGTGGAAAGAGACAAGGAATGGTTAAGGTTGTCGTTGATAATATCAGAGACTCCATAGGGGATCTGGGAAGGGTTGCTGGATGGTGGAAGCCAACAGATCGGGGCTTTTAATGCACACAGTGTATGGGAAAATGGCGTTGTTTGTGCTTTGGTTTTCGGATGTCACCCAGCAAAAAGGGACTGGAAAGGTTAAAATAGTATACACTACTTCTACTTGCAACTGTCTGCAACGTGAGCTCCCTGGGTATTTCCTGGCATCTATTTTACGCTACAAATGTAGGTTTTTCGCAAGTCCTGTTTCCTAATCGCTGTTTTTCAAATCACACTCCTTCACTGATCAGAGTCGATCACTGCTTCAGCTGAATAGTTATAAGCTGGTGGTTGAACTTAAGACGAAGGATATGAACGACCTCCATCTTGTTCTTGAAGATCCTCTAATCGACCATCCAGCATCGCAGTCATCTCGCTTGAAACATTCGCAGTGCGTTGCTCAATTGATTTCATACTGGACAGAATCTGAGTCTCGATGCCTACACGTCTTTGATTTAAGTTGTCGAGTCTGACCCATTGTTCCTTCTGAGCTTTGGTGCTGTGATATATTAGAGGAAACATTCAAGTTTGAACTGCCTGTGACAGTACTTTAAAGCTTACACTTTAGTCTTTCTGGCTTCAAAGAGAGTATCAATTTTTTGGACTACGCTTGCGATTCGCTTCCCTTGGTCGACCTCTATGCCTTTGCGTTTGCTGTTGCGGCGTTTCTTATTCTTAAAAGTTCATGTTAGAGATTTCTAATACTTTTCTGAGTTGAGAAGCACATACAGTTTCAAGCATTTCACGAACCGTCATGAGAATGTCAAGACTAGTCTGGGAGTCTGGTCGATTCTCATCATCAGATGTACAAGGCTTGGCTTGGCTTTTCAATGTTGGACAAGGCGCCATCTGAGGAGTGTGTTATGCTGTTTGAATTGAGTATGAAGAGACTTATAATTATAAATTACCGAATGATGAATTATCGGACTTTATTATCGACAATTCGGCACTACTCTTTTGGAACTATATGTTATGCTCAAATCCATGGATAAAGCACAAGGCTGATGGATGTCAAGGCTGAGGTGGGTCTCCGACCACCAGCGGTAACCCCATAAAAAATATTTTGAACATCGCCTTTGTCACATTTCTCAATTCTTCAACTTCACAAATTTGAACACTTCTCATAAGCCGCCAATATGGGACTCGCTGCACCCAAAAAGTGTGTTTATTAACCGAGTTCCCTCGTGAATCAATGCTAATGAGATCATATTAGTCGCATGAAGCTTTCGCACGATCCGAATAATACAAGATGGACAGGCAACAAGGAGAGCTTTGGGCACAAGATAATGGCTTCCCAGGGCTGGAAAGAAGGCCAATATCTCGGTGCCGTGGATGCCAGCCATGCTGAACATTACACCGCTGCCAATGCGTCACATATTAAAGTTTCCATCAAAGATGATAATCTCGGTCTGGGAGCTAAGATTGGGAGTGGGGTTGGTGCTGGTCAATGTACTGGCTTAGATGCGTTCAAGAACATTCTTGGAAGGCTGAACGGAAAAGATGAGGACGAAATTGAGAAAGAACAACGGTCGAGAGATGAGCTGAAACGAGCTATTTATACTGAGAGAAAGTGGGGCAGTGTTCGATTCGTTCGAGGTGGTTTTCTTATTGGTGACAAAATTCAAGATTTGATAGATGGGGAGGCAGAGAGGATTCGAACACTTGATTTGGTTGACTCATCCAGCTCGGATGAATCTAGCTCGTCAGACTCGGAGTCGGAGGTATCCGCTCCAGTGGAATCATCAAAGAGGAAACGGAAGCTTGATGTCACTGACAGTGCCGAGGAAGTCGAAGGTGACAAAAAAATGTCGAAGAAGCGGAAGTTGAAGGCCGAGAAGACAGCAGAAGTTGTTGCTGTCAAGGTCAAAAAGTCGAAAAAAGTCAAGAAGGATCGGAAGGAGAAAAAATCAAGATCAGAGCCAGTGCAAGAGGATGGCCCGGAAACCAAGACGGATTCAATAGAACTTGAGAAATCTGATAGACGGCGACGCAAAGAGGAGAAGAAGGAGAAGAAAGCTAGAAAGGAAAAAAAACGAGAGGAAGGAGGTACCAAGAAGAAGACAAAAGACCGACCATTAAAAGCTATTCCTAAAAGCACGCTTGATCAACTTCTTGATTCTTCCGAAGAAAGAAAATCTTCGAATCCATCGACATCATCACTACCAGGCTCAGGCCGTGCTACGCCGATGATGCAAGGGAGACATGCTGTTCGATCAAGGAACATTGCACAAAAACGACTTGCAAGTATGGATGTGGCAGCGTTGAATCAAGTCAGTATATTACAAGTTATTAATCCACTGACTCGCTAATTTATTTTTAGATATTCATGATCAAATCGCCCTCATGATGCTATCATATAAGACTTATAATAGCCTTATTTTAACTGGCTTCATTTTATCTTTCATCGCTGTCTCGCCCTTAATTGGATCAGGAGTCGGCGTACTCAAAATCAACGAGCAACTTTGCTTCCACGGAATTTGTTGTATGAGCTCCCGAAAACACCGCCCAAACACTTTGTGTACCATCCAGTCTCAACCAGAAAGCTATTCAATCAGTGGAGTTCGAGTATGTTTCAAAGGGTACCTACAAGCGCTTTTCATAACAGCAGGCTCGAACATTCCTGGCGGTAGGGTTGATGGAGAACCAGAATATTGCCAGGTTATCTCGTTCGTCCCTTCTTTTATCCCGAGAATAGTGGTTAAAGCATCTGGGTCAGTGGATGGTTTTAGTTGAGATATAGCAGCATCCTTAGAGGCACCGATGGGTGTTTGGGAACCTGAATTTTCGTTAACTTTGGTGGGTAAATTAGCAACTGGCTGGTGCCCACCACAGAATAATCTTTCCTTTGCTGTATAGCAAATTGCAGCGTCTCCTTTAAGGGAAGCTACTGTTCCATTGGATGTCAAATATCCTGGTAGAGTGTTTGGCAGGGTAGGAGTTGCGACTACCATCTTGAACGGTTCCGACTCAAATGCCTGAAGAGGCACTGCCATTGTGGGAACCCTGGGCTTATTAGTATGTGTTTAAAGTAAAAATGGGCAGCACAGCAATGTACACGATTGCAAGAAGCAGATTCAGGCTGGAGTGAGGGATCATAATGTTATATAAGACTTCGGTTTTTTTACTAGTTCACAAAGTAAAATGATAGTTGTCTTAGTCCGGTTTGAATAGGAGCATCTCCGACTCCTATATATATACTACACCCACCACAAACTTCTTATTGCACAATCTTGTGTTTATTTGCCCCAAAATGCGAGGAAATACCAAGGTGATATATCTGTCATCCGATCCAGATCCTGTTCTGATAAATTCACATCGCTTCAGCCTGTGATGGTATCCTACCGAAGCCCCGCAATCCCAGAACTTGGCGTTTACTGGCTTTATTCCATCTTGTTTTTCCAGGCCCTTCTCAAATATAGAGTAGCTTAGTGGCTTAGGATTTCTCATTGATGTCCGAATATCGACGATTATAGGGGAGATTCCTTGGGTCGTGGTGAAAGTGGCGGGACAAGACGGGCTTGGTGGCCATGATTGAGCAATTGAATGATCCAACGTCATTTTACGTTACATGAATATCAGAAAAGATAGCTCTGTCGGGTAGAAAAAAGTGCATTTTGATAGTTACGGGTGTTGTCAAATTGCAGAAGCTCCGCCGTAAATGACTCCCATCTTCTTGATCCAACATATTGATACATGTATGCTGCTACCATCCTCAAGCCTACGTACCATACAGAGTAACGCAGATAAAGTATGTGGCAACCTGAAATGAATTTTGACAAGCTAGAATGATTACCTACTCAAAGCATGTTGGTTACAGATCTCGGTCGATCTCGCCTACAAATCTAAAGGTACAGCCCTGAATTGTGATGCCATCCATCTCTATCAAACACCTTACAACTTCATACGCCTCAGTCTCATATTTTCTCAGCATATTCTCGTGCTCTTCTGATATAACCTGGTAGGCCGATCCCTTCACTCGAGCCTTATCCTGTCCATCAATAAGCGCTTTGTATTTACGCTTACCCCACGTCTCCATTCTCCCTCCTATCACGCTGGCCGAATGCAAAATTGGAATGCTATTTTCAGGGAGGGAAAGAAGGCTGCACAGCTTCTCAATACTAGCTAGTGTGCCGTAAAAGAAATACCATACTGGGTACTGATATTGTTCTTGACCAAAGTATGGAGTTATACTAAGTAGATGAGGGTCCGTTGGCCTAAATTGGGGGAGTGTAGTGTCTTTACCAAGTGTGGGATAGATGGAATGCGAAGACAACTCTTTGTATGCCTTTCCAATGGGTACAAATAAAGCTTTGAATAAAGATTCCTTCTGGGTAGAAAGCCAGCTTTCAATGTCCATCTTTGCTCGACCATCAACTTTGCAGAAAATAGAATCTCCATTGTCGCTACTTCCGTAGTATGGCTCTGGGATATTCGGAAGATTTGCGGCCATTTGAACTTTTGTAACAGTAGAGATGGGCCCGCCGAGTTGTAGAAGATAGACAGCACGAGCCTGAGCCGGCGATAGAACTGCTTGCAATGCTGGGTTTGATGCCCTCTTGGAAGATTTGGTGATTCCAATCAATGCTACAGCTTCTTCATATGTATAATCGAACTGGCCTTGCCACATCTTGATTCTTCCTTGGCTTTGGTCGTAAACATTTTCATCTGCCCCTGGCTCCTCATATGTAGCACTAACAGCTAGATGTTCTAGTTCGTCAAGCAAGTCCATGGTTAGAGAAATAATTTAGTGCTTGGCGGCTTATTGCAAAATCTTCTAGTCTTTGACAGATATGATTGATTTCAGTTGCGGGGAACCAGTGTTTGATCACTTTTGAAATCGATTAGAGGGAGAGAACAAGAGAACATTATACACTAACTGCCCCCTTAGTTCAGTTCAGAATAAAACTAAAGCCGCACCACATATTATCACACTACTTGGTACAGACCTACCCGACGGCTAGTAACGTAGTAAGAAGACTAAATTTTCATGATATTCCCGCCACAAAGAATATCGTTGGCTTCATTTAAAGCCAAACATGTCTAGTTCCTGGAAAGAACACGCCGAATAAACAAAATGTATATATAAATAATTGTTTGAGGAGAACAGCACTTTTGATTCTGAGGTTAGGTAATTCAGTTGAAATAGGGTGAAAGATTTAATTGAGCGATGATATTTTGAAAACCCCCTGCTTTAGAGCTCTAGTATTTTGGAGAGGATGTGCATTGGTTAGTTAAAATCTCTCCCAAAAGCTTTTATGGAATTGTTCCAGCTAGGATGCATTAGGTACAAACTTGTTCCCACGATACTTCTCACCATCTAAGCAGCTCTTATAACTTCAATCTTTCAACAAACAAACATCTCATCACAAAGAGATCGCCTGCAGAGAACAAGTGCTGGTCCTATTCATATAATTTAGATGTTTTCAGAGAGACGTGTTTAAAAGAAGATATGGAGCAAATGTTCTCAATTATTGGGAAAGTGCACTGTTAACGTAGAGGGAGGATATGGTAGATTTAGTTATGAAATCTGTAAGTCATGATCACAAAAGAATTCATTTACCTTTCACCACTCTTGGACACGAAGAAACATAAGGGTATCAATTTGTATTGCAATCATTTCGACATTATATATCCTCGAATAGAGAAGCTGAATCTATCATAAACACAGAGACCTTTTAGAATGTGCCACTTGGTGCCAATTCTTAGACTCCAAGAGCAGCATTGAACGCAGCAGCGGTAGTCGCATCTTTGGTTCCTAGGGCCTCCACATCAGCTTGAGCCTGTTCGCAAAGAGTAACTGCGGCAGCGTTTGCTCCACAAACGTTGGTCAATTGGTCGCAGATTCGGTTTGTGATGATGTTTGGGTTCAATGCATCTTGTTGTCCCTCTGCAACAACGGGGTCAGTTGGCAAGAAAGTTCCCTGGTCAGCATCGCGGCCTGGTCGACCGAGCTGGAAGTCCATAGCTGGGCTGCAGGTTCCGAAATCCGCTGCTCCACCGGCATCAGCTGCTCCACCGGCATCAGCTGCTCCTCCAGCATCGGCTGCTCCTCCAGCATTGGCGTTGCCGTTACCAGCGTTGGCATTTCCTCCAGCGTTGGCATTGCCGTTACCAGCGTTTGCGTTGCCTCCAGCAACATCAGCGTTTGCGCCGCCAGCGTTTGCATTACCTCCCGCATTGGCGTTGCCGGCATTGTTGTTGCCTGCGTTTGCATTTGCATTACCAGCGTTGTTGTTGCCTGCGTTTGCATTTCCAGCATTGTCAGCAACATCTGCATTTCCAGCATTGTCAGCAACATCTGCATTTCCTGCATTGTTGTTGCCAGCATTTGCATTTCCTCCAGCGTTGGCATTTCCAGCATTGTTGTTTCCTGCATTTGCGTTTCCGGCATTGTTGTTTCCTGCATTTGTATTTCCGGCATTGTTGTTTCCTGCATTTGTATTTCCGGCATTGTTGTTTCCAGCGTTTGCACCGGCATCAAGAACTTCGGCATCAGCAATTTCGTCATCAGCAGCGTTGCCACTGTCAGCGGCGGCGTCGTTGCCATTGCCAGTCTGAGCATTGCCGGTGGCCTGAGCGGAGCCGGAGCCAGCAACAAGGTTCGCTGCACCAGCATCAGCCACGGCGTTCTTATTTCCGCGGCTCGATAGAGGGATAGTGGCTCCCGAGGCGCTGGCAGCGAGGTAAAGCGCCACGATGATCTTTGAGTATTGCATATTTGCGGGGTGTGATTTGAAAGAAGGTGATTTGGTGATTTGAGATATATAATGCAGAGCAAAAGGAACCGGCCGGCGGAAAATTGAGACTTAAGAAAAAAGGTACAAGAAGGCTTAAATACAGGTAAATATGGGCAGAGATCTACTCTTGAAAGAATGGAAGTGATGGGAAGTGAGCGGCTGGATGATTTGAGATGAAGATGGAAACGAAAGAGAGGTCGGAAAACATATATAGGACTATTAATGTGGGTCTGCGGTTGGCTTTCTCGCTTAGAAAGGGGTCGACTTTGAAGATCTTGGCAGTGGTAGATCATACAGCAGAAGTGTCAAGCTTAACCTCCGAACTTGAGACGAACCTGGGGAATTGGGAACGATCGACATGATAGATGTCGTTCGAGCCAATGCATGTTGATATTACGTTATTAGAGTTAAATTCAACAGAATTAGAGAAGGATCAAACACAACTTTATACAAGCTCTGTCTAATTTCACGTGAGAGATAGTAAAATCCTTCCAAGCTGGCCACACATTCCCCGTAGACATTTCACCATAGGACTTCTTAAATGCAGAGAACCATATTATGCAATGGTAAATGACTAGCCTTCTGTTCAAATCAACCGGTATTCAATTCCCTTCAAAGTTCGTAGCAGGGCAGTCTAACGCCAAGCGCTCCCGCCTAAGCGCGGTTCTTCGGATGAAACTCTGCGCATCGCCATCTTCGAGACAGTGTCAGTTTGGACTGTCATACCAAGCATAGGCACGTTACAACATCCCCATTTTCCGAATACCTGGTGCAAGTGACGAAGCATATGAGGTAGAAATTACCGCAACGACATTGTCATCCACTAAATGACGTTTCTATTATCACGTGGGTTTGGCAAGTTCGATTCATATCACATCTCTACCTGTCAACTTAAAACCGATGAAGTGAGAATGGGAAAAGATCTAGGGGACTATTGCCTGATTCAAAGAACAGGTCGTATGAGTCTCAATTTAGTATTCCGCAAATCCCTTTTTTCGAAATTGGATTAAGACATTTGTCTGCAATTCTCTGTTTGCCTACACGACTGCCTAAAAACCTCAACTCGAAAGTATTAAAGGGGGTTTACAAACTTCCATAAATTTCATCCAAGGAAATATGGCATAGTATAGGTGATCAAATTGATCCATTGCTACAGTATGGCATCACAAAGCTTATCATCATAAAGCATCGCTCTTAGACCTGTTTACGGTAACCTCTCCCCACACCTCATTTGTAGAAGCGGACACTATGGTGATTTTGGGGACGACCCACTCCGAATAAACTCTTGCAACTACGGTCAGGTCCCTCCTATATTGGCTGATCAGCTCTTCAACCATTGCAGTCTCTTTCCAAGCTACCATGGTCAGCTCCTTCAAACCTTTAAACCATCGAACCTCATCCCAGCAGAAGTTGCTCCGCGCATCAAAGTCGCCAAGGATGTCGATACTCATGTATTGTATCTTGTCTGTATCATGCGGACTACGATATCTACTAAGCATAAGCATGATATACAGTAGGTTGTCCATCGCGCCTCCCCCGACCCAGTGACCATCTACCAGATGGCCATTGCCAAGCCTCACGGTATCCGTCGAGAAATTGAGATAGATACACGGCGGGTGAAGTTGAGTCCCGAAGGATAGCTGAAATGTTTTGAGACTCTCTACGCGCGACTCATGGCAGATGTGTAAAACAACCGGGGCCGGATCTGGGCTGATCCAGCCACTGAACGCCGGTACATCTTTGAGTCCACGGTCCAAGCCATGGTCGTCAACGACGACATGTTGGCGAATCCGCACGGTCCGCGGCCCTGGTGCAGCAAATCCCCAGATCTTGAGCCGGATTTCAGGCGGTAGCAGAGGAAACCGCGAGAAGGTAGCAGGGCCCGCGGCGGTGGCCTCCATGGCGGGGGTGGATCGGCAGGTTGGGCTAGCATGATTCCCGCGGTGGCTATGGAGGTTTTATAGGCCGAGCGTGCTGACAAGAGCCTGGTTCTGAGTACTCGTAAGTTTGATGTTGAGATCTTTAGGTCTCACTTCAATGCTACGCTGAATGTATGGTGATGGGGCAGCTATACGCGGCCTTAGGGGTCTCGGCGCCAACGTTCGGCTGCTCAAACGTGATCATGTTTCAATCGGCGCTCATCAGCTTTCCGCGCACCGGACACTCCCAACCAGATAGGCAAAGAGTATCGACCAAACAAAATAATGTCCGGTACAATAGCTGGGCGAGCATGCTTACTTGGTGATTCCAAGTTTCTTGAGCTTCTTGGCTTCAAATGCTCAGGTCTTTCTGGTACTTTGTGTTTTCCTTGGTTCCCTTCTTCCTTCAGCTGCACGTTCTGAAATTTTGATGATCTGACTGCAGCTGTCTGTCATCAAGTACCTTGACGAGCTATCCAGTCAAATGGCTTTCGAATCGAGGTCTTAGTCGATACTTCTCTTGCAACGTTCCATCTAGAGAACTTCTAGTCGCCTTCCTTTTTCTCTATAGTACCCTTTGTTTCGCAGACTCTCTTCACAGCAAATCACGGAAAGGTTCTTTGGCTGATAAATTATGTGTTTGGAATTTCCAACTGGGGTTTGTACCATTACTAATATACTTCTGGACTTAATAGCAGGAGCAATCGGTACACAGTCCTTGAGGTTATCCATTGCAAAATAGCCACCCCGACAGAGTTCTCTGCAACAAAAGTCATTATCTATGGATATACTCACCACCTGCACAGAGCCCCCTTTCCAAGAATATAATTCCTTATTCCTCCATTCATCAAGTCCCCGGCCCACCCAAAGATGCAATCCTATTTCTATTCTGCACCGCGTTCAGCATAGTGGCCACGAGAGCAGTTTAGAAGATGGAAGATATCTTCAGGCCACTTCCAGAAGTCGATCGCACACTCGATTTGGAACGAAATCAGCCATTGGCTAAAGAAGGATTTTGGCCCAACCGCATTTCCCGTTGTCTGTTACAGGTTACTATTGTGGCTCTATTTACAATCCCGGAAGAGCATATCATGATGTTGATGGGGTCTCTTAAATATAGTAGCGGATTTTGAGCTGTTGGGTCAACGTGTACCGTCTGGATTTTCGATATCATAGTGAGTTTGAACATGGTATGGAGTAGAACATTAATCTTGAGGAGAAAAAAAAGATGTTGGACGTTTTACTATGATTCACGGTCTCTCTCCCCTTTAACACCTTTATGTTCAGTCTTACCAAAGAAAGCCACGAGAACATCTCCGTATTACCAGACGATTGGCACTGCCTATGAGAAATCTTGAAATTTGTCTAATGCACCCCTATATAGCAAACATATAGAATCTGCATTCGTCATAGTTTCCTCTATATTAAAGCATCATAAAAACTACAGGCAACGTAGCAACTCCAATATAACGCGTTTATAAAGTGTAAAGGAAGTCCGGTCTGCGATCTCCCAAGCTCTCCGCTTCCTTCTCGGACATGCCCTCGACCCAGTGGTCACGCTTGCCTTCCTTGCGAAGCTTATTCTCCCTCATGAGCAAAATCTCCAACAGAGCGCTGCCACCGAGGAGGAACACGATCATGTATGCCATGACAACCGAATGGCCAACGGTGTACTTGGGGCCTTTGAAGTAGATGTTGGAGCTCACGACTCCGTTTAGATTCCCCCAGCCAATGACGAAGCCGAGCACAACACCACGCTTGTAAACGCCCTCGATGTTGTTCGACATCCACGTGATGGTGTTCGCGATACACGGGTAGATACCCAGCGCACCCAAGAAGGTACCGGCATATTTGACGTGGGGATCTTGAGAGCCGAGGAGCATGCCGAAGCCGACGATGCCAATCATAGAAACGAAGATGTTGCAGAGACCGCGGCGACGGGTGCGGTCAGCGACGAAGCCAATGATGACGGTGAGCACGGCGGCGAGGGCATAGGGTGGTACGGTGAGCAGCTGGGCTTTGGTGGTCTTGTAGCCCATGGCGGAGACGATCGAGGGGAGAAAGAGAGAGAATGCGTAAAGTGGCATGTCGCAACCCATATAGATGACCATCCCAAGCCTGGAAGCCGTTAACTTGTGTTCGCGATCTTTCAAAGGATAGGAAAAAATAGAGAAGATTCAAATACTTACCACATCTTGTAGTCTTTCATTGCCATCCACACATATTGCATCTTGAACTCTTCATGCTCAGCCGAGCTCTGCTGATCCATCTTCAGTCTCCGTACCACCCTAGCACGATCTTGGTCCGAGAGAAAGGTTGCGAGATCAGGGAAGTCATGGACCATCCAGATACTGGCAAATCCAAAGAGGACCGTGACGATACCCTCGAGGATAAAGATCCAGGCCCAGCCAGGCTTACCACCAGCGCCATCCATTTTCTCAATGGCGGCCGCGAGGAGACCACCAAACGAGCCAGAAACCGCCGCAGCGGAGAAAAAGATGGCGGCGCGCACACCGAACTCCTCGCGTTTGTACCAGCAGGAGAGGTAGTAATTGATTCCGGGGAACAAGCCAGCTTCAGTGAGACCGAGGAACCAACGAGCAGCCATTAGCCCAGACCAATTGGTGCAAAATCCCATGAATGTCATGCAAAACCCCCAAAGAACCCTGAATTAAGTCAGAATACCGTAGAGAAGTAGGAAGGGAGTGCTCTTCTTGCATCAAACAACGCCACATGTCTCAATAACACCCGAGAGTGTCACGAGATGGTGATTTTAACATGCGTCGTTGCTTGCTAGAAATGAGGCACTGTCTTCAGACTCACATGATAATTGGGATAAATATGGAAGGCCGGAGTTTCTTGAGCAGGATATTGGTGAGCGGTTCGAACACCGCGTACGAAACGAAAAAGATTGAAAGCGTCGCATTGTAACTACCTGCCGTCTTGATGTTGAGGCTATCCGTCAGGCCAGCAATCTTTGCATTTCCGATGTTGGTACGGTCCAGAAAGGCAAGTAGATAGAGGATACAGAGCTTTGTATCTATTAGCTTTGGCTCCAATGTTCAAGCCATAGATACACTCACCCATGGGATCAAAGTTAGATCGAGCTTCCAGAGGAGTTTGCGATCCTGGAGTTGGAGTTAGCTGGCATTGCCAAGTAAGTGACGTATATATATAGATATGCTCCGTCCACGAATTACGATACCAGAAGTCAGAGTGTTACTTACAATGGCAGCTCTCTCCTCATCCGACAGATGTGCATCTGGATCTGGTGGAAGACCTGCAGCCGGATTGCCTTTGGCCACCGCTTGATCGTCGTGATGGCCGAGGCTATGCTTCTCCTCACTCTCACTGTCTTTCGGGACGACAGGCTCCTTGAGAATTGCTCCAGACATGCTTAAAGTGAGATGATATAACAGTGGTTAGAATAGCAATTGAGCTGGGTGTATCCTACCACAACCACTAAGCGGAAATGTAGTCTTTTGAGGCGCGTACACGAGGTGCTTTCACAGGTAGAGGTTAACAAAAAGTATAAAAAGCAGCGTACATCTGCATCCTATATA
>Ga0247807_10000490_pt1 | contig 24443 bp, 20 predicted proteins | sample UWRJL074202C1_FD_179931 | JGI IMG/M metagenome (GOLD analysis project Ga0247807, IMG submission 179931) | Plant litter microbial communities from Arlington Agricultural Research Station in Wisconsin, United States - UWRJ-L074-202C-1 | ecosystem: Environmental > Terrestrial > Plant litter >...
CCACAAATCCACTAAGAGGACCTGATGGCGCGCCAGTTGTCTTTCAAGAAGTAGATTAGAATTCTAATATAAGTAGGAGCTGGTACTCTAATCATTTGCCATATCTAAATTTTCCCATTCTAAACTTGTCATTTTCTTAACACCCAATTCCCAACATCTTCCAAACACATTGTAGAGCGGTATTCAACATGGCACCACCCGCCAATTGGAAAACAAATAACAAGAGCAACCAAATCCTCGAGGCTGCGGAAAAGGGTGGTTATGGAGTAATCGCCGCGATCGCCTACAACATCGAGCACATTCTAGGTTTCGTGCGCGCGGCGGAAAAGGCACGATCACCATTTATCATTCAATTCTTCCCGTGGGCCGTTACTTACTCCGATGGGCTCCTCATCCGTACGGCGGCCGATGCTATTAGCAGATGCACCGTCCCAATCGCATTACATATGGACCATGCACAGGACGAGAATTTAATTAAGCTGGCGGTAGACACATTACCATTTGACAGCATAATGGTCGATATGTCACATTATGAGAAAGAAGAAAATCTAGCCAAGACAGCTGCGCTCGTCAAGTACTGTCAGGAAAAGGGAATTGCTACCGAGGCGGAGCCAGGAAGGATAGAGGGTGGTGAGGACGGTGTGATGGACACAGAGGGTTTGGAGGGAAGTAAAACGACGCCGGAAGAGATTGAGGAGTTTATTGCCACGGGTGTTGATGCGATTGCGCCAGCATTCGGAAATATGCATGGTGAATATTGGGCGGCCGGCCCACAATTGGACTTTCCTAGGTAGGCTCGAAATAACCGTGGAAGCTTGATTCGTGCTAATGATGATCGATAGACTCGAGCAAATCCGCAAAAATGTAGACAACAGAGTCCGCATCGTTCTGCACGGAACCAATGGCTTTGAGCCTAAGCTTATGAAGGAGTGTATTGCTGCTGGATGCACTAAACTCAATGTCAATAGAGTGGTGTTGGATGACTATTATGAACACTTCAGGAAAAATGCACCCACTATGTCGCATACGAAGTTGATGGAGGAGACCACTGAGAAAGTGATATCACAAACTATCGAGTGGATGGAAATTTGTGGATCGGCTGGAAAGGCATAGACAGAAAAAAAATCATAAATTATTCATATCAAGACAATACTCTTCATCTGTGATGATGAGTTTATGCTACAGAAACTCCCTCCCAGTCTGTTTTTAATTCCTCACTTAGTGATTTCGTGGGCCAGCCAGATCTGCGCTGACATAGGTCAATAAGTTCGGTAAGCCTGTTTCTCTGCCGTGGCTCTTGAATACACATTCCAGCTAAAGATACATAAGTTTTTAAGTTGGTTTTTGTGTGAATCAAGACTTACCAATGAAAAGGCATTGCGAGGACATCACACTAGAAGCATCGTCGGTCAATGCCGCAGCAATACCGCAGATGGTGTGGACTGACTTTAGCAACAGCTGCTGTTGTTCCATAAAACCTCTACGGCCACCTAGTGAAGGCTTGTGAAGAAGGAGTAGAATCCGAGCTGCACAATTGAGCTGTACAGAAACACCTTCTATGGTAAGCGTCTGAATATTATAACAGTATAGAACCTTACCGAAAGCTGGAGGATTGATCCAGATTGGTTTAAACACCTCTTGGTTAAAACTCCTGTCCACTGGTAGAGGCATGAATTCGATCGTCAAATTCTTCTCCCATTCATCTAACATTTTGAAAACCATTTCAGCCTTCTCCATCCGCGGCAGCACATTCTCCTCGCCATTTTGGATTTCTTCTAAGGAGCAATAGTCGACAGCTCGGGCAAATATCCATACTGATCTCAATGCAATTTCATGTGGGGTTAGCATTTCATATGGTTTAGTAGGTGTCCAGAAGCTGAGTGTTTTCCTCCGTTCTCTGAACGCAGCCCAGACATCTTGGCGTAGCCATGCCCACCACACGGCCGATCTAAGTCCTCCAGATTCCCCTTGTATGACTTGCGAACGCTGAATCCAGAAAACTCCTTTCAAGTGCCGTTTCCATCCGCTGCCGATATCATCTAGCATCTCGTAGGTTGATACTATCAGTGTAGTAGCCAGAAGCTCAAGGCTCGTTGTATAACTATCGTAACTCATCGCCTTCTGAAGGTAATGTAGTGTCTCATAATAGTAGTTTAAACCCGTGTTCGGGTCTTGCTGCTCTTCGCTAGCTGTATGGCTCAATGACAGATGTCTAGCGGATAGAGCTAGGATCGCATTCACTAGGGAGAGCAGCTGTTAGTATTTATCCGGATTGAATCAAGAATGAGCATGCTGTTTAACTGGAATGATGGAAACTCTTTCAAGCCAAGAGGGATATGACACTAGGCAATCCTACAAGGAGAGAGATCCTAGCAAACCCCCAATACCTAGGCAATACTTACTGAGACCGGCGTCATGTAACTTAAGAACATTAGCTTCTAATTCTTGAAAGTTAATAAGTATGAACTAACCGCCAAATGTGGAACGAATATTGAGAAACATTTTGTAGGATCAAAGAGATCAATCTAACAAGTCAGCGGCTAGCTTTAAGTATATCGAACGAGTTGACGACCATACCAAAGCACTGACATGCCTAATGAAGTTGCCGAAAAGATCTTCTTCGTGAGGAAGAAGTTTAGATGGTTCCGAGCCTCTCCAGGGCTGTCTCCTAGATAGTTGATCGCGTGTAAACTCTGGTGAGCTACTGTAGCGGCTATCAGAGTCCAACTGTAGTTCTACCCAGTTCCGGCGATTTTTAGTTATGCCTAATTCACTATGCTGAGTTGATGGCGGCCGTGGAATCATATGTCCATCACTGTTGACACCGGGAATAATGGTTGGGAAAACACCAGCCGAGTAATCGGAGTCTTCTAGTAGAAGTCCAAACCATCGAGAAAAAGCTGCATCCGGTGGTGTGACAGCTGCGATCATCAATGCATCTTCATGTTGTGCGTCTTCCGAGTGGCCTGGTCGGTCATCGAGCACTACTTCCTGGGAAATTGTTTCAATAGAACTGGCAGAATTGAGATGTAGGAGCTCATTTGCCGCTTGTGTTTGCTCAAGATCTGGAGAAACAACTTGGTTTTTAATATTTAACAATGGTGAAGCCCACGTCTCTTTGTCCTACGACAACCTCGAAGTTAGCTAGGTTCTTAATATAAATCTTGAGAAGACTTGCATCTACATGTCTCAAGAGCATTCCGCTTTCTAAACGCTTCGGATTACTAGATTGTACTCTAAGGAGGCTTACTTCAGGTTGCTCCGATCTCCGATTATCCGAGAGAGCGAGGAGTTCAGAGGCTGGCGAAGCGGAGTGCGCTGTAGAAATTGCAAAGATGCATGTTTGCTTGCTTCTCATGCATGGGCCACAGAAAGGAGTGACCTCATCACACTTCAAATGTCTTTTTCGACAAGTGAGACTGTGGAACTCGGTCAGCGAATTTTCAAAATAGATCAGCGTGGTTCTTGCAAGTGTAACTTGGATGCATTGTTCCAGACGCTGTGATACACTCAAACTAATGGTGTAAAGCTGCAATTCTTTAAATATGGATCCAGTTCAATATAACATAGCGTTTGATGCTTTGAACTCAGTTGTATTTGGTCGTGGACTCTTACCATCCAGTGGTTTTTCTTAGCCCCTTGCCTCTCGACTTCCGGTTTCTCCGCGCACGTTGAGTTACCGGTAGAGGAGCGTCCATGCTCCCAAGACCCCGTGCAAGAATTCCGAGACTTAATTCATCCACATTCAGCATGTAGCAGTATCTCCTTACTTCTTGCAAGTAAACTTCTCTCAAAACGGAGGATCGATGGAGCCCCAGAAAGTGGCTCCGAGGCGAGGGAGCTCATGCCATGCCATCTCCGGGGTTTGTTCAAGTCCCATAACTTTAACATGAGTCGTGGTGGATTTGACTTCGAGACGAGGCAGTGTGGGCAATTTAGACCCGGGTAACTTGCCGTGGTGTCTTGGGGACTACGGCTAAAGTTTACGTTCCGAGTCTCACTATCGGTTGGTTGTAGTCCCAACCTCTAATATACGAAAACACTAAAGCCACCAAAATCTATATAAGAATTGTTATAATTCAATTTGATACCATAGCTACCTTCGATGATAAAAATAACAGTAGAGACAATTGATTTTGGCAGCTATATCGTGATACTACAGTCGTCTAATCTTAGTGTAGTAATCTGTTGTCGAGCCCTGTTCCCTCCTCCCGTGTTCTTCCTACGCATTTGCCCATCTATTCAGTTTCTTCAATTTATTTAACCATTACCATTACTGCCACCATTTCTTTCTCGGTTCTTCCGAGACAGCAAAACAGTAAAATGGAAAACTTACCACCTGAGATCTTGTCCATGATCATCAACTACCAAGATGCGCCACTAGCACTTTACTCAACTATCTCTTGCGATTGGCAATCTTCCATTCTAGGGTTGGTTCTACGCTCACTTCCTGTGGTTGAGAAAATTCATTGGAGTTTATTTGGTCCAGAAGTTAGACTCCTCGACTTGAGAAGAGATATTAGAACTTGTGAGTTGTCGTAGCTTTCCACTTCAATCGATCTTGTCTAATATGAATATTGCTATATCTAGCTCTGGCGTATGCTATTTTTAGCCCTAGTCTACCCATTCTACGAGAATTACACCTCACATCGTCGGGTTCTGAGTGTCATAATCATAGCTTCTATGCCGGTAGCCTCCTCAATCCAGATACAGGTGTCGACGACCTCAGTGTAGCCCTTCAGAAAATAGGCCAACTTTCGACGATCAAGAGTCTTAAACTAACTGGCTCGTTCATCCTATCTTCCGAATTCTTCTATTCCATAAACCTAGATACGGACAGCTTTCCAACCTCATGGCCATCCTTGGAAATCTTGGGATTGGGATTGAGCTCAATGACACCAGCTGGAGACTGGTACTTCATTGGGGACCCAAGATCAACTGAGCTGTACGATGAACGATCTTATATTTCAGATGAGGAAGACGTCGATTCATCAAATTTCGAGGTCGAGGACTATCCTACTGTATCGGACTGGGTAATGCTTAGTGGTGAAAGGCCATATAGTCCATGGCGAAACCAACCCAAAACATCAACTTTCAATTTTTTCCTACTTAAGCTTGCAAAGCCAGTTTCTCCACAGCTTGTCAATAGTTGACCTGCCAAAAAAGGATCAAGTAGTGATCTGGTAATTGATGTAAGTTCTTTTCTGCAAGAGAAAGGCCCTCACAAAACAGGTACTATACCCTCAACCTGAAGAAGAAGATTTACGATTGGCCATGTTGGGAGATTGCTCTGATACGGCGTGACGAGCTGACCGATCAAAAGACTATATGGGAGATACCCGACGAGTTGAAGCAAGTTTGGAACTACACTACTGATTCACGTGCTGACAGCATACATCTCGTTAACGTAACGGGGAACACCATTGTGAAGTATGAAGAGAACTAGTCAATCTACACTCTGTACTCAAAAGAGGGCTGTCCAGCTCCATTGTGGCATAAATAGTGACCGGGTATCTTCCTGGTCCGCAACCTTTGAGTCGGACAGCCTTCAAAGTCTTAAATAACCATTCTCAGTTGTTCTTGACTTTTCTTTCTTGACACTTCCTTTCGAATAAGCGAGATTCTCCGAACATAGTCCAGAGATCAATAGGATGCTCAGTGTCAGGGAACACTATACAAATATACCAGAACATGTCACATTAAGTAAGCGGTGCCTAAACCCAGTGCAAGTGTCCTTCCAAAATTCTTTCGAATTCTGTCAAATCTTGACCAAACTCTAATAATAGATAAATATATGCTATAAGTCTGCCAGAACCTGCTGGGTATCTCTGAGTATGCCTCTAATCTAATATCTAAAAGACCTTTCCAATATACAAACAACTCAGAGCCTGTCGTAGCGCTATAATAACCCAATAAACACATTGGATATAAAGAAGCTCGACATACGCAGGCTTAATATCTCCTGCCACTGTACCAAAGATCATGTCTCTCTAACTTCTTCTTCTTCCGTAACCTCGGCGTTCCCACCTCATAATAATTGTCATACCCTGGGTGCAAGCAATACCGATCACCGCCTCTCCTTCCTTCTCCTTCCCTATACTCCCTCTCCCAACCGACTCTATAGTCCCGTTCCCTCTCTCTCCTCAGTCTCTCTCGCCCCAACTCCCCATACCTCTCCCTACTAACTAATCTACCACTCCTTGAATCGAGCACCAAATCATCTGGCGCCCAGTCTTTCAGTAAACAACACAAAGGCAAACCACCACCATATGAAGATTGGTTATAGAGTGGAACATGTTTGTGCGTGGAACGATGGAGAGGGTAAAATTTCTTGGATGTAAGACCTAGACAGGTCGACGACACGGGATCCAACGTGTCAAAGATCTCGAGTTGAATTTCTGGTGGGAGATTACTGAGATGTGGTTTCCTAGAAGTAGGATCTACTCGAATTCAATAAACCACCCTTTCATATATATCGTCGGGAAAAACTTACATGAAGTAGGCTTTACATATGTCGGGCTTGTGTAGTCTGCATAGTGAGGGCTTCTACTGGGATATGCACTATGGGTCGAAGTTCTGTGTTGGTGGTACTCCCTCTTGACCGTTTTCGGTGCTCGTCCTAAGCGGTGTCGTTTGGTTGATGACCCCATTCGGAACAGATCTCGGAGAGAGTAGGAGTTAAAATATCGGTTTGACATTGTGCGATGGCTTCAGTAGAAGGAAGTGATCTAGGGACAGAAAGGAAATTACTGAAGATTACGAGGTAGATAGGGAGTTTCATTGACACCTTATAAAAAGTTTAATGGGCTATGGATGAATGAAGGGGAACTGGAGATCTGGAGAAGTTATATCTTTCGAGTCATGGCGAAGAAGAAAAAGCTAATCACGATACTGGTCTCAAAGGCTTTTGAGCATGATGCCTTGGTAGCAAGGCCTGATCTCAAATCAGCTCTATTCTGAGCTTCGAAAACCTAAAATGTGGAAGAAGGGTGTCATCTGGCTTCTTGTGATAATTGAGTTTTGGTTGATTTCCGCTACTAGACCTTTAGAATGTTCGTCGTCTCAACGGCTCAACGTCAACGAGGCATCTATTGGTGCCGGGACCATGCGTCAGGCGGTATTGGGGAGTGATAACCTTTCACTAATAATATTGATCAGCCTTGAATTGAGCCTCTTGACGTTCCTGGTAGTCATTGGCAGCAGACTCTCCTCCTCATCGCCTGCACTAACCTTGTGATCCTGACTCGGAATTGCCCTCGTGATAATCCACGTGATTGGCAGCTCTGGTAGATATAGCTTTAACAAACACAACCACAAAATGAAAATAATTCTTCGTAGACATCGAAAGGGATCTTGGGTATTTGTGCAGAATCTCTAAGAATTTAATAATATTATGCCCCGGACAGCGCCCCTTGGCATGTTAGCTCTCGATATGTCTCAATTTTACCAGATGCTGTAGGTAGTAGTATCAAGCATTTGATCGGCCTAAAGAAAACAAAACAAAGCACATTGAATTAAGAGAATACTTTAACAAAGAATTGGTTTACCCAGTCTTCTCAATTTAAAGCGAGATGTCTGTGGTGGACCAGGGGAAATTTGGCGACCTCGGTCTCCTCTCACCGAATAGACCACGGAGGACGCATTAAAGCGGACATTTGTGTATTAATTTTAGGAATTTTGTAGCTGCAAGAAGTTATCCGCTTGTCGATTTAGGATTTATTCCAAGTTAAGGTTCTAGAAACGTGAAAAGTGAATAGAAGTCCGCAAACTTATTACACATAACCAAATCCAGGAAATGTCCTCTCATCACCAAACCGAACAGAATGAGACCAGCGGGCTCAATTGATGGTCACAATCCTACCTAACAGCTCCAAAGAGCAGTGAATTTACATAGATAATCAGAGATACACCAATGCACGGCTATGAAACACATTGAAAGTGTTATTTAGTACGAACAACAGGATATTTCCGAACTTCAACTGAGGACGACAAAAGAAGGTATAAGCGGAGATTTGATGGGGACTGGCGGCTGGATTATACCTAGCTTATGTTAAAGGGAAGGAAGCCATTTCCATAATTTACTAATGGTTAGGTATATTATCTGTACTGTGACTTTTCTCTGATTTCATCCTCGAACACAAAGTATATTTACCACAAAAGATAGATAGATGATGCTCTCCCGTTGGTTCCACAGTGGAGCATTGGATTCTCGCTTAGGAAATCCCAGGTCACAACCTCTCGTCTTCCTGAAATCTCGTATAGACAATCTGAATTGAGTTTCCGAGTCAAGTAAATTATGGCTTAGGTTCGCATGAGTGGTGAAAGTGGAGACTACATGCATGTAGCCAGACCAGCAAGAACATCCCAGGCGCAAAGCAGGTAAGTCATGGAAAATGCTACTCCGGAAGAAACACAGCACAGGAGACGATGTGCCTGGAAACTTTCTAGTAACTTATGAAAACCTGGCTGGCTATGGAATAGTTGACTAAATGAGCAGGCAAACAATATACACAATCCGCTGACCTCGCCCACGTGTCTCGCATTCTCTCAATCAATATAAGAACGTGTCTCACTTTTCATCACGACCACCCGCCTGATTCCATGAAGCGCTTGTTAGTCAACGTGCAGAGAATAATTCAGAATGTCTTCCATGAATAAGGAAATAAATGTTCTTTGTTTCGGCGCAAGTCTGGTGCAAGGTTATAACAGCGGACCTGAAAACACCCCTTATGCAAAATGGATGTTGGCGAAGTTGCAAAGTCAACAGCCCGCAAAGCATTTCGACGTAACTGTGGATGGTGTGGCTGGTGATCTAGCAACTGTGGCCTTCACGCCCCGTATGTCAAGACATTGTAAGTTGCAAAGCAATGCTTTCTTCTGCTTCTATACCAGGGTGTCCTTTTATTTGTTGCCTATGTTTATCAAAACAAACCTTGCAATTTCGTTTAGGTGCTTGTGCGTGTACCTTCAAGCAGCTATCAAACCGCTATGCGCACTTTAGTCTTCCTTTTATAGTTGTGATATCGCGCTCGTTCAACAGGAAACTGTTGGCTGACAACGACCGGTCACATGACTCAGTATGTACCGGTGTTCTAGAACGCTCCGAATTTCTGCTCATGCATCTGAACATACGACCCTTTTCAAATCTCATCTCTTCGCATCTTTACCTTATCATACTTGAGCGCTAATTGTCCACCGGACAAGCCTGATCATTCTTGAAGCCAAGAAGGCCGGAAAATTCGTGCTCCCGCAATGACACAGGATTTCAGAATCCTCTGCTTCGGTGACAGTCTCACGGAAGGATACACATATGATGGAGTTAGCTACGCGCCATACTCGGACGCTCTGAAACTCAAACTCGAGGCTGCTGGAGAAAGTGTTCAAGTTGTAACCGAGGGCGAGTCAGGTGACCAAGTCAGTAACGGGTTTAGAAGGCGGATGGAAAGAAGATGTTCGTGTGATACAAGGGAATATTCAGTCAGGCTGCTAACAGATTCTTCCTAGACTCCTCAACTACAACTCGAACACCACTCTATGACTGGGTGGTAGTACTTGGCGGTACGAATGACTTGGCATGGGGCAAGAAAGTAACTCATATATTTGGTAAATACCACTGCTAACACATCTCAAACGGAGCCTATACATTTCTCCGGTTCTGGGATTCCTTTCACTGGACCAAAGCTGACTAGCGCTCATAGATGCTCTGGTCGATGTGTCGAACATACCACTGGAGCATGGTATGTATTCACAGCCTCAGCTAGAAAATTCAAAATCTCGATCGCGAGTCGCCCGGCCAGGCTTGACATATGGTTATATAACTACGCGCTGACTATCCCAACTTCTAGGAGCCAAAGTTTTGATGATGACGGTTCCAGAATGCGCTGTCAGAAATGAGATGTCTACGGTGCGGAGAAACGAACTGAACAATCTGATCAAAAATGATTCACGCAGAAACGTGTGGGTACCCCAAGCTTCCTCAGTCAATCACGGACAGTATAGTTGACAATGACAGATATACCTACGATCTTCACGCTATGATCCCATACCACTCCATGGACGAGGCGGAGCGGAAGGAGATCTGGGACGATGGGTTACACTTAACGCCCAAGGGCTACGAAAGAATGGGCGAGCTGATCGGAGAAAGACTAGCCGAGCTCATCAAGGAGACCGAATGAACAGAGGCGTGAAGAAGGGAGGGAGTAATTGCACCAAGCCATCGCACTTTTTGGCCATTCGAAACTTCATTCTGTATTTTGCGCCCTTTTCTGTTGGTGGTTTTTAGCACAAACACACATATAATGGTCAATATCATATCTCTACTGAATCCTTGGGGATTCATTCTTTTAAAACTCCGCAATACTGTTCCTTCCTAGCTCTTTCTCGCGTCCTCAAATTGTCTTTTAAGTCTTCTCTTATGATTATCAGCCACGCAACACCACTCCAGTATTGTCATCCAGCCCATGTTCCCAATCCGTCTCATCCGCTAAGCTCGTCGAACGTGCTCGCGCTAGTATATCTGCTTAACATTCCACCACCTCTTCAGCCTCGCCATAACCGCGAGGTTGGACGAATCTTCCGCATGCTTGAAGTTTCAGAATGAGTGAGTGAGTGGTTCCGAAAAAGGCATTTAGTTCACCATAAGGTTGGACACAATTCAACTTCGAGTATAATTAAAAATCGCATCGATATCTTTTTTTATTTTTAAAAAAGGCATTTTCCACACTTATAATAAGACAGGCTACCACGATCACAAACTCAGAAAACTTGTGGAAGGGTATAAAGACATGACATTCATACTTCGTAGAGTCATTATATAAGCTAAAATAAAACACATAAAATTCGACGCTCGGCTGGTCCGTTCTACAGAACGAGCAGACCCGCGCAAAAAATCCATAAACTCCCAAGTCCTAGTGTATATTGTTAGTCACTGCCATGCCAGAAAGCAAAAAAAAAGAGGAAGTATCTGGAGAGCGAAGTGAAAGGTAGAGAAGCGGCATCACGAATACAGAATATGGGCTTTGGGAAGTCGGTCTTGGTGAGAAAATGACGATGCTTACCTATTCGGGAGCCGAGATTTGGAACGCCGGCCGTGGCTGTCCTCGTAGCTGTGCTCGTTGACGTGACGCCTGAAGCCACCGTGTCGGTGTTTTTGCCCTTGACCTGGCTCTTTACGTTCTCCTTGAAGTACTGGTTCTTGTCCCCGGCAACGTTGCCACGGGGCCAGTATTCGCAGACGACCATGTAGCCAGGCGTGTCTGTTGTGAATTAGCATGTTTCTTTTATCTTGAAGTTGCCGGGTGGTAGGAGTAGGCGCGGAGAATTTTGTATCAGGTATCGTGAGTATCCAGATAGAATCTAAAAATATTGCCTGTCGAAAGCTCAAGATTTCTTTCTGAAAACGTCACGACATTTTGGCGCCGATTTCTGCTCTCAGAAATCTAACACCATGGACTCCAAATTTAACCCCGACCAACCATCTTTTCCCAAACATCAAAATCAAAAGGTAAACTCACCATTCTCTCCATTACACGCCTCCCTTCCACAGCCCACCATCGTCGTATTCGCCCAAACCAACTGCGTGAAATGGCCCGTCTTCTCACTAAACCCCGTCGGTTTCTTGAAATCATATCCCTGCCGCTCATTTCCCCAGCCCTCAACCGCCGCCGTCGCGTTCTGGTAGCCGGCGGCGAGGTTTTCGCCATACGCGCCGCCAGAGTGCTCGAACTCGCATTTTTTGGCATAGCTGGATGCAAAGGTCGCCAGGGTGTCGTTCCAGGTCAAGGCGGATACGTTGTGTTCCAGCCGGAAGAAGTTGTGGGTGCTGAGCATCACCTCTTGGAAATCGGTGTTTTTGATGTACGAGGTGCTGGTGGGCGCCGGCGGTGTGGACATGGTGATGGTGCTGGCGGCGGCGGCGGCTGGGGAAGCTGAGACTTTGCTGGCGAGCAGGAAAGCCAGAGTTGCTGGGAGTGTGAGAAACATTGTGTTGATTTGGTGGGTTGGTTTATATGGGTAAGTTTATATCATTTGCTCGTGTATATTAGTGAGTGATAGAACAGTAGTAGGTTTTCCGGTGCATATATCAGATCAAATCAAGTGAGGTTGCAGATAAAGTATATGGGAGGGACTGGAACTGATGAGAGAAAACGGTTCATCTCTTGTTATATTATAATAAGCACAAAGACCTGCTTGTCTTGTGGATGGTAGACAAGCGAGTAAGCTTGAACTTGAATACGAAGCAGTTACCGGTTTCGTGGGCCGCTAGCTCTATATCACGAGTATGCAGCAGCAGCAGCAACAGCAGCAGTAACAGCATCATCATCATGTTTGCCTATCACTTTTGGTGTTGATTGACCGGCCGCCAGGGACCATTTCTTGTTTCGCGACGTCTCGCTTGGAGAAGCCGAGATGGTGGTGGTTGGCGGTTGATCCTTGTCTCCTCCCACGTCATTGTTCCGCAACAAGCGGCGCGACAGATCTCATTTCCTTTCCTCATTCCCCGGGCAAAGAGAGAGAGAGAGAGAGAGAGAGAGAGAGATTGTTAAACATTAGATGGCCAGTGCAACCTTGCCCTGAACCTGTGGAGATCAATTCTTTAATCTACGCAAGAGAAACTAGACGGCCGTGTGCGGTAAATCGCGTGCCGAATCCACGGGAACTCTAGCCATGGGTCTACCACCATGATCCCAGAATAGATCACCAAAACAATTCCATTGTGAGCAAAACAAAGAAGTCATCATCCAAGAGTCGAATATATATTTTTAGGTGAAAGAGTCGAGAGTCGACAAAAGACAATTACATGAAAGAGTCATTATTCTTAGTCGTTTATCATCTGCCCATCTAGCGTATGCTCCGTCCTACGATTGCTCGTCTCCGAATACTCCCTATTGCGCCTTCTATGCTACCAACCTCCCCACAATGCTTCCCAAAATCAGAAATGTTGCCTTCTTGCAAAATATAAAAGATCTCGTCTGAACGAAAAGAAGAAATGGTATGGTGTGTTAGATTCTGGCCAGTTTTTGCAGAACCGTCAGCACTCCTGATAAAGGGTTAGTTTCAATGTGAGTATAGCAGAACAGCTAGTAACTTGCCTGTGACACCCTGTGTGATCGTACTCCCGGCTTCGGTGTTTCTATTTCCCAAGCTCACAGTTGTAACGTTTTTCACGGCGTTGTCTTTGCCCAAATCGTTGGCCCATCTAAATATACACTCGTCATCTCGGCCATCACCCACCACCATCAAGAAGTCTACGGGTGACGTATATGGCATGCTCGATGGGATATTTCGCTTCATGCGAGCAAATATTTTCTTCGCTGCGGTGGCCTTGTTCCAGTCGATCGGCTCAACGATTACAGCACCTAATTGTCATTAGAAATTTCAGTGACGCGTGACAAGTAATTTAACTTACCTTCAATTGGTATGGCTCGGACTCTCTGGTCCTCGCAGGCGTCGTTGATATGGCTTGCACAATCACCCGCCTGTCGGCTAGCACTCTCGAAATCCTCGGCATTTTTGTAATGGAAGACAAGACTACAATGTCTAGTCTCAATAAAGGAGCCCGGTGTTCGTTCCTGGTAGTACTTCATGATACCCTCTACCGACTCTTGCCAAGCGCGCATCTTTTTTGGATCAGCAAACTCAACCCACTTATTAGCCTTAAATTCCTTAATGAAGCAGCCGTTCTCTGCAATCAGACCAAGATTAGGAACACGCTTGAATAAGGTGTCCAGTTCTTCGGGCCTTCGACTTGACATGACATAAACGACGTTCCTCTCGTCTTGAAGAACATCATTCAGCACGTCGAGAGTGCGTTGAGGACTAGTCAAGATAATGCTAGTTGGTGAGCCCCAAGAGGCGAGAGTTCCCTCGTAATCCAGAATGAACAGTCTGCGCTCTGATTCTTGGTATTGAAAGCCTAGTGCGTTGATTGATAGTCGAGGGACTGATGTAGCACCACGAGCATGCTGTTCATCATATGCCTTGTCGAGCCTGTCAAGGAAAGCGGTATGCCAGTGCTCAGCAGTATGATGCATGACCGCGGAATATAGTTTGCGCCACCTAGTCTCCTTCTCCTCATCCCCCATCTCTAAGGCTTGCCTGATGGCTTCTGCACACTGCTTGTAATCCCAAGGGTTGACCGAGAGCTCATTTCCTCCAAAGACAGAAGCACTTCCAGTAAATTCACTTAGGATGAGAGATCCGTACTTGTTATGACCTTCAAATTTGCCATCTTGGCAGAATAGGTATTCATGCGAAGTCAGGTTCATACCTTCTCGCTGACTAGTGATCATAAGAGCATCGGCAACAGTAAGTAGAGCAAGGTACTGTGGGTACACAATGTCCTGCTTGAGGTAAACAACCGGTTGATAGGCTAGATTAGCCCAAGATGAGTTCACTCGAGTAACGATATCTGAAACTGTAGCATCAAGTTCGCTCTGTTCGGTTGTTGAAGTCGCAACTTGGATCATTACAACTTTATCTCGCCACTGAGGACTCTTGTTCAAAAATAGCTCATACGCCAAAAGCTTTTGCCGGACACCTCTTATGTTGTCTAGCTTATCACGCGCAACAATCAACTTCTTGCCCCGGTAGCGCTCCTGCATGGTGTGTAACCATGTTTGCAGTTCTTCGTCAGCACGACTCATCTCGAGCGCGATAGGATCAATTCCAATCGCAAGGTCGACAACGTCCACGAAACGATCTTCAAGCTGAACGCCATCATTGGTAGCTTCAACGCACAAAAGTCTGCTACATGTCTGTAGGAAATGTCGAGCGTACTCCTTGATTTGGAAACCGATGAGGTTGGCTCCAAGCATTCCCTCTAGCAATTCCTTGCGGACAGCTAGACAACGGAAAACCTCGGAAGAAGGGAAGGCAACATGAAGGAAGAACCCAATTTTAGCATCGGGAATCTTCTGTCTGATCATGGAGGGCACAAGGAGTAGATGATAATCGTGAATCCAAATAATATCCCCGCGCTTCCAGTTCTTAACGATCTTGTCTGCGAAGGCTTGATTTACTTTGACATAGTATACCCATGAGTGATCCTCATACGCCTTGCTCTTTGGATTGTCAGGGATCTGATAATGGAAAACGGGCCAGAGTATCTGCTTGCAATAATGCGTATAGTGCCCATCAAAGTCGCTATCTCTGCAGAATACTGTCAAAGAGTCGTATTCAGTAGCTAAGCGGTCCTCAATATCCTGTTTCCGTTGCGTATCCTCGAGGGCATCTGTAGGCATGCCAAGTGTTCCTACCCAGATCTTGTCATGGAGCTTTCCATTTCGCACAGCGGCTTGGACAGCATTGCGAAGTCCTCCATTGCCCTGATCTGCAGGGACAACTGTCCAATCTGCATGTGCGAAGACTCTATCGTGACTCTCGCTCCGACCCCCAAGTTGTGGTTGTCGAATGCCTGCCCTTCCAAGGGCAGCCGCCTTGTCAACCAGTTTATTGTGTCGCAGGATATCCGCAGGCGGAGGGGAATTGGCTCGCGATTGTGGTTGGTTGAGGAGCTTGCCTGATCCCCATGCTGGCGAATGAGGATCGCTAGGGGCAAGTATTGAATGGTGACGGTCTTGTTTTGGATAATGGGCTATATGTAAATCTGGATTGACATCTTGTGCAAAGAATTCATCATGGTCAAGGTCGTTCGTTGGCGTATCGGGAGGGGTAATGTCCTTCTGGGCAAACAAGCTGGGCTTTCGAGTATCAAGCGAGGGCTTTGTCGTTTGTCTGCGAGGAAGGGATGGCTTGGACTTGGAAGCTTTGGCGGCGCCAGCTGTGGAGGAGGAGGTGGGAAGCGTGAAGTTAATGGTGTTTGGGAGAAACCTATGCAAGGTTAGTAACATGGTTACACAACAGCAACACGAATTTATATTGGCTGCATGCAATTTTGCCAGAAAATATTCTGGAACAATCCCTGTGCTGTCTGGATCACTGGGGCAGTTCGCAAGCAGCTTCTGGGACCAAATAAAATTCCAGCAAATGCAGCTTCCCATAAACAATTTGAGATGATACTTACAACGAGACTACAAAGACCGTCATGGTGGAGAAAATTCGGGTGGTCGCTCTAGTCTAGCTTGTAGTGTAGAAGGACGAAATACCAGAAATTGTAAGCGCATAAACTGCCTGAATATCAATCAGATGAGTTTTCTGGCTTGTGGTCTGACTGAAGTCGACTATTGCAAAGACCGAGTGACCTCGAGGCAGTTTATACCTGGGTATGTAGTACCAAGCGACTTGGGTCAAAGGTCCTGTTAAAAAAACAGACTCGAATTGAATTTGGTTTCTGTTGATAAGGAGTGAATGGGTAATTTCCCAGTAATCCGGAGGTTAAGCTGCGTTATATGTGTTGAGTGTTGGAGTGTTGAGTGAGGGTTCTCTGATGTTGTCACTCGAGTGGTCTACTGCGTCCGGTGGAGCTAATAAGTATTTGACCAGAAGTTTCGAGCAACTATCAGCACTTCTAGTACGACAGCAAGGACGTGGCACATAGACAAGGATTTGTGGTCATCTGCAAAAGGGTTGTTTGCGAATAGCGATAAGAATTGGGTGGTTGCGAGGTAACAGCAATCATTTCTGCAGGAGCCGGATGGAATAAAGAATAATAAGATACGTAGCGCAAAATCAAACAGTGATACGTCAGGCACCAAGCTGGTTCGGATATGCATGCTCCAGGATTTGCCATGCCCGGCTTTTTCGACTCTTGGACGCGCGAAATGGCAGCACAACCCCGGTCGACGAGCCTTGGGGCGCAGAGGAAAGGTTAATTGCCCTCTGGAAGGCAAATGTCATTGATTCCCTCCGGACTTTCCTTCTAATCATGAAAACCCACGGCACTGGAACGGGTGGAGTGAGTCCTAAATAAGTATATACGGACTCTTGCAATTTCTCCAGTGGCAAAGACGTGTTGAAAAGCTCGAATTCTTTCCGTGGTCCCAAGAATCGGCTAACATGGTGACGATTTTGCCATGCTCCAGAAGTATGGCAACGGTAGAATACTGTAAATTAACGGTATCGTAACGGCATCGTCACGTAAAACCTGCCCTGTCCAGCCGCTGGTCCACTCAAGTTTTATCTCTAAGATTACGGTAATTAATATATTCCAGACTCTCACTTTCTCACTCTCCCTCCCTCTCTCCCTCTTCCTCAGCCACAGGGAAGCAAGCCGACCGTAATAACCATACCATCTACCGTCCCGGTCCAGTCAGTCGAGCTCCCCTACAAGATCCAAGTAATAATAAATAATATAATAATAAGCCGTCGACCCCCCCCTGGCATGGCCGCTAGGACCTGAGCTCCGGACCAGGCCGAAGACATCACTATCAAACGTCAGAGAACCACATCTCCTCGACTATACCGACCTAGTACAGTAATCCTTCCAAACCCTCTCCATCTATCGAATCGATCCAACGCGTGGGACGCCCGACTGGGTTCAGCCAACCCTCAGCATCCTCTGCGCTGCGCTCAACCACCACCGCACCACTCGAGCTACTCGAGCTACATCGAGCCACTGCAACCTTCTTGCTTCCCTTCCTTCTCTCCGAACCCTGTTTGAGCCGAGTCTTTCCGTCTGTTTTTGATTGCTTCTGGAACCTGACTTGACACCCATCAATCACCTGCGACGTGCACCTCTGTTGCAAAAGCCCACGACGTCAATGAATTTAAAGCTACAGAGACTGGTTGCGCAGCTCCGGCTAGATTTGCGATAAGACGGCCGTGGGATTTCGGCTGCAGGGCGGTTGGCGGTTGGCGGTTGGCTGATGGACCTTCGTGATCGTCAGGAGAGAAAATAGCATGGCTCCCGGTAGAGAGAGAACATGATAGGTAATGTGGTGTAACGTGATCTGGACTGGAAACGACACGAACACACTTGCGTGATCTAGAACCACATGCCTAATGACTACTGGGAGAAGGACAAGTGTCCAACCCTAGCATGGTCACAGTAGCAGTGAGTGAAGCCGCCAAACTCGAATAATTTAGATCCAGACGTAATGTTTCTTAAAATCATCAATTTCAGCGGATTGTATTACTTTCGAAGCTCGCGCTGCGTGTTTGTTTCATGGTATCATGACTACTCTTGTCTTACAAAATTGTGTTGGCTCATACTAGTGCAAGAGAACAACTAGCTTTGTTCTATCTTAGGAAGATCCTGCATTCACGCTTCCATGTAAAAGATAAAAAATATATGTGCTATATATTTTCCATTAGCCTTTAAGCAAGAGCTGTCTAGCAAAATGATCTATATGGAGTTTTCGAGGCCTGAACAGGCAATCTTCTAAACGTCAAACCCTTTAAGCTATCCCTTGAGCCGCTTCATCTCCCGTAACGTTGACGCCAGCTTCTCTGTTACAGCCAGCGCCCAGTCAATTTCATCGTCTCGGCCGTGCTTCTGACCACGAGAATCTACCTTCAGCATGGTGTCGTGCAGCGTGGTACTAGCATCTATTGTCTCTTTGGGACTGACCACAGCCGCAATGCTGCGTTCCATGAATCGGAATGCCATGTCCAAGTCACATTCGGTGCCCTTCAAGTGTCTCAGCACTGACATTTCGGGCAACTGAGTTAACGACCGGCCGCTGATTGCCCCGGTGGACTTGTTGATCAAGTCGACAAGACGGATAAGTTTACCGCCGTAAAGGTCTTCTTCCAGCAAAGTAGCCCTAGAACCGATTAGCAAGGGGTAAATCCCATTTTTTGGGTTTTTTTTAAACAAGATATGAGTTTCTTCAGCGCAAGATTCAATGAAAGAGGGAGTCAGTACTCTAATTGGGCATCTCTATAGCAAGGAAGTGTACAGGTGGACTTAATAACACCGTCCTTAATCAGCCCTTGAAGTCTTCCTCGAAGGATCTCGTATTGTGTCGGCCGTGATGGAGGATCTACAGAGATGATGAGGCCACACCTATCAACAAACGCCTGCGAAGGGCTTTAGCATGATAGATAAGTGATACACTGTGCGACATTCAGTCGCAGTGCTTTAACTCACCACGTCCAGGCTGTCTAGCATGTTTGTTGTACAAAGATATATTACGTTGGCGTGTTTACCAGCCCTGTCGAGGCCAGTCAGAAGGGAGTTTGTGGCCCGTAGTGAGTCCTGTGCCTCTCCATGCATACTTGACTCTCTCGAGCCAGCTATACTCTCAACCTCATCGATCAGAACGCAAACAAATTGTTCCCTGTCATCCTTACACAGCCCTTCGATCGCCGAAAATATTTCGTCAACCTGCTTCGCACTCTCACCTGTGTATCAACACTATCAGTATCACCCAATAGCCAGAACGGGTAGTTATTTTGCCCACTGTAGTATTTGGATAGCAATGTTGCTGTTCTGATCTGGATGAACTTCGTGTCTCTATAAGTATCTTTCAACCGTATTGAGATTTTCTGTGCCAGTCCCTGTGCTAATGTCGTTTTCCCACTTCCAGGAGGGCCATGGAGTAGTACCAGCGGGTTCATTCCCGCTCTCTTCTTCCCCAACTTCTGAGAGAACCGAACTGACGCGGCGATAGCAATTAGCAGAATACCAAGCTGGCCGAGTATTTGGAACTAACTCATATTCGTCACTGTGCGAACAAGTTCTCCTTTTAGATCTTGCTCGAAGATGAGACTGATGCAACTATCAGTGCAGTCCTACGGACATTCGAGTGGATCTTACTCGTCCCAGTTGCTATCAAATTTGATGTGAGGCATGGAGGTTACTTCGCCTTGTGGGACAAGATCTTTCTCTTCATGGGCCGTGTAGAGCTTATATACCTGAACCATCGCTCGAACATTGTTGGTAGAGTAGCAAGTTGTGTCGCAATCAGGGCCGGTGTATTCAACAACTTTAAGAGAATGTAGGACTTCGGATGCGTTACCGTGGTTACCGCGGAGCAGAATAGAAGCTTCTATCTTGTGTTAGTCCAAATGGCTTGTTTGGTTGTGTATCCATACTATAGCTATCAGCAAGTAGATCCTGTCCTACATCGTACACTTGATCTGGCTTTGAAAGCTCCTTCTCTAGAACATTTTGCACCTGAATATATTAGGGAAATTGCCTTTTTTTAATGTACAGACTTACCAAACCTAGATCTTCCAATTCGACATCGTCTTGAATTCTTGCTTCAATATAAATGATACTGGCCAAATGCTCTTGTTCTGGTGGCACTACTACATACTCCTCTATCATGGAAGATTCGGATACAACAGAGTGAGGTTTACAGAGGTCCTTTATCTCCATGGTGATAAAATGCACAGTTTCAAATGTTCCCCAATCACTCTGTAAATCATTTTGAAACGAAATGCCCACATGAAACCTTTCGAGGTGAGGTATTATTATCACCAAGTGGAGTGGGCTTATCTGTTTGGTGCCTTAGCACTACACTCACCCTCATCTCAGCCACAATTAGAGTTACGTCACCCCGCTGAAACTCTAATCGGTAGCTCTGTCGATGTCAAGCCATACTAGAACTTTTCTAACAACACATGAAGTCAAGACGCTGTAATGGACACTATCAGCAGTCTGACAAAGCCTAAGTGCAAACCGTACGACCCTTCGGATCCTTCGAATGGCAGGAAGGATATCGTAGTCCAGCTGGTCTTGTCTCTTGCTCTAGGCGCCTCTGCTTTTATCGGCTTCTGCGTAAGTTTGGATACAAGAGAGTTGCAAGTATAAGTCTAATTAGTTTAGGTTCTTCGCCCAAGATGGAAATCCCTTTATGCGGCGCGAAAGAAGCAGATAGATGCTGCGGTCATCTTGCCCGAGCTACCTGACAGCTTCTTTGGATGGATCCCTGTTCTGTACAAAGTGACGGAAGAGGAAGTGCTGGCTTCTGCAGGGCTTGATGCCTATGTGGTAGGTAACGTCTTGCATCACTATTTACCATTTGATGGGTAATGCACAGGCAGACCTACTGTGCCAGTTCCATTGATGTGCCAATAGTATATGCTAACCTCACCTTAGTTTCTATCTTTCTTCAAGATGGCCATGAAGCTATTTGCAGTTATGTTCCTCACCGCAACCGTGATACTAGTGCCTATAAATAAGCGCTACTCCAACATTGAATTATTCGGGGGAAACAAGCTCGAACCCCATTCTCGACCTTCCTTCCTTGAACAAGCTTCGATGCATGAGTACGATTGGAGTGTGGATATGCCAGTAGAAAGTCTGCAGAACACCCTCCGGCCCAAATTCCCCGAAACTAGTTACTTATGGGCCTACTTGGTCTTTACATATGTCTTTACTGGTCTAACAATATACTTTATGAGATCTCAAACCTTGAAGATCATCAAGGTACGACAGGAATACCTGGGAAGTCAGGAGACGATTACAGACCGGACAATCAAATTATCTGGTATTCCCCGCGACCTCAGATCAGAAGAAACCCTCAAAGAAACCATCGAAAAGCTCAACCTTGGCAACGTAGAGAGTGTCACAATCTGCCGTTATTGGAAAACATTAGATGATATGGTCGCGAAACGAGCCTACATACTTAGAAAGCTAGAGGAAGCTTGGACCGTGCATTTCGGAAGACGAGATGCGGGCATACTACCTCAAGCTCGAAGCCTCTTGTTAAATCAGAGCGAAAATGGCGACATAGATTCTGAAGGTCAGCGGCAAGATGGCAGTACAGCACTGGGACCACGGCCTACAACGAGAATCTGGTACGGGTTTATGAGCCTACAAAGTGAAAAGGTGGATGCAATTGACCACTACCAAAATCAGCTTCGAGAACTCGACGACGCGATCATAGCAGCCAGGAAGAAAGAGTACAAGCCTACAGCAATAGCCTTTGTTACCATGGAATCGATTCAAAGATGTCAAGCCCTTGTACAGATGGTTATTGATGGCAAAGCGGGACAACTCTTAGCAAAACAAGCCCCAGCTCCATCAGATGTTGTATGGCGGAACACTTATCTATCTCGCTCGAGTCGAATGTTTCGTTCTTGGAGTATAACTTCATTCATATTCGTACTTTCAGTGTTCTGGCTTATTCCGGTTCTGTTGCTGACGAGTCTGATTGATCTCTGTACAATCCGACAGGTTTGGCCAAGTCTTGCTGATCTACTCGAGCGACACGACATTATAAAATCCTTGGTACAGACTGGTTTACCAACCTTAGTTTTCTCGCTCCTTAACGTTGCAGTTCCATTTCTGTACGACTATCTTGCAAATAAGCAAGGCATGATATCCCAAGGTGACGTGGAGCTATCTGTCATTTCAAAGAACTTCCTTTTCACGTAAGCTGCCTGATGGCGTCACCACAGTTCGTTTATATCATAAAACTAATTTACCCTAGATTCTTCAATCTATTCTTAGTTTTCACAATCGGAGGATCTGCAAGCAGGTTCTGGCACACTTTGTATGAGGGCTCGAGGGAACCAGCTAAGCTTTCCCAAAACTTAGCTACCGAGGTCAAAGCGCTGGGAAGCTTTTATACCAACTTCATTCTTCTCCAGGCCATTGGCCTTTTGCCATTCCGACTACTAGAATTTGGCAGCGTATCTCTCTATCCCATTATGCGCATGGGCTCGAAAACTCCTAGAGACTTTGCTGAGCTAGTTCAACCTCCTATATTTCAATATGGGTTCTACTTGCCTTCTGCCATCCTCATATTTATTCTTTGCTTAGTTTACAGCATCCTACCAGCTGGCTATAAGATTCTCTTCTTCGGCTTGATCTATTTTGCCTTCGGATATTACACTTATAAATACCAATTACTTTATGCAATGGATCATCCTCAACATTCGACTGGTGGAGCATGGACTATGATATGTTATCGCATCATGCTTGGAATGGGTATGTTTTTCAATACGGGTCATATACCGTTGATTTTCCGACAATCTATTAAAGGATTTTGCTCATGAAGCGGTGCTAATTATCATGCAGGTGTTTTCCAATTAGTCATGGCTGGCTTGATTGCTCTTGAGAACGCAATTACACCTGCTATATTGGTCGTCCCGCTGATACCGTTCACTGTTTGGTACAGTAAGTGTTACTTTTCCTCTACTCAGTTCGACTTTCCTCCTAAGAGATGTACTCTATTTCAACATTTCAACACTGTACACCAGACTTGACTCATAATACTGATATATTGCTAGGCTATTATTTTGGACGGAATTATGAGCCTTTAATGAAGTTTATCGCTTTACGTAGTATTGAGCAAATTTCTGAGAATAATTTTGCTGACGAAGAACGACCATCTGGGATTGTGAGGCGTCAAAGTACGACAGTTGATGAATCGAGAGAAAAGGGTCAAAGATTTGTCAATCCGAGTCTCGTCACACGGCTAGAAAAGATGTGGATTGATATTGACTCTGATGAAATCGAGGAACCAAACGATGATCCGGGACTACTAGACCGAGAGCAGAGCACAGAGAGCACGCAAAGCTTAGGAGATGCTCATATATGGAGAACACCACAATGATTTGGCTGAAAGATATTTGAGATTTGCAAGTTGGGCATTACATTCTAATGACTTAACCTATATTAATTTGAATCAACACTCAACCGCCAGAGATTCAATGACGTCTACTTTCATATTTGATTGCGTAGCTGCATCTCACTTGTGGAACCTTGCCATGCTGTTACAATAAACGTGTATATTCAGAAATTGATGTATTAGACCTCTTCACGATACCAGTTAATCTCAGTCGAAAGATTGCTGGGACATATTGCTGGATTGTAAATTGCAATTGCTCATAAAAGTTATATTGTATGTATTTGGAAAAATTAATCGGTGGCAGAAATATACTTCACCAAAGCCATATAGCTAGGTGATCGAGTCCGGGAGACGTGCCTCTCAACTTTATGTCGTTGTGAACCTTAAAAGTGCTCGTAGGAAGTATGAGAGAGTTTCTCTCGGATCTCATGCAGGTCCCAAATTGATAGTCCAGAAATTACTGGCGCTTCCATCATAGCGCGCTTTCCCAAATTTGTGAATTATTTAGGTAGTCTCAACTCACAACGATCCTTCAATCTCCCGAAAAGCTAGTCGCTATTTTCAATCAAATTCCTAAATTGCATAATTGCATTGTTGATTAAACATCTTTTTTAGTAGACATCATCAGAATCACGCCTGGGCTATTTAATATCAATCAAGATTCCCGGCAAAACGTCTTCCCAAATATACCTCTCACGAGGTGTAGCGGAAGCTCACATTGTCAGAAGAAGCACATATGATCGCAGCCCGCTGTCCGTGGCATCGTTCTGCGAGTCAGACTCAAAACGCGTTATGTCTCTTGGGAACGCTTCTTCTCCTTCGGTATCTTTTGTGCGTGATGGAGAAATTTCTCCAGAGGTGCAAGGTAAAATGACTATACATGATGGAAATCTAAGCCCTAGCTGATCACATTCCAGGTGGAGTAGATTGTGCAACAAATCTTCTGGATACGATTACTGAGGTCGAGGCAGACCACCTCCGAGAAATCCGAGCCCCTCGTAGCCCTATCTTAGAGAA
>Ga0247807_10000492_pt1 | contig 24369 bp, 20 predicted proteins | sample UWRJL074202C1_FD_179931 | JGI IMG/M metagenome (GOLD analysis project Ga0247807, IMG submission 179931) | Plant litter microbial communities from Arlington Agricultural Research Station in Wisconsin, United States - UWRJ-L074-202C-1 | ecosystem: Environmental > Terrestrial > Plant litter >...
GACGGTAACCGGAAAAGTCCGACCTGGAACGTTCAACACAGGTGCTCCTTCAAGATATTTGGAAAACCGTGCCGCATCAACTGTGGCAGACATCAGTACTACCTTTAGATCAGGCCGTCGTACCATAAGTTTCCGGAGCACGATGAGTAGAAAGTCGCTATCTATTGTCCTCTCATGAACCTCATCCAAAACGATGTGAGTAATGTCTTTTAAGTCGTTCGAAGCTTCAAGCATACGCATAACAATACCGGTGGTCGCAAACACTAAGCGAGTTTCCTTTGAAGTGTTTGATTCAAGTCTGATCGCATAACCTACTAACGATCGCGAGCTGCCAAGATCGTTTTTGCGTTCTCCAAGCTCTTCACTTACACGTCTAGCAAGCGAGATAGCCGAAATCCGACGGGGTTCTGTGCAGTAGATTTTGCATGGCTTGCCTTGCGAAAGCTGGTGCTCTAATATGAAAGAAGGCACTTGAGTACTTTTACCACTACCAGCATATTAGACATTGTGGATAAAGTGCTTGGAGATACTTACCACCCAGTCTCTCCACATACAATTACTACCTGATTATTATCGATCGCTTGAAGAACTTCGCTCTTGAATGCCCACATAGGCAACTGCATACGAGATCGCTATTGAAAAATTAATGATGCTCAACGTCTATGGAAAATGGAAATTTTACCAGCATTGCTAGATAACTTGGTGAATTGGATTTTTCCAACCAGATTTTCCGATATGCATCCGAAGCAATGTTTGACTTGCTTGACTTATCTGGCCCTGACTCGTCGCTGGTGTCTGCTGCACGAGTAGATCCCCGATTTCGAAATGCTCCTTGAATAAGGACGCCATCTTCTAGTTCCTGGTCCCTCTTTTCACGTACCATATCCCGAAAGATACGAATGGTCTCCCGGTCTATCTCATCGGCCTGTTCTTTTCTTGACTCCGCCAATTCTGTCCACAGGTCACGCCATGTGGCCGGTAGCCGCAGGAAGACTTTATCCTCTTTTGAAGACGAGCCGAATATGAGAAACAACGCAACTGTTGAGATGTATGCTTCAGATTGTTTCGAGTCTGGAGCAGAAACTGTAATCATAGCAAATGATTGTACTTTTGGTGATGACAAATAGTCAATATCTGGCGGAGGAGATATAATCGCAGAATCTTGAGCTTTAGACCAGGTGATTCGAAGTGCATGGCGATTTGAGAAGCTGGAATCGGATATCAGCGTGTAGGCAATTTTCACGGACGAGTCCCTGATCTATTGTTAGCTGGTTCCTGACATAGAGATTAGCGTCCAGTATGTGAAAACTAACCTTGCTCGGCATGCTTCTTCTAGCACTCTCGTTGGATTGACCCCTGTCCATTTTCCAAAGTCTCGGATGGTGATCTTTACTCCGTTGCTACCCGTAGTGACAGTACTACTCTTCCCAGTTATCGGATCTATTTCATCAACAGGCAGGCTGGCAAATAAATTGGCGAGTGTGGCATCGTCATCACTTTCGTTCTCGACTTCTTCTAGCAGAGCAGCTCCAATTTCATTCGCTTCTCTACTAACCTCATCATCTGAATCAAAGATGGGTTCGGATTCTTGAGACACGTTATTGTCAGCTTCAGCTGCATTTCTGCGGGCCGTGGCCGCCGCATCCTTTTCCAACTGGATTCGACGAATCTCCCATTCCTTCTCCGCGATATACCGGTCGAATAGCACATCTTCCTCAATTTTCTGAATTTTTCGAAGCAGTTTAGTCGAGACGGGATCTGACATAGAAATCAAAATACCTGATTTCTTGGTGTACCCTTTCCCATTTTGGTTTGATGAGGTTCTTTTGGTCCGAGACAAAGTTGACTGCAACTGGAAAAGCTTTGCCTTACTTTCTAAGTAAACCGGAAGGAGTTCATCTGCATCGATGTCGCTTTCATAATCTGAAGAATTGATCTTGATTGGGAGCAAACGGTTTTTGTCACCCTTTGATCCATTCGAAGCTGAACCGAGTCCAGGATGTGCCAAATCAAAGTCGAAGCGTGGAGTATTCGTGCCAGAAGGCAAGGGAGTATCACTAGGAGTTTCTGTTGGAAGATATCAGCTCTGAGAAAAGGGTATTGACCTAGACTGTAACGTATAGTAGGGTTGTTGTTGAGTGGCAGAATAATCAAAATCCGTAAATAATGAGCGTTCCTTATGGCCGCCATTTCCTGAGACTATGCTACAGCCTACATTTTGGCTGAAAAAGGGTGTTCGCTTACCAGTTTGGGTCTTCAGAGCAGAAGTAGGTTTTCGTTGCAAGTTTTCATAGTCCGGGAGCTCCTCTCTTCTGCACTCTCGTGCTAGCCACTCGAGAGACTCATCCATCCCCCATATGGAATCTTTATTTCCAGAACTAATTTTATCTGATATATCCAGAACGTGTTTCAAAGCCAACACCACTTTATCTTCCAAGAAACCCGCGCCAACTAGTGCTTGTTGCAATGTCCATAGCCGAATTGTGAGTTCCTCTTCTGAGGACTGCTTCAATAAATTGGAGCCGTCTGCATTTTGTCCAGAATATCTCCCCTCCTCCTTTACCAAATCTAGAATCTCATCCATCAGCTCAGGAGGTAGCCATTTTCTCGTATTCAAGCTTTCGGCCTGGCCTCTCAAAACCCTGCGATCCGTCTCTAATCTAGTCTTTTGTCGTTGAGCATCTCTCTTGGACTTCGAAGCATGTTTCTCGACAAGAACTTGAAGCTCAGATGTTTCCAGTTGTTTCTCAAACTCTTCTGGCGTTAATGTTTTCGAAGCAGAAGCTGAAATAGTATTCTTGGGTTCAGCTATTGTAGCAGAACCTGATTCTTGGCTCTCAGAAGACTGTTTGATGGGCGTAGAAAGTTCAATTTCGGGCTCGAGAGCTTCTGGCTTTTTCGAGGCGACAGAGGTAGTGGCAAAGCCTCTCGCTGGATTTGCAGCTGGCTTCTTCTTCTTTTTCCCACCTGCCATATTGGTAGAGGGTAGTGGTGGTAGACTACAGTCCTCTAGATAATGTTGGTGGGGTTGGCAAGGCGGGGTGATACTAGGAGTTTGAATCACCCTAGTGCTTCTGCATTACTGAAAAGTGCTATTAAAGATTGACCGGTAGGTTGAAGAGAGCACAAAACATATGCTGTTTTGGGATTGGGGGTTCTCTGGTAGTTTGGCTTGGTAGCAGTAGTATAAGACGTCTGGCCAGGACTTTGTGTGCTGATGACGATCTGGGAGGTTTACTACCAGGGGTACAAATGTTTTTAAGAGCACATTGTGTCAAAATTAAAGTCAATCCAAATATATTTTCCAGAGCCTTCGAGAGCCAAATAATCCTAGTAACCTATGCTTCGGACAATATTTTGGATTGGCTTTAGTTTTATATCTACTTATCGAGTTCAGGCCGGCGAATGCGTCACACTTTCTGGCACAATGAGGCTGGGCGGCATAAATTTTAAAAAAGGGTTTGAACCAACAAGTCACTAGCGAGAAGGCTACATGTAAATAAGAACCACCACGCATCTGTGTATAGACTTCTAGGACAACCAATTTGCTGACGAAAAGCACGAGGCGCCGTTGTAAATTAAAGTACTCTAGGTCATGACAATCGTCTCGATACTACATTATGACTGAGGTGGAGGTCAATGGTACCAGCAGCGGGGAGCTGGATTTCTCTTCAACCAAGGCTATTCTAGCTTCGTCCTCTACAAGTCAGCGGATTGCACACCTACATATCCTGCGAGAAAGACTAGCAAAAAGGGGTAATGAAGCAGCTCGATCAGGCAAAACTTCAATCGGGCTAACATCTCTCTTCTAGAAATACTGCCTAAGTTCCTTCCATCTATCCTTCGAATATTCTTCAGCACATATCCGTACTACTACGACAAAGCTTCACGGCTAGCAGTTGAGAGTTGCATTGAGGTGATATTTGAGGCAGGCACCCCACCACAAGCGTGGTCAGAGTTTCTGAAATCTGTTCATGCAGAAACCTCGAAAACTGGTCTTGCGCCGAGCAACGCATACGTGCTAGTGAGATGGTGTAGCTTATTACTTTCAGCTTTGGCTGTGACAAGTCATTGGGAAGAATGGGGGCTCAAGATTCTGAAGAGCAACTCTCAAGCTCTAGAATTGTGTCTCAGCCTGTCATCGCGTACGAATGTGCGCAGCTCTGCATTATTCGTAACAAAACAAGCACTAAGGAAGATATTTACTGCTCGTAATGGATTGGTCGAAGAGGCTATAGAGATTCTTACCTCAAAAAGCGGTCAGCCATCTGCTAGCAATGCTGTTATGATTGGTGCCATCGCTGGAGTTTGTGCAAAAGAACCAGAGACAAAGAAGACAGTATCCAGCAAACAAACAGAGATTTATGCTTTCTATAATAGGGAAATCATTGGATCTCGAATACATATTGATCCACATATTGCTAACGCCCTGGAGGGTTTCTTTGCGAGTTTCGCTACCAAAGAAGATGTAGAGAAGGAACTCGTACCATCATTGGAAAGGGCTCTCCTCCGAGCCCCAGAAGTTGTCCTTGATGACCTCCTTACGCCTCTTTTCAGCTCGTTGCCTGCTTCAATAGATCTTTCTACAGCTCTTCGAGATAAGCTTTCGAAGCCCTTGTTTGCTAATATCAAATCTACGAACGCTACAATTCGACAAGGTGCACTTACAGCATTCAAGGCCGTAGTGCTCAAATGTTATGACACAGACACTATTTCCAAATTGACTGAGGATATTCTAATACCATTAAAGTCTGGCAAGCTCACTTCAGCAGATCAAAGAGCATCGTATGCAGAAATGCTTGGTATGCTTCCTGTATCTGAAGCTACGGCAACTGTATCATCCATAGCACTAGCTGCTGTTGCAGGAAAGGAAGCGAACGAGGCAGCACTGAACGCCGAAACTTCTGCGCTTCTTCATTATCTGCAGTGGGCTATTGAAAACAATTTGAGCATAGACAAAGCAGTTATTGATGCATTCGTCAAGGGTGTCTCTGATAAAAAAGTCAACACTAAACGAACTTGGATCCTGCGCCTCGGAGAACTGATTTGGTTTACACTCGAGCCTGATACTCTTAAATCCAAGCTCTCATCTATAGCGGAAGCTGTTATGATTCCGCTACTTGACCTATGGAGGGAAGCTACAACAAACTCGATAGCTATGGCGCAATCGGGACTCATCACAGCCGCTTATGTTTTCATGGCACTGTCATATTCAAGGCTGCCTACTATGGGAAGTTCAAAGATACAAACCCAGCTTGAAAAGGCTCAGATAGCGCAGCAAGTATTAGCCGTGGATCCAAAACCATCGTTTCTGCTTAACCAAAGGCTCTATGGTAAAATCACTAGCGATGATGAGTTTCGGTGGTTTATTCGAGCCCTAACTACTATCGCTGGAGATGTTGCAAAATCTGGGGCTCCAGACTCAGCTATCGCTATTGCTTGGTCACAAGCGTTCATATTCTGCATTTCCTGTTCTGCGATTCCACCCCTACTTCGCACAGAAGCTTCACTGGCTTTATCCAAGCTCTATGTTCATAATCCTGCAAAAATATCTCAAATCATTATATCAGGACTTTGGCGCTGGCGGAACTCCGTTGAGGCAGGCGAGAAAGACAGCGCATCAGCTGCAGCGAAGACCGGAAATCAGCATCTTCATCTAGTTGTGCAGTCAATATGCTTGTCTTCTGTAGATATATCTAAATTTGGAGGGAATGTCAGTGAAACATTACGCAAAGAACAAATGATATCCTTGTTCGTTCTTTCACGACCGGAGCTTTTGCCACGAGTGAGCTGGATAAACCTATGCTTAAAGGTGCAAATAGATCCCGGTGAGCTTGCAAGGATATCTGGAGACCTTTTGATCCAGCAGATTCTTGGATTGACGGATTTTCAAGAAATGGTAAATGTTGTTTCCCTAAAATTGAACTCTGGGTACTAATTCAAATTGTTAGGCTTCTTCACCTCAATCTGATATCGTACAAAGGGCTGCTTTCAATGCTGCGGCAGAGCTTGCATTTGTAGCGCCTGATGTTATGACGTCTCGTATAGTAGAACTTATCCAGCAAGATCTAGATCCACAACTCCTTACTGATATAGGCCCAACCGAAGCTGCCATCTTCAGGACTCCAGAAGGCACTGCATTTGTCGATGTTCTTGCTTCGAAGTCCCAAAATTATGTACCTGATAAAAATATCAAAGATTATGATACTTTGAAGTGGGAAGAGGACCTGAGAGCACAGCTGGCACAAAAGAAAGGACAGCAAAAGAAACTCACCCCCGAAGAATCTGCCAAAGTCAAAACCCAGATTAAGAAGGAATCTGGCGTTCGCCAGAATATTCAACACGTTGTTGTAAAACTCATGCGTGGCATAGGTATCATAGAAAGTCTAGCAACCGGCCCCCCAACTGATGCAAGTCTTTGGATGAGCCCAGCTGTCAAAGCATTGGTGGATATTATTGGTGCAGGTGCAGGGCTTCTAACCGGAAATGTTGGTCCTAACGCATACATTTTATGTGCAGAGAGGCTAGCTTCGCGTATCGGGCCTCTTCGCCGGTTCATCGGCGTTGCAACATTGAGAGCTCTCAGTGTTCCACAACTTCCTGAAGAGTTACTACAAGAGCCCTTGGGTGCTCTCATTACACGAGTACTGTACCGCCTGAGGTTTTCAGGAGAACAACGTCCATTCGATACCGTATCCTTGACTTATATCCTACCTCTTGTATTTCTGGTACTCCGGGAAGGTGGGTTTGGTGAAACTGATGACGCAGAGGCTCAGTTGGTTCTTGCTTTAGAGTTCCTCTCCGTTCACACGGATGCTTGCTCAGATATTTTAGTTCCTCGACAAGAAGTTCTAGAGGTATTGATTTCATCAATGCAGAAATACAACCAACATTACAAGCTTATCAAGGACTGTTTAGCAGATCTTTGTCGATGTATTGCGCCAAATATTACCAATGAAGAAATTGCGACCTTAGCGAAGGGTGCTATCGTCCCACAAATATCAGTTCGCACGTCGGTCTTGCAATCTATTAGTGCCGAGGTCGATATGAGCGAGCTCGAGTTCTCTGACGATGTATGGTTAGCTTGTCATGATGATGTGGATGAAAATATCGAACTCGGTCGCGAGATTTGGGAGGAAAGCGGATTTAAAATATCTACTGACGCGCCTTTCAAAATTTTGCCGTACCTTGAAAGTGTAGACAAACAGCTTCGACGGGCAGCTGCTAGATCTTTGGCTGAGTCTGTTAAGATCTTACCTTCTACCTTCCCTGACGTTCTAGAGCGTTTACGTTCATCCTATCAAGAATTGGCTAAGCCACGAATACCACAACTTGATGAGTATGGTATGCCTAGAAAAATGGATCTGTCAGACCCATGGGAAGCTAGGAATGGCATTGCCCTTTCATTCAAAGAACTCGCTCCATTCTTCAAGGAAACCTACCTGGATGAGTTTTTACAATTTCTTATTGAGCAGGGTCCTCTAGGTGATCGCAATACGAATGTCCGCCAGGAGATGGTCGATGCTGCTACCTCAATCATTGCACTTCATGGGAAGAATAAGGTAGAAGAATTGATGAAGACTTTTGAGCAGACGCTCGAGGCACCTGATAAGGGTTCAGAATTTGCTGATCGAGTCAATGAAGCAGTCATCATTATGTATGGTGCACTAGCTCGCCATCTGGAGGCAGGAGATTCACGAGTACCATTAGTTGTGGACAGATTGCTCGAAACCCTGAGCACGCCTTCAGAAACTGTACAGTACGCTGTTGCTGAATGCCTGCCACCCCTCGTCCGCGCATCAAGCGACATGACCTCAGACTATGTTGAACGTATCCTTCAAAAGCTACTAAACTCGAAGAAATATGCTGCCAGACGTGGTGCAGCCTATGGGTTGGCAGGTGTTGTTCACGGCAGAGGTATATTGGCATTGAGGGAATTTCGAATCATGACAACTTTAAAAGGCGCAATAGAGAATAAGAAGGATGTCAACCACCGCGAAGGAGCCTTGCTTGCATATGAACTTCTATCCACGATTCTCGGACGTGTGTTTGAGCCATATGTAATCCAGATTGTTCCTCAATTGCTGGCTAGTTTTGGTGATGCCAGCGCAGATGTACGTGAAGGTTGTCTGGCAGCTGCGAAGGCTTGTTTCGCGAGTCTTAGTTCATATGGTGTCAAGAGAATATTACCTACTCTGCTAGATGGTCTCGATGATCAACAATGGCGAAGTAAGAAGGGAGCGTGTGACCTTTTAGGTGCCATGGCGTACCTTGACCCACAACAGCTTGCACAAAGCTTGCCGGAGATCATTCCACCTTTGACTGGAGTTCTCAATGACAGCCACAAAGAGGTTCGCCTTGGTGCAAATCGAAGTTTGAAGCGCTTTGGTGAAGTCATCAGCAACCCTGAAATCAAGGGACTTGTCGATGTTTTGCTTAAGGCATTGAGTGACCCTACTAAATATACAGACAATGCCCTAGATTCTCTTATTAAGGTGCAATTTGTGCATTACTTGGATGCACCTTCTTTGGCACTTGTAGCCAGAATTCTCGAGCGTGGGCTGGGAGATAGGTCAGCAACTAAGAGGAAATCTGCACAAGTAATTGGCAGTCTTGCTCACTTGACAGAGCGAAAAGACCTTGTTGCACACCTACCTATATTGGTTGCCGGCCTTAAGGTTGCCGTTGTTGATCCAGTTCCAACAACTCGTGCTACAGCATCAAAAGCCCTAGGCTCTCTTATTGAGAAGCTTGGTGAGGATGCGCTACCAGACCTCATTCCAGGCCTAATGCAGACTTTGAAGTCAGACACAGGAGCTGGAGACCGGCTTGGATCTGCTCAAGCCCTTAGTGAAGTTCTCGCCGGTCTGGGTACTGGCCGACTAGAAGAGACACTGCCGACTATTCTACAGAACGTTGCATCATCTAAAGCCTCTGTTCGCGAAGGCTTCATGTCATTGTTTATATTCTTACCTGTCTGTTTTGGTAATGGTTTTGCCAACTATCTAAGCAAAATCATTCCGCCCATTCTTTCTGGTCTTGCGGACGAAGTTGAGTCTATTCGTGACACGTCCCTTCGTGCTGGTCGACTCCTAGTCAAGAATTTTGCAACAAAATCCATTGACCTACTGCTTCCAGAGCTTGAACGTGGTCTTGCAGATGATAGTTATAGAATACGTCTGAGTTCCGTTGAGTTGGTGGGTGATCTACTCTTCAACCTTACGGGGATCAGTGCCACTACCGAACAAGATGAGGTTGAGGAAGGTGCTCAAGAAGCAGGCGCATCACTACTTGAGGTCCTTGGAGAGGAGAAACGAAACAAGGTGTTGTCCTCCTTGTACATTTGCCGTTGCGATACATCCGGTCTGGTACGAACTGCAGCGGTCAACGTGTGGAAGGCTTTGGTGGCCAGTCCAAAAATACTGAAGGAATTGATTCCAACTCTCACTCAACTCATTATAAGGCGCCTTGGTAGTTCAAATATGGAACAGAAAGTTATTGCTGGTAACGCTCTTGGTGAGCTGATTCGGAAAGCTGGGGATGGGGTCCTTTCAACCCTTTTGCCAACTCTCGAAGAGGGTCTACAGACGTCGACCGACACAGATGCTAAGCAAGGAATATGCATCGCATTGAAGGAGTTAATATCTTCTGCATCACCCGATGCTCTGGAAGACCATGAAAAGACTCTAGTCTCCGTCGTGCGCACTGCACTTATTGATTCCGACGAGGACGTCCGAGAAGCCGCTGCTGATGCCTTTGACTCATTGCAACAAATTCTTGGCAAGAAGGCTGTCGATCAAGTCCTGCCACATCTTCTCAGCCTCTTACGCATAGAGGGAGAGGCGGATAACGCATTATCAGCACTTTTGACCCTGCTAACGGAAACTACACGGTCGAACATCATCCTTCCCAACTTGATACCTACGCTCACAACATCACCAATATCATCCTTCAATGCGAAAGCACTTGCTTCTCTGTCAACTGTTGCTGGATCTGCCATGACCAGACGCTTGCCAAATATTTTGAATTCTCTTATGGACAATATAATTGTTTGCAAGAATGATGATCTTCGAGCAGATCTTGAAGCCTCATTTGATACTGTTATACTTTCTATTGATGAATTCGATGGGCTAAACACAGCCATGAGCGTTCTTCTCGCGCTTGTGAAGCATGATGATCACAATAGGAGAGCTGTTACCGGCTACCATTTTGCCAAGTTTTTTGCCTCCGCAAACGTTGATTATTCCCGTTACAACCAAGACATCATTCGTGCTCTTCTCATCTCCTTCGATGATCGAGATCCAGAAGTTGTTAGAGCCGCTTGGACTGCTTTGAGTGAGTTTACTAAACACTTGAAGAAAGAGGAAATGGAGGCTCTTGTGTACTCAACTCGCCAGATATTACAACACGTGGGTGTTGCTGGATCGAATCTACCTGGTTTTGCTCTTCCCAAGGGCATTAATGCTATTTTGCCGATCTTCCTGCAGGGTCTCATGAATGGCACTTCAGAGCAGAGAACTCAGTCTGCTTTGGCGATCTCAGATATCGTTGATCGTACCAGCGCAGACTCTCTGAAACCGTTCGTCACTCAAATTACGGGACCTCTTATAAGAGTGGTCTCCGAGCGCTCGGTAGAAGTCAAGGCTGCTATTCTACTAACTCTGAATAATCTCCTTGAGAAGATTCCAACATTCCTTAAGCCATTCCTTCCTCAACTTCAGCGAACATTCGCCAAGTCGTTAGCCGATCCATCAAGCGAAGTGCTGCGTACTCGAGCCGCAAAAGCTTTGGGGACTTTGATCACATTGACTCCTCGAATTGACCCATTGATTGCCGAGTTAGTAACTGGGTCAAGGACGTCGGATTCTGGTGTAAGAAATGCTATGCTGAAAGCACTATTCGAGGTTATCAGTAAAGCCGGTGCCAATATGAGCGAGGCCTCTCGTACTGCTGTACTCAGCCTGATTGATACTGACCCCGAGGATAATGATATATCTATGGCTATAACCAATGCCAAGCTATTAGGAGCGCTCATTAAGAATATACCGGCAGAGAGTGCCACTAGCTTAATCAAGAATCGGGTAACGACAACACACTTCAGTCAAGCGTCTGTATTGGCCCTTAATGCTGTGCTCCTGGAATCGCCTTCATCACTGACTGAGAGTGCCTTCGCTTATGACCTACCAGGAGTCATTTGCCAAGGTATGGCAAGCAAAAGCGTAAGTATCAACCTCTCTCGTTCTGGATAATTCTGATATTCCATGCAGACTTTCATTACGGATAACTACGTTTTGGCTGCTGGCAAGTACCTTCTTACAGACACGCGCAGCACAGACTTTGAAAATATCAAATCGATCTTCGAGACCTTAGCTAGACTCATTGCACCAGGTAATCCAGTTGACACTCGTCGCCTAGCACTAGTTGTCATTCGAACTACTTGCCGCCACCATATGGATCTAGCCCGACCACACCTTTCCCTACTAGCAGTTCCAGTATTCGCAAGCGTACGAGATCCTGTCATTCCTGTCAAGCTGGCCGCTGAAGCAGCATTCATAGCATTGTTCAATGTTGTGGATGACGAGAGTAAGATTTTCGACAAGTATATTACCAATCAAGATCTACCTGCAAACCAGAAGAGAAGTATGCAGGATTATTTCAAACGCGTTGCTCTGAGGCTGGGGAATACCGCAAGAGAGAGGAAAGAGGCTGAAGGAGGACAGGGAGGCTTAGGATTGTCTATGGATGAAGTGGATGACGAGCGAGAAATCTGGAGTGTTGGTAAGGTTGATCTTGGGGAGGGTGCCTTTGACGAGTGAACATTTGAGTAAAACGTGCCATACGCATAAACGCAATAGCGATAAAAGTTGGCATTTAGCGTACAAAATAATATGCATACAAAGTAAATGACAATGTACTGTCTAGAACATTAGGAGATGAAATCTAAAACTCTACTAAGCTTAACAAGCTCTCATCATATTGGGATGTATGAGATTGAGCACCAGATGAAGTCACATTAGAGGAGACCTTCAGTTTGGAAAAGAATCCAAAAAACCTATAAGAAAACAACACAATGCAAAATCTTGAGTTTGATTATAAGTCTGTATTGTAGGTTTCCATTTTCAAACGATTGAGCTTCAAAACTGAAAAATAGAAATAATAAAATATATAAAGTATTATGAGCGTACAAAAAAGAGACCAGTATAAGCTAGGTAGTCACGTGCCAGAATCACGTGATTGATTACAGATGTTTGCCCCAGGAACCAGGCCAATTTTGTCGAAATTGATTGTGCGCGCTAAAAATTGTCAAACCTCCATCCCCTCGCTCTTCAAGTTAGGATCGCTCAACTTCGAATCGACAACCACCGACCACCAGCAGGCAAAAATGCAAGTCTACATCTCTACATCCCCTTTGACATGTTACTTCGGAATGGATGCCCTCAGCTCTCTGACTCCTGCGATACGATTATGATTGTGATGCGTCATTGATTTTGGTTTCAACGAGAATTATAGCTAACCTTCCTTTCACGATAGGGTCAACCTCACCACCCAAAAACGTCTCGCGGCATCTGTCGTTGGATGCGGAAAGCGCAAGATCTGGCTCGACCCTAATGAAGTCAGCGAAATTTCCAATGCCAACTCCCGCCAAACCATCCGCAAGCTCGTTGCAGATGGACTCATCATCCGAAAGCCTGTCACTATGCACTCTCGATCTCGCGCCCGGGACCTCACTGCTGCTCGAAGAATTGGTAGACACCGTGGTTTCGGTAAGCGGAAGGGTACAGCGGATGCTCGTATGCCCAGGTATGATTCCCCACTATATAGTTGTTGAAAGTCACAATTTTGATCTGGAATTTAGCCAAGTTATCTGGATGCGCCGTCTCAGAGTTCTCCGCCGTCTCCTTGTAAAGTACCGTGCCAGCGGCAAGATTGACAAACACCTCTACCACGAGCTCTACCACCTGAGCAAGGGTAACACTTTCAAGCACAAGAGAGCATTGGTCGAACACGTAGGTTGATATGAAATTGCAGGTTGTTAATAGAACTAACAATTACAATAGATTCACAAGGCTAAGGCCGAGAAGGCTCGTGAGAGAGTGATCAAGGAGGAGATGGACGCTAAGCGTGCAAAGACCAAGGCTGCACGTGCGCGGAAGATGGAGAAGGCGGATGCTAAGAAGGCTGCTGAATTCGGAGAAGAGGAGGCGACTGAGACCAAGTAGATTCTGAGCTTTTGATTTGGTAGCATACGGAGTGCATCAGGCTTGGGTCTTCATGAAAGGGCTTCGATAAAGGAAAGCCGGTTGCTTTGATATTAGTGGGCTTGCATTCCTTGCGCGGGCAAATAGTATCATGATCTACAATTGACTTCTTGGGACTGGTGATGCACACGTGGCGTTCAGTAGTGGTGGTCCATATTTCTCAAAATTCACAAGTTCTACACCAGGAAGCGTATATCAACATGACTGCAACTCCTAGTCTGCAGAGCAAATGCTTGCTCTGGACTTCTCCAACCCCAGTAACAATTTCAAGATACAGTCTTATAGCCTTCGCATAACAATCTTATTTGCTACTTATCTTGCGTCCGAAAAGCTCTCAAAGATGTTTATAGATGCAAAATGTAAGGGTCTGGCAGGTCTCTTCAATAACTTGCCGATATAGAATCGCAAAACGGCAACGTCATATCTTAAGACGTAATCAATTCACTAATGTAAGAAGCATACTCATGTGCACTATACTTATGTGTACCGGCGAATCTTATCTCACATGTGTACTTACCTACTTCCGAAATTTCTTTTGTGGCTCAAAACTAATTATTTGCTTAAATATCTGGTGGTGATAAGATATCATTAAGACTTATAATTAGCAGCATCACATACCTGATTCCAAGGAGTCTAAGGAGTTATCTGATAAGTGGTGCTTCTATTTTGTCAAATACATCAATATCCCGCATCGCTGTGGTTTGGAATTACATCTCCCCTATTGCATTCAGGAAAAAAGTAAAGGCCAATGATGAATGAGCACTTCTCCTAGCACACGTATCTTATATCAATGGTATGCTCACGAATTTATCTAGGTAGACCAGAAAAGCTAAAGGACAAGACTTAAAACCTCCGGTGGTCGTCGTCGGTGAATTACTTTGTATACCCCTGCAAGCCAAGGTACATCTCATTCTGTATCGTACACTAGTGGCGGGGGAACTTGAAGCTCAGAACTGGATCATGTTCATCTTCACTTCGTGATACCATTCACAAGTATTCACTAACAATATTTTCCTGTGAACTACTGGGGGTAACATCCTGATTCTAGCTTAGAGATGTCTCTCTTGAAAGGAGCCTCTCGGGTGGCCATTAGAGTAACTCGTTCTAGAGCCCTGCCACCATATATGATTTGGCGAGCTGCATCTTCTATAGCTTCTTCAGAGAGTCAACATAAGGTATATTAGATCTGAAGTAAATTTTAGACTCTGTCAATGCTAACAAGTTCAGCTATTGTCTGTGCATCTTGAGCATGGAGACCCTACCGTCTACCAAATCCTCCAAAATGTTTGCACACCTCACTCTCTCACTCTCAAGCTTGAAGCTACGACTCGTATACTTACACTATGGGTCGCAGGAGAAAAGAAGACAGAAGCATTTCATTAATCTCATTCCTTCGGAAAACTTTACTTCCCAAGCTGTTCTGGACGCGTTGGGAAGTGTCATGCAAAGTAGGTCAAGCTTAGGGGCGACTAAAGCTATAGTTAACGTTCCATAGATAAATACTCGGAAGGATATCCTGGGGCAAGATACTATGGTGGGAACGAGTTTATTGATGAGTCGGAGAGATTATGCCAATCTCGTGCTCTCGAGACTTTTGGACTGAAGGATACAGAATGGGGCGTTAATGTACAGCGTACGACTATAGTACCTGAGAATGCGTTTGACAGATGCTAACTGGGGCAGCTCTATCCGGATCGCCTGCGAATCTTATGGCATATTCCGCCCTCCTGAATGTACATGATCGAATAATGGGACTTGATTTACCACACGGAGGACATCTTTCGCATGGATACCAAACACCAACAAAGAAAATATCCGCCATTTCAAAATATTTTGAGACAGTACCGTACCGGCTGGATGAATCTACAGGTCTAATCGATTATGTCAAACTCGAAGAACTTGCTGCTATATATCGGCCAAAACTTATTATTGCTGGCACATCTGCATATAGTCGACTTATCGATTATAAAAGCATGAGAGAAACTGCTGACAAAGTTGGAGCATACCTATTGGCTGATATGGCACATATTTCAGGTCTTGTTGCAGCCAGAGTTATTCCATCGCCGTTTGAATATGCTGATGTTGTTACTACCACTACTCACAAATCACTTCGAGGCCCGAGAGGTGCGATGATATTTTTCCGTAAGGGAGTTAGAAGAGTCAACCCCAAGACTAAGCAAGAGGAGCTTTGGAATCTCGAAGAGCCTATCAACTCCTCTGTATTCCCTGGCCACCAAGGAGGACCTCATAATCATACAATCACTGCATTGGCAGTTGCGCTTAAACAAGCACAGAGTCCTGAGTTTCGATCCTATCAGGAGCAGGTTCTTTTGAATGCTAAAGCCTTTGCTAAGCGACTGGGCGAATCAAAGGACAAAGGAGGTCTAGGTTACACTATTGTCTCTGGCGGCACAGACAACCACTTGGTTCTTCTAGATCTGAAGCCTCAAGGTGTAGATGGCGCTAGAGTTGAAAGAGTCTTAGAGCTAGTCGGCATTGCAAGCAACAAAAATACAGTACCAGGTGATAAGTCTGCGCTAAAACCAGGCGGATTAAGAATGGGCACACCAGCTATGACTACTCGAGGCTTTCAAGAAGATGACTTCGTTAGAGTGGCTGATGTCGTCAACAGAGCCGTGACAATTACCCAGAGACTAGACAAGACTGCAAAGGAGGCAGCCGAGTCAAACGGGAGGAAAAACCCAGCAAGTGTGAAAGCGTTCCTAGAGTATCTAGGCGACGGTAATGGCGAGAGAGAGATTGTGCAACTGCGGGCGGAGGTCGAGGAATGGGTAGGAACCTTCTCTTTACCTTGGGAAACAAGTCCGTAGAGGGCACGATTGAGTACATTATTAAAAGCGAGGTGCTTTAGTTTGGGGCAATCTCCAAAAGACTTGAGGCGCATTCATGCGACGTTGTAAAATTGTCTCTCTAATGGCGTAGAAGTGATTTGTAGTTTGCCAACTTTCCTGTGATTTTAAGGGATTTGGTGTGAACGTTGTGATGTATATATAGAAGTGACTCGAAAAGTGCCAAGCCGTCCACGGTAGAAGCTCCATTGTCGCGTGAAGCTCCCTTGTACGCGATTTCTCTCAATTCAGGAGAAAGACTAAACCGACCAGCCGAACACCACCCATTCCTTCATTTCTGCGACCCTTTATGTCGATCAGAGTCTTCAGTGGAAACTAGGTAATATTGTAACTGCGACCCAGATTCAATATTCTCAAACTGCTCTATTCTCCCCCAACTTTAGCAGAATGGCAGACTCTCTCCACAATGCTCCTATTGTTATAGACAATGGATCCGGAACAATACGAGCCGGATTCGCTGGAGATGACCTTCCCAAATGCTTCTTCCCTTCATTCGTAGGAAGACCGAAACATACGCGAGTGCTTGCAGGCGCATTGGAAGGAGATGTGTTTATTGGCCAGAAAGCACAAGACTTGAGAGGGCTGCTAAAGATCAAATACCCGCTAGAGCATGGCATTGTTACGGATTGGGATGATATGGAGAGGATATGGGAGTGGGTGTATGGAGAAGGTTTGAAAACATTGAGTGAAGAGGTAAGGGCGCTATAGATAACCAATACGGATAACTAACTTGGTGACTCTAGCACCCTGTGTTATTGACCGAACCACCCCTCAATCCTAGGAGTAATCGAGATACTGCCGCTCAGATCCTTTTCGAGACCTTTAATGTACCCGCATTATACACTTCCATACAAGCTGTTCTTTCACTATATGCTTCGGGACGAACGACAGGGATAGTATTGGACGCTGGTGATGGAGTATCGCATGCTGTGCCAGTTTATGAGGGATTTGCAATGCCTAGTTCGATACGGAGGATAGATGTTGCAGGACGAGATGTTACGGAATATATGCAATTGCTGTTACGGAAATCAGGATACGTTTTTCACACATCTGCTGAGAAGGAGGTTGTACGGATGATTAAGGAGAAAGTGAGCTATGTAGCAGGAAATCCTAAGCAAGAGGAGAAAGACTGGGCGCAGGCTAAGATTGGGGATGGAAAAGTTGCGGAATACGTGCTACCAGATGGCAATAGAATCAAGGTAAGACATTTTCATAGGTGCAGAGCATTCAGGTAACAAGTCCTAGATTGGTGCTGAAAGATTCCGAGCTCCCGAGATACTTTTTGATCCTGAGATTATCGGACTGGAATATCCGGGTATTCATCAAATTGTCGTTGACGCCATCAACCGTACCGACCTTGACCTTCGAAAATCCCTATTTGGCAACATCGTCTTGTCAGGAGGTAGCACGTTGACCAAAGGGTTTGGCGACAGGTTACTTCATGAGGTTCAACGGCTAGCTGTAAAAGACATGAGAATCAAAATCTTTGCACCTCCCGAAAGAAAGTACTCAACCTGGATTGGAGGAAGCATTCTCGCTGGATTAAGCACTTTCAGAAAGGTAAGCATCTGAGCCATGAGTTGAACTGTTAATTCTTGCTAATTCCAGAATTAGATGTGGGTTAGTATTGATGATTGGCATGAAAACCCAGATATCATCCACACGAAGTTCACATAGTTTCAGCATATCCAACCTGCTATCACAAGACCAGATACTTAAGCAACAAGCTCCTACTGCCAAGTAGTTGATGTAGCAAACTTAGGAGCCTGATTATTGCGAGTAGCACTCCGCACGTTTGATCTTATCTGCACCGTCAGGAACTCGGTCATAACGTCCCGTGCTTCTTGGTTATACGCCTTTCTACCAATCCGAATAGATCCTAATTCTTGTTCATTTAACCGTCTTATAAGCGATGTAGCATTTTCGGCGTTTTTTAATGATCTCAGTCTTTCAAGGAGACTTGTTACAATGGATGAGATACATCGTGCTAGCCAAGGCATCAAAGGGAGTTGAACTGTTGCACATATAGTTGGCTCTTTGAGATGACTTAAAGAGTGGGTTATCGCCCCAATGATGTGCGGTAATTTCAATTTTGAAGAGCTGCATCAATGATACCCAATACTATGGCTCTTCTAAGATGGCTTCTTCTTCTGTGCCTCTTATCCATCAATGTGTCACCGCTTTATGTGATGCTTAAATCTGGGGCATCAACTTAAACTATAAATCGAGCCGTGGGTCTTACGGAGGCATTATTTTACTTCTGTACCATAGACAATAATGCACAGGAAAAGTAGCATGGCATCCCCATCTAAGTATATTAGTTCCAGGTCTATGTTTATAACATATGCTGCGCTTGCCACTATTCACTACAAGGAGTCCACCGATCCACCAAATAGCCCATCACTCAACAGTATCATAACACAGATTATCTCCCTCCCTGTTCGAATTCCCTTTAAGCTTCATCTTTCCAACAATAGTTCCAACTACGCGCCTTTACCAGAAGATGTTCTTTTTCCATAAAACCGATCAGATACTCATTCTATCTATATTTACCCTTCCATTACCCCTGCGTAATCCGCTCAATTGAAGAAGCATCCAAAAACTTGCCTCGTTCATAGTCAACATGGATCTCAATGTGAACAATGCGAAGAAACAAAGAACAGCATCCAATACCCCCAATTGACTTTTCTAATGTTGGTTCATATACCAGAGTTAAGGGTTAGCCATGAGGGATAGCTTCTAGAAGCGCAGAAGCAAATAATAAATCAAAATCTAGAACTATACAATGGAATATCAGTACCACTTACAAACCAAGCAAAGCACCTTATATCCTTAGGCCTTGACGTCTCAGAAGCGCTAAAGACTACCATGATCTACATCGCTACTTTCTGAGACCAGCTCATCATCTCGCTCCACAATCTTCTCAAGCTGATACCGAGTGTAACGAAGGTCATAGTTCTCATTCTCATCTTCATCCTTCTGAATTTCTTCAAACTCTTCGTTCATAACCAGTGAGTTACATGAGGCGTCACTCATCTGAACCGATGGTACAAGTGGGATATCCCTCAATTGCTCCATCAGCAATTGCTCCATCAGGTGCGTCGTTACCTTCTATAGATACTTTCTGCTATTGATATCCATCATAGAATTCGATCTGACATCGAGCATGTATTCTGGGCGGTAATACTAATAGTATCTATCAACGGGGAGAACTTCATCCATTTGCGTGTCGAGAAGCACTCCAGTTTCAAAAGCCCATGTTCTTGCAAAAACTGATAGTTTAGCCACCACCTCCAAGAATAAGGGTTGGAATATCGAAGCTCTTGACAAACTTGACGCAGTTGGCGTGGCCATGCATGTTAAGATTGAAGCATCCGAGAGCATCACCTGAGAGGGAATCGGTGCCACATTGGAATACAATTGCGCCTGGCCGATATCGCTTCATATTCTTACCAATGACTTGCTCGAAGATTGACTTGTACGCGCATCGCCAGTGGTTCCATTTTTGAGAGGCAAACTTCACTGGGTAGTTTTTGCCTTTTCTACATCACAATCGGTACGGTCACCAGTACAAAGGAAGAACTCTCCGAACTTCTGGAAATAAGCAGTCATGACACGATATGTGTGATAGAATGCTTCCTCGACACCGTCGCCATGGTGTACATCAATGTCGATGTATAAAACCCTCTGGTGAATTCGTAAGAGCTCTAAAATACCTAAGACAATGTCTACGAGAAATACAGTTAGGGATGTTTCAAAGTATTGTTTTAAACTGAGTATGATGGTACCATTGACATAGCAGAACCCACTTGACATTTTCTTCTTGGCGTGGTGCAGCTCACTAGCTCATTTGATAGCAATGTCAGCTCTTCCTCGAATGGGCCGAGTGGCACCTTCTATACTACCACCAGAATTGATGCGTGAAAGGTCATACATTCCATCAAATATAGGAATGTCAGTTGTACCCATCTCGTAATGGTTCATTTCCCACGGAAAAAATTAGCCTGGTTCTCCGGAGTGACCATGCTCAGGAAGTCGAGGAAGCTATTCATATGGAATTGTGGCATTTCCAATTTCGAAGCTGGGATGGGTCGCTATCAATAGTTCTTAGTACATATAAAATAGTAATTTCTAAACAACAAAAAATTGATTTTATCCTCGAAGCGCTGAGAGAATGACTTCAAGAATAGGAGAGAACTTGAAACGATTTCCATCTTCTTGTAGAGACTGTAACTATTAATTAGGCCGTGGGCCAATCCAATCCTCTGGGCCTTCGTTGAATGAGTGAAGCCATACGAAAACTGTGGCACGTTCTCATCATATATGTAGCTGACTCTCTTCTTGTCAGGGCCTCCATTCTTGGTAAAAGAGTTCCCCGATGGGTGCATAGCAGTTATCCATTATACCACAAATTGGGAGATGATTTTCAAGCCTCGAGAGAAAAAAGCGGGTCCGATTGAAGTAGACAGATTGTAGTTATAATCTAGAGAATACGTAGAGATATCGCATACGACTAAGTGCTGTTCCCGTGCCCACCTTGGCATTATGGGATAGGGACAATAATACTAAAGGGGATTCGCTTAACATCAACCTTAGCATTGTCAAAAGCCAGGAGGTTGGTAACAGGAGACACTGATCGACTAGCCTCCTCTTTTTCTTTCACTTCATATAGAATAAGTGATCATGAATTGAGGCTCGAGATGCATTGTTTGCATCAGGAATTTGGTCGGTAGAAGATGGACCTTCGCGTTGCTATAACCTGGCATATTAAGAGGTTATTAAGATATCCTAAATGAAGTGACGATCATTTCTAACTTTCTTGATGGAATGAAGTGAACGAACTTTGAAGCCAAGACTTGAATCAAGTACTGGTTTTCATGAAGTAATATGACGACTTCAGGCTCTCCACGATTAGCAAGTCTTTTCTCGATCTTTTGATTTCAATAGTGTAATTAAGTAAGTATATCATAGTCATTAGCTTTATGCATACAGTTCTCTACTTTCAAACTCTTGCGTCGACTCGGTAGATATCCTTGTGGATAGAGTTATCACTTCAAGAGCGCAACATCCATTGATTTCGAAATATTGGTACTTCTTGTGATTTGTGAAGATGAATTCTAAATTTTATGCTTGTTTTCGTACAAGTGCAGATATATTGTCGGATTAGGATTATATCTCTTTCCAATTCGTGTATATCTGAGAGTTTGCTCCCCTTCCTCTCTTCATGTTACAGTCAAACGTCAGTTAAAATATTGTAGAGCTCATCGATCGCTGGAGAAACTCTGTAAAACACTCAAAGTTTTCTAATAATTCCGAAATACAGGCAGCAAGAAAGGCGTCATTCGATGCTCTACCGTGCTGAAAACGCCGAAGATCTAGAGTAGAGATTCAGCATTTGAAGCTAACTTATATAGTATCTTCCCGTAAGACATATGAGTTGTCTTCGCGATTTGGGGAATGTCCTTCTCTTGGATGTGGAAATCAATGTCTGAAAACAAAACTTGAATCACTTCAAGGAATAGTGAATCTGTTACTGACAGCTTAAGCCCTATTGACTACCTAATTAAAAAGACCTCAAATGTTTATGTACTTAGTGTTCCAGCTCTCATTCGTGACAGCCTTCCTCACGAAGCCTTAATAGTAAAGATAACTAGAAGATTTCTCTTCAGATAAGCGTAAAGTTATCGAAAAAATGTCAAGATGGTATGCTTGCTATGGTAGGCGAGTATGGTTCACTGGGAGATTAAACTGTTGTCATCGGAGGTTTGGGAGTTGAATTTTATAGCTCTTGGTAACTATCAAGTACGTACAGTATGCCATAAGTGCAGTCCTGTCTAAATAAACGCCTAAATTTCCTTCCTCCTATTACTACTACTATCATTATCATTATAATTACTATTATTATTAGATAACTATGTGTCGAAGCCGTTTTTTCCCCGACCTTGCGATTCCGAAAGTTTCTAATTATAAGGGAACTGGTAATATTGGCCCAACAATGCTACAATCTTTTTGATTTTATAATTTATTTTGCCAAACTTCAGAATATAGAGATAGATCACAGAAAGGAATATGAATAGTAAAAGTAACACAACATATATCAGGTACCAATCAGAAGAAAAATGCCTAAAGAACGGACCTCACTGTATCGTCTTGGGTATATATGACCAGCAGCTCATCCCACAGCCGGTAACGTTCTATCATATTTGATAGGATTGTTATATTGTCTTAATTTCTGTAACATATTCATGCTCCCATAATATCCTTCATCCCCAGCTGCCTTTGCAATAATCTAATATAGCCATCACCTAACGAAGACCCACAGCTCCACATCTTCCCATAATCAGAAATCAGATATCGTATTTTAAATGCAAAGCCTAACTGAAACCCCAGAGCTGCAGTTGACAAGCGACTTAAGTAAGTAAGCCGAGAAAAACCTTAATCATCCATTTGTGCATTGAATCCTGGAAAATCCCCGTGATGAGTGTCGTTCGAATGAGATGCTTCTCAACAAGTAAAGTGCCTAGATCCTTAATTTTAGAGTAGAACTCATAACGATCTTTTGAGATTTCTGCTCGCTGGCAAGCATCAAGGTGCCATTGTTTTGCCTTGTCTACCCTAGACTGGACCATGTGTTCTCTGTGTTTGATTACTCAAAAAGGGGATCTCGCTTACAGTATTTTGGTGGGTCAGGTGTTTAGGTTATTCTAGGGTCTTACCCTAAGGCACGGCAGAATAGTACCGACCAAGAACGTCTTGGTAAGTTGGAAATGCAATGTTACAAAAGCGAGAAGAGAGTAAATTAATATGTTATGTTCTAATTTCTAAAACCAGTAGAGCTCTCTTAGTGCCTATAGGTTTGGTAATGGTAATCAACAAATTGTATGCATGACCCGCTCGCAAGCTAACTGACCATTCTGCTGAGAATGAACCCCTAGCCCTTCAAAATTAAGTAGAACCCCAAACGCCAACCCAGATAATGGCCTTTTCTATATTACATGTTTCCATGGGTATCAATGCTGCCAGTTTATGCAACGCCGTTAGATGCAGTGCGAACAAAGGAAATTCGAGTAGCTAAGACTCTATTATGTACAGCAAACTTTTAGGCTTGCCATGAGCAGCAGTTAGTTCATGGCATGCTTTTAGCTCTCTTAAAGGATTGCTCCTCCTGTTCTAAAGTTGAATCGACAAGGTACGCCAGCGGAGCCCATACACGCCAGTGCAAAACTCCAATATGTGCTATTCTAGTTGCTACATCATCTACTTGTTCTTTCGTCCGAACGGTCGATCCACTGTTTACAGGCCTCGGTGCTGTTGCTGCTTCGAAGATTTGCTGACTTGTGAAAGGTGTGTATGTATCAACTAATTTGCGAAGTGTGGGGAAAAGTTGTTTGAGGATCTTGTCTTCTGCAGCCTGATAGAAGCTGGAATTAGTATTGGAAAGATGGAACGCTAAATAAATTTCGAAGTTTGGAAGGCGTGAGAGGGACGCGGTTGTTGAGCGAAGGATCTCGAGCGCTAAAGCCGGTGCAAGCTGTGCCCATCTATCGGTGGCGTTGGATGATGCGAGAATAGCCCGGAGAGAGGTACAGACTTGGGATGAAGTATCAATCGAGGAGAAATTGAGGTATAGTGGAGTGGACGGGCGTGCATCTGGAGTCGATGATGTAGATGATGGCGATGATCGTGGGCTTCGGTATGCCGAACCAGACATGGCATCATTTTCAATGCTTGGGATCCATTGCTGTTGGCCAGAAGGGCTATCTGCTGGAGAGCCAGGCCTCGAGTAAGGAGAGCCTATCGCTGATGTTTTGGGAGTGTCGTCGAGGGCAAAAAAACGTGCAGCCTGTAGTTTGCAATCTCTTTCTAGATCACGGAACATATGCATACATATCTCAAGCTTGATTAAGTCCTCGGTATCGGCTCGTAGCTTGATTAGACGTTCCTCATCAAACAAGAAAGTATGGGGTACCGTCTCATGCGACTTTGACTGGAGCGTTAGATTGACAAGTGCTTTCATAAAATTCCAGAAGTTCCACTGAGGCTGAGGCAATAGTCCAACATCTGGAAGAACCTGTGCTCTTTCAAACCATGCACGCGCACCATCAATATCGACCCGGCGTGTAGCAATCTTTTTCAAGAAAAACTTTTGCTCAAAGTGTACAGTATCTTCAATAAGAAGTGGACGTAAGCACCGGATTTGGTGATTGGCAACATCCTGTGATATACGTTAGATGGAGCTA
>Ga0247807_10000498_pt1 | contig 24331 bp, 25 predicted proteins | sample UWRJL074202C1_FD_179931 | JGI IMG/M metagenome (GOLD analysis project Ga0247807, IMG submission 179931) | Plant litter microbial communities from Arlington Agricultural Research Station in Wisconsin, United States - UWRJ-L074-202C-1 | ecosystem: Environmental > Terrestrial > Plant litter >...
AGAGGGTGTCATTATAAGGTATGTTAATTCTGCGAGTTGTCCAAAAGCCGAGGATCTGTACCAGAGCCCGGAGTTTCGGTTTCAACGTCAAGAACTATACGATCCTTGTTTGCTAGTTCGCTTATCGGAGTATCAAGCAGAACATCGCTGACATTTAGGCCATCGCGACTAACCGTGAGACTAAGATCACCATCCTTGGAGCGATCGGAGTTATCATACACTGTCTTACTAATTTTAAGTAATGTACCGAGTAAAGTATCGATAACAAGAACCGTTCCAGATACCTCAAGAACAAACCCCCAATGCCAAATAGCAGCAAGACCAGCATAAGCAACACCTAATGCCGGAATGTAGATCTGTGCAGCATCCTTGAGGAAGTCATACACCTTAGGTGCAAAAATCCAACGAGACTCATTAGCTTCAACACGGCTATTTGAAATAGACATAAATATCTCCTTAACTGGGCATCTTCCAAATGCCATCTTTTTTGACGAAAGGTAATCCAATTTTCCATTCGCCGGAAACTTTAACATACGGAATACCATACTTCCAGAGACCACCAACTTTAACCCAAACAGGGGCAAGTGTGGCTACTGTAAGGACCGCTGACGATGGAGAATATCCTCCTGCGGAGCCGTTATGTGCATAAACTCTAAACGAATATGTTTTACCAGGAACAAGTCCTGTCAGTACTCGTGTCAAGTTATTAGCAATATCGTCAACAAACGCTCCGGTACCGTCACTAGTTTCATAACGTCTAACTAAATAATGATCTATAGCGGCGCCACGATTATCTGATGAAGCTGCCCAAGTAAGTCTCATACTGGTAGGTAGAATTTCACTAGCTACTGGTGTACCAGGGGTAGTTGGCGGTTTTGGAATACGAGGCGGATCTATTGTACTACCACCATCAGCATAAGAAAATGCGTTAGGCCAGTTTACACGTTGCAATGTTGATATAGAACCAACAAAACCCTCAGAGTTATGTCCAACGTTAACCCCCCAGGGTCCATCATACCATCTTTGACCACCAGCAGGAACACCCGAGGGCATAGTACCGGAATGTCCGCCACCACCCATTCCAGCTATTTCACCAGTTTGGCTACCCACATAACCCGAGTAAGAAGAAGATCCTCCTCGGTTAATAGCCTGCACCCAGTAGTATATAGTAGAATAGTTTCCTGCTTGATCCTGAGACACAAGATCAGCATAAAGGTTATAATCTGTGGTTGGGGCAGAAGAACGCCGACTAACGCGTAAAGTAGCCATATATTACTCCTTACGCTAGCGTCTTGATATGAATATCGCCGTCTTGTCCATCAGTGTTCACAGGATCAACTGCACTAGTGGTAATACCAGCAGCGCTTCGATAACCAGCTTTACCTATAGGAATAAGACCTCGAACTCCAGCTATTAAATCTCTAGTTCTGTTTATCTCTCGCGCACCAAATCGAACTCTACCCTCTTCTCCAGTGTTTGGAACGAGTGGATATCCCGCAGCTGTTGCGTCATCTCCTACAGCCATAGTTACCTCCTTTCTAAACTGCTAAATATTTACCGTCACGAATAAAACCATGCATACCACAGCAAGATGGCCAATATATGGATGCTTCTATGTGTAGCGGCTCAACGGAAATAAGATCGTGAGCCGCTACACCAGTAGGAGTCCATCCACCATAGTCTCGAGTATTAGTAGCATTTTCTTTTCTAACCGGATCAACGTTCATGTCACAATTATGCCAGACCCAAAGACACTCAATTAAATGATCGTGATCTTCTATACCACAAACCCAAGAATATGCCACATCATATGAAAGCATATCTACTTGAATCTGACGAGAAAGAAATCCCCATAATATCACACTCATACTGTGTCCCAAGTTTCTGTAGTAAGGTCATCCCAAACTTCAGCACTAGGCCAAGCATACCAAGAACCAGCAGTAATAAGAAGTTTCACAGCAAGTGTCGGATATGCTCGATCACCTTCAGCATCGGAAGCAAATATCTGCTCTGTAACACGCATTTGCTGAGATACTTTATCACTGTTACGAATCTCTACAAGATCCCCTAAATGATAATCTCTCCCATAAACATACTGAGAGTTCTTGGCGATTTCACCGTCAAATGCCGCAAAATTAGTATTTTTAGCAAGCTCTTCTTTACCCTTTTGAGTAAGAAGTGCATTAAGTGCTGCGTCTTCAGTAGGCTCATATGCTTGCGATGCGGTTATTGCTGCTAAAATGTCAGCCTTTTCGGCAGCAGAGACATGAAGCCCCTGGGCATTTACTGCATCAATAATGTTGTTTTTATCTGTTGTGGTTGCGGCAGTGTTATTAGAAAGAAACTGTTTGATTGAAGTAATATCCGCAGTTATTAACCGAGTTAAAAGACTCAGTCGATTTAGTGCATCTTTCTGGTCCTGCGTTGCGCTGGGAAGTGCTTTAGCAGTATTGACTGAGGCTAACTGAGGAGCAGTGAGTGAATATGTAGTAGCAATTGCTGCATTTATGTTTACGATATCCTGCGGATAAAGTCGATCCATCTGCGGAATTTTAGATAAAGAATTACCTTGAAGTTCCGTAGTTGTTTCTATATTTTTTGCAATGGCTACGGCAACTTCTTGTGCTTCACTAACAATATAAGGTAACGGAATCATCGCTGAGCGATCAGCAAAACGAATATCATTAGCGTCAACGTGTAATACTTTACGATCAAATCCAGATATAGAACTATCTACACCATCAGCATATACCAGAGCTGAACCATCAGGACTAATAACATTTGCTACGTTTTTGTAAGCTGAGATACTTGTCAAATAAGCAACATTGGTGAGGTTGTCTAGTTCTGGTGCAAATATGACATTCTTTAAAGTTGTCTGTAAAGTAGTACGGTCATTACCCGAATATACATTAAACATTAACTGCGATGTATCACGGTTTCGTACAAGTCTAAATCCCAGATCATAAATATCACAGAGCTGTTTAATCGCACTGTATAGTGTCATTGGGGGTATGTTGAGAGTAACGGGCGTTGCGGGTTCAGGAATCGTGTCTGCAGGATACATAGATCCAGGAGTATAAAAAGGAAGCTTATCTCCAACATTTATAGATCCGTCAATTGCAACATATTTGAATATCTGACGAATGATCGCAGCAGGTAGTTGATCAGTAAAATACCAGTTCAAATCTTTAACGTCTGAATTTGGTACGAGAGTACGAGCAACACGATCATTAAGAACTTCTTCCAGGGACGGGCCACTTATATTTAAGTAGACCCGTCCCTGATCGTCTTGTTTATCTAACACGTTCTCAATAGTCATTACTCTATCAGACTCATTGATTGCCAATTTAGTACCGACGGTAAGTCGGTTTCTAGCATTTAGAGTAGAAGGAATAACAAGTTGAAAATCGCCATAAGCAGCAAATCGCTCTGTCCAAATAAGTGATTCATACAAATCAAAAATAGCAACACGACGGAGTTGGCTATCTAGAACAAATAAATCCATTACAGCCCTCCATACTTGTCTGTATATGCTATTGAATAAGGAATCACCGCCCCTGAGGCAAGTACACGAAGTTTATTTAATCCTGGGAAAAGATTCAACCAGTTAGCAGAAGGATCTATTCCGTAAACAACTTCTTGATCCGAACCCAAATGGGTAAGGATAGCATACTTATTTCCAGGAACTGTACTTATCTTTAGAGTATCTCCAGCGACCATTGCAATAGCAATAGGCATTTGTTTGGCGATGTTATCTTCCGGAGTATTGTATATTGTAAGGTTTGTTATTGTACGGTTTACATTTAAAGTAAACACAAATCCAGTTTCCACAGAACCCACGTAAGTTAAAGGTGATTCTGTAGTTCCCGCAGTAGTATTACCATTAAAAGTTTTTGGCGTTGTGTCAACAAAGTTAGAATTTTCACAAATTATAGATATTGTAGCATCAGGATCTCGAGTAAAGCGGGGCGAGTCGAAAGATTCCACCCGCCCCGCTATGTTAACTACGAGCCCATCATCTTCATAGAATCTGAGATTAACGTTTGTTTTTGGCATAAAAAACGTATAAAGTCTACGTCTAATATCCCTAACATTTGTAGCTACGTAGTCTGGTTCATACCCAAGAGTAAATACTAGATTTCTTTTATCTCGTCGAGCAGACTGAAATGCGCTTAAATCTTGTCCTGCAAAATCAGAATATACCAAAGTAGCTTTAACCGGATCAAGACCAGTAATGTCTTCGATCGTGATTCCTTCGGTATAGTCAGTAAGGGAGAGTGTGAGTAACTTTCCTTGGTCGTTACGTGCTTCTACTTTAACCAACATTATTTATCCAACTCTCCCTTCTTAACTGCAATTAGATTCTTAGTATTGCGATATGTTTCAACTTCAGAGATAGCCTTCGGCGAATTATTAATCTGCGTGAAGTTAAGCACTGTGCCTTCGTTTGACGGAACACCGTCAGCATCAGTAGCAACACGCATATTTTCTTCATAACCAAAGTTTGCCGCATTTGCATTAGACCTTGTGTTGTCCAAAGAAATAGCATTAGTGCCTAGCATACCATTGATCTGAGATGCGTCTTTCTTAACTGCTGAAAGATCCAACACAGGTCGAATAGTAGGCGTTACATCCATATTATTAGATACAGCACTGGCGATATTAGCCATAGACTTAGTTACAGCAGCAACAGCAGTACTTCCAATAAGGTCACCGGCTTTGTTCACTTCATTAGTGCTTGCGATCATCTCATTAACGAGACCTTCAATCGAGAAAGCCGCGATTTTCTTGAACTCCTTTGACGGAGAAGCAATACCAAGAGCATTCTTAGCACCCTTGATAAGTGCATTACCAATCTTTTCACCAGCCTTCTTGATAGCCGATCCGCCAGCTTCAATAGCAGCAGTAATACCGTTCACAACAGCATTAAACAGGTTTGTTCCAGCGGTTGTGAATTTAGCAGTATTATTTGTGATATAATCACTTAACCCGTTTATGAAGCTAAGTATCATATTACCACCAGCAGCAATAATGTCAGGCAGTTTAGCTGCCATGGCATTTATGAAGTTGATAATTATGTTTGCACCCTGAGTAACTATACCCCCAATGTTATCAGCTATACCCTTAAGTATGCCTGTAACAATTTGAAGACCTGCGTCAACAAGTAGCGGTACAAGAACAATCAAAGCCTCTACAAGAGAGACAATGAGCAAAGTCGCTACCCGAATTATCTCAGGAACAACAGTACCAATTGCAGCAAGCATGGCCATAAGGAGACTGACAAAAGCGCCAATTAACTTCGGTGCTGATTCTCCAATAGTTACCGCCATAGCGACCATACCATTACCAATAGCAACAGCAAGTATTGGTATCTGAGAAGCAAAAGCCTGTATACCCTTAGTGAAAAGAGTAATACCAGCCCCACCTACAGCTACCAAAAGTCCGATACCAACTGCAAGAGCCGCTATACCCGCAGCTGCCAGATATACTCCAGTTCCAAGTGCGAGAATACCCACGCCAAGAAGCAAGAATCCTACAGAAGCAGGAATTAAGAGTAGACCCATAACCGCCAATATACCAAGACCTGCAGCAAGGATACCAAGACCAGTACCTAATGCATCCCACTTCAATGTTCCAAGAAGCTTCAAAGAAGGCACAAGAACAGCAAGAGCCCCAGCAACGACAAGCAATGCTACTGCGCCAACTGCAGCAAATGTAAATGCATAAGCAGCGGCGGCCAATATACCAAGAGAGCCAGCAAGAACAACCATACTGCGACCAATATCGTCCCAGCTCATTGTAGCAACAATCTTAAGCGCACCAGCAAGAACTGTAACAGCAAACGCAATAACAAGCATAGCTGCTGCACCCAGAAGTGTAATCGGATTACCCATTAGTCGAACTGCAACCAATAGTACAGCAATTGTCACAGAAAGAGCAACAAGAGACTTAACCATGTTATCCATGTTGATCATACTCAATATAGCCACAGCTCCAGCAAGTCGTAAGACTGCGGAACCAATAAGCAACATTGCAGCAGCACCAATTATAATGTTTGCTGCATTCTTCTGCATTATTAGTGCAAGAAGAGCAACAACACCAACTAGTGCTCCAAGTAGTATTATAACTGCTCCTAGTCCCTGGGCAAGATTTGCCAAAGGAATAAACGCAAGAGCAACTACTGAACCAACAAGAATAAGAACTGCCTGTGCCATAAGTATCATAGCGCCAGCACCAGCAAGAATTGCAGGTCCACTCTTTGCCATAACGTCAGCGACAACAGACAAAGCAAGAGTAAGTGAAGTTAGAAGCACAACAACAGCAGCAAGACCTCCGGCCATCTTCTCTATAGGAAGAAGAGAAAGCAAAGCCACGGCTGCAGCAAGAACAAATATAGCGTTGGCAATGGCGACTAGAACTCCCGCCAGAATCACCATATCAAATATACCCTTAGCTCCAGTCATTGCTGACATTTCTGCAAGAGCAAGCATGATAGCTTTCATCATTCCCACAATAGCCAAAGAAGCAGCTATCATCTTACCGCTATCCACAAGACTCAAGAGCAATGCCGACGCAGCAAGTAGAGCAACAGATATTGCAATTTCTTTAAGAGTTTTAGCATTGGTATTGATTTCAAGAGCTTTAAGGTTTGTACGCAGAGAACCAAATATAAGGTCGAACTGGGTTACAAATCCACCACCTAAAGCGTTCAAGGTGTTTTTAAGGTTACCCATAAGTGTGCTAAGCAGACCAATAAACAACGCACCATTCAATCCAGAAATAGCGTCATCGAAGTTTAATTCACCAAATAGACCCTTTACAACCTTGACCATACCCGATACAGCATCGCCAATTGCTTTAAACACAGGCTGTAAAAATTGCCATACAGCATTAGCAGCAGAGACTATTCCATTCCAAAGGCTTTTAAAGAAGTCCCCTAATACTAAGAGACCCTTAAAACGCTCACCAATATCTCCAAGGAACTTGACGAAAGCGGGAGCCCCCGGGTTTTCTAAGAAAGACCATCCATCGGATAGAACCCCAAAGAAAGTCTGCAATAGACCAATAGGAACAGCAATAACGCTTTTAAGAACACTAAAGAACTTAGTGAGTCCCTCTCCGCTCTTTATAGCTTTATCAACACCTACAAGCCAACGACCAATTTTTGCTGTAAAGTCACCAAAACCGTCGCCACTGTCGTTAGTTATACCGATAAGATCGGCAAGTAACCCTACAACTCGAGATATAATCTGCCATCCAATAGAGAGAATAGCAAAGAACCCAGCCGCAGTTTCACGAATATTAATAAACTGATGTGTAGTCGGCACAAGGAGTGCAAAGAACGTGGCAAAAGCCTGTCCCATATCCTTTACCATCTGTACAGTCGGCGTTGGGAATATAGCACTAAAACCCTGCCCAATAGCTTTACCTATTTGGGACACAATTTCAAATATATAACCCAGAGCTCGAACAAATGGTTCTGCTGCAACAGCATACTGAGAAAGGTCAAACTTAGCGATGTTTTCGAGAAGTTTGACTAGTCCTCCTGCAGCTTTCCCCTGTAGTTCTCCAATACCTATCTGAATCGGTTTGATTGCTGCTGCAACTTGGTCGAGAACCGGAGTAAGAGCATTCATTACAACACGAAGTGATTCAAAATATGGCGTAGCAGAGTTAGCACCAATGCGAGAAAGTGCAGCCTTCATGTTTGAAAGCGCACCAGTAAAGGTTTCATTAGCTTTAGCTGCGTTAGCACCAAAGGTGTCAAGCATGACCTGAGAGAACTGAGCAAAGCTAATCTTACCCTCAGAAACCATCTTTCGAACAGCTTCTTCAGAGACGCCCATAGATTTAGCAAGAAGTGCCGCTGCATTAACACCACGAGAAGCAAGACTTAGTAGATCGTTACCATACACACGTCCGTTACCTGCGATTCCCTGGAAAATACGAGCAATATCCCCGTAGTTACTACCCGTCTGAGCAGCAACGCCAGCGATAGAGCGCAGAGTCTCATAAAGACCATTACCAGCGGTAATACCTGATGCGCCGAACTGTGCAGCAGCTGTAGCTGCTTCATCAAGTCCATAAGCCGTCCCAAGTACTGCCTGAAGTGACGCTGCCATGGTTGCTTCAATATCAAGGCCTAAACCACGGAACTGAAATTTAGCTTGCTCGAGGGCTAGTGCTCTTCGCTGACCGCCTTCTACGATTGGGCTAAGTATGGCTGCGCCAATATTCTTACCAGCGTTAATTGCTGACTGGGTGAGGTTAGAAAGTACGTTAATACCAATTATGCCAAGAATACTGAAAGCATTAGATATAGATTCTACACCTTGAGCTATGCTTCCAAGGTTCATACGGTCGGCAGCATTCTGAATGCTGTTAAGACCGGAGGTTGCCCCGTCAAGTTTTAGGTTATTTTGTAAGTCAATTAGTGACTTGTTAGTATCAGCAACTCCTGCCTGAAACTGGTCATTGTTAAATCGCATGTTAACAATGCGATCGTCAATAGTGCTCATTTAGCAATCACCTCCTTCCAGACAGATTCTGCTATGTCATCAAATATGGGTTGGATAGCAGGGTTGATAAAGTCATACCCTCTAACATACCCACCCGTTCCGGTAGCATGTCCGTATTGGAGTAATATAACAACTGGTATATTATCTGCCATATGAGTGTTAGTCCACTGCACCGACCACTGTCCGTTGTCGCTTGAAATAATATAATCCCAAGAAGCCGCTGTCTCACCAGTATCGTTTGGGGTAACACTTCTAAGAGCGTCAACCCCTCGCTGCCCGTATGCTTCAAGAGCGTTAAAAAGATCATTCTTGAGCATACGGGCAAGGAAGTTTTCAAGGTGTTGAAATCCGCCGTTATGTGTAAAAGTTAATCCTTTGGCCATTTCAACTCCATTCTACTTCCATTTTGATTATTTAGCTATCTTCTGTTTCCGGAGGTGATATTGCTTCTGGCGCGTCCGGCGGAGGAACAACGATTGGATCGGGAACCTCATCGAATTGTGCTGCAAGAGCGGTGTCATCTAGAATAGCAAAAGTCATTCCAGATTCGTCGATAAGTTTATTCAACGAAATACCCATGTCAACAAACACTTCTCTGCGATAGACTCGCTTTGATCGATAAGCCATTACTTCTCCTTTATCTTAGTATCTCTTGATTCTCGGAAGCGCGACGTCCAGCTGCAAACGAGACGCCATTCCAGGACCACCAGGTGGCAGTCCCCGAGTATGTGGCAATCCAACCCATACCATCTCCACCATTTGTATTACTGGACAATGGCGTTTGGGTGGTATTTATATCCATTCTACCAGTTGCTCCGGTAGCAACAATCAAAGATATTGCTCTTTGTCTTGTTCTCCATCTTCGCGGAAGAAAGGACATCAGTACACCGGTCGTTCCATTTCCCCATAGACCTTTTAAAAAGACAAGACCGTCTGGGGTTCTAAGCATACCGGGAACGGTCCATGCTGTATTTGGAGCATCGTAAGCTGTCCAACTTGAAAGCCCTGCTGGAGCTAACCAACCAGTGGTATTTGGACCAGGGACAGGGACGTCTTTAAGATTACTTAAAGAAATTCTGTAGTTGGCACCAACAGCAACACCGTAATTTAGAATTTTACCAAATCCACCGGCGCCTGCAGCATTTGAAATTCGGCAATACATATATACATTAAGACACCAAAGAGGAAAGTGTCTACCAGCAAGAGCCCCCGGATAATATGCACTCATATCGGCCATAGTGCCAGCAGCGACAACAGCTGGAGTTGTAATTAATCCTTCAAAAAGAATAACTCCATCTAAGTCTATAGTATATCCAATTCGACTGACACGAGTTGGTGAACACCCTGGAAGTTGATTGCTAACTGTGTTTGCTGTTGTTGCAGGTCCGGCAGTCCACACACTATGTCCAGCGACCAAAGAAATTGGAACAAAAGTGCCATATCCAGCCGCTCTAAAAACAACATTATATAGAGAGAAATATGATGTAGCACCCGCACCAACTATTGGTCCCATACGAACTGTACCATCGTCAGCACAAACATAAATTGTTTGATTACCGCCAGCATTAGCACAAGTAAATACTTGATCATACGCTGGACGCATAGCAATAGGTAGTGTGCAAATTATTTGACCATTAACGAAAGAAGTTGCCGTTAAAAGACCTTCAAGAGATACAATTCCCGTAGATGACATGGTACATAGAACATAACCGTTACCCATTATAGTATTAAAACCAGTAAGTGTTTGTTGTTCTGAGTATTCTTGTGCTGGGTCTTGTAGAAGATGAGACGCATAAGTACCTATTGTGCCGGCAGGAATTGGCGCTGCCCACACCGGTAGCCAAGACAATTTTGTAGAAATATCTCGACCTGAGATATAGTAGGTACTTCCTACTCGAGTAACAAGAACCGAATCACCAGCACGGATATCCATGTCTTGAGCATCTGAAGTAAAATGCACGTTTGTTAGAATTGTGCCATCTGTTAATGTAACTGTTGGTAGGCCAAAGAACCATGCCGAAGATACAACACCTTTAAAAGATACACCGGTTGTCGGAGAGATAGCCTTATTATTTAAAACATCATCTAGAACTTTTGGAGTAACAGCTCTAGAAATATCTGTTCCGGCAATACCCTCAACAGAGGTTGCTAACTCTATCAAACCTCTACGAGATTCTGTAGAAGTCAGTGCAGCAAGACCAGAAGGCGTTACAACTCGAACATCATCGGTTCCTGCAATAGTTTCTATTGAAGTGGCTAACTCAACCAAACCTGAAACATCAGTAGTCGCTGCAATGGGATATACTTTACCGGCGTCGTATGTACTGCCATCGTGACGTGTGAGAATAAGGTTTCCATCAACATCAACAGTACCAGATGTAATGGTTCCTGCTTCAATAGCAAGCATTCGGTCTTTGGTAAATACTTGAACTGTTCCCACATCGTCTCCTTTCTAAAGAGAACTTAACTGGTATGTATCATCGCCAAGAAATATAACAGTTTCATAAGTTAATTCAACGGTATCTTCGTTAATCATATGTACGGCATATTCAGGACCAGCTATAGTTGCAGTACCGTCTCCATTATCAGTTACTCTAAATATAGCATTAGCTTCAAAGAATTCTAAGATCTCTTTGATCGTAGGCATACTTGGGTTTAAAAGAGCCGTTCCATATAAATGATCTTCAAGCCATTTTATAGTTGCTGGATATGCTTTTGTAGTATCAATTATAAAATGAGATGTAGCACGAGCATCCGGTATAACAACAGGAGTAGTAGATATAGACCAGCTAAATAAATTAGGATCTATTACTCCACTATTAGAAACATTAGATCGCTCTGTTGGAGTAGCTAAAGCGTTATAAACAAGATGTATTAAATATCCCTTGTTTTCATTTATCTCATCCGCAAGTTTTGTTCTATAAGAAAAATTGAATTTCTTACGTCGTTGGTTTGAAAAACCATATTCATTATATCCATCATACTCTTCGAATTCATCAGGAAAAGTAAATGCACTAAGTATAGCAGCAAAATCACCTATACCAAGTTCAGTAGAATACCGGTTTCCATCAACAAATATGATTTTTCCTGTTGATGTATCGCTTTCTAATTCGCTGACAGAAATCAACCCATTCCAAGGCACACCGGGGCCGATCGTAGGGTAAAAAACGCCATGATCGACCCCTATTTCATAACGACGAGATTCAAATGTATCCCACTCTAATCTAGTCATATGAAACTTCCTTTATATTAATTCCATGTTTTAAGCAGTGAACGAGAAAAATCTACAAAACTTTCCCAGCTATAATTATTACCATCTACACTGGGGAAACTACCATCAAAATATGTTCCTAATATTGCTGATTTTTCTAATAATCCATTACTAAATATAACAACGCTATTAGCAGAAGACGGCGATTTAACAACAACATTAAGTTTAGCCCTATTTGTTAAAGCTGGAAAACTTCCACTAGTAATAGTCAGAAGTTTTTTTTGTCCAGGCGCAATGACAATAGTAGGTCCATAATAAATTTCGGGACTTCCCAAAGATTTAGAAGCAACTATAGATAAACATAATGTAATTTCATTTGAAGAAAATGGTACTTCAACTTCCATGGACGCTGACCAAATATCATTTGGTACCGTTACATGATTATCCATATCAAATAATATTATATCATTTGTATTTTTAGCGTCAATCAGTGTTAAAGTACCACTTGATAATCCTCCAGATGGCGATACCCATCCTGGACCAATTCCAAAACGAGGATTTCTTACTTCATTTATACGTTGATAACCTTCAGGTCCAAGACTGCTAAATAATGTTAATAATTCAGTTACTAACGGCATTCTAGGCTCAGACAAAGATGTTCCGTAAAGAATATCCTCTATATATTTAAGTAGTCCCTTTGGTGTGGTTCTAGAATCAATAACAAGATGTGCTGTTGGTCTAATACCCGACATTACAGGAGGAGTAGTGGTAATTGACCAACTCAAAGAAATAGGGTCTGTAGAACCGCCAAGACTCGTGCGATCACGACTTGACGGTCCTGCTAGAGCTCCATATACTAAATGAATTTTATAGCCTAGGTCTAAGCCTGAAATATCATTTCCGACTTTAGTACGGTAGCTAAGACTAAATGGTTTACGAGGTTGCTGAGTTGCTGTTAACCCAGCGTATAAAGTTTTAGCGCCATCGCATACACCAAATTCAGCCGGAGCTGAGAACGCTTCAATAGTCGCTTCAAACTCTTCTGTTTCAGAGATGTTCAGGTACTTTATACCGTCAAGATAAAAAGGTTTTGGTCCGCCACCTTGAGATGACTCTTGGATTGACTTAAGACCATTCCATGCCACGCCTAAGCCATTTACATATAGGACACCACGATCAACGCCCGATTCAAAATATCGCTCACCAATTTTACCCCATAATAATTTAGTCATGACACCTCCTTTTATCCTCTAGTGCCCATTTGCGCTTTACGCTGTTGGTTCATCATTCTACGGCTGTTTATAGACTCACGACGACCCACCTTTTTAGGAGGAGCATTCTTGAGGTTTATTACTTTAATTAGTGCTAAAAGTTTGTTTAAATGCCAAGTTTCACATTCAAAAGGAATTGTTAGAGCAACCATCCAGTGATATATTATCTCGGATGTTACAAATTCCCCAGTGTTTCTAGGCTTGCTAGCTGGATCTTCATTGAAGGTGGTAGCCGTCATTTTACGATCAATGTATTCGCTTATAGCTTTGTAATTTTCAGGCGTTAAAATTGTGAAAACTTCTTCAGGAGTCTCATCAGATAAATCCATACATTTTATGTAAAGAATTGTATCTTCTTCTGTCTTTTCTTCTCTACCAAGAAAAGGACGTGTAGTGATTGACTCCCATTTTGATAGGGAGACCAGAGAATGCTCAAGTTTTAATACTGCGCCGGCAATAGCAGGACTTTCTTCGAATTGCTCGGTTCCTTCGTTCCATAATGAAACTCCAGGTTTATCTGGAACAGTAAGCTTAAGCATTCCCTGATCTCCTTTCTCAAATCTAAATCACACTTAGAAAGTGTAACCCCAGTCAGTATCAACATCATCGGGGAACGAGTAGCCGTTAGCCGGGAAGGCAGTGACAAGCTCATTCTTAGTGATGGTGACTGCACCAGTCTTGGTAACACCATTAATCTTGTAGATGACACCCGGAACAGTCGGGATCGTGATGACCTTAGTGGTACTATTGTACGTCGGAGCAACCGGAGTAGCTTCAACAATAGCGCCATTAAACAGAGCAAAGACCTCCGCAGGAAGCGGAAGACGAGGCTCTGCCCCAATGGTACCATACAGGATGTCCATAAGAGCATTCAGTGCGGCAGCGTCAACACGCTTCGAGTTGATGGTAAGCGTGGCAGAAGGCTTGTACTGCGTTCCATCAATCTCACCAACTTCAACAGCAGTCGTGGTGAATTCCCAAGAAAGCGCGAGCGCCTCAGGAGAATCATTTACCGTTGCACGAGCCTTCTCGGAGGGTGCAGCAAGTGCTCCCCAGACAAGGTGAATCTTAAATCCGTAGTCGGTACCATCGATATCATTACCGATGAGAGTGCGGTACGAAAGACCGAACGTCTTGCGGCTCTGCTGTCCAATGGACACGCCTGCGACGGGGGAAGCTGTACCATCGCACTGCTCGAACTCGTCAGGATATGTGAATGCCTCAATGGTGCCACCGAACTCTTCAGCAGCAACAAGGTTGAGGTACTTAATGTTATCCGCGTACTGCGGAGTAGCTTCGGCGCCAGAGGGAGACTCGGTTACAGTCGTAAGACCGTTCCAAGGCACACCACCAACGTAGTTACCACCCGCATCTGGGATGTAGAGAACACCGTGGTCGACACCGGTTTCGTAGAACCGCTCACCTACCGCGTCCCATTTCAAACGAGCCATTATACTCCCTTTCTAGAAGTAAACGTTAAAAACGTCATGATTGAGTTGCCCTGAGATGAAAAACCGGTTATGGGTAGACATAGGCAAGGCTGCTACTTTATCTGGAATATCGGAATCGACATCCTCAGTGATAACAGTAACTGTGTAGCGTTTAGTATTGGCAAAGGGCAAGTTGTCGGCGAACTGACTTCTAGAAGTTTCTCGCTCATAGACAATTGCAGGATAGACCATGCTGAGATTATTAGGTGGCTGAAAATAAACTTTTCCAGTCATAGTCTCAGTTTCAGGATCTGTAATAAGAGTTCTTAAAATTGCATCCAGGTCAAGCCGGGAACGGGCCACGATACACACCACCTAGCCTTACTTCAAGGCGAACGCCTACTGGTTTAACGTTAGACGCAATCCAGTAGGCGCCCTGGTACTTGACATATCTCATAGCAAAGTAGTGTTCCCCAGCATATGCATCACGCACAATACTAATGGTTACATCTAGGCTAAGGTCTTGATTGACCTTTTCACCTTCTCTTAAGCTCCTAGCTGGAGTAGGAAGGACGTCACCGGAAGCGGGATGCTCCACGATGACGTCCTTCCATACACTAGGCGCTGTTTCTACGTGGTCTTCGGCATAGCCGATAACGTCATGAAACTTTGCCATTTTGATTAATCTAGGAGTAGATTAGTAAGAGATGTCGAAGACGCGCTCCGCGGTGTGCGGGAACGAGTAGTTGGTCGCCGGACGAGCCTCGACCTGAGTGTCCTCGGTGATCACGACAGTCGCCGCAGCAGCCTTGTCGACTCCGTTGATGGAGTAGATAACACCAGTGGTTGACGGGATCGTGATGGTGTGAGTACCACCGTTGTAGTTCGGCTGAGCCGGGGTAACAACAGTGCCCGGGTTGCGCTTGATGACAAGAGCAGACTTCGGCTTGGTCAGCGCACCAGAGATGCGAGTCTCAAGCAGGTACTTCATCTGGTTGAAGTCGATGTCGAAGTCGTCGAAGAAGTTGATCTCTCCGCCGCGGTCTGCACCAACGGTGTAGTCAGCAAGGTTGACGATAACACCAACGAGCTCAGGAGCATCCTCCATGACCTCAACCGGAACGATGTCCTTGACACCAAGTGCCGCAGCAAGCTGCTGGCGAGTGTCGTAGAAACGACGGTTCAGGGTGTCCTTATCAAGCAGCAGATCCGAGAGAACGCGCTGCGTGGTGTAGAACGTCGGGTTACCCGAGCCCTTGTAGTCAGCGAGAGCACGCGTGATCGCCTCATTGGTCTGAAGCGCAGTCGCGCTAGCACCAAGGGTAACCACGTGCGAGTACATCTCGTCGTCCCACGCGATCGGACGAATGTGGTCCTCGTCGATCTTGTCCTCGTCATCAGCATCGCGGCCGTCACCGATAAGGATCGCGCGAGCGATTTCCTCATCGAGCATAACGCGCATCTCAGCCTTGATCCATGCAACAACATCAATGTCGACAATGTCGATGATGTCATCCCGGTCCAGCTTCTGCTTCTTGTAGATGGTCTTCGGACCGGTCACGCGCTTCAGGAGCTTGATAACCTCGTCCTTCTTGCGGGTAGCCTTCACGTAACCCTTGGCGCGTGCCTCGTCTGCAGTAAGGTCTGCAGCAAGCGACTTAATGCGCGAGAACGGCGAGTGACGGGTGGAGCTAAGAACATCAGCAACCCACTCGGTACGACGGCTGATAAGCGAGATGCCGTTCTGGTCCAGACGGGCGTCCGGAAACAGGAACTCAATGTCGTCAATACCATAGTCGCCATCGGCGTGCTGAAGATCCTCAGGAAGGATCTCATCGGCGTGAGCAAGGAACGTGTCCTTGAACGAACGCTTTCCCTGGTATGCTTCCTGAACAAGCTCCTGAACCTGGCCGTGCGAGAGTTTCGTACGGTTCTGAGTGGTGCCGCCGTTAGCGGACTGCGTCTCGAAGACGTTTCGTGCCATTTCGAATCCTTCCTGGTGTGCGATAGTTAGATCTTCTGGGCTAATCCCAGAGTGCTCAACAGAGCCGTCGTTGCTCTCAAGAGCCTCGCCAACCATGTAGTGTAATACGTCTTTCTGCTCTTTGGACATACTCTCGTAGACGTCTTTGACAGTCATGTCGCCATCGGCGTGCTCGAGGTCCTCTTCCTGCTGGTTCCCCACGATGTCTCCCTCATTGTTTGTGCCATCGTTTTCCGTGGCGTCAGATTTGTTTTCGACTTCAACGTCATCGACGTTGTCCCCATCGTTGTCCTCAGAATCTGATTCAGAGTCTTCCGTATCGGTGTCCTCGTCGTCTTCATCAGGAACTTCGTCATCTTCATCATCACTATCGGAGTGAGATATAAACAGTCCAGTATAGATTTCTGCCTCAAAAGAGGACTCATCTCCATGTGCTAGACTGTCATTGACAACATCAATGAATGCTTCAGGATTAGCGCCTGCGAGTACAAGGCTAACTTCCTTAATGTTTCCATGAACGACGTCTCTACCCTTTTGGGTAAGCTGTCGTGCGAATATAGAAAGCTGGTTAACATCTCCATGCATAACGAGCTTTTTGGCTGAATTACCGGCTGGGGTGTCATTGAAAAATGCCTGGGTGTAAACACCCTCTGGCTTATTCTTAAGAATTGCATAACCCAGAACATTTTCTGGACTGTTATGCTGGTGCTGCCAAACAAGAGGAACTTTGGTTCCATCCTGGTGAGCAAACGCGTTTTGCTTGATGGTACGACCGTCAGAGCAAAGCAGGTCATTCTTACTGGCCCAACCACTGAAGTCAGGTTTCATTAATATACCTTTTCTTCCTGGTTAATAGTTATTTGATATAGTCGTAAATCCGACTTTTATGTACTCATGGGCTACCTATGTAACACCACCAGCTAGACTAGCATCCACTTCAGCTTCAAGTTCATCTAAAGTCTGTTGTAGCATAGCGTTTTTTTCAGCAAGATCCATGTCATCACTGCTAGGTTCAACAGATGGGACTACTTCAGATCCGGCAGCCTGGGGCATATTAGAGTTCATGAGTTGATCGGATTTAGGCTCAGCGTTAGGCTTAAATCCAATAGAACCACGGATTTCATTAGGCGTAAGTACCTCGTTACGACTGAATATATCAGTAGCTGCTGCAATATCAGCAAGAGGCATTGTCTTGAATGGATCACGGAAATAGAGTATACTCTGCTTCTGTGTACGCGCAGTTTTGGTAAGAAAGGAACGACGCATAGCTTCAAGAACAGCATTAACAACCGGTGCAATCGTTCGATTGTGGTAGTTTAGCATAGCTTTTTCGTCAGCTTCACCAGTGAAAACACTTTCCGTTAGACCAAGCTGACCATAGAGCATCTCAGTTAAGAATTTAACCTGACTGAGAAGATTGTTTTCTGCTGGTCTGTTGAGCTGTGTGATTTTCTCACTAGCATCTGTATAAGCTATACCATACTGGTTACCCTTTAGCTGGTTCTCAATATCTCTAGCGCGAATCTCAGCTGCATCGCGGCGTGACTCGTGCTTGATAGCATAAGGAAGCTGAATGATAATATCAAGTTTTCCTGAGCTCGAGGCTTCATCAATAGCGTCAAGCATACTGAGCTTTCGAATAAGCCTCTGCAGAGTGGAGTTAGGCTCATTCATTACTGAATATAGCGGGTTTTCCACAATAGCAACCATTCGCTTGGGAAGGGTTACCTCTTCTTTTCTACCCTTTTTATCGTTCCACAGTAATACACGAACATGCTGTGGGAACCACTGAACAATTTCTCCAGTTCGAAGAGATAGAATATTATAGCCGCCAGTAGCCTTAGGATCAAGATCGGTATCAACTGGCACAATTGCGACAACGCCTTTTTCAAACATTGTCATAAATATATCTTGCCGGAAAGCTGTTGCCGCCTGGTCTATGTTGGCTTCAACTGTAAGACAATCATTTAGACCAGAATCAACGTCAGAAGCGTAGCGATTGCTTGAGTCTAGCTTAACATGCCGCATTTCAATAGCTGCCGCGTCAATACTCAAACGTGTGTATATAGATCCAATGATTGACTTATCACCCATAGATCCAACACGTCGTCGATCAGGACGCGTACCATAAGAAGCTCCATATTGAGTTTCCATACCTCGGTAACGCTGTTCTTCATTATCACCAAAGACGTTAAAAGCGTGCGCTAAAGAATTACCAACAGTAGCTATACGGGAAAAGAGAGACGCCATTATCATTCACCTCCTTTCGAGATTTAGTAAATATAGTCATTGTCACCCGTAGGTTTTAAGTAGATCCTGCTTAGAAGAACTGTTCGTTTTAGCAGCATACACAATGGAAGTAGCTAGTAATACGTTAGACGCAAAACCGGCACCCGCTTTTACTTTTGGATTCTTAGCGATTAAAGAAACGCCGGCAGTGCCGAGACTACCCCAAAGACCCGCAACCATTGTTCGACCAAGCTTTTTAGTTCGTTCGCTTGTGTCGTCACGGGTAGCCGTTTTTACACTGCCCATCTTTTTGGCATAGGCATTACGAATCTTATTCTTAAGCCGCTTACGATCGCTGAGAAGTTTTCCCCTGCTGTTTGTAGTGGTGCTGACTTTTTCAATTTTACGAGTACCCCAATGCATACCTGCAACACCATAGTGCGCAAGCACATCAGGGTCATCCGGATCTATTCCAGAATGGAGTAACGCAGAATATAATTCAACGCTCATATCATTGTTATCCATACTAGTACTTCCTATTCGGGTCGTATCCGCCTGCGCGAGTGTTAATACCAACGGCAATATCGCCGGCCATCATGTTACCCACATAAGCAGCTCCCGAAGATGCTGCTACTCTAACTGCAGGAGTATTAGCAAATGCAGCTATAGATGAAATTGCTGGTCCTGCGCCACTACCAAATATCTTAGAGACAAACTTCTGTCCTCCGCTTGATTTAGCTACTTTTGAAAGAGCAGATATACCAACGTTAGCAACTACAACTCCGCCAAGAGTACCAGCGACTTTTCCGCCCTGTCGGACATACTTGTTACGTCCAAGAACTTTATCTCGACGAAGTTTTTCGGAACCTCGAGCTGTGGATATAGAATCACCACGGTTAAGATTCTTGTTTATTCTCTTAGCTCCACCACGACCATAAACTTGCTTATCACGCTTACGCTGATCGTTGGTGTAGTTTGGATTATCGGCGTTTAACTCTCGTTTACGCTGACCCCACTTCATGCCCGGAACACCAAAGTGAGCGAGATAATCTTCAAATTCTTCTTCAATAGTGGACATCAAGCCCCCTGAGTTTCTTTAAGCTTTTGTTCTTTCTTAAACGCAGCTGCAGCCCCCTGATTAACAGCAAGTGTACCGGCAACCATAGAAGCGCCATAAGTCATTAAAGTACGACCAATAGGATTCTGTGTTACTGCTGCTAAGGTGTAATCAGCAGCTGCCCAAACTTGAGCACCGCGTGTGTTTGCTCCAAATAACTTGGCTACAAACTTAACACCAGTTTTGGTACGGTGAACGCTGTGAAGAGTTCGAACTAAAACATTGGCACCAATTGCAGCTCCGGTTCCAGCAAGAATGGCTTTACCAGCCTGCTGGCTTCGACGGCTTCGCTCCATGTTACGAGCTTTTGTAGAACTAACTCCAGAACGAATATCTAAGTTAACTCGATTAGCGCCAGCTCGTCCAAAGTCTTTCTTGGCGTTGTTGTATTTTGTCTGGGTGTTGCCTTCTGCTAAAACGGCGTCGGCCTTACGCTGCTCTGCTTTATTCTTAATTCCACTGATAACATGAGCAGCAGGAGAAGTGCGCTTAACAACAGAGAGAACCGGTTTCTTGTTAACCGAAAGGAAAGGAGTAATACGTCCTCCACCAGCCTTACGCTCAGCGCGATCCTGCTTACGACGCCCCCATTTCATACCCTCTACACCATAGTGAGCGAGAATATCATCTTCGTTACCGTCGTCAATACCTGAATGAATAAGGGCATTGCGAGCTGCCTCACTCATGTTTTCTGATTTTAGCATTTTTGAATGCCCCCTTCATTTAAAATTATGGACCTTGAATCTTTTTGCGTGTAGCTTCGTCAGCCATGTCAACAAACGATTGTACGCTGACTGTATTGGCCTCTCTTGCGGCGATTCTATTAGGATCTAACTGATCCTTATCAAAGTTAGATCCGGCTATCTTACTACCGATAGAAGAAGCAACAGCGAAACCGCCTAACGCAATAACCGCTTTGCCATATCGGGAAGAAGTTAATGATCTGACGGCAAGATTAGCGGTGTTTAAGTTTTTAGGATTTAATACAACAGTCGGGGGCTTCTTTTTAAAAAGAGAAACCACATAAGCCAGACCTTTTTTCTTAACGGGGGCTGGACCATTCTTAGCAGCTAGATCAGCAAGAGTAATTGCTGCCATAGCGCCGAAAACACCACCCATAGCACCGTTTCTGAACTTTGATCTTTTACGATCAATTTCAGCTTGTTCTTGCGGTGTTTTTCGACGGCCCCACTTCATACCTGGAACACCAAAGTGAGCGAGGGTATCTTCATCGTACATTAAATATCCTCGCTCACTTTAGTTAGTTTTTTCAGCAGCTTTAAACAATGCTGTAATTTCAAATATGTTGCCGTCATCCATTGGAGAGAACTCTTCAAAAACACCGGTCTTCTGATTAACAGAAAAGAACGGGTCCCAAATACCCTCATCGGGATCATCGGTAAATATCTTGAAAAGCCAAACGCCATGGTAATCTATTACCGATTGAATCTTACCTTTTGGATAACTTGAAGTTGCAATCGCTGCGGCGTTTTCTAAATCAATCAACATTTCGAATCCACCTTAAAAGATAATCTTCGTTAAGATCAATATTGTCAAGACGAGTAAAGCCTACCTGTGAGAATACTTCTTGTTGTGCATTTGTCGGTTTAATTATACCAGCATCTTTAAGCATCTTTGAATAGTCTTTTATAATATCGTCTACAGACTCGTATTTTATACTTCTCTGAGCGTCAAATACGACAGCTTTTCCGTTGACAATCTCATAAGCCATACTATGACCACCGCCAGCGCCCCACATAACTCCTAATTCCCCACGAGCACCATTTGGTTGCTTTGCAAGAACTGAAAATATGTTATCAAGACCGCCACTCACTGGAGCAACATCAATATTATTACGAGCACCCGCTGCAAGTTTATCCGTTAAATCAAATACCGGAGTAGCTTTTCCGTTTGCTTTATTAATAGACTCTTTTAATACCGTTTTGGCTGTGCCGAATGAGTTAGTAGAAAGAGTCTTTTTTCCAGGACGTATCGCGTTAAGCAACCCAACAGACGTTTGACCATACGCGTTAGTCGTTCTGGTAGCCATAACATCGTTGCCTCGACGGCGCATCTCATAAGCAAAAGTGGCGCGACGACAATTCATCTTTGTGCCAATACCTTTACCATACATTGGGTTGATGGGTTTAACAACTTTAGCCATGATATCGTCAACACTCATTGCGGCATGAGCAAGGTCGTCGCTTCTTTTAAAAGCAACAACACTCTTACCTTTGGTAGCAATAAAGTTTGCGCCTTTAGACGCGAGTTGCCGAAATACACCACTTTGTAATCCACTATGTGTACTTCTAGCTAAAATAATACTACCAACTGCTACTCCACCGATAAGTAGTTTTTTCTCAGTGCTTGTGAGTTTTCCATTACGCTTCTTTTCAGCGTCAGCAATTAGCTGATTCTTTTCTTTGGTAAGATCTTTAATATCGCCGTTTATAAGACGCTGTCGAAAAGCACTATCGGTTTTTATAGCGTTCAGTGCTTTAATCTTAGTTGACATGACATTGGCTTTAGCCTGAATCTTATCAGCCTTAGCTTCGTAAGCGGCTTTTTTGTCTCGAGCGACTTTTTCGGGGCTCTTTCGAACGCCCCATTTCATACCAAGTACGCCCGCGTGCTCAAGGGAGTCTTCTACTAAAAGGTTAGACATAACACTCCCTTAAAAATATGGTTACTTGTCGTAAATCTTAAGTAAATCGTCTCCAGCAGAACGCTCTTCAAGACTTTGCATAGTGACTGATCCTACAGTTGCCAATATAGCAGTAGCAGCAAGAACGCCTTTAGAGATTGGTTCGGGGTCAAGGATAGTAAGAACAGCAGCTCCAAGTGCAGCGATAGTGAGAGCGGTATCTGCTTTTCCAAGCTTAATGGTCTTTGAACTACGGTCGTCTCGATGCGCGTTCTTTCCGCGATTTTTTTCAAACATAGCGTTGTTAACACGCGCACGACGACTTAATGGTTTACCATTCTTTGACTCGATTTTGCGTTGCCCCCAGTGCATACCCAAAACGCCATAGTGGGCGAGGGTATCATTCTCGTTTGAAATATCCATTAGGACTCCTCGCCCACTTAGTTTTACTCGAATTCGCCCTTATTGAGCTTCCATGCTATAAACGCATCCATCAAGGCAGCCACATTATCAATCTTGGCGTCTTGACGCTTCTTCATGAGTTTGCGGTTACCATTAGTATCTTCAAGAGTAATAGCGTTACCCATGGCAAACATCATGAGTAGTTGATCGAATCGAAGCATACGCTGTTCACTTAAATGTTTAAGTTCTCCAAGAGGCACCGACTCAGTGCGAGCACCCTGGATAACCTTCTCTATACCAAATACGCCATACTCTGCTTCCCAGCGAGCAACAAATTCTTTTGCATTGTATGGATCAAATCCAAAGGCTCGAACGTCATACTTATTGAGAATAATGAAATTCTGAAGATCATCATAGACGTCCATCATGTCCAGAATATTGCCGTTCATGACAATAAGAGTACCTTCATTTAAGAACTCTTCATACTTCTGGCGCATAGCTCCGGGGAGCTTGGTTAGCGTGTACTCTGAAATATAGCTTCGGGTTTTAACACCAAAAGAACCATCAGTCAAAGGAAATAAGAATGTGAATGCACAGAAATCATCACCCTGTGAAAGGTCTGCACCCAAAGAGCAAGGCATGTTATCATAGAATTTATTCCTATGCACAAGAGTCTCTTCATAGGAAAAGAAGTAACTCCAACCTTCCATTGGTATACCAAAGCGCTTCGCCAGAATATCATTCTTCGAAGATGGTGCTTTTTCAGCTCGTTCTACATCCTGATGATAAGTATCGTAGGACACAGTCTTTCCAAGGTTAGGCTGAGCCTTAAGCCACATGGCAGGATCGCCAACTTCTTCAATTTTGTCAAGTCTATACCACCAGACAGAAACCTGAGGAGCAGGATAGTCACCCTTAAGAATGTCAGTTAATTCCATTTTGATAGTATCGCCACTACCGTTACGGACTGTACCCTCTGAGCTAATTGCAACAATTACCCAGTCGTCAAGCTTTGATGCACCCTGCTCAATAGCACCGACTACATCTTCTCGAACATCTCCAGAGAGCCATTCGTCAATAGTTGATACTTTTGGTCGAAGTCCCTGTAGCTTGTTGACCGACATAGGTCTGATCTCAAGCAAAGAACCCGTTAGAAAGTTCTCAATACCCTTCTTTGTAGAAGCTAGCTTCACACGAAGTGCACGGTTACCCGTGGTGTTCTGCATTGACCCCTCAGTCAGGAACTTGAACAGGGGTCCTCGAGAACGTGTAATAGCGGTTCTGAAAGGGCTCATTACCTCGTCGGCCTGCTTCATAGTAGGAGCAGTAGTGATCTGGTGGGTGGTCGCTGTATCGATGTTGAGGAAGTAAGATTGTATGCAGTAAGCATACATACTCTTTGCCCCGCCTCGAGCGACAATTAAGTACTGCTTGTAGCGAACGCGCTTCTTGATCATCTTACGGACATAACGTCCACCATGATGATCTGCGTCAGGCACGTAAACACTACGTTCAACAAACTCA